>Ga0335077_10008796_pt1 | contig 12521 bp, 6 predicted proteins | sample Lox_Sample_31_FD_207151 | JGI IMG/M metagenome (GOLD analysis project Ga0335077, IMG submission 207151) | Soil microbial communities from Loxahatchee National Wildlife Refuge, Florida, United States - Lox_Sample_3.1 | ecosystem: Environmental > Terrestrial > Soil > Wetlands | place: USA: Florida...
CGGGCTCGGCAATTTTGAAGCGGACGTTGGAACTGGCGGCGTATGCGCACGGATTTCACCTGGACACACCGTTCGAAAAATACCCCGCGCGGGTACAGAACCTGCTGTTGTACGGGTATCCAAATCAGGATACGAAGCGAGCGGGCAGCGGGAAGGCAAGCGCAAGCGAGAAAGGTTTCCGGTTTCAGGGGATTTTGAAATTTCTGGAGCGGAATTTCGAGGAGTCGAACTCGGATTCCTACCGCGAGTGGATGACGCAGTATATGTCGGCAACCACGTGCAGCGCCTGCCACGGCAAGCGGCTGCGGCCGGAATCGCTGGCGGTGAAGCTGGCGGGGTGGTCGATCGCGGACTTTACGGCGCTGGCGATTAGCGATGCGCGGCCGGCCGTAGACAAAATCTTAAGTGAATTGACGCCTCGCCAGAAAGAAGTGGCCGGGCGGCCGCTGGGGGAGATTGCGGAACGTTTGGATTTTCTGCTGGCGGTCGGACTGGGTTACTTGAGCCTGGACCGGTCCGCGGCAACACTTTCGGGAGGCGAGGCGCAACGGATCCGGCTGGCAACGCAGATTGGATCGAGGCTGCGCGGCGTCTTGTACGTGCTCGATGAGCCTTCGATTGGATTGCACGCACGGGACAACGACCGGTTGCTGCATTCGCTGGAACAATTGCGCAATTTGGGGAATACGGTGCTCGTGGTGGAGCACGATGAGGACACCATACGGCGCGCGGATTTCGTGGTGGACCTGGGGCCGGGAGCGGGGAATGCCGGCGGATATCTGGTGGCGCAGGGCAAGCCGGCGGAGATCGCGGCTTCCGCGGAATCGTTGACCGGAAGGTATCTGGCGGGAACAACGCAGATTCCGGTTCCGGCGAAGCGGCGGAGTCCCAATGGGAAAGCGATTCAAATTTTGGGGGCGCACGCGAACAATCTGAAGGACGTGGATGTCTCGGTGCCGCTGGGGTTGCTCACGGTAGTGACCGGAGTTTCCGGTTCGGGGAAATCGACACTGGTGAACGACATTTTATACCGGGTGCTGGCGCAGAAGTTGTACCGTTCGATGGAGCAACCCGGAGCGCACCGGATGCTGCTGGGGGTCGAGCACATTGATAAGGTGATTGAAATCGACCAGGCGCCGATTGGCCGAACGCCCCGATCAAATCCGGCGACGTACACGGGCGTATTCGCACCGATTCGCGAGTTGTTTGCGATGCTGCCGGAATCGCGGGAGCGGGGTTACAAGCCGGGAAGGTTCAGCTTCAACGTGAAGGGCGGGCGGTGCGAAGCGTGCCAGGGCGAAGGGTTGCGGCGGATCGAGATGAATTTTCTGCCGGACGTGTATGTGACGTGCGAGGTGTGCCGCGGGCGGCGGTATAACGCGGAGACGCTGGCAGTGCGCTACAAGGGACATAGCATTAACGACGTGCTGAACCTTCCGGCGAGCGATGCGCTGAAGTTGCTGGAGAATATCCCGCAGATTCAGCAGAAACTGGCGACGATTGTGGAAGTGGGATTGGGTTACGTGCAGCTGGGACAATCCGCGACGACGCTTTCGGGAGGCGAGGCGCAGCGCATCAAGTTGGCGCGCGAGCTTTCGAAACGGCAGACCGGCAGGACGATGTACATCCTGGACGAGCCGACGACGGGCTTGCATTTCGACGACGTGCGGAAATTGCTGGATGTTTTGCAGCGGCTGGTGGATTTGGGGAATACCGTGCTGATCATCGAGCACAATCTGGACGTAATCAAGCAAGCGGATTGGATCATTGACCTTGGGCCGGAAGGCGGAGCGGGCGGCGGGCGGATCGTGGCCCAGGGCACACCGGAACTGGTGGCGAAGACGAAGAAGTCCTACACGGGACAGGCGCTGGCGCGGCATTTGGGAATGAACGGGGCGGGCGGCACATCGAGCAACGGGAATCACAAGGCATCGTGAGTAAAGTGAATGGAGATGAGGCGCAGGCGGCTTTTGCTTGCGCGGGTAGGCGGTTCTTCGTAGAGTGATGAGACTCGGATGAGCATATACGAAATCCAGCCAGTGGCGCTTGGCGGCGTGAAGACGTACGCGATTGCCAGCCGGCGCAGCAAAGTGAGCGTGCGGGAGTTTGCCCGGCCGGCGGGGAAGAATCCTTCTCTCAAGAAATTTCTGGACGGATTGCCGAGGATTTTGGCAGGGGACGATTTGAGAGAAGTGCTTTCCGCGATTCACCGGGCGAAGGCGCGGAAAAGGGCTGTACTTTGGGGCATCGGTGGGCATGTGATCAAGGTGGGGCTGGGGCCGGTGCTGATTGAGTTGATGCGCGCGGGGTTCGTGAGCGGGATCGCGATGAACGGCGCGGCGTTGATTCATGATTTTGAGATCGCACTGGCGGGTCACACTTCCGAGGACGTGGACGCTGCGCTGGACGATGGGAAGTTTGGGATGGCGGAAGAGACGGGCTGCGGGATCAACGAAATTGCGAAGCTGGCGCAGCGCATCCGCATCGGATACGGGGAAGCGGCAGGACAATATCTGCACAGCGGAATTTTGCCGGCCAAGCATCTCGGCGAAAGCGTTCTAGCCACTGCCTACAAACGGCGAATTCCCGTGACGGTACATCTGGCCATCGGCACGGATATTCCGCACATGCATCCTTCGGCGGACGGCACGGCGCTGGGGGCGGCGAGTTACCGGGACTTTCTGCTGTTCTGCGCGCTCGTGCAGAGGATGGATGAAGGCGGAGTGTTTCTGAACTGGGGCTCAGCGGTGATTTTGCCGGAGGTATTTTTGAAGGCCGTCTCCGTGGCGCGGAACATGAATGTGCGCATGAAGCCGATCACGACGGCGAATTTCGATTTTATTCAGCACTACCGGCCGCTGCAAAACGTGGTGAAGCGGCCGACGGCGGGAAAAAACGCAAAGGCCGAGGAAGCGTCGAAGGGCTACGCGATTACGGGACACCACGAACTGCTGATGCCACTGGTGGCGGCGGCGCTGGCGTCCGGCTGGCCGGGCGGGGCGAAACGCGGAAAATCATGAACTCCTACAACGACGATCCCCGGCCTCCCCAGGAAATGAAGGTCAGCGCGGAATCCCAAAATGTTTCGAGCGAAGTGCCGCCAGAAGGTGGAGGCACGCCCGGGGAAGGGACCGGCCAGGGCTACTCGATCACGAACGCAGCCGGCACGTTGGTGTATCCGCCGCCCGAAAAGGCTTATCCCGAGGATTTGCAGATCAGCTGGTCCTGGCCGCATTTTCTGGTGTTCGGCGTCTTCGTCATCTGCCTGCTCGTATCCGTGCCCGCGGCTTTGTTGGGAATCTACGGCCCTCACCGGGCGATGACCAAAGATCAACTGGAGCAGTTCATGATTTCGAGGCCGGAGATCTCCATCGGCGGCACACTGCTGATTTACGGCCTCGTCCTTTTCTTTCTCTATGTGAGCTTGGCGATGCTGCGGGGAATGCCTTTTTGGAGCACGGTTGGCTGGCGGAAAATCCGGCCCGTCGCGGGGGGGATTTCCGTGCACCCGCTGGTTTTTGCGCTGACGGGCGCCGGGTTATCGATTTTCGTGCTGGGGGTGACGAATTTCATCCAGCGGCCGGAGAAGCTTCCGATCGATGAAGTATTCAAGCACCGGCAAACAGCGGTGATGTTCGTGGCCATGGCGATGCTGGTGGCCCCGCTGGTGGAAGAAACCGTATTCCGCGGGTATTTGTATCCCATGTTCGCGCGGTGGTTTGGCGTAGGGCCAAGCGTGGTGCTGACGGGTGTTCTGTTCGGGCTGATGCACGGCCCGCAGTTGGGCGATGCGAAGAGCCTCATCGCCATCATGTCGTTTGTGGGAGTCGTGTTCACACTGGTTCGGGCGAGAACCGGGAGCGTTTTTGCCAGCTACCTGATGCATCTGGGCTACAACTCTTTAATTGGGGTGAGCCTGTTGTTGGCGACGCACGGCTTTACGCAGATGCCGCCGGCGCAGTGACGGATTCGCAGAACATGAGGCGTTCGGTAAAATAGAAGGAGAGGACACGCACGGACATGTACGTTGCGCAACCGATTGAATGGACCGAGCAGGGCGTGATGATGCTGGACCAGCGGCGCCTGCCAGCCGACGAGATCCACTACACGTATACGGATTATCGCGAGGTGGCGAAGGCAATCCGGGACATGGTGGTGCGTGGAGCGCCGGCGATCGGAGTGGCAGCGGCCATGGGCGTGGCGCTGGGCGTGCAGAAATCGCCGGCGCGGACGATTGCGGAATTGCAAACCGAACTGAGCGAGATTTGCGAAACACTGGCAAAGACACGGCCGACGGCGGTGGACCTTTTCTGGGCGCTGGAGCGAATGAAGGGACGGTTCGCGGAACTGGCGCGGAGCACGAACGATTTGGGCAAGATTCGCGGAGCGATGGTGCAGGAAGCGAAGGAAGTGCACGCGGAGAAAAAGGCCACGGACGAAGCCATCGGGCGATTTGGCGCGGAATACATGCCGAAAGAAGGCCAGGTGATGACGCAGTGCAACGCGGGGGCGCTGGCGACGGCGGGAATCGGCACGGCGCTGGGCGTGATCCGCGTAGCATTCGAACAAGGACGGAAGATTCACGTGCTGGTGCCAGAGACGCGGCCTTACCTGCAAGGGGCGCGGCTGACGGCATGGGAGTTATACCGCGGCGGAATTCCGCTGACGCTGATTACCGATAACATGGTGGGACATTTTTTGAAAACCGGGAAAGTGGGAGCAATCGTTACCGGAGCGGACCGCATCGCGGCAAACGGGGACACGGCGAACAAGATCGGGACCTACCAGATTGCCGTGCTGGCAAAGGAGAACAACGTGCCGTTTTACATTGCGGCGCCGATCTCGACGTTCGACCTGTCCATTGCTTCGGGCGAGCAGATTCCGATCGAAGAGAGAAGCTCGGGGGAAGTGACGCACATTCAGGGCGTGCGAATTGCGCCGGACGTCCCGGCGGCGCATCCGGCGTTCGACGTGACGCCGAACCGATATATCGCGGCGATATTTACGGAGCGCGGCGTGGCGAAGGCGCCGTATACGGAAACGTTGCGCGAATTGGCCACAGCCGCCTCGCCGGCGAAAGCCGCAAGCTAGAGTCCCCCGGCATTTCACCTGTTACATTTCACAGAGAAGGGCCTCGACAGGATTGCTACGAGGCGAGCGCCTTTTGCAGTTTTGCAACCATGTCGCGCACTTGCGGGGCCATGGGGCCGTCAGGCTCCAGCCGCAGATATTCCTGATATTCGTGGAGGGCGCCCTGGGCGTTGCGCTGCTTGAGGCGGATGTTGGCCAGAAGCACGTGGGCGGAGGCGAGGTCCGGAGCAGCCTTGACGGCGGATTCGGCGAGGGGAGCGGCTTCCTGCCAGCGGCCGGTGGCGAAATAGGTTTTGGCGAGTTCGTACTGCGCGGCCGGGGTGTTGGGGCTGAGTTCCAGACATTTCTTGAGAGAGTCTTCGGCGCCGGTGTAGTCCTTGGTTTGATTGCGGAGACCGCCGAGATCGAGATAAGAAGCCGTGAGCTTGGGTTCGAGCTCGATGCTCTTTTTCAGCGCGGTTTCTGCCTGCGCCCAATCCTGTTTCTGTAGGTAGGCTTCGCCGATCAAACGATAGGCCTGGGGATATTCGGGGTAGAGTTTGATGGCTTTTTGAAGATGTTTCAGGCTTTCGTCGGGATTGCCTGCGCCGAGAGATTCTTCCCCGTGGGAGAATTCCTTGCGCGCTTCTTCGGGCACAGCGAGATCCTTCACAGAAACGGAATTATCCTCTCCGGCTGTGGGCACCGAGAGGGGAGCCGGTTCTTCTTTCTTAAGTGGAATCAGATCCAGGACGACATAGGCCATCGGGTCACCAATCAACTCGACGCGGGCGGTGACCTCCTTAAAGTCGTGCTCGGCGATGCGAACGGTAAAGACGCCATTATTTGGCTCGCGAAATTCGCACTTTCCACCCTCAATCGTCTCTTGATCGGATTCCGCGCCGCCCTCGGCGGCCTCCAGCCGGACGTGAATTCCGCGAGGAGCGGGTCTTCCGTCAATATACCGGACTCGAACATCAATAATGCCGCCAGCGGTGCGTCCATTTCCGGAGCGGGCCATCTGTGCATGCAACGGGGCAGCAACGAGGCAGAGGAAGTAGAAAGGCACGAAGAAGCGAGAGTAGGATCGCGGCATACTGGACCCCCAACTGCGCGGCCCCAAAAAGATAGCACGGCTTCGAGAGATTGCGATTTATTTCCCGCTTCGAACAGAATTCCCGTCCGGGATTTTCGAGCGCCCAAATAAAAAAGAGGGCGCCGCAAGGCGCCCTCTTCAAGGAAAAGTGGATTTAGAAAGTAAGCAACAGGGAGAGCCGCGAGTTGAACGGATCGACGAAGCCCTGGTTCACGAACGTGGTAATTGGATGCTGGAAGTCAGCATTGTTCTGTCCGAAACCAAGGTCACCGAATTGGTTGACGGTCGTCTGACGGGTTGAGTCGACGATGTTGAACATGTCGAATGCCACCTTGAGCTGCATCCGTTCGGAAAGCCTGAACGGATATTCAAGGTGCGCGTCCACACTGCCCGTGACCGGAGAGCGGCCCAGGTTGCCGCGGCCGAAGATAGGCACTTCGCCGGCGTTCTGGTAAGCCTCTTGGGCATACAGACCGGTCAACGGATTGCCGGAAAGCACCGTCACGCCCGCGCCGACCGTGAAGCCCTTGAGCTTGCCACCAGGAACCACGTAGGTGGAGTGAGCGTTGAAGGTGTGCTTGCGGTCTGTGCTCAGGAAGCCGATGCTCTGCTGGTTGGCGAGCAGGCCCAGGTTGCCCTCGGTGAAGTCGAAGAGGGAGCTGATGCCGGGGTCGGCCTGGCCGTTGTCGTTGCGGAAGGCGCCTTCATAATTGCCTCGCAACTGCGCGACGCGGTAGTTGACGTTGAGGGCCCAGTTGTGCGAGAAGGCCTTGCGGACTTCGAACTCAACCGCTTCGTATTCACGCTTGGGGTCCTTGTAGGTGTCCGGTTTGCCGTCGGCGTAGTTTTCAGCGCCAAACGCGGCGCAGCTGCCGGTCTTGCTCTGCGCCAAACTGGTGCAGTCGGGGAGCAGGTTGCCGCTGGCGTCGGTCCAGCTGTTGGTGTTGGTGGCCGGGAAGCAAGCGCTGCCAGCCGGAGCCGCACCCACCTGGAGCGCACTGTAACCAGTGAACTGGTTGAAGGCGACGTAGGGCGTGCCAAAGCCCGCGGTGTCGAAGCAAGCCGAAGGCATACCCGCGTTGAGGTAAGCCTGCTCGTTCGCCGGGGTGAGCGGCAGGACGTTGCCGGAAGCATCGGTCGGGGGCGTGAACAGAGCACCCTGGCTGAACAGGACTTCATTCGGGTTGACGAAGATGTCCTGCTTGGCATCCGGGTTGCCGATGATGTAAGTCAGCGGGAGGCCGGAGTTGTACTGTTCGACGGAGATACCGCCTTCGTCTTCGATCACGCGCTTCAGGCGGCGATCAATGTAGCGGACGCTGGCGACGACGTTGCCCTTGAACTCGCGGTCGTAGCCGACGAGGAATTCATCGGTGAATTCCATGCGGGTACCCGTTGCAAAGGCTTCGTTGTATTGGCCGCTGCTGAAGAAACCGGCGTTTTTCGGAACGCCGCCGGTGGCCTGGTTGAGCAGGTGGTCCTGGTTACCAACGAAGTTAACTGTGCCGAGGGAGTTGAGCGTGACGCAGGACGCAGTTCCGGGGAGAGGATTGCCGTTCGGGTCGAGAGCACCGCCCGGGCACGCCGTGCTATCGGGAGCCCAGTAGGTGTTCTGGAGGTCGTCCTCGTTGCTGAGGGAACGCAGCGCGGCGTCCAAGGGAAGGACGTAGGCGTAACGGCCGAAGTTGGCATAGAACTTCTGCTTACGATCGCCCTTCGGGTCCACAATGATGCCGACGCGCGGCGACCACATGTTGGTGAAGGTGTGCTCTTCGATGTTGCCGACGAGGCGCTGCTGTTCCCAGCGGACGCCAACGTTGAGCGTGACGTACTTGCTTATCTGCCAGGCATCGTTGATATACGCGGCGTGATACTTGCCGGAGCTGGTAGTGACGCCGCCGTCGAAGCGGCCACGCACTTGCTGAAGGGCGACTTGTTGGTAGGCCACCGAGCCGTCCGGCTGTGAAATCGCATCATAGGGGCAGAGAGTGCAAGCGCCCGTGGTCAGGCCGCTGATGTTATCGGCCAGGGTCAAATAGAAGGCGGAGTCGGTCATTTTGCCAGCAGCGAAGCTCTCAAATTGAGACTTACCTGCCGGGGTGCCGCTCGCGTTCAGACCAGGAATGACGTACTTGTCGCCAGGATAGTAAGTGTGGTCGTTATACTGAGGGAACTGCCAAGTGTAGCCGAAGTTGAAGCTTTGCGTTCCCCAGAGATGGACCGTCTTGGTGATGTCACCGCTGAGCCCGCGGGTGTTCCCGTCGTAAGGCTCGAGCACCGAGATGCCCTGAGCGGTGAACGCACCGCGCTGCCCGGGATTGATCTGCGTCACATCGAAGATGTTGTACGCGTTGGTCGCCGGGGTCTCGCGGAACTCGTTCCAGCCCCAAGTGAAGGCGGCGTCCACCAGCAAAGAGCTGCCGAAGGCACCGTCATAACGGGTGGCCCAGTTGCGGGTACCGTAGTTCCACTTGGAGTTTGCGGAAGTGTTGTCGATGTTCAGTGTGCTATAGGGAGCGGGATTGGTGTGCGACGGGTCGCCGGAAATCGTGGACTCAACCGTCTGTGAGTTGTTGATCTTGAAGGTCAGCTTGGCTGCATAGTCGTAACGGGTGGTGTCGCGATCAACCGTTGGATCAATGGCGTACAGGCCGGAATTGAGAGCCGGCTGGTAATACGCGTTGTTCCAGGAGGGGTTGAAGGTGCCGAAGAAGAAGAGGCGGTCCTTAAGTCCTCCCACCGGAACGTAGCCTCCGAATTCGAAGTCGCCTTCGCGATTGGAATTTTCCAAACGGCTGCCGACCAGGTTGGTGTTGTTGAACTTCGGATCGTCCGCGTTCTGGTAGGTGTCCTGCATCCAACGAGCGTTGAAATAGCCGCCGATGGTGCCGAAGAACTTCGTACCGCCGGACTTGGTGACCAACTGAACGACACCGCCGCTCACGTGCCCATACTGGGGCTCGAAGCCGCCGGTCTTGATCTGGACTTCCTTCACGAACGAAAGGTTGATACCGGTTCCGAGAGGACCGTATACGCGGGACCAAACACCGATACCGCCGAACGCCGGATCGTTGATCGAAACGCCGTCCGCCACGTACAGGTTTTCGAGACCGGAAGCACCGGAGATCGAAGGATTCTGCTCGCCCGTTCCGATACCGGAGGTGACGCCGGGCGCCAGGTAGAAGAGACCGCTGACGCTGCGGCTCATCGGAATCTTGGAATAGAAGCTGTCCGAGAATTCCGAGTTCACCGAGGTGGCGCTGGTGTCCACCGTAACGGTTGCCGCAGAAACTTCGACGGTCTGTGTGATTTCGCCAGTTTCTAGGGTGACTTCCACGCTGGTGGTCTTGTTGATCAAGACTTCCGTGGCCGGAATGCTGGCCACTTTGAAGCCCGCTTTCTGAACTTTAATCGTGTAATACCCAGGAATCAGGGTGGAGAATAGGAACGTGCCCTGATCATTCGTCGTCTGAGTCAGGCTCCCAATGGGACCTGTGATCGTGACCTGAGCTCCGGGAACGGTTGCTTTGGTCGCATCCAAAACAACGCCGCTCATGTTACCGCGAGCCGAACTCTGGTCCTGTGCCCAAGACCCGCTTCCGAAAACCAAAGGCAGCAGGAGAAGGGCCGCGAAAATAGCCAACCACTTCGCATTTTTCAATGCAGTACTCCTTTCAAACCCCCAATAGATTTAGAGAGAAAAAACGTGTTGAGACCACGGAAAAGCAACCAACCGAGTCGTGGGGAATGGTGCAAGGAGGATGCCAAAGCGCGGCAGAAATCAGCTTCTTCTAATTAATTGATATTAAGCAGGTTACCTTGAAAGGCAGCGGGGGCGCGAGAGGGCGAATATGGTTTTTAGGGGACAGCTAGAGAGAAATCCCAAATTTGGAATGTGCGCGGGAGTGAATCGTTGGCTAGGTACTATTACCAAGCTTTCAGGCCGAAATTCGAAGCTAATTTTGAACGGTGAGCTGCTTGCCTCGCTGAATCGCCGCGGTTGCCTTCTCTTTATTGCCGACCAGATTGTAGAATTCGCCGAGAGCCAAGAACATCGATGGGTCTTGCGAGCGGACCTCGGCGCCGTGTTCCATGAGGCGTTGAGCCTCGGGTTGATTTCCGAGTTTTAGCAAACTTGAGGCGATGCGAAAGAGCGTGGCGGAGTCGGCGGAATCCGTAACTCCCGTGTCTTTATACAAGGCAACCACGGCGTTAAAGTCCTGCTGCGCGAAATACGCGCCGACTAGCAAGTCTCGGGAGATTTCATCCCCGTGGTTGAGGGAGAGCGCCCGGCGGAGCCATCCCCGCCCTTCCGTGGCCATTCCCTGGCTTAAGTAGCAGAGGCCCCGCTCGCGGTCGAAAATGCCTTTTTCCATATCGTCGCGAATGGTGGAGTCGGTAACGATCCAAGGCGCAAGGGGAAGCGAAGCGGGATCCACAGCCCTAAAGTTTAGCTTCGCATAACTGGGTACGGTGGAGTCCGGGCCGGTAACGACGACATTAAGCATGAAGTTGCCAAAACCCCCGTTCACGGAGAGCTTTTTGCCATTAACCAGCGAGCCCCCCCGATCAAACTGCTTGAGCGACGCTTCGTCCTTGAGGTTTTTTGCGCTGCCGGGCACGGAAGGCTGCCCCAGGCCATAGTCAATGAGAAGTGTTTTATCCTGGCCCAAAGCCGGATTGTTGGGAGCGGTCCAGATTTGATAGACGATCTGGAAATCCTGCTGATTGTTCAGCACGAGATTGGAGGTGGACAGCGGGACAAATCGCACCCCAGCCAAGGTGAAAGGCAGAACTGGAGCCGCAACAGGATCGACTTGTTCGGCGGAGGTAAAGGGCAAAAGCGCCGGCAGCAAGAATTCATTTGTGCTGACCTTGGGAATGGAAATTTCGCGCTCGGTGCGATAGGAGACGTTTTTGTTCCAGTCGCTGAATTGAACCGCCAGGCGATAGTTGCCCGGAGGAAGGGGCATGATGCCTTCGAAGGTGAAGGGTTTATCCTTAAAATCCTTGAAGCGATCCTTGTCAACCGTGTCGTGCAGATCTTTCTGGACAACGAACAGGAGTTTGCTGTTGTCGCGGTCGAAGACCTGAACACGGACCTGCACGGAATAGAACAAGCGGTCGTCTTTGGTCGTGGAAACGCTAAAATCGCTGGGATTTCGCAGGCCAATGGAGTAGTCAAGACGCGTGAGGCCACGCTCGTCGCGAACGGGCAGAAGGATGACGTCGAGATTGTGCCCCGAGAGAATCATGCTGGAGGTGACTTGCTCTCGGTTCATCCACTTGCGGCGGATTTCATCCTTGTAGCTTGGGAGTTCATTGAGACCTTTAATCTCGGAAATCATGACATCGGAGGCAAGGCTCGGCCGCGGATTGGAAGTATCCACAGGCTCGCCGACGATGAGGCTGAGGGAAATGCGCGCCAGTTCTCCTCCGACTGAATCCTGAATCATCGAAAGACCGGCGAGAGGGTCATTGGTCGCTTCGACGCCGGTAGTCAGCTTGTCCGGACCGTCGTTGTAAGGGCTGTACGTAACGTAATCATTGGTTCCATTGCGGTCGTAGAACAGAACATAAAATGCCTGGGGAAGAGCAGGGTAGGAGTTTGCGTAGAACCAGTATTCCAATGGCCTAAGATTTGCAGCGTTACGATACGTCATTTTGGATTGGGGAGGCCCGAGGACAATGTAAACATGGCCACGGTCGGTGCGCCAGCCATCGGTTCCGGAACCAACCCCGAAGCGGGAGTTGGCAAAGGCGATGCGCTGGTAATGCTCCTCCCGGTAGGTGTTCACTTCCGAGCCGGGAGTGGGGTTGCGAACCTCCCAGAAATCCTTGATGAACTTGTCCCGCGCCTCATCGGAGGTGAGCTTCAGGAAACGGTCACGTTCATCCTTCGTGATAATGTAGACGACATCTTCCTCGAGCCATTCGCGGTAATTCTTGGCGAGTTTTTCCTTCTTCTGTGCGGGCACGGCGGGGCAAAAGAGCAGGAACGAAAACAAGAGCAGAATGGCCTTCTTCGGGCTACAGGCGAATTTCAAGCTGTTTTGCATACGATTTCCCATTGTTACAGGATACCCCAATTTGGACGTGCGAAGGCTCGATGGCGTTGCTTCAGCTGGAATGGCGGAGGCGCTCCGCCAGCGCGCGAGCCCGCTGACGTGCAATTTCCACGAAGTGATCGTCGCCGGCAAGCTGCTCCAAGAGCGGCAGAGCGTGCCGAGGTTCCGGAAGTTCGCCTTTGTTCAGAGCGTCTTCGAACTGGAGCAGCGCATCATTGACGCCCAACCGGTCGTACTTCATGCGGCGTTGAAGCAACTCCAGCAATTCCTGCTGACGCGCCAACCCC
>Ga0335077_10008797_pt1 | contig 12521 bp, 11 predicted proteins | sample Lox_Sample_31_FD_207151 | JGI IMG/M metagenome (GOLD analysis project Ga0335077, IMG submission 207151) | Soil microbial communities from Loxahatchee National Wildlife Refuge, Florida, United States - Lox_Sample_3.1 | ecosystem: Environmental > Terrestrial > Soil > Wetlands | place: USA...
AGGTGACCACGAAGATAACGTGGCAGGCTTTGAGCCACAGCATTACCGATTGTAGCCAGAGGCGCGCGCGGAAGGCGAACGGCCGGTGCGCCTCTGGTAGCATGTCGGGCCCGAAACTTCCGCAGGTCAGCCACACATCATGTCCAGCACGCCGGCCGCCGCCACCAATCCCTTTCCCAGCAACATCGAGATCGCGCAGCGCGCGCGCATGCGTCCCGTGGTGGAGCTGGGGCGCGAGCGGCTGGGGATCCCGGCGGAGAGCCTCGAGCCCTACGGGCACTACAAGGCGAAGGTGTCGCTCGACTACGTGGCCGAGGTCGCCAGCCGCCCGGATGGCAAGCTGATCCTGGTGACCGCGATCACGCCGACGCCGGCGGGCGAGGGCAAGACCACGACCACCGTCGGGCTCGGCGATGCGCTCAACCTGCTCGGCAAGCGCGCCATGTTATGCCTGCGCGAGCCCTCGCTCGGCCCGGTCTTTGGAGTGAAGGGCGGCGCGGCCGGCGGCGGCTACGCCCAGGTGGTGCCCATGGAGGACATCAACCTGCACTTCACCGGCGACTTCGGCGCCATCGCCGCCGCCAACAACCTGCTCGCGGCGATGATCGACAATCACATCTATCAGGGCAACCCGCTCGGCTTCGACGTGCGGCGCGTCGCCTGGCGGCGCGTAGTCGACATGAACGACCGGGCGCTGCGGCAGATCGTGGTCGGGCTCGGCGGCACCGCCAACGGCGTGCCGCGCGAGGACGGCTTCGACATCGTGGTCGCCTCCGAGGTGATGGCGATCCTGTGCCTCGCCACCAGCCTCGCCGACTTGAAGGAGCGCCTCGGCAACATCGTGGTCGGCTACCGCGCCGACCAGCAGCCGATCCGCGCCCGCGACGTCAAGGCGCACGGCGCCATGGCGGCGCTGCTGAAGAGCGCGCTGGCGCCCAATCTGGTGCAGACGCTCGCCAACAACCCGGCCTTCATCCATGGCGGTCCGTTCGCCAACATCGCGCACGGCTGCAACTCGGTGATCGCGACCCGCACCGCGCTCAAGCTCGCCGATTACGTGGTGACCGAGGCCGGCTTCGGCGCCGACCTGGGCGCGGAGAAGTTTGTCGACATCAAGTGCCGCAAGTCGGGCCTGCGGCCGAGCGCCGCGGTCATCGTCACCACGGTGCGGGCGCTCAAGTACCACGGTGGCGTCGAGCTCGCCGACCTGAAGAACGAGAATCTCGCGGCGCTGCAGAAGGGCGTGGTGAACCTCGAGCGCCACATCGACAACATGGTCAACCATTACGGCCTGCCGTGCGCGGTGGCCATCAACCGCCGCGCCGAGGACACCGACGCCGAGATCCGCCTGCTGATCGAGCGGGGCGCCGCGCACGGCGTGCGCGTCATCGGTGCGACCCACTTCGCCGAAGGCGGCAAGGGCGCGCTCGAGCTGGCGCACGAAGTGGTGCGGCTGTGCGACCAGCCCAACAAGTTCCACTTCGTGTACGAGGACGAGGCGACGCTGTGGGACAAGATGAAGGCGATCGCCACCAAGATCTACCAGGCCAGCGACATCACCGCCGACAGCAAGGTGCGGGCGCAGATCAAGCAGCTGCAGGAGGGCGGCTACGGCCACTACCCGGTGTGCGTCGCCAAGACGCAGTACTCCTTCTCCACCGACCCGAAGCTGCGCGGCGCCCCGGTGAATCACGTGGTCAACATCCGCGAGGTGCGGCTCGCGGCCGGCGCGGAGTTCATCGTCATGATCTGCGGCGACGTCATGACCATGCCGGGGCTGCCGAAGGTACCGGCCGCAAACAGCATCGACGTCGACGACCACGGCCGCATCACCGGGCTGTTCTGAAGGACGGAGCCCGAGCGCCATGCCGTTCTGCGAGGCGGACCCCTGGCGCCTGCAGTACTTCGAGGGTATCGCCTGTCCGCCCGGGGTGCGGATTCCCACCGAGGACCCGGATGCCTGGCAGTGGTATCCCGCGCACCGCTGGATCTACAACAAGCTCTCGGTGGCCGAGTCGCAGGGGCTCGAGTGCGCTCCGCACGGCGTGCGGCCGGCGGCCTTCCCCGTGTTCAGCAAGCCGATCATCAACCTGCACGGGATGGGAGTCGGCAGCCGCGTGCTCCCCGACCTCGCGACTTACGAGCGCGAGGAGACCGCGGGGCACTTCTGGATGCCGCTGCTCACGGGCGATCACGTGAGCACCGACGTGGCCGTGGTGCGCGGCGAGGGGCGCTGGTTCCGTCACTGCCGCGGCGTCCCGGGCGTCGGCGGCACCTTCGACTACTGGACCATCGAGGCGGGGCGGCGCGAGCCCCTGGCGGCGTACCTGGAAGCATGGATCGTGCGGCACCTCGCAGGCTATACCGGGATGTTCAACGCCGAGACGATCGGCGGCCGCATCATCGAGGCGCATCTGCGCGTGGCCGACCAGTGGCCGGATCTCTACGGCGCCGGCTGGCTGGATGCGGTGGTGGGGCTCTATGCGCGCGGCGCCTGGGAGTTCGCCGACCCCGGCCGCCGCGACGGCTACAGCATCGCGCTGTTCGGTCCCCACGGCCGGGAGTATCGCCACCCGCCGCCGCAGCTCGTCGCGGAGGTGCGCCGCATGCCGCAGGTGAGCAGCGTGCAGATCACCTTCCACGAGGACCGCCCGGCAGCCGCACACGCGATGCCGCCGGGCGGCTTTCGGCTGGCGGTCGTCAACGCGACCGACCTGGAAGCGGGCCTGGCGGCGCGCGCGCGCCTCGCGGGCTTCTTCGGCGTCGGTTAGCCCGCTAAGGTTGCCAGCCGCGTTCGCGCGCCGCCGTCTCTGCGGCCGCATCGAGCGGCTCACCCGCAATCAGCTCATCGAGCGTGCGCGCCACGGCGGGCGGCAGGGCGGAGGCCGCTCGAGCGTAGCCGCCGCCGGCTGCGCCCGGCGCCTCGCTCTGAGCGAGCGCCTCCACCTGCCACGCCGGGCCTGCGCGACAGGCGAGGCCCGCGAGCGACTGCGTCGCGCGCAGCACGAACGTACGGCAGTAGCCGCCGCTGCGGGCGCGGAAGCTGACACCGATCGCGACCGGCGCGCCCGGTGGCTGGGTGCTCGCGAGCTGCTGCGAGAGCGCGCGCGCGAGCACGCCACTCGCCAGCACGCGGCCGCCGCTCGTCTCGAGCGGCGCCGGCGGTGCCGCGAGCCGCAGCAGCACAGGTCCGAGCAGGACGCCGACGATGAGGCTCGCGGCCATGGCGCCCCACTGTGGCCAGCTCCAGCGCGCCCGCGGCCGCTGCCTGAGTGGCACGACCTGGCCCGTGCGCTGTCCGGGCGCCGCGCCGCGCACACTCGCGAGCAGTCGCTCCGGCACCGGTTCCTCGAGCACCGGCGTGAACGCATCCCGCACCCGCGCACGCAGCGCACGCTGGTGCGCGACGCGCTGCGCCAGCTGCGGGTCCGTGGCGAGGGCGGCCTCGAGCGCCGCGCGCGTCGCGGCATCCACTTCGCCATCGGCGTATGCGCTCAGTGTCTCTTCGCTGAAAGTCATCCGCTATGCTCCGCCGTCGTCACCGAGCATGCCCTGCAGCGCCTCGCGGGCACGCGCCAGGCGGCTCGTCAGCGTCCCGATCGGCACCTCCATGATATGCGCGGCCTCCTTGTAAGAGAGTCCTTCCACCAGCACCAGCGCCACCGCCAGGCGTTGCTCCTCGGGCAATCGCGCCACGGCGTCCTGTACCGCGATGGTCTCGACCGGCAGCCCCTGCGCGGTGTCGGCAACGTCCGCGGCCGCCTCGGGCGAGGCGAACAGCCGTGCGCGCCGGCCGCGGGCGCGCTGCTCGTCGATCCACGCGTGGCGCAGGATGCCGAACATCCAGCCGGCGAGCGGCGCACCCGCGCGCAGCTGTCCGGCGTGCGCCAGCGCACGCTCGATGGAGGTCTGCAGCAGGTCGTCGGCATCGTGAGCATTGCGCGCGAGCACGCGCGCGAACCGGCGCAGCCGCGGCAGCAGCTCGACCAACTCCGTGCGCAGCTCGTCCACGCTCGCGCGCACTCTATGCCGGCAATACGTTCATGGATGCGATTTTCTTCCATTTGTTCCCGGCGCAGCCACATTCGATTAAGGTGCCGCGGTGCGTAACGTGGTGCTCGCCGGGCTGCTGTTGGGTGTGGCTGCGCAGGCCGCGGCGCAGGTGGGCCTGCCCGCGGTGCGCCTTCCCAACCTGCCGCCGGTCGGCGTGCCGGCACTGCCCGCGGTCGGAGTGCCGCCCCTCACGGGTGAGGCGGCGGCCACGCTCGGCCAGCTCGACTCTGCGAGCCTGCGCGGCCTGCGTCAGCAGCGCATCCGCGAGCTGCTGCGGCGGCATCGCGACGTGCTCGAGGCGGATCCGAACGGCGCACCCATCGTGCGCGGGGAGCTGCTGGCGTTCTCGCCGCAGCCCGCCTCGCTGCAGCTCGCCATCGCCGCCGGCTACACCGTGGTGCGCCAGCGCGAGCTCGGCGAGCTCGGCGCGCGCCTCGTCGTGCTGCACGCCCCGGACGATACGGCGCGCTCCCTGGCGCGGCTGCAGGGCATCGACCCCGCCGGCAGCTACGACTTCAATCACGTGTATCTGCCGAGCGGCCTGCCGCCCGGTGCTGCGGAGCCGCCGGCATGGCCGCCTGCCGCCGGCGCGACGACGGCGGCCGGCGCAGCCGCGCCCGGCGTGGCCCGCGTCGGGCTGATCGACGACGGCGTCGATGCGCACCATGCGGCGCTCGATGCGGCGAAGATTCATCAGCACGGCTGCGCCGGCACGGCGCTGCCCGCCCTCCACGGCACCGCCGTCGCCTCGCTCCTGGCAGGACACGCCGGTCACTTCCAGGGCGCGGCGCCCGGCGCCGAGCTCTATGCCGCGGACGTCTTCTGCGGGCGTCCGGCGGGCGGCGCGGTCGACGATGTCGCGGAAGCCTTCGCGTGGCTGATGCACGAGCAGGTGCCCGTGATCAACGTGAGCCTGGTGGGACCTCCCAACCGAACGCTCGAAAGCGTCGTCGCGGGCGCCGTCGCGCGCGGCTACCTCATCGTCGCGGCCGTCGGCAATGACGGGCCGGCCGCGCCACCCCTGTATCCGGCCGCCTGGCCGGGAGTGGTGGGCGTCACCGCCGTCGATGCGCGTCATCGCGTGTTGCCCGAAGCCGAGCGCGGTCCGCAGGTGAAATTCGCCGCTCCCGGTGCCGACATGGCGGCGGCGCGCACCCCGCGCGGGTATGCGCTGGTGCGCGGGACATCGTTCGCCGCGCCGATCGTCGCCGGCCTGCTGGCCCGGGCCCTGCGTTCGCCGGACAAGGCTTTGGCGGACGAGGCGCTCGCCGGGCTCGAGCGGCGCGCCTTGCCTCTCGGCGCCTCGCGCCTCGATCCGTCCTATGGCTACGGGCTCGTCGGCGCCGAGCTCGCGCCGCCGCCGGCGCTCGCTCGCCGGCTGGAATAAGTCAAAGGAAGAATCCGCGGCACCCGGTCGTAGTACTCGCTGAAAGGTCGCGGATTGGCCGTGGCCTCGAGAGGAGACGACCATGAGGACCAATCATCTTTTCGCGAGCGCCGCGGTTCTGTTGCTGTCTGCGGCAGCCCTGCCGGCCCATGCGCAGCTGCTGGGAGGCGGCTTTCGCGGGGGCGCGGCCGGTGGGTTCGGCAGCCCTTTCGGGGGCGCCCAGATGAGCGAATTCGGGCGTGCGCATGCGGCTGCCCGCACCGGCGGCGTGACCCGCGAGAGCGACCGGGCCCGCGCCTCCGCTGCGGGTGCCGCGAAGGGCGGCGCGGAGACGGGTGTGCGGGCCGGCTCGCGCGCGGCGGCCGACGGCCGCGGTGCGGCCAGCACGGCGGCGGACACGGGTCGCGGGGCCGCGGCTGCTGGGGCAGCCGGCGGGCGCGCCGCGGCTGGCACCGGCCTCAGCCAGGCGCAGAGTCATGTCGCCGCGGACGCCACCGGATCTGGTGCTGCGCGTGCGACGACCGTGGGTGAGCCGAGCGGCCAGCCGTCCTCGTCCGGCAAGCCGGCCGCGAGTGGCAAGCCTTCGGGCGGCAATAAGCCCCAGGGCCCGAGCGCTCGTGCCGGGCTCGGCGGATCGTTGGAGGGCGGCGCCCAGGCCGGGTCCGGCGGCGCCGAGGCCAGCATGTCGGGTAATGCGTCCGCGGGCACTTCTGCCCAGACTCACTGATTGACGGAGTACGGACGCTCTTCGAGCGGCGGGACTTTGACCTCCCGCCGCTCATTTTTTATTGGAAAAAAGTCGCCGGACGGCGCTTTTTTCAGACATCGCCTCCGTTTCCGCCGGCAAAAAGCGTGGTTTTTGCCGGCTGCTCAGTGCTGATCACCCGCCGGCGCTTTTTTCGGACGTCGGCTTCGTTCAGTGCCGGGCTCGTTTGTGAGGGTCCCCTGCGCGATAGTTAGGTGAGTGACTAACTATCGCGCTGGGGAACCCCACATGCGTCGGCGGGCCCCGGAGCCGCCCGGCCCACTCACCCCGGCGGTCGATCGCCGGAGAACTTGATGGGCGTTGCCCCTTCCACCGGTCCAATCGTCGCCCGGTCGCTCACATAGAGCTCCACGGGACGCTCGAACCTGAGGGTGCCTTTCACGATCGAGCCGGGGCCGATGACCACGCGCGGCGGCGTGTTCCGCGAGCCCGGGTCGTCGCCGTGATCCGAGTGGCTCTTGCGGACGGTCACGCCGCCGTCGACGCGCGCGTTGGGGCCGATCTCGATGCCGCCGTTGACCGTTTCCACATCGCCCCCGACATGGGCGGCGTCGACGCGGATGCTGCCGTTGACGTTGGCGAGCGCGCCGGTGACGTTGGCGTCCCTGGCGAGCGACAGCGAGCCGTTGACGGTATGCACGCCCCCGCTGACCTGCGCTGCGTCGTTGAGGTGCACGGAGCCGTTGACGGTCTTGACCTCGCCGGCGGTCGCGTGCGGTTCGAGCGTGACGCTGCCATTGACGGTGCGCGCCTCCCCGACGGTAGCGCCTTCCCCGATGCGGATCGAGCCGTTGACGGTGGCGAGATCCCCGCGATGCTCGCCGGCGCTCACGGTGATCGAGCCCATGACGCTGGTGATGCCGTCGCCGTCCCCGGCACGGGCGGTGCCGGCGATCGAGAGTGCCAGCGCAGCCAGAGCGGCGGCGCCGAGGTGTTGCCGAGCCATATGATCCCTTCCTTACTGCGCGATGACGGAGCACCGCTCGCTATATAGATGCGCGCCGGCGGCCGATGGTTTGCACGCGCGTCCGGGGCACCGCAAAATCGGCCGATGCCAGGGAACCGGACCGCCCCGGGGCGGCGCGCGCCCCGCCGCATACTCGTCATCGACGTCGGTGGCACCCACATCAAGTTCCGCATCGACGGGCGCGGCAGGATCTTCAAGTTCCCCTCCGGACCCAGGCTCGGACCCGGACGCATGACGCGCAAGGTGTTGAAGCGCGCCCAGGGTCTCGCCTACGACGCCGTGTCGATCGGCTACCCCGGGCTGGTGTTTCACGGGCGCATCGCAGGGGAACCGCACAATCTCGGCAAGGGCTGGATGGGCTTCGATTTCGCGGCGGCCTTCGGCAAGCCGGTGCGTATCGTAAACGACGCCGCCATGCAGGCGATCGGCAGCTATCGGGGTGGACGGATGCTGTTTCTCGGGCTCGGGACCGGGCTCGGCGCGACGCTGATCATCGACGGTGTGGTCGAGCCCACCGAGATCGGCCACATGCCTTACCGCAAGGGGCGCACCTTCGAAGACTACCTCGGCGAGCCCGGCCGCCGCCGGCTCGGCACCCGCAAATGGCGCCGGGCGGTGCTTGACGTGGTCGCGCACCTCGGGGGGGCGCTCGAGGCCGACTACGTCGTGCTCGGCGGAGGAAACGCCGCGCGCCTGAAGAAGCTGCCGCCCGGTGCGCGGCGCGGCGACAACCGCAACGCCTTCATCGGCGGCCTGCGCATCTGGCAGCAGCGCGGCGCGGTCTTGCGGGTCCGTGCATGAGCGCCGCCCCTGGCGGTCCCGGACTCTTGCCCACCTGGTCGAGCAGCGACAAGGAGATGGTCGGCTGCCCGCTCGGTCCGGCGCGTCTTTGGTTCACGATCGGCGGCGGGATCGTCAACGAGGTTTACTACCCGCGGGTCGACATTCCGCAGATCCGCGATCTCGGCTTCATCGTCGGCGACGGCGCCGGGTTCTGGGTCGAGGTCAAGCGCATGTGGAACCACGACCTGCAGCTTGCCGATGCGGGAGCGCCGGCGGTGAAGATCGTCCATCGCCACGCGCGCTTCGAGCTGACGCTGCGTGTCACACCCTGCGAGGACCGCGATGTGCTCCTCATCGAGGTGCAGCTCACCGGCGATCCGACGCTCAAGCCGTACGCGCTGCTCGCGCCGCACCTCGGCGGCACCGGCCATGGCAACCGCGCCGCCGTGGTGAGCTACCGCGGACGCAGAGTGCTGTGGGCCGAGCAGGGCCCGTTCGCCCTGGCACTCGCCGCCGCGACGCCCGCACAGACGGACGCCTTCTCGCGCGGCGGCGCGGGCTACACGGGCGAGAACGACGGCTGGCAGGATTTCTTCCGTCACGGGGCGATGACGTGGGAATTCGACGAGGCGGGCCCGGGCAACGTGGCGCTGATGGGCGAGCTGCCGCGGCAGGCTGTGCTCGCGCTCGGCTTCGGCAGCAGCGCTGATTCGGCGGCCACGCTCGCGCTCACCGCGCTCGCCGAGCCGTTCGAAGCGAGCTGGACACGCCAGGAGACGGCCTGGACGCGCTGGCACGCCGCCGGCCCGCCGGTCGACCAGCTCCCGGCCGATCTGCCGGCCGAGATTCTCCAGCAGCTGCGCACTTCCACCATGGTGCTGCGCACCCACCGCGACAAGACCTACCCCGGCGCCATGGTGGCCTCGCTCAGCGTGCCGTGGGGCAACACGCACGAGGAGCGTGAGGGCTACCACCTGGTGTGGCCGCGCGACCTGGTGGAATGCGCGGGCGCGCTGCTTGCGGTCGGCGCCACTACCGAGGCGCACAACACGCTCCGCTACCTGCTCGCGACGCAGCATGCCGACGGACACTGGAATCAGAACCAGTGGCTCGGCGGCAAAGGCTACTGGTCCGGGATCCAGCTCGACGAGGCCGCGTTTCCCGTACTGCTGGTGGCGGCGCTCGGTGAGCGCGACGCGCTCGGCGGCATCGAGGTCGCGGACATGGTGCGGCGTGCGCTTTCGTTCGTGGTCCGCACCGGACCGGTGAGCGACCAGGATCGTTGGGAGGAGGACGCCGGACTCAACACCTTCACGCTTGCCGTCTGCATCGCCGCCCTGGTCGCGGGGGCCCCGCACCTGCCCGCGCAGGCGCGCGAGCTCGCGCTTGCCTTCGCCGACTACTGGAACGCGCGCCTCGAGGAGTGGACCGCGGTGGCCGATACGCCGCTCGCGCAGCGCCACGGAATCCCCGGCTACTACGTGCGCGTCGCGCCCCCCGAGGCGCTCACCGACCGCTGCTGCCCGCCGAACCTGGTGCTGGCGATCAAGAACCGGGCCCGGGACCCGGAGCTTCCGGTGTCCGAGCAGATCGGCGTCGATTTCCTGCAGCTGGTGCGCTTCGGGCTGCGCCGCGCTGACGATCCGCTCATCCTCGCGACCGTGCGCCTGGTGGACGCGCTCCTCAAGGTCGACACACCCTCGGGCCCCGCCTGGCACCGTTACAGCGGCGACGGCTACGGCGAGCACGAGGACGGCAGCGCCTACGACGGCACCGGCCGCGGGCGCGCCTGGCCGCTGCTCACCGGCGAGCGCGGTCACTACGAGCTCGCCGCGGGGCGCGATCCGCTGCCGCTCATCACCGCCATGAGCCGCATGGCTTCCTCGGGCGGCATGATGCCCGAGCAGGTGTGGGATGCCGCGCCGATTCCCGCCCGCGGGCTCTTGCCCGGGCGCCCCACGGGCGGAGCGATGCCGCTCGCCTGGACTCACGCCGAGTACATCAAGCTGATCATCTCCCGTACGCTCAAACGCCCGTTCGATCGGCCGGAGCTCGTGTGGCAGCGCTACCGCGGCGAGCGGCCGGCGATCAGCCGCGTGATCTGGTGCGAGCACGCCCCGGTGAGCGAGTTGCCGCAGGGCTGTGCGCTCACGCTCGCGCTGCGCGAGCCGGGTACCTTCCGCGTCGGAACCGACGGCTGGCAGGAGGTGCGCGAGCAGCAAACCAACCCGCACACGCTCGGGCTGCATCTCGTCGAGATCGACACCGCGCGCCTCAACGCCGGGCAGTCGATCGACGTGACTTTCCGTCACTCGGCGAGCGATGCCTGGGTCGGCCGCGACTTTCGCATCCGCGTGGTCCCGCGCCCCGCGCCCTCCGGATAGCACCGATGCCCTTCACCCTGGCTCACCCGGCCGCGATCCTGCCCCTGCGACGGATCAGGTTCCTGGCTCTGGCGCCGCTCGTCATCGGTGCCGTGACCCCGGATGTGCCGTACTACCTGCCGCTCGGTCCGGGCGGCCGTGGGCTCGGGCTGAGGCTCGACACGCACAGCCTCATCGGCTCGTGCACGGTCGACCTGGCGCTCGGGCTCGCTTTGCTGATGGCCCTCGTGCTGCTGCGCGAGCCGCTCACGGTGCTGCTGCCGGCGCGCGCCCGGTGGCTGTGCCTCGAAGCGCTCGAGCCCTTCAGACGCCGGCCGGTCGAGTGGCTGCTCGCGCCGCTCGCCATCCTGCTCGGCGTCTGGTCGCACCTGCTGTGGGATTCCTTCACGCACCCCGAGGGGTGGGCGGTGCGGCACATCCCCGCTCTCAGCGAGAGGATCACGCTCGGCTGGTACACGGGCGAGATATTCCACATCCTGCAGTACCTGAGCTCGGCCCTGGGCCTCGTCATCCTGGCGTGGTGGTATCGGCGACTGCCCGTTCCGCCGGGCGCCCTGGCCGGCGATGACAGCCGCCGCGCGCATGCGGGACCCGCGCTGCTGCTGATCGCGGGGGCGGCGCTGCTGATCGGCGGTGTGGAGGCGGTGCGCTACTACGCCCACTCCGAGGGCGCGGTCTATCAGACGCTCGATGTGCTCCTCACCCGCGGCCTCGCCTGGTTCGTGCTGCTGCACCTGTTCGCCGGCGCGGTGGTCACGCTCGAGCACCGCGCGAGCGCGGCGCGGCATACCTAGGTGATGGCGGACCCGGACGCACCGCAATCGACCACGACCGGCTGGCCGTGGCGGACCGGAAACGACTTCCGGCTGCTCGATGGCGGGACAGTTTTCTTCGCCCGGATGCTGGCCGCGATCGACGAGGCGCAGATGCACGTGCTGCTCGAGATGTACCTGGTGAGCTCCGGGCGCGTGGCGGGACAGTTCATCGAGGCGCTCACGCGCGCGCGCGCCCGCGGGGTGCGCTGCTGCGCGGTGTTCGATGGCTTCGGCTCGCTCGGGCTCGCGGGCGGCGACCGCTGGTGGCTCGAGGAGGCGGGTGTCGAGCTGCGCATCTTCAATCCGCTGCGCTGGCGCAACCGGCTGCGCAACTTCCGGCGCGATCACCGCAAGCTCCTGGTGGTCGACGGCCAGGTGGCGTTCGTCGGCGGGGCGGGACTCGCCGACGAGTTCGACGGGCCGGATGCGTGGCGCGAGCTGATGGTCGAGATCCGCGGTCCGGTAGTGGCCGACTGGCAGCGCGCCTTCGCCCGCACCTGGCGCCGTCTCGGCCCGCAGCTCGCGCTGCCCGAGCCGCCGCCCGTGGCGCTCGCCGGCGGCGCCCTCGGGCGGCTGGCCTTGAGCGAGGCACGGCAACATTCGGTGCTCGCCAACGGCACCGTGCACCGCATCGACGCGGCGCGTTCCCGCGCCTGGCTGATGAGCGCCTACTTCGTTCCGTCGCGCCGCTTTCGCACGGCGCTGCGCCGCGCGGCACGCCGCGGCGTGGACGTGCGCCTGCTGATGCCGAGCGCGCGCACCGACCACCCCTGGGTGCGTCAGGCGGCGCGGCGCTTTTACGGCAAGATGCTGCGCAACGGGGTGCGCATCTTCGAATACCAGCCGCGCGTGCTGCACGCCAAGATGATCGTGTGTGACGACTGGGTATCGATCGGCTCGAGCAACCTCGACCGCTGGAGCTTCAAGTGGAACCTGGAGGCCAACCAGGAGGTGGCCGACGCGCGCGTGGCCGATGCCGCCGCCGCGCTCTTCAGCGCCGACTTCTCCGTCTCGAGCGCGCTCAGCCGCCGCCACTGGCCGCAGCGCGCCTGGCTCGACCGGCTGCGCGAGCGCATCGCGGGCGCGCTCGATCGCTGGCTCGAGGGCTGGCGACGCCCGCCGTGAGACGGCGGCGCGCGCCTCAGGGAGCCGCGGAGAACGACTCGGTGGTGCGCACGAAGGCGAGCAGGAACGGCGCGAGCGTCGTGAGCTGCGTCGGGTAGGCGCGCACCGCGGCGAGCTTCAGGTCCTCCTCGGCGGGCGTGAGCTCGAAGGGCGCGAGCGGCACGCCGCCGAGCAGCGGGGCACGCGTCAGCGGCAGCCCCGGCGACAGCTCCCGCGGGCTCGGCCAGCCTTCGCCACCGTG
>Ga0335077_10008798_pt1 | contig 12521 bp, 12 predicted proteins | sample Lox_Sample_31_FD_207151 | JGI IMG/M metagenome (GOLD analysis project Ga0335077, IMG submission 207151) | Soil microbial communities from Loxahatchee National Wildlife Refuge, Florida, United States - Lox_Sample_3.1 | ecosystem: Environmental > Terrestrial > Soil > Wetlands | place: USA...
GACATCCGCAAAGTGCTGCATAGTCGAGCGATAATCATCCCAGACTACTTCAGTATTCGACCATCAACGCGCTCTGGATTCCCTAGGGTATTTCCTGTAGGAAGTTCGCCAGAACCTGCTTCCCAACGCCGGTTTGGCGCAAAACCACACCTCGACGCAACCCGAAACTCGAATGCAATCTCTAAGCAAGGCGTTCGCGAGACTGACCGGTTCCTGGAGCCAAAATGGAGTTGCCCACTCGTAATTTGGCGCCATCCAGCCTCGACTTCGCAAAACATTCGAGGTGATTCCCAACTTGGCCATGAATAGCAACCTCAGCATTGTGATCCCCGCCTTCAATGAAGCCGCTCGTCTTCGCAACTCTCTGGATCGAGTCCTCGATTTCATCGCCAAGCAACGCTGGAATGTCGAAGTCCTCGTGGTGAATGACGGCTCGAGAGACGAGACGGCTGATATCGTCCGCGCCTACGCAGAAAGAAGCCCAATGGTTCGCCTCATTTCAAATCCCGGCAATCGAGGGAAAGGCTTTAGCGTGCGCAATGGCGTCCTGAATGCCACGGGAGACATTGTGCTTTTCACCGATGCGGATCTGTCCGCTCCGATTGAAGAGGCCGTAAAGCTGATCGACGCAATCGACGGCGGAGCAGACATTGCCATCGGATCGCGCTGGCTTCGGAGCGATCTCCAGACCCGTCGCCAGTCGGTAGCGCGACAGGCCCTGGGCAGAGTCTTCAATGGACTGCTGCGAATTCTGCTGAGTCTCGATTTCAAAGACACGCAGTGCGGCTTCAAGGCGTTCCGCGCCAATGCCGCGCAGGCGCTCTTTCCTCTGCAACGGATCGAAGGCTGGGGATTCGATCCGGAATTGTTGTTCCTAGCGCAGAAGTCCGGGTTTAAGGTCGCGGAAGTTCCCGTGGTATGGGCGCACGATGAGCGGACCCGCATCCATCCGCTGGCAGATGGCTCACGCATGGTCGCAGACATGCTTCGCATCCGCTGGTATGACCTGAGTGGCCGGTACCGCAACCGGCATGAACTTCGAGCCACAGCCGCAAGCGTGGGCGCGCCGCAGCGGCGACGGATCTGATTTTTATCTGCCGAATTTGTGCGATGCTGCGGACGGATCGCCAACTCAAGAGAGTAAGTTGCCCAACCTGCACCCAATCGGAGTTATGAATGACTCCTGCCAGCGGCATTTTCCCCACACCAAGCTCCAAATCTTCAACCATCATCGCGCTTGCCGCAGTCATCGCGATGCTCTACTTCGGTCATCCCATCTTTATTCCTTTAGCGCTCGCCCTGGTACTGAGTTTCCTGCTGACGCCCCTGGCCAGTTTCCTGGAAAAGCTGCACTTGGGACGCGTGCTTTCGGTATTTATCGTAATGATCATTTGCCTCGCCGCCACTGTCACCGTGGGTTGGAAAGTCGCGGGTCAGTTGCTTGAGATTACCGGTCACGTTGGGGATTACCGCAGCAACATCGAGCAAAAGGTTCACTCCCTGCGCTCCCACCACAGCGCGCCATTGGTTGAGGCAACGGCCACCGTGCAGGAGCTAAACAAGGAACTCGGGACCGCTCCCGCCATGACGAATGCCGCGGCAGCTCGCAAAATGAATGCGCAATCCACCCGCCCTATCCCGGTCCAGGTGACACCCCCAGCAAATTTCGTACAAGACTTGCGCTCGGTTCTTGGTCCACTCACGGGGCCCGCAGAAATCATGGGTCTTGTCGTCATCTTCACCGCTTTCATGCTCCTGAATCGTGAAGATCTTCGCAATCGACTGGTCCGGCTGGGTGGGGAAGGCCGTTTGAACGTCGTGACGCAAGCCCTGCAGGACGCGAGCGCGGGCTTAAGCCGCTATCTGCTGCTGCAGTTTGCCGTTAACGCCTGCTATGGCGGACTGTTTGGCCTTGGACTTTTCATCATCGGCGTTCCTCACGCATTCCTCTGGGGAGCGCTGGAGGGCACGCTGCGTTTCGTGCCATATATCGGAGTGTGGGTAGCCACTGCGTTTCCGATGGCGATGGCGACTGCGGTCTTTCCCGGCTGGAAACAGGTGCTGCTCACCTTTACTCTGTTTGCCGTCCTAGAGGTCATCACCGCAAATTTCGTCGAACCCTTTGTCTACGGCAAGCACATCGGAATCTCACCTTTTGCGATTCTGGTGGCGGCGGTATTTTGGGCCAGTCTTTGGGGACCGGTCGGACTCATTCTCTCCACGCCGCTGACTCTCTGCCTGGTGCTCATTGGCCGGTATGTTCCGGCCATGAGTTTTTTGGAGATTCTCCTCGGTGACGCTCCCGTGCTCCCCCCGCACGAACTCTATTATCAGCGTCTGTTGGCCATGGACCAGGAAGAAGCCGGAAACATTGCGGAAGACTACCTGCGTGACAAGGGGCGTGAGAGTCTTTACGAATCGGTGCTGATCCCAGCTTTGAAGCTGGCGGAAGAAAAGCGTCATTCCGATATTCTCGGCGATCGAGCCGCCGCATTCATCTGGCAGACCACGCGCGAGCTCATTGACGACCTTAGTGAGCGGACCTTGAACCAGACGGACTCCGGCTTGCTGCCGCGCCCGCCAGCCCGAAGTAATCAACCTATCGTTTGCCTCCCAGCCAACGATGATGCCGATGAACTCGTGGGGATGATGCTGGCCCAATTGTTGCGGGAAGCAGGTTACACTGCAGTCCGCGCACTTTCTGTTTCCACTCCTGAACATTTGCTCGACCAGATCGAAGCCGCCCCACAGCCGATTGCCTTCATTTCCGCGATGCCTCCCTTCGCGGTTGGACAAACTCGAACGTTGTGCCGGCGTATGCTGGCGCGAGATCCGCATATTCGCGTCATGGTAGGCCTTTGGGGATTTGCGGGCGGGGTCGCTCGCGCGCAACAGCGTATTGGACCTTTCTGTACGGATGCCGTCTGCACTACCCTTGCCGATGCTCTCCGATTGATACAAAACGCGGGTGACGTCAGCCGAGCCGCGTGATCTTCATGGCGAGTCAAAAATAGAAATACTCAAAAAAAGCCACGAGCGGGACGTCGCCGGTTAGCGCCCCATCCCGCCCGCTTTTTGCAGAAAAACTCTGATTGCGCGGAAAAATCAATATCTGCTCAGACCGCGCTTCTTCCCATCACGAAGTGCAGAATCAGCGAGATCACGGCGAAGATCAACAACAGGTGGATCAGGCCACCTGCCACGTGGAAAACGGTAAACCCGCAAATCCAGGCGATCAGCAGAATGACGAACAAGACTGTCCAAATGCTCATTTTTCTTCTCCTCGCCTCGGGATTCATTCAACGTTTAGGCCCGCGGCACTTCCATGGCAGCCTTCACCTTACCCATGAACCGAGCCTTAGTCATTCATGAGAATCTGGTACCGCACCCGAAATATGTCTGTAAACGCTGAGGCTAAGCTTGAGCATGGCCGCGGAACCTACAATGGTTACCCGGCAAACTTTTCAAACTTCCCCAAAAACCGGTCAACCTCCGCCCGTTTCTTGCAACTAAACGAGACGGCTTCCATTGCAGGTGATTTGTTGTCGTGACGAGATCGGCGTCTTCCGGTCGCTGCTCTCAACCGTGCTAGATGACAAAATTACTGGTACGTTTCCTCAATGCGGCGCTGTGCGGCATTGCATTGCTCATAGCCCTGCCCCAGATCTCGGCGGCTTACTCGGTGCTCACGCATGAGGAAGTTGTCGACCTCTTATGGAAAGACGATATTCAGCCGCTGTTGCTGAAACGCTTTCCCGGCGCAACGTCGGAGGATCTGAAGAAAGCGCATGCCTTTGCCTACGGCGGCTCTCTTATTCAAGACATGGGCTATTACCCTTTCGGCAACAAGTATTTCAGTGACCTTACCCATTACGTGCGCAGCGGCGATTTCATCATGAACATGATCGATGACTCGTCCGACCTCGATGAATACGCCTTCGCGTTGGGCGCTCTCGCTCACTATTCGGCCGATAACATGGGCCATCCCACGATCAATCGATCCGTCGCTTTGCGATTTCCCAAGCTCCGCAAGAAGTACGGAAACGAAGTTACCTATGAAGATGATCCCAAGGCGCACATTCGCACTGAGTTTGGTTTTGACATGGTGCAGGTCGCGAAGAACCGCTATACCTCAGATCGCTATCATGACTTCATCGGTTTCGAGATCTCGAAACCTGTGCTAGAGCGCGCATTCCAGGACACTTACGGCATCCCGCTGAGCGACGTGCTCACGAAGGAAGACCTGGCTATCGGAACCTTCCGCCGAGCCATCAGCAAGGTCATCCCCGAAATGACCAGAGTGGCGCTGCTGGCGCGAAAAAAAGAATTGGTCGCGGAGACGCCAAATTTCAATTCGCGCAAGTTTCGTTACTATCTTTCCAAAACCAGTTATCAGCGCGAATGGGGAAAGGGGTACCGCCGTCCTGGATTCGGCACGCGTGTGCTTGCCTTCTTTCTGAAGTTCGTTCCTAAGGTTGGTCCGTTCAAAGCGCTGGATTTCAAAATCCCCAGTCGCACCACAGAAGATCTCTACATCGCCAGTGTCGATCGATCGGTGGATAACTACAGAGGGCTTCTTCAGGATCTCAAGAGCGACAAGCTTCGCCTGCCCAATACGGATTTCGATACCGGCCGCTTCACGCACGCCGGCGAATACGCGCTTACCGACAAGACCTATGCACACCTGCTGGATCAATTAGCCAAGGATGACTTCGACGACGTCTCACCGGAGTTGCGGCAGAACATTCTCAACTTCTACAGCGACCCGAATGCGCCCCTGGCAACGAAGAAGAATCCCAGCGCGTGGTCGAAGACGCAGGACGAGCTTGCGAAACTGAAAGCCGCACCTGCTCAGGGAAGCAGCGCGACACAGAGTTCCATTCGTCCTGATTAGTTCGAATGCTCTTCTCGTCTAACGATGCGAGGCCCATCCGCTCCCAACCCTGCACTGCCGAAACCGCAACTAAGCCTAAGCAAGTGGTCGAAAATCAGGACACGAATCCCGTGTCCCTGAAAGGCAGGACTACTAAATGGCAGACGATATGGAGAAGAACCGTCAGCAAGGCGGTCAGCAGCAAGGTGGTCAGTGGAATCAACAGAGTGACAAGCCCGGCCAGCAGGGTCAACACGGCCAGACCGGACAGGGAGGCCAGCAGGGCGGCCAGCAATCCGGTCAACCCGGACAGAAGAAGGGCGGGCAGGGACAGAACGAGGAAGAGGAAGACCAGAACCGCCAGCGCCGCGCGTCGTAGTTCGTGGTTAGAAAATTGTTCGCAACCGCAGCACATGAAATCCCGGCCCCGCGTCGGGATTTCGTTTTAGGTTTCATCCACGGTGATGGTTGTAGTAGCGGAATGTTGTGCTGAACCGGATGTGCCCGTTACAGTGATGGTATAGGTCTGGGGCGGCGTTACAACTTTGCTGCCGCTCGAAGATGCACAAGCGATCTCAAACATTACACCTCCGAAAACCATCCCGGCCAGCAGACCTGCCATCAGCTTTTCTCGTTTCCCGCAACCGCAGCCTACCCCGACAAGAGCCAAGCCCATGACTGGAAGCCATGCGAACGAGAAAGAATGAAGGGTGTTCCGCGAAACCGGCGTTACAGCCGTTGTGATCGTCATCGTGACCGTTGCATTCCCCTGCGCGTCGAAAACTGCTGGATTCGGGCTGAGAGAGCATTCCGGGGCTGCCGCCGCGGGCTGTACCGCATAAGTAAGGGTGACTGGGTTGTTAAAGGAATTCAGCAGATGCAGGCTGATGGTTGAGCTCGCGGCCTGTCCCCGGCTCACTGTCGCAGGACTGGCCGGCGATGCTGACATCGAAAAGTCGGTGCCCTTGTTCAACAGCACGCTGACCGTATTGTCGGCGGAATTCGCGACGATCAAGTCAGGAGCCTTGTCGCCGTTGACGTCGGCCACTGCCACCCACATCGGACTGTTCCCAGTTGCGAAGTCCACAGCCGGCTGGAAAGTTCCATCGCCATTTCCCAAGAGGACGGAGACCGTATTTGAACTGGAGTTCGCGGTAACCAGATCAAGTTTGCCGTCGCCGTTGAAGTCCCCGGCTGCGAGGAGCTGGATGTAATTACCGGCGGAATACTCAACTGGCGGTGCAAAATATTCAAACCCATTTCCAAGCAGGACTGAGACGTCGTTATCGATGCAGTTCCCCACCGCGATATCGGGATTGCCATCGGCATTGAAGTCGGCAATGGCTCCGACCCTCGGGTTGCGTCCGGTTGGAAACAACATCGCCGGTTGAAAAGTGCCATCGCCGTTGCCGAACAAGACCGAAACGCCAAAGGACCCGTTATTGTCAACCACAGCCAGGTCCAGAAAACCATCGTGGTTTAAGTCTGCCGCCATGACTCCGAAGGGGTTAATTCCAGCCGGATAGTACACCGGCAACTGAAAGCTGCCGTCGCCATTCCCCAGCAGAATGGCGACAGTTCCCGTGGTGTCATCCGCTCCGTAGCTGGCAACAGCCAGATCGACTTTTCCGTCACCATTAAAATCTCCTGCCACCAGCCATTGGGGATTCGACCCGATATAAATAACCGGGCCGCCCCCGAAAGTGCCGTCGCCGTTGCCGATCAGAATGAACACCTCGCCATATTGGCCATTCGCGACCGCCAAATCGAGCTTGCCGTCGTTGTTGAAATCGGCCGTGATGACCGAGTGCGGCCCATAGCTAGCGCCGTAATCAACGTGTGACCTGAAGGTACCGTCTCCATTGCCCAGCAACACGCTGACACCGTTCGCGACGCCTACCTCTTCGGCCCCGTTGTTAACAATCGCCAAATCAGGGAAACCGTCCTTATTAAAGTCGCCGACAGCGATCGAGTAAGGAGTTGGGCCGGTGGGGTAGGTCGTCTGCGGCTGAAATTGTCCGAGCAAAGGAGTCGTAACGAAAGTTAGAAGAATCAGAAAGCAAGTGCGGCCCATAGCCTTACCTCCGCGTGAGCGGTCTCAGGAGGGTGGAGCAAACTGCCACTCTTCGGAGAAAGCTGGGACTTGAATGCGGAGTCTATGCTGACCCCACGCTAGCCGACTGTCAGTGACGTTCATCACGGGCTTTTTTCTCTCTCACCCGAGCGTGTTACTCTGGCGTCTTTCAGGAGTGCCTCATGCGTTTCCGACTCGGCGCTATTGCATTGCTTCTCTTCATTCTTATGTCGTTCGCCTTCGCTCAAAACGTCCCGCCCGTTCCATTCACCGCGGAGCAGGATCACCAACGCGTTATGGATCTGCTGCACATCTCCGCGATTCGCCGCGGCGCTGACGGCGATCCGAAATCGCCCAATGCCGCGAATTATGACGAATCCAAAGCTGGACCATCTTCTCCCCTGCCGAATGCCCTTGTGCTCGAGAACGGTAAGAAAGTCACAACTGCGGATGAATGGTGGAAGCAGCGGCGTCCGGAAATCGTCAAAGACTTTGATCGTGAGATCTACGGGCGTGTACCCGCAAATGCGCCACAGGTGAAATGGGAAGCCGTCAGCACCGCGAAGGAAACGGTGGGCGAGATTCCCGTCGTCACGAAGACACTCCAGGGCCACGTCGACAACTCTTCGTATCCCGCGGTCACCGTCGATATCGATCTCACGCTGAGCACCCCCGCAAATGCGACTGGACCTGTGCCAGTCATGATCGAACTCGCCTTGAGTCCGGAAGTGCTCGAGGCCTTGAAGAAGCGATTCCCCGACATGTTCAAACCCCAGCCCGGTCCCACCTGGCAGCAGCAAGTTCTCGCCAAAGGATGGGGCTATGCGATCTACATTCCGACCAGCGTGCAGGCGGACAACGGAGAAGGCCTGACCCGTGGAGTCATCGGCATTGCCAATAAAGGACAGCCGCGCAAACTCGATGACTGGGGAGTACTGCGCGCGTGGGCATGGGGCGCAAGCCGCGTGCTTGACTATTTCGAAACCGATAAAGCGGTTGACGCGAAGCATGTGGGCATCGAAGGTCACTCCCGTTACGGCAAGGCGTCACTCATCGCGATGGCCTACGATTCACGCTTTGCGATCGGCTACATCAGTTCGTCGGGCGAGGCCGGCGCCAAGCTCTTCCGCCGCAATTTTGGGGAGCAGATCGGCAATATCGCGGGAACCGGCGAATATCACTGGATGGCTGGCAACTTCATCAAATATGATGGCCCGCTCACCGAGAAAGATCTGCCGGTCGACGCGCACGAACTGATCGCACTGTGTGCGCCGCGTCCGGTTTTCATTGGGGCCGGAGCCACGCAGGGTGATGGATGGGTCGACGCCAAAGGCATGTTTCTGGCAGAAGTCGGAGCTGGCCCCGTATACAAGTTGCTGGGGAAAAAAGATCTCGCGACTACCGAATTCCCGCCGATCGAGACTGCACTAATTGATGGCGATCTCGGTTTCCGTCAGCACACCGGCGGACATACGCCCGCGCCCAACTGGCCGACATTCCTGGCATTCGCAAGCAGATATATGCAGGACGCAGGATTGAAATGACCCGAACGGTTTGCGACTTAGTCACTCCGATAGGCGTAACAGCCGCAGTTGACGCACCGTGGAAGAGCGGCTCTTCAGAGCCGCGTTGCCGATTGGGAATGATGACGCCCTTTAGGGCCCGTGTTCGCTCGCAAAATTGCCCTCAGGGGCTAAAGCCCGATCCGTTCTGGACGCAAACGCGGCGCTAAAGCGCCGCTCTTCCACCACTTTAATACGACTTCCAGAAGAAGTACGCCGTCATCGCCGCGCCAACTACGACCACAAATCTTCGCACCCACGTCTGCGGCATTTTCATCGCATAGTGCGCGCCCAGATATCCGCCAACGATTCCGCCGGCAATCATGATCAGCCCATGTTTCCAATACACGGCTCGCGCCACGATGAAGGTGACCACAGCGACCCCGTTGATCACGAATCCCATGACGCTCTTGAGTGCATTCATGGCGTGGATGTCGCTCATGCCCAGCGCCGCCAGCATGGCCAGCATGACGATTCCCATACCTCCGCCGAAGTATCCGCCATATACTGCGACGGCGAACTGAAACCCAGTCGCCCCGGCGAGAGCCGCGGCGCTCGCGGAGTGTTCGATCACCGATCCGCGGGTGCCTGCCAGCTTCTTACCGAATGCAAACAGCAATGTGGCCGCCAGCGTCATCCAGGGCAAGACGCGCATGAAGGTGTGAGCCGGAGTCTTCAGCAGCAGGAGCGCGCCCAGCAATCCACCGGCAAGGCTCGCGGTCAGCAGTGGAATCATTACTCGTCGGGGAACGTCGAGGCGCTTGCGGTAAGCTCCGCCGCTCGCCGCCGCACCGGTCCATAGCGCAATCGTGTTGGTCGCGTTCGCCGGAATCGGAGGTACGCCCGAGAACAGCAAGGCCGGGAAGGCGATGAAACTGCCGCCCCCGGCGACCGAGTTCAGCGCCCCTCCCAGAGCGCCGGCAACGAATAAAAAGATAATGATGGCGAGAGTCAAGCAGCTAGGTGTACCAGAAAGCGGAACTGCGCGCCAACATTCACGGGTGATTGATTACCTCTGTCATCGTGAGTAACACCGAGAGCTTGCAGAAACATCCGGCTTCGGTCAGGGTTATAGAAATTACAAGTGGGGGATCTATGCAGACTCGATCGGCTGCTCTTATCGTCACGCTTCTCTGTGGAATCGCACTTGGGCAAGCTGCCCCGCCATCATCCAGCCCTGCCATGCCGACTCATGACATGTCGAACATGAAAGATATGCCCATGGGCAATGACTCCGCGGACAATGATGCCGACGCCAGCGCTCATGTCATGCACTCCATGGAAGGTCACATGGACATGGGTCCGCATATGAAGATGACGGAGTTGCGGCCAGCCAAGCCCGGCGACGCAGCGCGCGCTCAGCAGGTCGCCGACGAAGCTCGCAAGGCTTCTGAGAAGTATCAGGACTATCACGTCGCGCTCGGCGACGGTTTCAAGATCTTCCATCCGGAAATTCGGCAGAAGATGTACCACTTCACCAACTATCGTTATGCAGTCGAAGCGGCCTTCCAGTTCAATCCCGAGCATCCCACTTCGCTGCTCTACGAGAAGCACGGTGACGATTACACCCTGATCGGCGTGATGTACACCGCGCCCAAGCGCTTCACCGAAGATCAACTGGACGAACGCATTCCGCTCAGTGTGGCGCAGTGGCACGAGCACGTGAACTTCTGCCGGCCGCCGGCCGACAGGCGCAAGGAGATGCTCGCTCCTCATCCGCAATTCGGATTGCGTGGATCCATCGCTACGCAGGAAGCCTGCGATGCGGCCGGAGGAAAGTTCTATCCCGTCGTTTTCAACTGGATGGTGCACGTCTACCCGTTCGAGAAAGATCAAACCAACGTCTGGTCGGTGGAGCGCCAGCATGGCGACTGACGCCTTCGCTCGTGTAGCCCCGGACGCAGCCTGCCCTGAGCGAAGTCGAAGGGTCCGGGATTGCGCGCAAAGCGCGCAATAAACGCCTGCACAAAACAATCACACAGTCACAAACACAAATCCACACAAGCGAAATTGTTGTGTATTGATTCGCATCAATAAATTCGCGGGCTTTCTGCTACCGCGGAATACCACTCTCCGTCCAATAAAAAGACATCCCTGCAGCGTCCAAAGGGAACTTCGAAACAGGGGAATACGTAATCTTCGAGGATCAGGAAGTACGAAGCAGGACTGCTTCGATTCTTGGAGGTTCCGCGGGGTCTGGGGATCCTCTCACGCTCGGTTTGGCGGCCCAGGTGAGAGAAGCCCCATAGCGGATGCGCCAGCTCAAAGCTGACGCCCGACCCCGGCGGCAGAATTGTAGGCGATTCGCGAGGAAACACAAGCGTTTTTTCTCGCGCAGGTCGTGAGCCCGGGCCGCCCCAACCGATCCCGACGAAATTTCGGGAAACAAAGGAGCAGCCATGAAGTTCGCGACAATTTCGAAAAGTCTGGTAATGGGGTTCGTTCTCCTCCTGGCCTCGGGCGCCTTCGCCGCCAACAAAGCCACGATCACACTGCAGCATTCCGCCACCGTCAATGGCACAACACTCAAGGCTGGCGATTACAAATTCGAATGGGACGGCGCCGGCCCCAACGTGGAAGTCAGCATCAGTCAAGGCAAGAAGCTGATCGCCAAAGTACCGGCGAAGGTGATCAATCTGGGCTTCTCGTCTACGAACGATGCTGCCGTATTCAACGCTGCCAACGGCAGCAGCACGCTGTCGGGCCTGCGCTTCTCTGGCAAAACGTATGGATTGGACCTGAGCGGTCAGAGCGATGACATGCAGGCCGGATCGAGCAAGTAGGAAGCCTTGTCATTCCGAGCCGTCTTTAGGCGATCAGGAAATCTGCTGTTCTGCATGCACCCACCCAACGAAATCCACGTTGGGTGGGGCACCCTCTTCTTCCGCGTTAGTTCGCGCTGGCTAGCACGTCGTCGTAATAGTTCACTATCACGCGCCGCGGCCGGGCCTTAACGCCCTTCAGCGGAACCTTCTGCTCGAGGAATGAATTTCCGGTGATCCGCGCGCGTCCCATCGACACGATGCCGCCGTCGGCCAACTCGAGGTAGAGCGGCACCAGCATTGAGAACTTGTCGTTTACGTTGGATTGCGTGACCTTGAAACTCATCACCATGTCTCCGTCGGGGCCGGGGTCGAACGACGCATCCACCTTGTATGCAGGCAGCTGGGTTCCATAGACGTACTCATTGAAGAACCAGTCCATTTTGTGATTGCCGTCGACGTCCATGTCGCGCGTCATATATTTCTCGACCATGGCTTTGAAATCCTCGGTAGTGGCTGACTTTCCCGAGTACGTCTTCACAAAATCCTGCATCATGGCCTTGAAGCGCTGATCTCCCGTCTGGCGATCGTGCATCATCATGCGAAGCATGTGCAGCACGTACGCTCACAGGTATTATCCGCGTTTGTCGCGAAATTGCAATGGCCGGGATCACACGGCGGAAGCCGAACTGCGGCTGAACCCACCCAACGAAAACCGCGTTGGGTGGGCAACTCTTGGGTCACAGATGGGAATTTCTATTTCGCCGGATCGAGCTGAATATCCTGATCGACGTAGGCGACCAGAGGCGTGCCGGCTTTTACCTCAACGTTCTTCCCGTGCTTGATCAATCCGATTGGGCCGAAAAGAACGGTCAACGCAACTGCCGTTCCTTCCTTACCCTGGCCTTCCTTTCCTTTGCTGCCGCGCAGTTTCACGCGTTCGTCACCGGCCTTCAGATGCTCAAGCCGCATGTTGAGTTCCCCGGCCTTGCCCATCATGCCAGCCTTTTTGGCATTGGTGACGGTGCCGACGGCCTTGGCGCCTTCGCGGACCACGACAACGTCGCCAACCTTAACCGGTTCATCGAGCACCAGGTTGACGGGATCACCCTCGGTTGCGGTCTTGGAACTCAGGTCGTCGGCAAACTTGAGTTTTACTTCTGTGCCCTCCCTTAACAGCAGCTTCGTCGTTGCTGGCGCGGCAGCGGGAGTTGTGGAAGCCGCAGGAGCTGGTTGTTGCGCTGGCTCTT
>Ga0335077_10008800_pt1 | contig 12519 bp, 13 predicted proteins | sample Lox_Sample_31_FD_207151 | JGI IMG/M metagenome (GOLD analysis project Ga0335077, IMG submission 207151) | Soil microbial communities from Loxahatchee National Wildlife Refuge, Florida, United States - Lox_Sample_3.1 | ecosystem: Environmental > Terrestrial > Soil > Wetlands | place: USA...
AGCGGGAAAACGCTCTCTACCTCACGCAGTCCAAGGTTTACGACCGCTGCTGCGCGCTCGGACCCGTGATCCTCACCGCCGATTCGGTGGCCGACCCTTATCGATTCGAGATGACGTGCACCCTTACCCGGGCGGGGAACGTCTACTTCGAAGGCACGGTGAACACAAACAAGCTCCACCGCAAACTCGAAACGCTGCTCGAATTTCTCACCCGGGCCAATTCGGTGCCCCCGGGAAGCGTGCTCCTCACCGGCACCGGCATTATCGTGCCGCACGAGGCCGCGCTCGCACCTGGCGACCTCGTGAGCATTCGTGTGCCCGAGATCGGCGAACTGCTGAATTCGACCGTGGTGGTGGGCTGACCGTGGCGGACCGCGACCGCCTCGCACAGATCGCGTCCGGGTTAGGCGTGCCGACTATCGCTCGCCATATCTTCCTGTGTGCCGACCAGACCAAGCCGAAATGTTGCTCCAAGGAGGACGGACTCGAAGCCTGGGAATACCTGAAGCGTCGTCTGGCCGAGCTCGGCGTGCTCGATCGCGTCTACCGGACCAAGGTCAACTGCCTGCGGATCTGCGAAGGCGGTCCGATCGCGGTCGTGTATCCCGAAGGTGTCTGGTACTGTGCGGCCACGCCCGCCGTCCTGGAGCGCATCATCCAGGAGCACCTGATCGGCGGCCGTGTGGTGGAAGACTTCGTGTTCGCCCGGAGCGGGACTCAGCCGCCTTCCTGATCCTCAGGGGGCGGCTCAAAGGAATCGAGCAGCTCCGGGTCGCGTGCGAACCGCTTCAGCACCCGTAGGATCTCGCCGGTGCGAAACCCCGCCCGAACCAGCCGCCGGTAGGCGGAGGCCAGATCCTTGTCGTTCTGAAAAAGTCCTTCGCGAGACGCAAACCTGTACTTCCGCCGGATCCACTCCTCGATCAGCGCCGGCTCGTCGACGTTCTGATAAACTTCGCCGACGGCCTTCTCCGCCAGCGCGGGAGCCACACGCCGTCCGCGCAGGTCCTGCAACACACGTGTGCGCCCAAAGCGTTCGTTCGAAAGCCGCGACGAAGCGAACGATTCGGCAAAGCGCCGGTCGTCAAGATAGCCGATCTCTCTTAGCCGGCCCAGGACGTCGTCGACATCCAGCGAACGCTCTGCCCTGCGGCGTAACTTTTCGCGCATTTCACCGGTGGAGTGAGCCCGCCCGGCCAGTGCGCGGATCGCGTAGTTCCACAAGCCTTCACGGTCCAACTTTCGCTGCCTGCGCTCCTCCATGGTGGGGAGTATAACCGGAATTCACAAAGGACGGCCCATCATCGCGGGCATCTGTACCGCCCGGCACCGGGCCCGGCTCGGCCCGTGGTCTGGCAGTCACCCTCGCGGGGTATACTGAAGTTGGCTGAGGCCAAGGAGAAATCGCATGGACAAGAACGGGTTATCCGCATTCCTTCTCGGGTTGGGCGTCGGCGTCGGAATCGGTATGCTGTTCGCGCCTAAGTCGGGCCAGGAGACGCGCGAGTACATCAAAAACAAGGCCGGAGAAGGTTCGGAATATCTCAAGCAGCGCGGCTCGGAGATCAAAGATACTGCCTCCACTTGGGTGGACAAGGGAAAGGATGCGCTCGGCCGCCAGAAGGAAAACCTGAACGAAGCCATGGAAGCCGGCAAGCAGGCTTATCGGGATGCCGTAAGCTAGCCGGAAAAAGAATGACGGAAGATGTCTTTCGGATCGTGGTAACCGCTGCGGTTGCGCTGGCGGCAATTGCGTTTGTGGTTCAGGCCGCGATCGTCTTTGCCATGTATCGCGCTTCCCGAAAGATGGAAGTGAAGGCCGTGAAGTTCATCGAGGGCATCGAGCCTGTGATCCAGCGCACAGCGCCCATGCTGGACCGCGCGGCCCCCGTTATGGACGCAGTTGCGGCAACCATCGACCGGCTTGGCCCGATGCTGGATAAGGCCGGGCCCGCTCTCGAGCGGATCGGCCCCATGGCAGACAAATTCGGTGTGCTTGCCGAGCGCGCCACCGCGATGACCGCCAGCGCGACGAGAATTCTCGACGATACGCGTCCGAAGGTGACTCAGATCTCGAATGAAACCGCGCGCCTCGTTCGCGCCGGGCGCGAGCAGGTGGAGCATATCGGCGGGGTTTTGCACGACGCGACCGACCGCGCCCGCACCCGCCTGGAGAAGATCGACAACGCCGTCGAGAATACCGTGGAGCAGGTGGAGCAGGTTTCCGGCGCCATGAAACGGGCCATGCTGCGGCCCGTTAAGGAAGTCAACGGACTTGCCGCCGGCATCTCGGCGGCAGTATCGACCCTGGTGCGCGGCCAGCGCAAGTCCAGCGTGGACTCCGCCACGCAGGACGAAGAGATGTTCATTTAATCGCGCCCGATCGAATCCGCGCATGCGCCACCACCAGTCGGATTTGCTCGTACGTGATCTCCGGCGGTAGCGCGTCCTTCAAAAGTCGAAGCGCTTGCGAGCCGATCCGCCCGATTGCCTCTTCGATCCTCTCGTGGGCTTCTTCGCCGACCCACTCCATGCGATACCCTAAGCGTCCCTTCTCGATCAGTTCCGCGACCATGGTGACCACCGTCGAAAGCTGCCTTCCGCGGATCTGCGCGATCTCCTGGAACGTGCGGCCTTCGTCCAGCAGCCGCATCGTCTCGTCCGCGGGCGATTCCGTGCCGCGCGCGCGTGCCTCCGCCCGCGCGCCCTTGCGATAGGCTTCGAAGACGCTGAAAATCTCGCTGCCATAGAGCTCCGCCTTGCGCTCGCCGATGCCCGACACCGCGAGCAATTCCCGGAGGTTCGCGGGCTTCTTCCGGCACAAGTCTTCCAGTGCTGCGTCGCTCAGCACAACGTACGCTGGGACCGCGGCACGCTGGGCGGTGCGGCGGCGCCAATCCTTGAATAGGTCCAGGAGGCTGGTGTCCGCGGGCGCCGGCGCGGGCTTCGGCGGAGCTTTCGCAGGCCTGGCGGGCTCCGCTTTGGGCAACCTCTTCTTCTTTGCCGTCTCCAATTCCAGGGGAGCGTTCAGCCACTCGGGCACGTTGCCGCAGGCGTCGCACATCTCGCAGCGCTGCCATTTCGTCGTCTGGCCGAAGTGATTGCAGATCAGCAGGTGCCGGCAGCGGTCGCTCTCGACAAACCGCTTCACGGCGTGATAGCGTTGCCAGGCGCGCTGCTTCTCGTCGGGGTCCTGTAACTTGTCGATGAAAAACGCCAGCAGGCCAACATCCTTCTTCTGCCACAGGGCTACGCAATCGGCGGGCTCGCCGTCGCGACCCGCGCGGCCCGCCTCCTGATAGTACTGCTCGATCGACTTCGGCAAGGACGTGTGGATGACCGCGCGCACGGCGGGTTTGTTGATGCCCAGCCCGAACGCGATAGTCCCCACCAGCACGCGCATTTCGTCGTTCATCCAGCGCTCCTGGTTGCGCCGGCGAGTGGCGGTCTCCATCTGACCGTGATAAGGCACGGCGCCGATGCCGCGTTCGCCGAGGAAATCGACCGTTTCTTCCACCGCCGCGATCGTTGGCGCGTAAACAATCACGCTCTCTCCCTCGTACGCGCGCACGCCTGCCAGCAGCAGCTTCGAATGCGAGTGCCTGTCGCACTGCCGGATCACGTAACGCAGGTTGGCACGATGGAAGCTGGCGATGTATTTGTGAGGGTTGCGCAGGCGGAGCTGCTGCAGGATGTCGTGGCGGACCCGCTGCGTTGCGCTGGCCGTGAAGGCGGCAATCGGCTGTTCGGGAAAATTCTCACGCAGCGAGCTGAGCTGCCGGTACTCGGGACGGAATTCATGGCCCCATTCTGAGATGCAGTGCGCCTCGTCGATGGCGAAGAAGGCCAGAGGCACCTGCTGCAACCAGGCCACTGTGTCTTGCCGTGCCAGCCGCTCCGGAGACAGGTAGAGCAGGCGGAAAGCACCCTGCGCCGCCGCGCGCATCACCTTGCGCTGCTCCTCGGCCGGCTGAGAGCTGTTGAGCACGGCTGCCGGAATCCCCATATCGCCGAGCTGCGCCACCTGGTCCTGCATGAGCGCGATCAGCGGCGAAACCACAACCACCGTCTTGCCGGACGCCAGCGCCGGGAGTTGGTAGCACAACGACTTGCCGCCGCCCGTGGGCATGACTACCGCCACGTCGTGGCCGCCCATCAGGCTCAGGATGATGCGCTCCTGCATGGGACGGAACGTGTCGTAGCCCCAGTATTTCTTCAGGGCGGCGTAGATCTCTTCCACGGGCGAACTACCACTGTATCAGCCAGCTCCGCAAGCATCTCGCGCACCGTGCGATGTGTTACCGGGTGCCGCAGGCCGGGCTCCAGGTCGGCGAGCGGAACCAGCACAAACCGGCGCTCCGCCAGCCGCGGATGGGGAATCTCCAGCTCCGGCGTGCGCATCACCGCGCTACCGAACAGCAGGATATCGACATCGATGGTGCGCGGTCCTTTCGGCGTCAGTCGCACCCGGCCTGATTCCCGCTCGATGCGCTGCGCGAGCCCCAATAGCTGCTTCGGAAACAGGTCCGTTTTAATTTCAGCGACCAGATTCAGGAACCAGGGCTGGTCCTTGTAGTCCACAGGCTCGGTCTCATAAATGGGAGAGACACGCACCGGGTCCAGGCGATCGAGCGCGGCGTGCAGGTTGCGCTCGCGGTCGCCCATGTTCGATCCCAGGCTGACATACACGCGCTTCACTTCACGAGTTTATCGTGAGGTTCGCGCCAGGCGCATTTTGCGGATCGCCTCCTGCTGCTGTGTAAAGAATGTTGCCTGGCGAGGCCAGTTCTGCGACAGCTCGACCGCATCGGCAACCAGCCGCTCGGCTTCTTCGAATCGGCCCTGGCGGGCCAGAGCCTGCGCCGCGTCCGTCCGGGTATAGCCTCGGATCATCTCTTTTTCCGGGAATCCCGCGTCCGCGATTTCGATACGTTTGCGGTACGTCGCTAGCGCCGCCTCGATTTCGCCGGCGCGCGCCTGGCACTCGGCCAATGTCCTTAGGGCACCCAGATACGCCTCGCTGGAATCGCCGCTGAGCGAATCCTCGAAGGCCGCGAGCTCGCTCGCCGCCCGGAGAGCGGCATCCGGAGCATTGCGGGCATTTTGAAAGTCCACGGTCATCTGGAGAACATTTCTCACGGCCGCGGAATCGGGGCCGTGCGTTGCCTGCGCCAACTCCCGGTAACGATCGAGCACAGCGGGCACCTCCGCCCACCGGTCGCGCTGCGAAAAGAGGAACCGCAGGTAGTTCTCGGTGGCGCTCAAAAGCGGCTGCGGCGTGTCTGCCGCCCAGGTTTCGAGCTCGGCGAACAGCCGGTCGTAGATTGGCTGTATTGCACCTCCGGCCTTTCGTTGGGCGAGGATGTTGGCAATCTGCGGCGCCAGCCATACGATCTGTTCCCGGTCCGGCGCTCTCGCTGCCCGGTCAATGGCCTGCAGGGTGGTAGTGAGCGCCTCGTCCGTTTTCCCGTCCTGCGCTAGCGATTGTGCCCGGTACAAATCCGCGGCGATCGATTGTTCGTCTGTGGAGACCTCCGGACCGGGCCGCCTGGCTTCGGCCTGCTTCCGGTATGTGTCCGCGAGGCTCTGGTCTCCCAGGGATCTTGCCGCGTTGGAGAGCGCGAACAGGATGCCCGAATCCTGCCCGGGGTCGAGGTTGGGATGAGTGCTCCGATAATCCCGCAACATCGCCTCGGCCTGAACGCCGCGCTTCGTTCCCGAAAGGTAATTGGCGTAGTTGAACAGGACTTGAACCTGGTCGCCTTCCCGGCTGTTTGCTGCCCCGGAAAGCATCTGCTGATAAACGCCATCGACCTCTTCTGTCCGACCGGCCTGTTGGAGGATCGAGATCAAGACCTGCCTGGGCCAGATGTCGTTCATCCCGGATGCCCGGGCGGCTGTAATCGACGACTGAACGGCGGCAATCGCCTCCTCGAACCGTCCCTCCGCGGCATAGAAGTTCGCAAGCTGTTGCGACGCGTTCACCGACTGCTGAGGAGTAGTGGCAGTGTCGATCTGCTGGCGGAACATCGCTGCCGCCTCGCCGGGACTGCCGTAGCGCTGGAAGAACCAGGCATACCCCCCGTCATTCTGCTTTGCGGCGAGCTCGCGCATGGAGCTCACAATCGCCTGCACCGCCTCGCGGCGGCCGAGTTGCCGGTCGAGCTCGGCCAATTGCTGGTATGCTCCGGCGAGGTCCGGACCGAACCTGAATTGCGCGCGACGCCCGCTGACCAGGAAATATGCTCCGCCGCCGGCGGCTGGCGGCCGTGGCTCCGAGGCGGCTGGCTTCGTTGCCTCCGTGACCGCCTGCTCCTGGTACATCGCCGCCCTCAGCAGATTTCCGTCCTGCTGCCGGATTTGGGCGAGGCTCGTATACAGGGAAGAGAGAATCGAACTTGACGTACTGGATTTGCCGGCGCGCGCCAGCGCCTCTTCCAGAACGCTGCGAGCTTCCGCTGTGCGCCCGGCGTTCTGATACATCCCGGCCACCTGCTGCACCCAGCCCACATATGCTCCGGCGTCCGCGGGCAGGCGCTGCAGGATTGCGCAGGCTTCCTCACGCAATGCCGCGGCGTCGGCGAATCTGCCCTCGCGCCGCGCCTTCCAATACGTCTCAAGTTTGGACACAATCGGGTCCGTCTGCGGCCAGGCAGTCCCCACACAAAAAAGCACCAGCAGGCTTCGGCACATGCCCGAGTAGACCCCGCATCGGGCGGGCGGGTTTCCGTGGCGGTTCATCGTCCGCGGACGAAGCACGCCGCCGGCCAGATCGTATGTTAGTGATTCGGCGTGCCGCTTCCCGGAGATACCGCGTGTCCGCCGTTCACGCGTGTGTCACAATATCAGCGGCAGGCCAAGGGGATGTTCAGAGCTTCTTGAAAAGCTTGTCGAACGCGTTCCGCGCATCATCGGCATTTTTCGGCGCGGGCGGGCCTGAGTTAACTGCCAGCGAAGGCGGCGGGGCTGAGGCGCCGTTAGTGCCTTCGCGGGCAACCGTCACCCGCGGGGTAAAAAGCGAGCACTCGTTGTTCTTGTCCTTGACCGCGATGCGCACCGGAATGGGTTTCATGCACTGAAACCGGGTGGAGGGCTCGAAATGTGAACACTGCTTGCAGCAGTGAAGCTCGGCGTTGCACTTGGGGCAGTTGCCGGTAAAGTCGGTCTCGGCCGGCAGCGTCGTGGCGCAGTTGAAACATCGCGAGGCGGCGACGTGCTGCACCAGGCGCGGAAGGCGGGGGCCGGTCACGTCCAAGGGAGGACGCGGGCCCTGGGGCTTGGCACGGTCATCGCGGACGGGCCTGCCATCGCGATCCGAATCCATGTACCCGTGTTGTCTGTACTTGCGGTCGCTGTCCATGGGGATATTACTCCGTAGTGCTACTTCGTGGTGCTACTCCGTAGAGGTGCGGGATGGAATGAGTGCTAAAGATCCGGTTAAAACTTCGGGCGCCACGCATTGAGTGATAGCCATCATGGTCACGGCCCGCTCGACAAACTTCAGCGGACGCGGTTGACGTGGGATAACGTTAGGCTTGAGCGTGAGATCCAACGGCGCCGGTAGCAGCGCTTCCGGAACTCGCGTGGGCTGCAAATACATATCTACCACAAAATGGATGCCTTTGCATCTACTATCTTTAAATCTTCCAGCCACAGATAGTACTAGTTGGGCCGCTACCGCGCCGAATTTGGCTACCGGAACGACCGAATGGCTCCCGGCGGCTAGCCGACTCCGCTCCATTTCAGAAGATTGGTGCAGGGGCGGGTAATCGGATCGTCAAAATGGTTCGGACTGACCCGAAGCGCGTAACCCAGCCGGCCCGTGCGTTCGGGGACGATGTCCCTGCTGAATATGGCCACCGAACCGTTCTGCTCGACGACCGGAAGAGTCAGGACCTCCGTCTCCTCGAGGTGGCCGTTGGAATCGACGCGGCCGACCACTGCCTCCACTCGCACGTCCGCCGGCGTCAGACCAGCCAGGTTGATGGCGGCTCGCACTGGCACCGCTTTCCCGCTGGTCAGCGCGCCTCCGGGACCCGGGCCCGCTTCGACGAAATGCACGCGATCCCACACCTCCCTCACGCGCGCGTTCCAGGCCGCCCGTTCCCGGGCCAGATTGTATCCGCTGCCGCACATCCGGATGTGCGCGATGTGCGCCGGATCGTAAAGCTCGCTGGTGTACTCGCGCACCATTCGGCGGCAGTCGAAATTCGGACTGATATAGGACAGGGACTGCTTGACGCGCCGGACCCAGTCACGCGGGGTCTGGTCGCGGTGCTCGTAGAAAAGAGGCACGATCTCGTTTTCGAGCAGAGAATATATCGCCCCGGCGTGCAGCCCGTCCTGGTCCTCGGAGTACGGCTCCCGCTCGCCGATCGCCCAGCCGCCGGAATTCTCGTAGGCTTCGTCGAACCATCCATCCAGGATGCTGAGGTTAAGAACGCCGTTGATGGCGGCCTTCATCCCGCTGGTGCCGCAGGCCTCCTCGCCGCGCCGCGGATTGTTGAGCCAGAGATCGACGCCCTGCACCATTTCGCGCGCCACCTTCATGTCGTAATCCTCCAGGAATACGACGTGCTTCCATAGGTCGGGATCGCGTGAGAGCAGCACGATCTCGCGGATGTAACTCTTCCCTGGCTGGTCCTTCGGGTGCGCCTTGCCGGCAACCACGACCTGCACCGGCATTTCCTTGTTCAGCAGAATGGCCTTCAGTCGCTCGACGTCGCGGAAAAGCAGGGTGGCGCGTTTGTAGGTCGCAAAGCGGCGGGCGAATCCGATGGTGAAGGCATTGGGATCGAGCACCTCCGAAGCCCGGCGCACTTCGAGCGACGAGGCCTGGCGCCGCAATGCCGATGCCTGCTGCCGCGCGCGCACGAAAGCGATCAGGCGCCGTTTGCGCCGCCGGTGCACCTCGAAAAGTTCTTCGTCGGGAATATCCTGAACCTGCTTCCAGATGGCCGGATCATTGAAACGCGAACGCCAGTCGGGATCGAGATACTGGTCGTAGAGCAGGGCCAGGTCGCCGTTGAGCCAGCTTGGCAGGTGCACGCCGTTGGTGACCGATGTGACAGGCACTTCCCAGAGCGGAAGCTGCGGCCAGAGATCCTGGAACATCTCCTGCGAGATTTCGCGGTGCAGGCGGCTTACGGCATTGCGGTAGGACGACGTATTGAGCGCCAGCACCGCCATGCTGAAACGCTCGTCGCGATCGAAAATATTGCGCCTGCCCAAGGCCATCAACTGCTGGAAGTCGATGCCGGTCTCGGCGCAGTACTCGGAAAAGTAGTGATACATCAGGCCGGGATCGAAAATATCGATTCCGGCCGGCACCGGCGTGTGCGTGGTAAACACGTTACTGGCGCGCGCCGCCTCCAGGGCTTCGGTGAAACTCAGCCCGGCGTCGCGCATGTAGAGGCGGATCTGTTCGAGAGCCAGAAACGCCGAGTGCCCTTCGTTCATGTGATACACGGTGGGATTCAGGCCCATCGCTTTCAGCGCCCGTGTGCCGCCGATTCCGAGAACGATTTCCTGGCGGATCCGGGTATCGATATCGCCGCCATACAGCGAATCCGTAATGTCCCGGTCCTGCGGCAGCACGTTCTCGGGAATATTCGTATCCAGCAGATACAGGGTGACTCGGCCGACATCGAGCTTCCATACCTGAATGAAAACGCTGCCGGTGGGAAGCTTGACCGTGACCTTGAGATCGCTTCCGGCAGCGTCTTTCACCGGCACGATCGGCAAGGTATAGAAGTCGTTCATCGGGTAGCGCTCCTGCTGCCACGCGTCGGGCGTCAGGAACTGCCGGAAATAGCCCTGCTGATAGAGGAGACCAACCCCGACCAGGGGGTAGTCCTGGTCGCTCGAAGATTTCAAATGGTCGCCGGAAAGGATGCCGAGGCCGCCGGAATATACCGGGAGACACTCCGTGAGGCCGTATTCGGCCGAGAAGTAGGCGATCAGCTTGCCGTCGGCGCGCAGCGGCGATTTGCGAACCCGCGAATCGTAAGTCTCGCACGCCGCGCGGTATAGAGCCAGGTACCGCGCGTCCGCCGCGGCTTTTTCCAGCGCCGACTGGGAGACGCGGCCGAGCATGAGGACCGGATTGTACCCGCACTCGCGCCAGAGGACGGGATCGAGGCGCCGGAAAACGGCCCGGATGATCGGCTCCCAGCTCCATAGAATGTTGTATGCCAGTTCCATCATGCGATCGAGGGACGGAGGAAGACTGGGACGGACCAGGAATTCCCGGAGAGGCTGAATATGAAACGGCATACCGAAAGGTGGTTTACCTCCCAAGATAGCAGATCGGCGGTTCGCGACTTTCCCTACACGGTTCCGATCGGAATTGCGTCAAAATAGTAGATCGATGCGTTCGCTCTTGCTGTGCTTCGTCTTGTCCGGAGGTTGTACCCTGTTTGCCGGCGAGTTTGCACTTCTGGCCAGCGGAGCGCGGTTGTACGCGGACCGGCACGAGGCGGACGCGGCCAAGGTGCGACTCTACAATGGTACAGGTTTTGTGGAGCTCGATGCATCTGCTGTGAAAGGCTTCGAGTTGGAGGATGCGGTGCCTCCGCCAGCCGTTCAGCCGGCGATTCGGCCGCCGGAGGTTTCGGCGCAACCGCCGGCAAGCCCGCGGGAATTGGCCGACGCGGCCGCCGACAAGTATGGTCTTCCGCGCGAGCTGGTGCGCAACGTCATGGCCGCGGAAAGCGGGTTCTTGACGACCGTGGTGTCCCGCAAGGGCGCGATCGGTCTTATGCAGCTCATGCCGGAGACCGCGCGCGATCTCGGAGTCGACCCCGGCGATCCGGCACAGAACGTGGACGGCGGCACCCGTTATCTGCGCGATCTGCTTCTGAAGTACGACGGCGGGCTCCGCCATGCTCTGGCGGCTTACAATGCCGGCCCGGCGGCGGTCGACAAGTACAACGGCGTGCCACCCTATGCCGAAACCGTCAACTACGTCGGCCGGATCGAACGCAAGCTGAAGCGCGATCAGGCAGCGGAAATAAACCGCTAAGACAAAACCTGCCCCGTCGTCAAATTGCGACGGTAAGGGGATCATCGCCCTTCTGCCGGTTGCAGGCGCAAAGCTCGTCGGTTTGGACTGCATCCAGAACGCGCAGGACTTCCTGCGGATTGCGCCCGGCCGAGAGATCGTTGACCGACACGTCCGTGACGGACGCTTATTGAATTTGATCCAGTTTGGCCGCGAGAATGAAGTCGCTTTCGGTCAGGCCGTTGACCTTGTGAGTCCAGATTCGGGCCTCGACCTTGCCCCATGACAGGAGCAGGTCGGGGTGGTGACCCTCGGCTTCCGCGATCGCGCCCGCCTTATTGACAAAGTCCAGGGCGGCTCGGAAGTCCGGAAAGGAAAAGGTTTTCACGAGATGGTGCCCGTCCACCACCTGCCAGCCGGGAAGCTGGGCTTTCAACTGTTCGAGCGCCTCGCCGGCGAGCGGCGGAACGCCGCCCCGGCACGGAACGCAGTGCTTCGCCGCGAGGCTCACTTTCGCACCTTCTGTGGCAGAATTCCACTAGACATTGTCTAAAGAGAGAGAATATCCAGCTTGAAGGGACGGTGTCAACACCCCAGAGACCGGGAAGCCCGGAAGCGGCGAAGCGAGAACCGAGAATTGCCGCCGGGCTTCCTGGCGTCTTTGCTCCTCCGCTCCTTGGCTTCTTCCAATGCTATCCTCAAGTTAGCGACTGCTAGTTTCACTCCCATGACGGTCCGGATGAAATGCGGAGAACGGCGGGCGGCCGTGGTGCGGGAGGCGATCCGGTTGTTTGCCGAGGCCGGATTTCGCGGGACCACCACGCGGCAGCTGGCCGCGGCGGTCGGAGTCAGCGAGCCGGTACTGTACCGGCATTTTCCTTCCAAGCGAGATCTGTACACCGCCATCATCGAGGCCAAGGCGGACGAAGCGGCGCGGCTCGCCGGACCCCTGCAGTCACTAGCTCTCGGCAGCGACGATCGCGCCTTCTTCGGCGCGCTCGGCGAGCTCATCCTCACCCGCTACGACGAAGATCCGGAACTGACGCGGCTCCTTTTCTTCAGCGCGCTCGAACGGCACGAACTGGCGGAGCTGTTCTTCGACCGTCTTTACGTGAAGTTCTACAGGCTCGTGACCGGGTATATCCGCCGCCGGATCCGCGAGGGCGCGTTCCGCAAGGTCAACCCCGAAATCGCTGCCAGGGGGCTGATCGGCATGATCTCGTACCACGGCCTGGTGACGGTGCTGTTTCCGGGGCGGCTGAAGCGCGCGGAGCGCAAACGCGTCGTCGCCGAGATGGTGACGGTGTTTCTCCAAGGCATCGCCAGCTCGCTTCACCGGCCGGAGGAGCCGAACCCGCCGCCGCCGCGGGCAGACTCGGCCAGCGAACCTTCCACCCATTCCACGGATTCGTAGGAAGCGACGATCATCTGCGCGATGCGGTCGCCGGCATGGATCGTGTACGGCTCACGGCCCAGATTGAGCAGGATCACGCGCACCTCGCCCCGGTATCCCGGGT
>Ga0335077_10008801_pt1 | contig 12519 bp, 13 predicted proteins | sample Lox_Sample_31_FD_207151 | JGI IMG/M metagenome (GOLD analysis project Ga0335077, IMG submission 207151) | Soil microbial communities from Loxahatchee National Wildlife Refuge, Florida, United States - Lox_Sample_3.1 | ecosystem: Environmental > Terrestrial > Soil > Wetlands | place: USA...
TTCCGCCGCCGATATTGGCGGTCTGCTCGACGCTCACCAGGGTTTGCGGAGCCTGGTAGCGCGTGCGCGGGTGCAGCGCCTTGCGCAACGTGTCGGGCGAAAACTGCCCGTCAGCACCTTTCAGCGGCACGATCTGGAAGCCGCCGAGCGCTGCATGCGCGCCGCCTTCGCGGGCGATGACATGCGCGGTCTCGTGCGCCAGGATCTCGTCACCGGGGCGGCAATGCACCAGCGTCGCCGCGACGTTGCACATTGTGCCCGAGGGCATGAACACCGCGGCCTCCTTGCCGAGAAGATCCGCCACGCGCTCGCACAAGAGGTTGACGGTCGGATCGTCGCCGACCTGCTCGTCGCCGACCTCGGCGCGCGCCATCGCTTCCCGCATCGCGGCCGTGGGGCGGGTCTGAGTATCCGACAACAGATTGACGCGCACGGGCGGCGCCTTGGGATCGCGCGGAGGAGGGGTGTAGAGCATGGATAGTCCTCGTCTTAGGGGTCGAGGGGACGGCGTGCGGCATGACGAAATCGCAAGATAATAATTTCGGTCGCCGTCACGCGGTAATCAATGAGGTAGGGGTAGGGGTGCGTGAAAACTCGTCGCACGCGCGGACGAGATGTTGTGCGTCCGGCGTTAGGTTGTTGTTGCAGGAGCGTGACAAGCGCCAAGATCCGGTCACGGACATGAGTCGCCCCTGTGGGCGATCGTGTTTCAACGTAAGCAAGAGCCCTATCTATCTGTGCGAGGGCGCGGCGCGTGTAGCGGATGTTCACAGGCCGTGTTTGACCCACATCGCGCGGACTTCCTCAGGTGTTGCAATCTCGCCGCGTTCAACCTCGGCCTCGGCTTCGGCCAAATCGGCTTCCTCTTCCGCCGTCAACTGGATCGGAGGCTGATCAATGCCGGCGAGCTCCAACATGATGCGAGCAAGTTCATCCTGCCGCGCGTCCGGCAGCGCCGCGACCGTATTGAAGGCCTCTTCGAGAAGACGAGTCACAAAACAAACTATAATCATTTTCGTCGATGTAGTCGAGATTGGGGCGCCGAAACAAAAAGGCCCCGGCAAAACCGGGGCCCTTGATCTCCGCCATCACCGCCGATCAGCGCGAATAGAATTCGACGATCAGATGCGGCTCCATCTGCACCGCGAACGGCACGTCCGACAGACCGGGAACGCGGGCGAATTTGGCCGTCATCTTGGAGTGGTCGACCTCGAGATAATCGGGCACGTCGCGCTCGGCGAGCTGGGCCGCCTCCAGCACGTGCGTGAGCTGCTTGGAAGCTTCCTTGACCTCGATGGTGTCGCCGACCTTGAGCTGGTAGCTGCCGATATTGACGCGGCGGCCGTTCACCTTGACATGGCCGTGGTTGATGAACTGTCGCGCGGCAAACATGGTCGAGACGAACTTTGCGCGGAACACGACGGTGTCGAGACGACGCTCCAGAAGCCCGATCAGGTTCTCGCCGGTGTCGCCCCTGAGCCGGCTGGCCTCGACATAGATGCCGTGGAACTGACGCTCGCTGATGTTGGCGTAATAGCCCTTCAGCTTCTGCTTGGCGCGCAGCTGCACGCCGAAGTCGGAAATCTTGCCCTTGCGGCGCTGGCCGTGCTGGCCGGGGCCATATTCACGGCGGTTCACGGGACTCTTCGGGCGGCCCCAGATATTCTGGCCCATACGGCGATCGATCTTGTACTTCGCCTCACTGCGCTTAGTCATCGCGTCCTCTTTCAGGTCAAAAGGTTTGAGGAAACGCGCCCTCCTGTGCTCCAGGAATTCCTGGGAGCCGACAGGTCCAGTCGCCAAAGCTCGGAGCGATCAGACCACGGGTCGCGAAACGCTTCGCGGGCCGAAGACGGCCCGCGAGCAGGGCGGCTTTTAGGCCAAGCCTTGCCGTTCTGTCAAGGCAAAGGTCGCAAGGCCGGCGAACCGTCGCCTGAGAATATCGAATATTTTCAATACTTTGAAGCGACGAATGGCAACCGGACCTCAGCCGCGCTTGATCCCCTGAAATGCAGCCGCAATCCCGCGCTGGAAAAGCGACCAATCAAAACCGAGCGCGAGCGCAAGATAGCCGCGGTCGATCATCGCATTGGCCTGCTCGGCGGTACGCGCGACGCCGCCGATCGGCACGCCGCTCTTGAGGATACCGGCCTCCGCGCGCGCGATCAGCGCCTGGACCTCGGGATCGTCGAGCTGTCCGCGCTTGTTGATGGAGGTCGCGAGGTCGCCCGGTCCGATCACCGCGACATCGATGCCGGGGGTTGCCATGATCTCGTCGATGCGATTGACCGCTTCCACATGCTCGATCGTGATCATGCAGATCATGTCGTCGTCGGCGGTGGCCATGTAATCCTGCATCGAGACACCCCAGCGGAAGGGGGCATGAAACGGTCCCCACAGCCGGTCACCGCGCGGCGGATAGCGCAGGCTGCGTACCGCCTTTTCCGCATCAGCCCGGCTGGAGATCATCGGGAAATTGATCCCAAGCGCGCCGATGTCCATCGGCGCCTTGGCGAGATGCGGCTCGTTGGCGGCGATCCGCGCCAGCGGCACGCAGGGCGTGCCCGCCGTGGCGGTGATCATCGCATGCGCGGAGGTGAGATCGATTGGGCCATGTTCGAGGTCGACGATGATCCAGTCGAGCCCGGACCGCGCCATGATCTGTACGGTCGGGATGCTCGGGATGGTCGCGATTGCGCCGAAGGTCGGACGCTTTTGGCGCCACTCCTCGCGCAGGCGGTTGAGCGGTACTGGCATTTGCAATCCCTAGGCCGGAACGCGGCCGCCAAAGAACGGCACCAGCGCACTGCTCAAGGCGTGCGGCCGTTTCGAGGTGAAAACCATTGCAGCCCCCGCAATATCTCCCTCGGTCCCCGGCGGTCCCAGCAAATCGGTGACGCGCCGCGCGATCGCCGGAGCCGGATCGATCCAGTCCACCGGCCACGGGGCAAGTCGCACCAGGCGGTCGAGCAGCAGCGGATAATGCGTGCAGGCCAGAACGACCGTGTCGGTGCGGGCGTTCGGGTCCGTGCCGACAAAGCAGGGCGCAAGCTCCGCGGCGATATCGCCATCGCTGACCGTCCCGCCATTCAACGCACGCTCGGCCAGCGAGGCAAGCTCGGGCGAGCCGACCAGCGTGACTTCGCAGCCCTGCGCGAAGTCGCGGATCAGGGTTTTGGTATATTCGCGTTGGACCGTGCCCTTGGTGCCGAGCACCGAAACGCGCTTGGTCTTCGATTGCGCACAGGCCGGCTTGATCGCCGGCACCGTGCCGACAAAAGGAAGCTCGTAGGCAGCCCGCAGATGGGACATCACGAGGGTGGATGCGGTGTTGCAGGCGATCACGACAAGGTCGGGGCGGTGGGCATCGATCAGTTGGCCGATCAGTGGAACCACGCGCGCGATGATCTGGTCCTCACTGTGATGGCCGTAGGGAAAAAAGGCATCGTCGGCGACATAGACGTAATGCGCATCGGGTCGCGCGGCCACGATCTCACGCAACACCGTGAGTCCGCCGAGGCCGGAGTCGAACACGAGAATCGAAGGAGGCGATGCCACGGTGCAATCCTACCCGATCCCAGGCTATCATTCAGTTGTTTTCAAGGCTTGTGGGCCCATTCCAGATGAAGGTGCGACAGCTGGTAGCGGCCGATTTTGAGCGATTCAAGTCGCGTAGACGAGGGCTCGCTCGCTATCAGGGCACGCCAGAGAAAATTGGGGGTTGCCGGAAATGATCGGAAATACCGCGTTGTGCTGGGGCTCGGTCTCCAGGTGGTTTCACTGGATTCTGGGTGCTGCGATCATTGGCATGATCGCGTATGGCTGGTGGATGAACCATTTTCCCGCCCGCGCGGACCGCTTCTTCTATCGGTCGATTCATGCCGATATCGGCTATGTCGTCCTGCTGCTCACCGTGATCCGCCTGGTCTGGCGCGGCGTCAATCCCACCCCCGAATTGCCCGAGGATACGCCGCGCTGGCAGCGCCAGGCCTCGCGGATCAGCCATTGGGCGCTTTATCTTGTGACCCTTCTGGTGGCGATGCTGGGCTGGGCCCATTCAGGCGCGCGGGACCCTAATTATGCGAGCTGGTTCGGACTGTTCAAGGTGCCCCAGTTCATGTCACCCGATCGCGCTGCGGCCGGCGCCTACGAGGAGCGACACATCTTCTTTGCCTATGTGCTCTTGGCGCTGATCGTGCTTCATATCGCAGCCGCGGCTTGGCACCATTTCATCAGGCGCGACAGCGTAACGGCGCGGATGGTCAGGGGAGAGCGCTGAACGCTATCAACTCTCGCCGAACACCCGCTTGAAGATCGTGTCGACGTGCTTGAGGTGATAGGCGAGGTCGAACTGCTCGTCGATCTCGGCATCGCTCAAGAACTTCTTCACGTCGGCGTCCTTCTTCAGCAGCGCTCGGAAATCGCCTTCGCCGCGCCAGACCGGCATTGCATTGCGTTGCACGAGCTTGTAGGCGTCCTCGCGGCTTGCGCCTTTTTGCGTCAGCGCGATCAAAAGCCGCTGCGAGTGAATGAGCCCACCCAGGCGATCGAGGTTCTTTGCCATGGTTTCGGGATAGATCACGAGCTTGTCGATCAGGCCCGCAAGCCGATTGAGTGCAAAGTCGAGCGTCACGGTGGCATCGGGGCCGATCATCCGCTCGGCCGAGGAATGCGAGATGTCGCGCTCGTGCCAGAGCACGACATTTTCCAGCGCCGGCGTGACATAGGCGCGTACCACGCGCGACAGGCCGGTCAGGTTTTCCGACAGCACCGGGTTGCGCTTGTGCGGCATCGCCGAAGAGCCCTTCTGACCTTCCGAGAAAAATTCTTCCGCCTCCAGAACCTCGGTGCGCTGCAGGTGGCGGATTTCGGTGGCGAGCCGCTCCACGGAGGAGGCGATGACGCCCAGCGTCGCAAAGTACATCGCGTGGCGGTCGCGCGGGATCACCTGTGTCGATATCGGCTCGGGTACAAGCCCCATGGCTTTCGCGACGTGCTCTTCGACCCGCGGGTCGATCTGCGCAAAGGTGCCGACCGCGCCCGAGATCGCACAAGTCGCAACCTCCTCGCGCGCGAGCATCAGTCGCTCGCGGGCGCGGGAAAATTCCGCATAGGCGAAGGCGAGTTTCAGACCGAACGTCACCGGCTCGGCATGGATGCCGTGCGAGCGGCCAATGGTCGGCGTCATCTTGTGCTCGAAGGCGCGCTTCTTCAGCGCCGCCAGAACCTTGTCGATGTCGGAGAGCAACAGGTCCGCGGCGCGGGTGAGCTGCACGTTGAGGCAGGTGTCGAGCACGTCGGAGGAGGTCATGCCCTGGTGCACGAAGCGCGCCTCGGGGCCGACGATTTCGGCAAGATGGGTGAGGAAGGCGATCACGTCATGCTTGGTCTCGCGCTCGATCTCGTCGATCCGTCCCACGTCGAAGGTGGCGTTTTTGGCCCTGGCCCAAATCGTTTTGGCGGCCTCTTTCGGGATCGCGCCGAGCTCGGCAAGCGCGTCCGCCGCATGCGCCTCGATCTCGAACCAGATCTTGAAGCGCGTCTGCGGCTCCCAGATCGAGGCCATTTCCGGGCGGGTGTAGCGCGGGATCATCACATCTCTCCGGACGGTTGGGCAGGGCGGTTTTGGCAAAATCCCGGCCCAAAGTGCTTTTTACGCCGCGCTTTACCAGATCGGTCTGCGGGAAACCACCCTTCCGGGAACGCCGGCACGAAGGTCCCACAGGACTTATCGCGCACTCCCGCGGTCGATATCTCTTTGGACTGTGGCGGCTCGGTCTGTTTTACTGACAACAGGCCGCAAGGAGGCTGAAACCATGAGTTCCATCGACGCCGCGGGACCCGCGCTGCCAGCAAGGGATGTTCCAGACCGCGGCGCCCTGCTGCAGTGGATGATCTTCACGGGTCTCTGCATCTTCGCGGCCGTGCTGCTCTGGCACTACGGCTTGATCCGGTTGATGGTCAACTCCGACCGTACCTATATTTCGAGCCTGATCGCCGTTCTCTACATCGTCACCTGTGGCCACTGCTTTTGGCGCACCCGGGCTATTGCGCGCGAGGCAGACGCCGCAAAACGCTGTCGTGCGATTTTGTCGGGGCCGGATGGCGCCAGGACGCTCGAAGAGGGAGCGCGCGGGCTGCCGTCGGGACTTGTCACCAGTCATATTCGCAGCCTCGTGACCAAGGCGGCAACCCAGGGCGCAGGGCGCATCGACCAGACGCTTTTGTTGCGGACGCTCGCCGATCGCCTGCGTGGATCGAACGCCTTTGGCGCGTTTGTGTCCGATACGCTCATGAAGCTTGGCCTGCTCGGCACCATCGTCGGCTTCATCATCATGCTGGCGCCGATTGCGGGTCTGGATGCGGCCGACAAGGTCGCCATGAAGTCCTCGATGGGATTGATGAGCGACGGCATGGCGGTCGCCATGTACACGACGCTTGCGGGGCTGGTCGGTTCGATCCTTGTCCGCATTCAATACTACATGCTCGATGCCGCGACCCAGCGCGTGTTCTCCGATGCCGTGACCTTGACCGAGACGCGCGTCACGCCGGTCCTGGAGCGCCATCATGATGGATGATTTCGGTCTCTATCCGCGCGACGAGAATTTCGATCCGTTCAGCGTGATGCTGTTCAAGGCGTTGCAGATCGTCGCCTTCTTTTTCTTCATCGCGCTGTTGGCGATCTCGCCGGAAGCGAAGGACGGCAAGATCGATTCCAAGGCCGAATTCATCATCACCATGGACTGGCCGGACAACCATCCGGACGACCTCGACCTGTTCGTGCAGGACCCGCTCGGCAACATCGCCTGGTATCGTCATCGCGAGGCGGGCTTCCTCACCCTCGACCGCGACGATCGCGGCGGGGCAAACGACTTCATCGTCGTCAATGGCAGGAAAATCCCGTCGCCCGTGCGCGAGGAAATCGTCACCCTGCGCGGCGTCGTCGCCGGCGAATATACCGTCAACGTCTCGCACTTTCAGGCCACGACCGGGGAACCGGTGGCGGCAACCGTGAAAGTCCAGAAGCTAAACCCGACCGCCCAGGTCGTGTTCGACGACAAGGTCGTGGTCGATCACACCGGTGACGAAAAGACTGCGCTGCGTTTCCGGATCGACGCCGAGGGCAAGGTGGTCGATGTCCACCGGCGGCCGAAATCACTGCTCGAGACGTTCCGCAGTGCATCGCGCAACGGCGCGGATCTCGACCCTAAAACCGGCGTCAGGATGTTGCGGCCGTGAACAGCTTGCAATCCGTCATTCTCGCCCTTGCCATCGGCTACGCGCTGCTCGGTGCGCTGCTGCTCGTTGTTCTGGTCTATGCCCGCCTGCCCTGGCGGGCCAAAGCGCTTGCCGTGATGGTGACAAGCGCGTTCTACATCGCAACCTTCGTCGGCGCGCGGGGTCTGCTCGGCTGGGCGACGACCGAGAGACTGCCTGCCAGCTTCAAGTTGTTGCACGCCCGGATCGTGGACCCGCACACGGTCGACGGCGATCCGGGCTCGGTCTATCTATGGGTCGAGGCGCTTGATGAAGACAATCGGCCGAGCGGCGTGCCAAGGGCCTATCGGCTTCCCTATAGCGATACGCTCGCCGAAAAGACCCACGAGGCCGAGCGCCAGATGGCGTCCGGGCGCGCCCAGGGCGGTCGCGCCGCCGACTTCGGCAATGGCGAGGGCGGCCTGATCCAGTCCGTGCGGGAATATATTCTCCCACGAGCCATCATCAACACGGAAGGCGGCGATCCCTCGACGGGAGAATTCAAGGCCGCGGCGCAGGCCGGGGATGGCGTGTCGTTTACGCCGCTGTTGCCGCCGCGCATGCCGCCCAAGGACGAGCAATAGACGCGGCAGGGTGGAAAATCGGCCGTTGCTGGCGCATGCTGTTGATGTCCCTCAAATCCCGCCCCACGGCGAGCCCTAGGTTGAGGGGCGGAGAGGAACGCGTGCTGCTTTGTTTTTTTGCGGATATTCACGCCAATCGGCCGGCTTTTGCCGCGTGCCTGGAGGCCGCGCGTGCGCGGGGCACTGATCGGTTCATCCTGATCGGTGATTATGTCGGCTATGGTGCCGATCCCGAATGGACCGTCGACACGGTGATGGGTCTGGTCGAGCAGGGCGCGCTTGCGGTACGCGGCAACCACGACCAGGCCATCGGCACGCCCAGCGAGACCATGAACGCCGAAGCGCAGGCCGCGATCGAGTGGACTCGCGGGCGGCTCGATGCCGGGCAACGACGGTTCCTGGCCGAACTGCCATTGATGCTGACCGAGGACGACCGTCTTTACGTGCATTCGGAGGCCTCTCAGCCGCCGCGCTGGCGCTATGTCCGCTCGACCACCGATGCCGCGCGCAGCATTGCCGCCACCGATGCGAAGATCACATTCTGCGGCCACATCCACCGTCCGGCGCTGTTTTCAATGTCGGTCACCGCCAAGATGACGAGCTTCGTGCCGGCCACGGGCGTCCCCGTGCAGTTGCTGGCCGGCCGACACTGGCTCGCGGTCCTGGGCTCGGTCGGGCAGCCCCGCGACGGCAATCCGGCGGCTTCGTTCGTCACCTTTGACACGGCATCGCGCGAGATCACCTATTGCCGCGTGCCCTATGACGTCGAGGCGGCGGCGCAGCGTATCCGCGACAATGGCCTGCCGCTCTGGCTTGCCGATCGCCTCTCGGTCGGGATGTGAGGGCGATGACGGCATCGAAGGTGCAGACCGGAGCGGTGATCGACGGTTTTGTCATCGGCGAGCGCGTCCACTCGGGCGGCATGGCGACGCTATGGAGCGTGACGCATCCTGACATCGCCTTGCCGCTGCTCATGAAGATCCCCCGGGTCTCGGAAGGCGAGGATCCCGCAGCCATCGTCTCCTTCGAGATGGAGCAGATGATCCTGCCCCGCCTGAAGGGTCCGCACGTGCCCAAATGCTTCGCGACCGGCGATTTTGCGCGCCAGGCCTACGTCGTCATGGAAACACTTCCGGGCAACACGCTCTACAAACGTCTGCCGAACCTGCCGCTGCCTTACGAGGAGGCGAGGGTGGTGGTTGCCAGGATCGCGGACGCGCTGTGCGACCTGCACCGGCAGGACGTCATCCATCACGACATCAAGCCGTCGAGCATCATGTTCCGCGAAACCGGCGAGGCGGTGCTGATCGACTACGGCCTGTCGCACCACGTCCAATTGCCCGACCTGCTGCAAGAGGAATTTCGCGTCCCCTACGGCACCGCGCCCTATATGGCGCCCGAGCGGCTGCTCGGCGTCCGGGACGACCCGCGCAGCGACCTGTTTTCGCTCGGCGTGCTGCTCTATTTCTTTACCACGGGCGTGCGGCCGTTCGGCGAGACCGAGACCATGCGCGGCATGCGGCGCCGGCTGTGGCGCGATCCGCATCCGCCGCGCAGGCTCAAGCCCGACTATCCGCCATGGCTGCAGGAGATCGTGCTGCGCTGCCTCGAGATCGAGCCGGTCTGGCGCTACCCGACCGCATCCCAGCTCGCCTTCGATCTCGGCAATCCCGACCAGGTCAAGCTGACGGCCCGCTCCGAGCGGACCAGGCGCGATCCGCTCTCGACGGTTTGGCGCCGCCGCTTCAACCGGGGCCTGACCCTGCCCAGACCCAAGGCCGACATGGCCGCGCAGCTTGCGGCAAGTCCGATTCTCGCGGTTGCGGTCGACACCGCGGAGGGGTCGGAGGACATCAACGAAGCACTGCGACGCACGGCCGAGCGGATCCTGGCGACACTGCCGGCGGCGCGCCTTGCCTGCATCAACGTCCTCAAGCTCGGACTCATCACGGTCGATCGCACGCTCGACGAGCAGGGCCATAACAAGCATGTCGATCGGCTGGTGGCGCTGAAGCACTGGGCTTCGCCGCTGAAGCTCGACGAGAACCGTCTCACCGTGCACGTGCTGGAGGCGATCGATCCGGCCTCCGCAATCCTCGAATTTGCGGCCGTCAATCATGTCGACCACATGGTCATCGGCGCGCGGAAGGATTCGATGCTGCGCGCGCTGCTGGGCAGCGTCTCGGCCCGGGTCGCCGCCGAGGCACCCTGCACCGTGACGGTGGTGCGCGCGCCGCGGCCGATGGCGCCGGCGCCGGATGCGACGGAGGATCGCGACATGCCGCCGGTGTTTTGAACGAAAACGGTTGCAGTCGACTCTAACCCGAAGCACGTAATTTTTGCCAACGGGTCATGCCGCCCACCAACGACGTCCTTGCGACTGCCACCGCCGCCTTCGCCGTTGCGACGTGGATCGTTCCTCCTGCGATCTACTTTCTCAGGGCGAGGGCAAAATTCTCGCTGGTCGCTGTAGGCCGGGTGATTGCTCTTTTTGTTCAGACGGCCTGCCTCTCGGTCGTCACCTTGGTGCTTGCGATTTCGACCCTCGTTTTCTCGCGAGCGCCGGGCTGGGGCTGGTTCGGCCTTGCTGCGATCGGGGTGTACTGGTTTGTGATCGTGATATTCTTGTTGATTGGCGACCACACCGCCCGCCGGCGTCAGAGGGAGATGGGCCGCAACCTCGATCAGCCCTAGATCGCTTCGCCCCGCGCCTGCATCGCGGCGTTGCGGATTGCGGCGATGTTCTTTCTGTAGGCTTCCATCGTGCCGCCCTTGAACACCGCGGAGCCGGCGACGAAGGCGTTCGTACCGGCGGCTGCAAGAGCGCCCGCCACATCCGGATCGACACCGCCATCGACCTCGATGTCGATGTCGCGCCCCGCGGTCATCGCGCGCAGGTCGCCGACTTTGCCGAGCGCGGAGGGAATGAAGGCCTGGCCGCCAAAGCCTGGGTTGACCGACATGATCAGTACGAGATCGACCATGTCGATGACATATTCGATCGCCGAGACCGGCGTTGCCGGGTTGAGCGAGACGCCGGCCTTCTTGCCGAGCGCCTTTATCGCCTGCAGCGAGCGATGCAGATGGGGACCTGCTTCCGCATGCACCGTGATGTGGTCGCAGCCGGCCTTGGCGAACGCTTCCAGATAGGGATCGCAGGGCGCGATCATCAGATGCGCGTCGAAGATCTTTTTCGTGTGCGGCCGCAGCGCCTTGATGACATCAGGGCCGTAGGAGATGTTCGGCACAAAATGTCCGTCCATTACATCGAGATGGATCCAGTCGGCGCCGGCCGCGTCGACCGCGCGGACCTCGTCGCCGAGTCTCGAAAAGTCCGACGCCAGGATCGACGGCGCGATGACAAGCGGACGGGGCGTGAACGAAGGAGCCATGGCGGTTGACTTGATCGCTTCAGCGAGGGTGACCCCGCCTAACACGGGCGGGAGGCGCGGGCAATGCGCAGCGGCTGGTTTCGCGCCGGGAAAAATCTGCCGGAGCGGCAGCAATTGCCGGGGTCACAGGGAACGGTGACTAGCCAAAAACCCTTGTTTCATCGGTGTTTTGGCCAATGGCACAGCGCTTGCTCAAATCCCGGCAGTCGTGTCGGCCGCGCTTCTCGCGGCCCCTTGTCGGAGTCCGATCATGTTGTTTGCTCTCGGTGCCGTGTCATCGGTTTGGGACGCCCTGCAGTCAATCACCTCCCCCTCGAAGGCCTCGTCCGTGCAGACAGCCAGCCCCGGCCAGACCGCGACCAATCCGTTCGACATCGATACCGGCGCGGCGCCGTCGGCGGGCGGCCTGTCCGGCGGCGGTCCTGGCGGCGTGCAGATTTCTCCGCAGACCATGAGCGCGCTGATCGCCGCCCAAAGCCAATCGGGCGCGAGCAATACGGCGCCCACCGATCCCTCGCAGGCGCTGCAAGACCTGTTCTCGCAGATCGACGCCAATGGCGACGGCAACATCACCAAGCAGGAATTCGAGAGCGCGCTCGGAGCCGGTGGCACCAACCTCGCCGCGGCCGACGACGTCTTCTCGAAGCTCGACAGCAATGGCGACGGCATCGTCAGCATCGACGAATTGAAGCAGGCGCTGCAGGGCGCCGGCCATCACGGGGGCCACCATCACATGCATGCGGGCGGGACCGGCGATGCCAACGGCGCCGATGGCACGGACCCGACGTCGAGCAGCGATCCGCTGCTCGCAGCGCTCGCGGGCGCGTCTGCGACCACTGTCACCAACGGCGACGGCTCGACCACGACCTCCATCACCTACGCCGATGGCTCGAAGGTCTCGCTGACGACGCCGGCGGCCTCGACATCTTCGTCCTCGCCTTCGAGCCCCGCGACCTCATCCTATAACTGGATCGAGCAGCTGATCCAGCGCGAAGCCCAGGCGCTGTCGACATCGATCAGCAGCGCCGTCTCGGTCAGCGCCTAGAAGGCGTGGGGCCTTCACCTCTCCCTCCGGGAGAGGTGATCGGAGTTCGCGGACGCCGCGCGCGAATGCAACTCACCCAAACCGGTCCCTCCATGCCGGCTGCGCTCCTGCAAACGGCAGCGCGGTCGCGTTGAAGACACCCCGCGCAATGGCGCGTGCGAGCACATTGGCGGCGATCATCCCGAGCTCGGTGAGGCCGACCAGAGGATCGATCGGCCTTTCGCCGGTCGCAGCCGCAAAC
>Ga0335077_10008803_pt1 | contig 12518 bp, 10 predicted proteins | sample Lox_Sample_31_FD_207151 | JGI IMG/M metagenome (GOLD analysis project Ga0335077, IMG submission 207151) | Soil microbial communities from Loxahatchee National Wildlife Refuge, Florida, United States - Lox_Sample_3.1 | ecosystem: Environmental > Terrestrial > Soil > Wetlands | place: USA...
GACCGCGGCGTCGCGACCATCGCGCCCGGGTGGCCGGGGAAGGGCCGGACCGTGGAGGAGATCCGGGCCGACCCGTCGCCGCTGGCCGGCCTGGGCGCCCGGCAGATCATCGAGCACTACGCGGCGGCGATCGAGGCCCTGCCGCAGCCCCCCGCGCTGATCGGTCACTCGTTCGGCGGCCTGTTCGTCCAGGTGTTACTGGCCAGGGGCCTGGGATCGGCCGGGATCGCGATCGGCTCGGCGCCGCCCAAGGGGATCCTGGCCTGGCAGCCGACCACGCTGAGGTCGCTGGGCGGCGTGCTGGCGAACCCGGGCAACCGGGGCCGGGTGGTGCACTGGACCTACGGGCGGTTCCGGTGGGCGGTCGCGAACACACTGTCCGAGAAGGCGGCCAGGGCGGCCTATGAACGCCATATCACCCCGGAGACAGGGCGTATCTTCTTTCAGGGGTTGATGTCATTTGTTGACCGCGCTAGCCCCTTTGCCATTGATTTTGAACGTGCGGAACGCGCGCCGCTGCTGCTGATCGCGGGCGGAAAGGACCGGCTGGTGCCCCCGTCGGTCAGCCGGGCCAACTACCGCCGGTATGCCATGTCGCCGGGCATTACCGATTTCAAGGAGTTCGCCGGGCGCAGTCACTGGATCATCGCGCAGGACGGCTGGGAAGAGGTAGCCGGGCATGCCTGTTACTGGCTGATCCGGCACGGGGCGGTGTGACTCACACCGGCGGCCAGGGCACGGCGGGCCAGTCGTCTGGCGGGAACGGGTGGATCCGGTGCTGGAGCAGCAACTCGACACGCTGCCGGGTCGCCTCCACCTCGCCCGGGGACAGCCACGGGCCCAGTTCGGCGCACAGGTCGCCGCCGGCCAGCGCCTGCTGCAGCCGGCGCAGCGCCGCGACGGCGGTCTTCGGCAGGCTCCGGCCCCGCCATTGCCACAGCACCGTGCGCAGCTTGTAGTCCTCGCCGAAGCAGACACCGTGGTCGCAACCGTAGAGCCTGCCCTGGCGGTCGGGCAGCAGGTGGCCGATCTTGCGGTCGGCGTTGTTCACGACCGCGTCGAACACGGCCATCTCCCGCAGCGCCGGATGGTCCTGGCTGCGGGCCAGCGCGATGACGTCGACGGTCTCGTCCGACTCGATCCACAGCTGGCACATGCCGGGGCCGAACGGGCCGTCGCGGTACACCGTCGGCGGAACCAGGTGCCACCCGGCCGCGGTGGACACCAGGTAGGCGGAGACCTCGCGGCCGGCCAGGCTGCCGGCCGGGAAGTCCCACAGCGGGCGCTCGCCGGCCACCGGCTTGTACACGCAGGCCGCTTCCCGGCCTTCGCGGCGCACCGTGCAGTAGAGCGTCGCGTTCGACGCCACCACCAGCCTGCCCTCGACCTCCAGGGCCCCGTTGGCCAGCAGGTCGAGCGCATCCGCGTCGCGGCCGGCGGGGGCCGGGTCCGATCCGTCCTGGCCGGCCCGCGGGGCGGGCGGGCCGGCGGCGCGCCGCTGCCGCTGGCGCCGGCTGCGCTGCGTCGGTTCAGGCATTGCTGATCCGGTGCCCGTTCTGCCGGGGGCAGACGTGCCCGGAGGCGTCGAGCGGCAGCCCGCACAGCGGGCAGGGCGGCCGCCCCTGGCTGACCAGCTGCAGGGCCCGCTGGGTGAACGCGCGGGCCGCCGCGGCCGATATCCGCACCCTCAGCACGCCCGGGCCGTCCTCGGGCACGTCGTCGGACAGGTACTCGACGGGCGTCTCCGATTCCTCCTGGGCCTCGATCACCACGCGCTCGCTCTCAGCGTCCCACGCCAGGGCGATGACGCCCACCCGGAACTCTTCCAGCAGCGGCAGGTCGAGCGGGCCGTCGTCGGCGAGGCTGGCCGGCGCCATGGCCGGCACCGACGACTTGCCTGCGCTGTTGCGCAGCTCGTCGTCGAGCAGCTCGTCCAGGCGCTCCGCCAGCCGGCTCACCTGAACCTTCTCCAGGGCTACGCTGGTGACCCGGCCGTTGCCGCTGGCCTGGAGGTAGAACGTGCGCTCCCCCGGCTGCCCGACCGTTCCGGCGACGAATCTCTCCGGGGGGTCGTAGGTAAAGACCGCCATGACCCTATCCTCCTGCTCCGCCGCCGACGGTCGCGTCGGCCTCGCGGCGTGCTGTGGCCCGCGACCGCGTCGGCTCGGGCTTCTTCAGGCTGGCAACTACCCCGCCGGTGTCGTTCATCCGCAGCAGGAACGGGCGCAGCGGCGTATACCGGATCACGGTGAGCGAGCACGGGTCGACCTGGATCCGCTGCAGCATGTCGATGTGCATGCCGATGCTGTCCGCGATGACCGACTTGATCACGTCCCCGTGCGAGCAGATCAGGTAGACGGCGTCGGCCCCGAGCCGCTGGTTCCAGTCCCGGACCGCGCTGACCGCGCGATGCTGCATGTCCAGGATCGACTCGCCCTCCTCGCCGGGAAAGCGGGCGGCGCCCGGGTGCGCCTGGACGACGCGCCACAGCGGCTCCCGGGCCAGCCGTTTCAGCGGCTGGCCGGTCCAGTCACCGTAGTGGCACTCGCCGAGCCGCTCGTCCTCCGCCACCGCCGCCGGCCTTCCCTCGCCGGCGGCGGCGATCACGTCGGCGGTCTGCCGGCACCGTTCGAGCGGGCTGCTGATGATCGCGTCCAGCGGGACCGGCGCGAGCCTGGCCGCCAGGGCCTCGGCCTGCCCCCGGCCCCGGTCATCCAGCGGGATGCCCGGCGTCCAGCCGGTCAGGACGTTGCCGGTGGTCGCGGTCAGGCCGTGGCGTACCAGGAGGACGAGAGTCACGCCCCAAATCTACGGGGTGACGGGGGTGACAGTGCCGCTGGCGGGCCTGGTGTGCTCAGTGACCACCATCGTCAGCGAGCCGAACATGACCCGGTCCCCCGCACGCAACGGGACCGGCTCGGTGACCCGCCAGCCGTTCAGCCGGGTGCCGTTCGTCGACCCCGTGTCGGCCAGCAGCCAGCCACTGCCCTCGCGGCGCAGGCCGGCATGCCAGCGGGACACGGTCATGTCGGCCAGGACCAGGTCACAGGCCGCGTCGCGGCCGATCGTGAAGCTGGCCCTGGTGCCGGACGGGAGGATGAGCGCGGCCGGGGCCGGTGACGGCCGGGGCCGGGTCAGCCGCCGCCGGGCCAGGTACCCGGCCCGGGCCAGCCGGTCCCGGACGGCCCGGGCCAGCGACGGCCGGGGCGCGGGCAGGTCGGCCACGACCTGCGCGAGGTCGCCGTGCCAGCGGGCGCGCAGCGCGGCGTCGACACGGAACAAGAAGCTCTCCTGCGCCAGCGACCCGTCGGCGAAACGGTCCCGCAGTTCCGCGATGACCCGGTCCCGGTCGGCATCGCAGGCTCGCACCGCAGGCCAGCCGTCCAGGTCGCGGCCACCAGATGCCCGCATACCCAGCAGTATCCGGCCCGGCCGGACCGGGCACAAGCCGCGGCCGCTACGGGGCCGGGGCCTCGGCGGTGACTGCCTCGGCCGCGCCGGCCGGGTTCTGCAGCGGGAAATGGCAGGCGGCCAGGTGCCCGGTGCCGGGGAACGGCCGCAGCGGCGGCTCGACCTCGGCGCAGATCTCCTCGGCCAGCGGGCACCGGGTCCGGAACCGGCAGCCGGTCGGCGGATGGATCGCGCTGGGCAGCTCTCCGGAGATGCCCGCCCTGACCTTGGCGTGCTCGGCCTCGGGGTCGGCAACCGGCGCCGAGTCGAGCAGGCCCTTGGTGTAGGGGTGGGCCGGCCGCAGGTACACGTCGTCGGCGGCGCCGATCTCGACCAGCTTGCCGAGGTACATCACGCCGATCTGGCTGGACACATAGCGCACCACGGCCAGGTCGTGCGAGATGAACAGGTAAGTGAGCCCGAGCTCGCGCTGCAGGTCGCTCATCATGTTGAGGACCTGGGCCTGGATCGACACGTCGAGGGCGGAGACCGGCTCGTCGGCCACGATCAGCTTGGGTGACAGCATGAGCGCGCGGCCGAACCCGAGCCGCTGCCGCTGGCCGCCGGAGAACTCGTGCGGGTACCGTTCGGTCGCGGTGCGCGGCAGCCCGACGTGGTCGAGCATCTCCGCCACCTTCTGGCGCCGCTCAGCCCGCGTGCCGATGCCCTGCACGGTGAGCGGTTCGGCCAGCACCGAGCCCGCCCGCATCCGCGGGTCCAGCGAGGCGTAGGCGTCCTGGAACATCAGCTGGATGTCCCGGCGCTCCCGCCGGTACTCGCGGCCGCTGCTGCGGGCCAGGTCCCGGCCCTCGAAGTTGATCGCCCCGCTGGTGGGCTTCTCCAGGCCGACGACGAGCCGGCCGATGGTGGTCTTGCCGCAGCCGGACTCGCCGACCAGGCCGAGCGTGTGGCCCGCGCGGATCTGGAAGCTCACGTCCGCGACCGCGCTGACCCAGCCCACCCGCCGCTGCAAGACGGCCCCCTTGGTCACCGGGAAGTCCTTGACCAGGTGCTCGACGCTCAGCAGCACATCGGAGCCGGCGCCGTCGGCCGTGAACGCCCCGTCGAAGGCCCCGTCCGGCCGCGGCGCGGTGTGCAGGACCGGCGTCACGATCCGGCTCCACTCGGCCGCGCCCACCGGATAGAAGCAGGCGAAGTTGTGGCCGGCCACCTCGCCGCCCAGCGGCGGGTCCTCCGCGCGGCACCGGTCGGTCGCGTACCGGCAGCGCGGCGCGAACCGGCAGCCCGCCGGGGGGTTCATCAGGTCGGGCGGGATGCCGGGGATGGAGTACAGCCGCTCCTTGCTCTCCGCGGCCTTGTCCGGCAGGGCCTGGAACAGCGCCTCGGTGTAGGGGTGGCGCGGGTTGCCGAACAGCGTCCCGGTATCGGTGGTCTCGGCGATCTTGCCGGCGTACATCACCGCGACCCGGTCGGCGCGCCCGGCGATCACGCCCAGGTCGTGCGTGACCAGGATGACCGACATGCCCAGCCGCAGCCGCAGGTCGTCGATGAGCTCCAGGATCTGCTTCTGGATCGTCACGTCCAGCGCGGTGGTCGGCTCGTCGGCGATCAGCAGCTTCGGCTCGCAGGCCAGCGCCATGGCGATCATCACGCGCTGCCGCATGCCGCCGGAGAACTGGTGCGGGTACTCGTTCATGCGCTCCTTGGCCTGCGGCAGGCCGACCAGGTTCAGCACCTCGGCGGCCCGGTCGGTGGCCTGCTCGGTGCTGACGTCCCGGTGCAGCTTGACCGCCTCCGAGATCTGCTTGCCCACGGTCATCGTCGGGTTCAGCGAGGTCAGCGGGTCCTGGAAGATCATCCCGACCTCGTTGCCGCGGACCCGGCGCATCTCGTCCTCGCCGAGCGTGCTGATCTCCACGCCATCCAGCGTGATGCTGCCGCCGACGATGGACCCTCCGGTCGGCAGCAGGTTCATGACCGACAGCGCGGTCATCGTCTTGCCGCAGCCCGACTCGCCCACCAGGCCGAGGGTCTCGCCCGGCTCGACGTGGATCGTGACCCCTTCGACCGCGTGCACGACCCCCTGCTTGAGCTTGATGTCGGTGCGCAGGTCACTGATCTGGAGTAGCGGCGCCACTCGGTTTCCTCCTCTGCCCGCCGTTTCCGGCTGTTAGCGGCGTTGCAGCCGGGTCTCGAAGGCGTCGCGGAGGGCGTCGCCGACGAAGTTGAACGCGATGCAGGTCAAGATGATGGCGATGCCGGGCGGGTAGATCAGCCACCAGTAGCTTTGCGAGGATTGCAGGTACTGCAGCCCGCCCGACAGCATGTCGCCCCAGTCGGTGGCCGGGGCCTGCACGCCCAGGCCCAAGAACCCCAGCCCGGCCAGGATGATGATCGAGTCGGCCACCGCGAACGTGGCCTGCACGATGATCGTGCCGATCGCGTTGGGGATCACGTGCCGCACGATCGACCGCGACCGCCGCCCCCCGATCACCTTCACCGCCTGCACGTACTCGCGGGTGCGCAGCGTCAGCGTCTCCCCGCGCACCAGCCGGGCCACCCCCAGCCAGTAGAACACCGCGATGATGAAGATCATGATGATCGTGTTCGGGTGGAACACCACCGACAAGATGATGACCACCATCACGTACGGGATCGACAGCCCGGCATCGACCACCCGCATCAAGAACGAGTCGACCACACCGCCGACAAACCCCGAGAACGCCCCGTACAGCGTGCCGAACAACACCGCCACCACCGCCGCGGCCAGCCCCACCTCCAGCGACGTCTGGCCGCCCACCATCAGCCGCCCCAGCTGGTCATACCCCAGGTTGTCGCAGCCCAGCAGGTGCGCGCTCGACGGCGGGCACAACGTGTCCGTCAGGTTGGTGTTCACCTGGTTGGTGTGATAAATCAGCGGCCCCACGAAACAGAACAAGAAGATGAACACGATCATCCCCACGCTGGCCAGCGCCAGCTTGTTCTCCGCGAACACCTCCCACCCGCGCACCAGCAGGCTCCGCGGCTTGGCCGCCGCCAGCGACCCCGCGCCCGCACCCGCCCCATCCAGTTCCTCCGGCACCAGCAGCGCCGGCTCGGGCAACTGCCCAGACTCAGTCCCGGGCGGCGGAATGATCGCCATCAGCTATACCTCACCCTCGGGTCGAGGATCGCGTACCCCACGTCGGCCAGCAGGTTTCCCAGGATCGTCGCCAGCGTGGCGACCACGGTGAACCCGAGCAGCACCTCGTAGTCAACGTTAAGCGCGGCGTTGTAGAACGCCAGTCCCATGCCCGGGTAGTTGAAGACGACCTCGATGAAGATCGCCCCGGCGACCAGCGTGGGCAGCGAGAGCCCGAGCAGGGTGACGATGGACATCAGCGAGTTGCGGAACACGTGCCCCCACAGCACCCGGCGCTCGCTGGCGCCCTTGGCCCGCGCGGTGCGGACGTAGTCCTGCACCAGGTTGTCCATCACCGAGGAGCGCATGAACCGGCTCCACAGCGCGTAGAGCACGAACGCGTAGGAGGCCACCGGCAGTACCAGCGCCTTCGGCTGGGAGAGGATCTGGCCGATCGAGGTTCCCTGCGGCGCGAACGGCGGGAAAATGTGAATGTCGACCGAGAACCACTCGACCAGCAGCAGCCCGACGAAGAACGTGGGGGTCGCGTAGCCGAGGAACGAGACCCCGGTGAGCACGTAGTCGCCCACGGTGTAGCGCTTGACCGCCTGGTAGAGGCCGAGCGGGATGCCGAACACCAGCGAGACGACCGTGCCCAGCAGGACCAGCACGATCGTCTTCGGCAGGTCCTGGGCGATCAGGCTCGCCACCGACTGGTTGAGCTTGAGGGAGAAGCCGAGGTTGCCGTGCAGCAGCTGGCCGACCCACTTGACGTATTGCACGTAGAACGGCTTGTTGAAGCCGTAGAGGTTGTTGTAGTACGCGACCTGCTGGACCGTGGCCCGCGGGCCGAGCAGCGCCTTGATCGGCCCGCCGGGAAACAGGTGGATCAGGAACAGCGTCAGCACGGTCACGAAGAACAGCACGATCAGGGCCTGCAGGGTGCGCCGGATCAGGAACCCGATCATCGCGCCACCACTTCCCGAGTGCCCGGGGCGATGCCCGCGGCTTCCGTCCGGCTCATGCCATCTCCCATGCCCGCAGTGCTAGCCGCAAGTGCTAGCCGCATCTGCTTCCGGGTGCCGTCCCGCCGCGGCGGGACGGCACCCGGATCGCTCTTTGCCTACTAGTGAAGTACTTCCCGGCTACTTGGTGAAGTACCAGTATTCGGGGAGCAGGGTGTACAGCGAGTTGAACGTGACGCCGTGCAGCTTGTTCGTGACCGCCTGCACCCCGTAGGTGGTCGGCGCCCAGATGAACGGCAGCTGCTCCGCCCCGAACGTGGCGTACTGGTGGAACACCGACAGGCTGCTGTTGGTGTGCGTCGCGTTGATCAGGCTGTCCATCGTCGGGTTCGAGTAGTTACCCGAGTTGGAGCCCGCGCCGGTCTGGAACAGCGGCTCGCCGGTCGGCTCGAAGCCTGGTCCGTCGAAGTTCCAGCCGCCGTAGGCGAACACCTGGATGTTGCACTTGGGGCCCATCGGCGCGCACGGCGCGCTCTCGCCGATGATCGTGTCGAACGACTGCCCGTTCAGGTTGATGTCGATGCCCGCCTCGGATGCGTCGGACTTGTAGGTCTGCCACATCGCCGTCGTGCTGGCCACGCCCGTCGCGTAGACGTACGTGAGCTTCAGCGGCTCGCCCTGGGTGATCCCGGTCCCGCACTTGGACGGGTCCTGGCAGGTCATCACGCCGCCGGTCTCCGACCAGCCGTGGCTGGTCAGCAGCGACTTCGCCTTGGCGATGTTGAACGGGTAGGGGCCCAGGTTCCCGTTCTCGGACTGGACGGCGGGGATCCACTGGTTCCCGGCCGGCGCGTTCGGAGCCGGCCCCGAGGTCGCGATGCCGTACCCGCGGAACAGCGCCTTGATGATGCCGTCCTGGTCGAAGACGTACTGCAGGGCCTGCCGGATGTAGAGCTGGCGGACCAGGAAGCCCACCTGCGGGTTGTTGAAGTTCGGCTGGGCGTAGGTGATGCCGTAGGAGTAGAACGGCTGCAGGTAGAAACCGCTGCCCAGCGGGTCGGTGGCCGGCAGCGCGGAGCCGGTCGGCTTCTGCGGCAGGTCCTGGGAGGGGATGTTGCCCACGTCGACCGCCCCGGTCTTCAGCGCGGTGTACTCGGTCGAGTCGTCGGTGAACGGCACGAACTTGACGGCCGACAGCTGCGGCTTGGGAGAGCCGGAGTACTTCGTGTTCGGCACGATCGTGACCTGGCCGGCGGTGCTGAAGCTGGACAGCTTCCACGGCCCGTCCACCACCGACCACAGCGGGCTGGTGGCGTACGTCGAGGCGATCTTCGACTGGGCGGTCAGGAACGTGTAGACCGCCTTGCACTTGGCCCAGCCGTCGGCGGCGCTGTCGGTGGTGCACCCGCCGCTGCCCGGCTTGGCCCCCAGGCTGGTGACGTCCCAGGCCAGCGGCATCGGGTTGAGCTCGGCCAGCTGGTTGTAGGTGTACCAGATGCTGGAGTAGGCCTTGTTGAGCTGGATCGTCACCTGGTTGGGCCCGGTGGCCTTGTAGGACACCACGTTGTCCGGCAGCAGGCCCGCCGAGTAGGCGTACCAGTTGGTCTTCTCCGCCAGCGTCATGTTCAGGAAGAAGACCAGGGACTGGGCGTTAACGGTCTCGCCGTCGGACCACTTCCAGCCCTTCATGTTGACCACGACGGTCTTGCCGCCGTTGCTGTAGACCGGCGGGTCGGCCGGGGACAGCGGGTAGTTGATCGACACCGAGGTGTTGGTGTTGTTGCCGAACATGTACAGCGGCCGGTACATCAGCCACTGGAACTGCTCGTCGTCGTAGACGCTCGCGTTGGTGATCGCGTAGAACGGGAAGATCCAGTTATAGGTGACGCCCGCCGGCAGCGCGACCGTCGCCGTTCCGCCCTTGACCGCCGTCCCGGACGAGCTGCTGCTGCTCGGCGGGCTGCTGCTGGACGAACAGCCCACAGCGAGCAGCGCCACCGCCGCGACCGCGGCCACGGCCGCGAGGCGCAGCTTACGTCTGCCTAGCTCCATCGACACTCCTTCGTAATGGCGCGCGTGCGCGCGGGTGTTGCCGTACCAGTTGAGGCCGAGCCGCTCCGAAATTCACGGCGCGCACGGGCCGACCCGCTTGGGCAGGATCGCGCGGCGCCCGCCGCTGCGAGCCGCCGCGATCGGCGTGGCGTGACATGGATCGGGGTCACCGCTCGCCGCCCCTCTCTCAGCGCTGCCCGGTGCCGAGCCCTGCCCTGGCCTCGCTGCCGCGCACCAGCGACACTTTGTCCTGGCTACGGTCCGCTCAGAGCGTAGTTTCAGCGATGCGACTCTTTCCAGCAGTAAATGTCACAACTTCCTATCGATATCACCGCAGGCCAGTGCTTGTCCGGGGGATCGTCACGTTGGTGTAACGCCGTTATTGCCGGGTTATTACGAACCGGGCAAACGTTCCTCCTGGCTACGCGCCGGGCGTTTGGGCACGATCGGGGCGATCAGGGCGCCGGTAAAACCGGATGCGCCCGGCCCCGCGGGCATGCCAGACTTCGCTGCTCAAGATCATTAAGGTCGGCCGGCCCGCCGCCGCGGTCAGCCGCCGATCGCGTGCGTGCCGCCGTCCACGTGCACGATCTCGCCGGTCGTGGCCGGGAACCAGTCGGACAGCAGCGCCACGCAGCCGCGGGCGGCCGGCTCGGGATCGGACAGGTTCCAGCCCAGCGGGGCGCGCTTCTCCCACAGCCCCTGGAAGTCGTCGAATCCCGGGATGCTCCGGGCGGCCATCGTCCGCAGCGGCCCGGCCGAGACCAGGTTCACCCGGATCCCGCGCGGGCCGAGGTCGCGGGCCAGGTAGCGCGCGCAGGACTCCAGGCCGGCCTTGGCCACGCCCATCCAGTCGTACCCCGGCCAGGCCACCCGGGCATCGAAGTCCATGCCCACGATCGCTCCCCCGGCGCTCATCAGCGGCAGCGCCGCCATGGCCAGCGCCTTGAGCGAGTAGGTGGAGGTGTGCAGCGCGACGGCCACGTCCTCCCAGGGCGTCTGCAGGAAGTTGCCGCCCAGGGCCGACTGCGGCGCGTTGCCGATGCTGTGCACGACGCCGTCCAGGCCGTCGGCGTGCTCCGCCACCCGGCCGGCCAGCGAGCCGAGCTGGCCCGGGTCGGTCACGTCCAGTTCCAGGACCGGCGGCGGGTCGGGCAGCCGCCGGGCGATCCGCTCGACCAGCGTCAGCCGCCCGTAGCCGGTCAGCACCACGGTCGCGCCCTCCTGCTGCGCGATCCGCGCCACGTGGAAGGCGATCGAGGCGTCGGTGAGGACGCCGGTCACCAGGATCCGCTTGCCGTCCAGAATGCCCATCGCGCTGCCCTTCCGCTGGCCCGCTCGTCAGTGACCCATGCCCAGGCCGCCGTCGACCGGGATGACCGCCCCGGTGATATATCCCGCGTCGGCCGAGGCCAGGAACGCCACCGCCGCCGCCACCTCGTCCGCGGCAGCGAGGCGGCCGAGCGGCACGCCGGCCAGGATCGCCGTCTTCCGGTCCTCGGGCAGCGCCGCGGTCATGTCCGTGTCCACGAACCCGGGCGCGACCACGTTCACCGTGATCGACCGGCTGCCCAGCTCGCGGGCCAGCGACCGGGCCAGACCGACCAGGCCCGCCTTGGACGCCGCGTAGTTGGCCTGGCCGCCCGAGCCGAGCATGCCGACCACCGAGGAGATGAACACGATCCGCCCGCGCCGCATCCGGATCATGCCGCGGACCGCCCGCTTGGCCACCCGGTACGCGCCGGTCAGGTTGGTGTCCAGCACCGCGGCGAAGTCGTCCTCGCTCATCAGCGCGAGCAGCTGGTCGCGGGTGATCCCGGCGTTGGCCACCAGCACCTCGACCGGCCCGTGCGCGGCCTCGGCCGCCGCGAAGGCCTCGTCCACGGCGGCCGCGTCGGTCACGTCGCACCGGGCCACGGTCAGCCCCTCGATCGGCTCACCGGAGCGGGAGGTGACGGTGACCTTGTCCCCGCCGTCCGCCAGCCGCCGGGCGATGGCCAGCCCGATGCCGCGGTTCCCGCCGGTGACGAGGACGGATCGGCTCATCTCGGGGACCTCCGGCTGCCTGGATCACGGATCTGAATGCACAGGATAGATTGGCCTGCCGTGGCCCATACCGCAGACCAGGCATCCACGCTGATCGACGAGGAGTTCACCGCCTACCCGCTGCGGAGCCTGGCCGACGCCGCGCTGCAGCGCGCCGCCGAGCTCGGCGCCGAGCACGCCGACTTCCGCGCCGAGCGCATCAGGGGCCAGCACATCGGCCTGTCCGACGGCAGCCTGGAGACCCTGTACGACGCCGACGACCTGGGCCTGGCGGTCCGGGTGGTGGTGGACGGCACATGGGGGTTCGCCGGGGCGGTCGACCTGACCCCGGACGCGGCGGCGCGGGCGGCGCAGGCCGCCACGGACGTGGCCCGGGTGGCCGCCGCCGTCAACACCGAGCGGATCGAGCTGGCCGGCGAGCCTGCGCACGGCGAGGTCAGCTGGGTTTCCGCCTACGAGGTGGACCCGTTCCGGGTGGGCGTCGCCGACAAGATCGCGCTGCTGGCCGGGTGGAGCTCGGAGCTGCTCGCCCGCGACGGGATCGATCACGTTGACGCGTCGCTGCTGCAGGTCAAGGAGTGCAAGTTCTATTGCGACGGCGCCACCACCGCGACCCAGCAGCGGGTGCGGCTGCACCCGAGCGTGACCGCGGTCGCGGTCGAGGCGGGCGGCCGGTTCGAGACCATGCGGACACTCGCCCCCCCGGTCGGGCGGGGCTACGAGTTCCTGGACTCCGGCTGGGACTTCGCGGCGGAGCTGGCCGAGATGCCCGAGCTGCTCGCGGCCAAGCTGGCCGCGCCCTCGGTCCGGCCGGGCCGTTACGACCTGGTCATCGACCCGTCGAACCTGTGGCTGACGATCCACGAGTCGATCGGGCACGCGACCGAGCTGGACCGGGCCCTCGGCTACGAGGCCGCGTACGC
>Ga0335077_10008804_pt1 | contig 12518 bp, 14 predicted proteins | sample Lox_Sample_31_FD_207151 | JGI IMG/M metagenome (GOLD analysis project Ga0335077, IMG submission 207151) | Soil microbial communities from Loxahatchee National Wildlife Refuge, Florida, United States - Lox_Sample_3.1 | ecosystem: Environmental > Terrestrial > Soil > Wetlands | place: USA...
GTAAAGCACAATTTGCGGCTCGTAAACAATCGCGCGCGCCAGGCCGACGCGTTTTCTCATGCCGCCGGACAATTCCGCCGGGCTTTTGTTTTCCGTGCCCGGCAGATCCACCACGTCTAGGACATGGGCCACGCGCCGGGCGATTTCCGCCCCGGTCAAATGTTCATGCCGGCGCAACCCGAAGGCCACGTTTTCCGCGACGCTCATCGAATCGAACAGCGCCGAGCCTTGAAACACCATGCCAAATTTCCGGCGCACGCGCAGCAACTGGCGTTCGTTCATCGGCACGATGTTTTCGCCGTCAATCAGCACTTCGCCGCTCTCCGGCTTCAACAGGCCGATCAGGTGCTTGAGCAAAACGCTTTTGCCGCAGCCGCTGCGCCCAATAATGGCGACCGATTCCCCGTTTTCAATCCGAAAGCTGACATCCTCCAGAACCGGCTGTTCGCCAAAACGCTTATGCAAATGACGCGCTTCAATCATAAGGCGTTTAACAATCGTTCCAACGACAACGTCAAAAAGAAATTGGTGATCAGGATGGCAATGGAGGCGGCAACGACCGCCTCGGTGGTGGCCTTGCCGACGCCTTCGGCGCCCAACCCGCACGTCATGCCCTTGTAGCAGCCCACCAGCGTCAAAATGCCGCCGTAGGTGAACGCCTTGATCAGGCCGATCGCTACATCCGTGTCGCCCGTGTATTTGAGCATGTGCACCCAGGAATACGTCGGGTCAATGCCCAGTAATCCGACGCCGACGAAATAACCTGCCGCAATGCCGATGGAAATGGATTCCGCTGTCAACAGTGGCAGCGCGATCAACCCGGCCAAAACCCGCGGGACGACCAGGTAATCCACCGGATGCGTGGCCAGCGTGCGCAGCGCGTCAATTTGTTCCGTCACCCGCATCGTGCCCAGTTCGGCGGCGATGGCCGCGCCGACCCGGCCCGTGACCATCAGCGCCGTCAGCACTGGGCCAAGTTCGCTGCACATGGAAACGCCGACCACCGCCAGCGTGGCGGTGTCCATTTTGACCTTGTGAAATTGGAAATACGTCTGGGCGCTGAGCACCATGCCGGTGAACGCGCCGGTAATGAGCACGACCGTCTGCGACTTCACCCCCACAAAAAAAATCTGATAGAGCAGATCGCGCCAGGCCACCTTGAACGTGAACAGCGAGGCCGCGGTCTCTTTGGCCAGCAAGGTGAATCGTCCCAAACCGGCGAGGGATTCGACCAAACGCTTGTTGGCGGCAAAAATCATCGCGGGACGCAAAATAGCAAATCGGCACGGGGTTTGACCAGTACGGGATTTCAAGTCCGTGCCATTGCGATTCGGCCCGGAATCTGCAATGTTCCGCCGCCGTGACTGGAATGCGAAAATGGCTTTGGCGGGTCGTCTTCGTCCTTTTTACGTTCTTTATTCTGCTGGATGTCGCCGCCTTGCTTTTTCCGCAGAAACTTTTGTGTGTGGACAGTGGAGCGGTGAGCGCTGACGTGATGGTGGTTTTGGGCGGCGGCTCGCACGACCGGCCCGAGCGCGCAGTGGAGCTTTTCAAGGAGCACGCCGCGCCGCGCATCCTCGTCAGCGGCCTGGGCGATTGCAAAATCAGCCGGCGAATTTTAATCGAGGCCGGCGTGCCGGCGCGCGTGATTGAAATAGAAAATCAATCGCGCACGACCAGGGAAAATGCCATCAACGCCGTCAAACTGCTTCGCCAACAAGGTGCGCGCCGCGTCATCCTCGTCACCTCGTGGTATCATTCACGCCGGGCGCTGGCGTGTTTCGAGCATTACGGGCCGGAGATAAAATTTTATTCGTGCCCATCGTATGTAGCCTATGTCCGGGCCGACTGGCCGGGCCAGCGTTTTGTGCGGCGCGTTTATTTGGAATACCCAAAACTCATCGGTTATTGGATTGGGTATGGCGTCTGCCCGTTTTGAATCGGGACGCCGCCGTAATTTTTGAAATTGGTTGCGGGGGCTGGATTTGAACCAGCGACCTTCAGGTTATGAGCCTGACGAGCTACCGGGCTGCTCCACCCCGCGATTCGGGACTGGGAAACATGACCGATGGGCGAAATAGGCGCAAGTTGTTTCAAATAGGGGTCGGTTCTTATAATTGACAATCACCGCTCTCGCATCAAGGAATCAGCGAACCTCATTCACGGCCTCGCCAGCAGGTGCGACACGTAGCTGGCACTGCCGATACGCAATCGCTTGGCAATCCAGTCACGCGTCATCGGCGTTTCGCGCCGGAGCTTGTGTGCAAGAGCAGTCTTGTGCGGATGTCCCTTCGGGTGACGGTCCAAGTCCGCCTCAGACCATCCCGCTTCTTGCAGGCCTTGCCGGACTATCTGATCGGCACGCTCCGTGTCCGTCTCGCGTCGCTCACGAGCCAGTTCATGTGATTGGCCGCGACGCCCGAGCTTCTCTGTCAGGCGTTGGAGAAAATCCGCCGCGCCCAAACGCCATCCCCGGCGCAGGCAGGCCAGCATCTCCGGCGATTCGCCTTCGCTGCGGCGCTGTTCCATCCGGCGCTGGAACTCGATGCGACCTTTGGCAGAATCCTTCTGGATGCCGTGCTCACCCAGCAGGCGGTCAACGCGCAGCCAGGGCGGACGGCGTCTCACGGACACATAGAGCGGAAAGCTGCTCCACGGATAAGCTGACAACGGGGCGTCCACCTGCACCAACCCAGCCCGCACCGGATTCAGATGCACGTAATCGCAAGCAGTTCGCAGATAGCCCGGTGTGCGCTCGTCAACGACCAGCGAGACTTATAGCGTCCGCTGAACAGATGCCCGAAGAACTGATGCCGACGATTGAACCGTCCGGTGTAAGTGCCAAGGAACCATTTCATGCCCGCCACCAGATTTGGCTGTGGCGTCTCGGCCACGAGGTGAAAGTGATTTCCCATCAGGCAATAGGCGTGGATCTGCCAGCCGGTCTTTTCGCAAGCCTCGCCCAGCGTGCGGAGGAAACTCTTGCGATCTTCGTCATCAAGGAAGATCGGTTCCCGCCGATCTCCCCGGCTCATCAAATGGTAGATGGCTTCGGCAAACTCAACTCGCAACGGTCTCGGCATAACGGTTAGTTCGTCCCAAAAACAATCGAGAACTAACCAAGCCGACAAGGATTGTCAATTGTAAGAACCGACCCCTTTACTACGCCTTTGCGTTTCGGCGGTGCCATTGGCAGGCCAACAGACCAATGGCACCGACAACCGTAAGAGCTAGGGAGGAAGGCTCCGGCGACCCTTTTATCGTGCCGGATCCTCCTGATGTGGGCGGAGGGGCATCGTTAACTCGATAATATAGATCAAGGTATGGGAAGGTGGACTTTGTCGCTATTACCCAACCTGAATACGGGTCGCTAGTACAAGTATAATCCCCCGTTGTGGGATTTCCGTCAAGGGCGTAGGACAAACTCCCCGTTAGAGATTGCAGATCCGCTGAGTAGTTGAGCGTGCCTTGCCAGGACCACGAATCGGCACCCAGACTGCCCCCGCCCACAAGAGTTAGCGCGGTGCCAGACGACACACCCGACCCCGTGGAAGTGAAACTGGCAGGGCCGTAAGAACCGGCACCGTTCCACGTGAACCCTGATGTGTCGGTATTGTATTCGCCCGCGTATTGAAGTGACAAGCCTGTGCCCTGATAAGTGCCCCCCACCGATCCGCTCCAGGCGGTTGGGGTGACGGTTAACGATGTCGGGTTCACAGTGGTATCAAGGCCGAATATGTACGGCAGCACCAAGTAATCAATATCCGATACGAGATTGAACGTATCCCAATTCACCCGCGATGGATCTACCTGACCCATGACGGTTGAACAGCACGCTAACGCAAAAGTCACGAGTAACACCGAAAGGACTTTGCGCACTGGACCCGACTTGGAGGTTGCGAGCGCATTTCCGAGCATGATGTTGGGGTCTTTCATACGAGTGTTAATGTTTGAGTGTTAAGATTTAACTTATTTAACTACCAATGGCCTCGTTCACGCAACGGATAAGGTTTTGGAAAAGCGGACGATTCTTTGGATTTTGGGCGGTGGAGTACCAACGCAAAGGCGCAAAGAGGCAAAGACGCAAGGGGTTTGATGGCTGAACTGCCGGTGTTTTCCGACACCAAAGATGACTGCGTTGAGGAGGGCGAAGAATTGTTCCGCTCGCCGCGGCTCTGCGCCTTTGCGTCTTTGCGCTAAATTCGGCTACATGGGATGGCTTATTGGCTCGCCCGCCAGGCCTCTGGCGAAAGGCTCTCATGGGCCTTGAAGGCATGACGAAAGGCGTCCGGGCTGGCATAGCCCGCCGCGCAGGCCACTTCGCCAACGCGGTTTCGCGGATCGCGGAGCAACTCCCTGGCCTTGGACAGCCGGACTTCTTCCAGGAATTGATGGAAGGTCACGCCGGTCGTTTGACTGAACAGGTCGGAGAGATAGGAGGCGTTCATCTTCATGGCTGAGGCCAGTTCTTTCAAGTTGATTGAGTGGTGGTAATGCTGATGCACGTAGTCGCGCATCGCGTCAACGAATTTCTGAGCATGGCTGCCCAAACGGGGTTGGGCCGCGGTTTCCGGAAGGTCGGGCAATCGCCGGCGCAGCTCCCTGCGCAGGCGCGTGGCCTCGGTTTGAGTGTTGTTCAACCTCCGCAAGGCGTTTTCCAATCCACTCTTGGCCATCCGAGCCTGGGCGGTGGATTCTAAATCGTGGAGAATCAGACGGACCAAAGCCGCCGCGTGATTGAAGGTGGCGCGGGAAACAAGTTGGCGTGATTTGTGATGCGTGATGCGTGATGCGTGGGGCGTTACCCTCGCTTGCAAGACCAGCGTGAGAGGGCAGACCTTGTCCACCTGAAAGCAGGCACAGAAGTTGGTGACGCCACACCGCCCGATGAAACGCCGGCCTTGGTTGGCCGCGGACAAGGCGGGTTTCCAATGACGCTGCAAGCAGGACTCGCAGCATTTGGGCTGCGAGCCATTCGCGCCCGTTCGTTGGCGCGCCCTTGGGCACATGACGAGCATTTCACCGGGTCCTTGGAAATCCGACGGACCATGCCAGAAGACATGAAGGCGCAGGCCGGTCAGTTGCGCAATAAGTCTGAGCAGCGGCTCGGTCAGCCGTGTTCGGAACAGGTCCTGGCACTCCTTGAAGGCGAAACACTTCGAGGGTTCGACCTCTGCCACCCATTTCAACGACGCAGCCTGGTTTCCGCTTAGGTCTTGGGCTGTGGCTTCGGCGTCCGGCGCCTTTGTCCGAGTCGGCCCTGTCACCCTGCAGCTTTTTACATCGGTTTTCATAAGACTCCAAAGCCGGGTTGTTGGCCAGAGGAGTCTCGATAGTTGACCTTCAGGAAACGAAGGCATTTAAGCATGGACCGCTCGCCAAAGCAAGCTTCAATCTGTAAGCGGGCAAACGGCGTGGGCTTTCAAAAATAGCACTGCTTATCCAGTAAATAAAGTCAGCACGGATTTTACAGACGTCCAAACCGCGTTTGACTTGAAACCAAGGTGAGCGGACGAAACCGGGATTGGCAGGGAGCGGTGACTTTTCTATGCGCGAAACAACTTCGAGTGGTTGTCCGGCGAAGAACTGTCGAAACCGGGAAATACACGGTGTCTTGTTCCATGACACGTATAGCTGGCCTTGGCGGGATAATTGCCAATGGATTCATTTTTGCCTGGGGGTCCGAGACGGCATAACTGACCTCCTGGTGAACGCGCTTTTTTGTGTTCCCTCCGCCTTGAAGGCACCAGGTTGAAGCCAGCCAAAGCGCGCCAAGGCCCGATAAACCCAGGAGCCATTTGACGGAAATCAATTTGGCCAGGACGCCGCCAGCCTTTGTTTCTGAAGAAACTGCGGCAGCAGCGTTGTTTGCCACATGGAATGGGTTTTGATAGGTGTAAACCGGGAAATTGGCGGAGCGCAGTGCCGACGCGTTATGTCGGGCAGTGGCCGCCGCGCAAAGAAGAATTGCGCAAAGTGAAGCGGCGGAAAAGAGAAAAACGGTCTGCGCCAGCTTCTGCGTTTGGGTTTCCACGTGCATACCCTGAATCAAGCAGGCTGCGTACCAGCCGGGCGGCCAATGAGGGAGGCGGCACCCGTGTTTTTTGATTGGGTGGAGAGCTGACAGTCGGGTTGCGTGGACGGTCTAGTAGTGCCACTACTGACAGTCAGTGCGCCGCCATGGCCGGCAAACCTTTGACATGTGCGGGACAGTCTTTATGCTGGGCGGGTGCGCACTGTCAACGTACCGCTTGGCAATCGGAGTTATGAAATCAGCATTGGCGGCGGTTTGCTCGCAACCTTAGGGAGCAAATGCGCTTCCGTGAAACTCGGCCCGCGTTGCGCTATCATCACGGACACCAATGTCGGCAAGCGCTTTGCCAAGCCGGCCTTCAACTCACTGGCCCGGGCGGGCTTTTCCCCCGCCTTGATTGTGGTTCCACCGGGTGAAATTGCCAAAAGTTTGAAATTCGTTCAGAGTTGTTATGACCAACTTGCGGTGCATCGGCTGGAAAGAACCTCTTTTATCGTCACGCTGGGTGGCGGTGTGGTCGGCGACCTGGCGGGGTTTGTCGCGGCGACCTATTTGCGCGGGATCGCTTTTGTACAGGTGCCGACGACCCTGCTGGCGCAAGTGGACAGTTCCGTTGGTGGAAAAGTCGGCGTTAATTTGAAGGCCGGGAAAAATCTGGTCGGCGCATTTTATCAGCCGCGCCTTGTATTATGTGATCTCGACACGCTCCAGACGCTGCCGGATCGCGAATATCGCGCCGGCCTCGCCGAGGTCATCAAATACGGCATCATCCGCGACGCCAATCTGTTTGCGCAATTGGAACGCGATTTTCCAAAACTCCTGCGCCGCGATCATCAAACGCTTGCCGCCGTCGTCGCGCGCTGTTGCGAAATCAAGGCGGAAGTGGTCGGCCGGGACGAAACCGAAGGCGGGCTGCGCGCGATTCTGAATTTCGGCCACACCATCGGCCACGCCATCGAAGCCATTTGCGGCTATGGTAATTTGTTGCACGGCGAAGCGATTTCCATCGGCCAGGTTACCGCGGTAAATGTTTCCCGCCGGGTTCCGGGTCTGTCCAAACGTGATGCCGACCGCATCATCAATTTGTTCAAGCGCGCCGGTTTGCCGACGCAGATCCGGCTGAATTCCGTGCAGCGCCGGAAACTGTTTGCCGCGATGCGGCTCGACAAGAAAGTCCGCGGCGGCGAAGCCCGGTTTGTACTCGCGAAAAAGATTGGCCAGGTGGTTTGGGGACGACGGGTGCCCGAAGTGTATATTCGGGAAGCCTTGGATTCCTGATTTGCAAAGCCGGCGCGGTGAGGTAGTTTGTCCGCTCATGGTTCTGGTCATAGACAATTACGACTCGTTCACCTACAACCTCGTGCAATATCTCGGCGAGTTGAACGTCCGGATGCAGGTGCGGCGCAACGATGGAATCACGCTCGACGCGATTCGCGATTTGAAGCCGGAGCGCATCCTCGTGTCGCCGGGACCGTGCTCGCCGCGCGAGTCCGGCCTGTCGAACGAAGTGATTCGCACCTTCGGCAGCGAAGGTGTTCCGATTTTCGGTGTTTGCCTTGGGCACCAGTGCATCGGCCATGTGTTCGGCGCGGAGGTCGTCGTGAATTACCGCATGATGCATGGCAAAACGTCGCTGATTAAACACAACGGGAAGGATTTGTTCGAGGGCATGCCGAATCCATTTTCCGCAACGCGCTACCATTCGCTCGTCATCAAGCGCGATACGCTGCCGGCCTGCCTCGAAATCACCGCCGAGACGGACGAAGGCGAAATCATGGGCGTGCGGCACAAGGAACTGCCGATTTGGGGCGTGCAATTTCATCCCGAAAGCATTCTGACCGAAAGCGGGCGGCAGATTATGAAGAATTTTCTCAGGTTGAAGTAGCCGCGCCGCGCGCTATACTTGTTGCTCATGCAAGTTTTTTTGCTCAAGTCAAAAATTCATCGCGCCACCGTCACCGACGGCAACGTGGATTACGAGGGCAGCCTCACCATCGCTGCTGATTTGATGAAGGCCGCCGGCCTGCGCCCTTACGAACGCATCCTGTGCAGCAACCTTGCCAACGGCAACCGGTTTGAAACCTACGTTATCACCGGCAAACGCGGCTCGGGCGACATCATCCTGAACGGCGCCGCGGCGCATTTAGGCAAAAAGGGCGACCGGCTCACCATCATGAGCTTCGCTGCCGTCAGCAAGAAGAAGGCTGAGCAGTGGAAGCCGCGCCTCGTCGTGCTCGGCCGGGGAAACCGAATTGTTAGTCGGCGTGGAATCTAAGCACATGCGTTTGACGACCGCATGGTTTTCGGGGCGCAAACCGTATTTCCTTCTGAGGGTTGACGTGGGCAAAACACTTAGGCATTTACGGGAGGATTCCTGAGTGACAGCAGCCGTTGATTTGATTTTCTTTTCAATGTGACACGGGCGAAAGATTCAAAATCCGAAACTCACGAGAATCAGGAGCAACCATGAAAACAAAAATACCAATATCAATTCTCACAAGCGGGCCACTGTGCCTTGGCATCGGGCTGATTGTTTGGGTCGTCACGACTTGGCACGGGTTTTCCGCGGACAAAATTGATTCGAAGACAAATGGGACGGCGCTGAAGCCGTTGCCGGCTTCGTTGAACCTCCCGTATATTTGCCGCAATCCGCAACCGGACGATTACAGGCTCATGATCAACAAGGGCGCACCGCTGACGAACCTGCCGACGTTTGATCCGGAGAACTCGTTTTCTGTGGATTTGCGTTCCGCTGATGCTTCGCGTCTGGATTTGCGCGATTCGGCAACGGATTTGGAACATGCCAATTATGACAGCAAAACAATCTGGCCGCCGAAAGAGCGGATGCCGCCCACCTTCGATGCGGGGCGGATTCTGGAACTGGGCAAAAATCCCGGGTTGGGCGTCCGCGGGCTGCATGCGCAAGGCATTACTGGACGCGGGATCGGTATCGGCATTGTGGACCAGACTTTGTTGGCCCGGCATTCAGAGTTCGCGGGGCGCATCAAATGGTATGAGGAAATCAACGTGGAGGGCTGGCGACCATCCGAAATGCACGGTCCGGCGGTGGCTTCCATCGCCGTTGGCAAAACAGTCGGCGTGGCACCGGAAGCCGATCTTTACTACATCGCTGTTCGCAATTACCCGATGTCATCCATACTGCACAACTATGCTCAAGGCGTGCGACGGCTGTTGGAGGTCAACCGGCGGCTCCCGAAGGAGCACAGGATTCGAGCGATTTCATTGTCGGTCGGATACGGGCCGGGCACGCCCGGATATGAAGACTTCATCAGTGCGGTCAAGGAGGCTGAAGTTGAGGGCATATTTGTTGCCTGGTGCGGGAGTAAGCAGTTTCCAATCAGGGGATTGGGAGTTCCACCATCTGCCAATCGCGATGACTTTAATGCCTATACCGTTCCTCAGTGGTTTCAGTCATCCCCGCAGGCTTCTGATGCCGGGCCATTGTTTGTTCCCATGGACTCGCGGACAACCGCCAGTCCCACTGGCGTGAATGACTACGTGTTTTATGGCCCCGGCGGAGCAAGCTGGACCGTGCCTTACGCTGCCGGCGCCTATGCCCTCGCTGTGCAGGTTGATCCAAACATCACGCCCGAACAGTTCTGGTCTCTGGCTCTCAAGACCGGGCACAACCTCCGGATGAAAGACAATGGCCACGACGTTGCCGTTGGACGGATCCTTGACATGCCTTCCTTGGTAAAAGCCTTGGCTGAAAAGGGACGAACTAAATGAAAGCAGTTAAAGCCGGAGGACGGTGAGCCGTTATGCGCGTTAATTCGCAAAATTCGTGGATAAAAAAACGCGCCGATTTTCACCGGCGCGTTTTGCTTTGCAAAATTTCGCCTAGAAATTCTTCGCGACGGCGTTCCAGTCAATCACATTCCAGACCGCCTTGAGATAATCGCCGCGTTTGTTCTGATATTTCAGGTAATACGCGTGTTCCCAAACGTCCACGCCGAGAATTGGCTTGCCTTCGCAACCGGCCACGGCCTTGCCCATGAGCGGATTGTCCTGGTTGGCGGTGGAAACGATTTCCAATTTGCCTTTGTTGGAAACCAGCCAGGCCCAGCCGCTGCCAAACCGGCCCAGCCCCGCCGCCTCAAACTTCGCCTGAAAATCGGCGAACGAGCCGAACGTGGATTTGATGGCGTCGCCGAGCTTGCCGGAGGGCGCGCCGCCGGCCTTGGGCGCGAGAATTTTCCAGAAGAACGAATGGTTCCAATGGCCGCCGCCGTTGTTGCGCACCGGGCCGCGGATGTTGTCCGGCACGGACGCCAGGTTGCCGATGAGCGCGTCGAGCGGTTTGGCCTCCAGCGCGGCGTTGCCGGCGATGGCCTTGTTGAGATTGTCCACGTAAGCCTTGTGATGCCGCCCGTGATGGATTTCCATCGTCAGTGCGTCAATGTGCGGTTCCAAAGCTTCCTTGGGATAGGGCAAAGCAGGTAGTTCGTGTGCCATAATTTTAATCCTTTCGTTTCGATTTGTTAATCCTTAAGCCGCAAAATGCGGCAAAATTGGACGAAATGCAAGTGCGGATGATTAAATCAACGGAACTGCTCAGTCAAGATTCCGACAACTTGTTTTGGCGGGGGCCGTGTCTCCAATGCTATTTTCAGGGCTTTATCCAGTGTGCTTTAATGAACCCGTAGCCAACGATAGCCTTGCGAATCTATCAAGTCATCACCTTCAATTTTGAAATTTGAATTTCCAACTTGCACTTTATCTTCATTAAGAGTCCATGTTGTTCGTTTTCGATTGAATTCCTGTCCGTTGTCCCAAATTAGTGAAGAAATTGCTGTTCCATCAGAACGCAAATCCATTTTTAACTGTCCTTGGCCCGGTTTTTCACACTCATATATCCCGCAGACCAAGGTGGTCTGATTTTTTTGCACTTCGCTTTTGGATTCGGGAATTAAGGCGGCTCTAAGTTTGGCAATTTCAGCCAACTGCTGCTGAATTTGTTGGCTCTTTTGAGAATTCTTTTCCCAAAAAATAATGGTGCTGCAGATAAAAACGGCGCAGAGACCGCAAACGATGATGAATGCAGATTTCATTTGTTATTAAATTTAGGCTTTTTACAAAAAGCGATTTCAACCAGACGGCTCATGGTTTGAGATTGTTCTTTTGGTAAGACAGAAACGACACAACGGATATAGGGTTCAACCAAACTCGCAAAATGGTCGGCGATTTGGTCTGAAAACAAATCTTGCCTTCCGGTGTCATTCTTTGAAATCAGTTTCCTTTTGCCGAGATACTCTTCAACGGTCTTATATTTGCCGTGTGCTTCAAATTCCCGTTTGCCTGAATAATTTTCTGAGTATGAACGATATTCTGCCGAACGTCCGTGTGCCAGACCATTACGAAAAATGAAAAGTGTTTTTACCTGTTCATTGACCTGCTGGTTTTTAAGAAGCTCGTCGAGTGATTTGCCAAGCGGCACACAAAATAGTTCAGTTTTTCCCTTATAAGAGGCAGCAGATACTCGTTCGATATAATCAAGATTCAAACGACAATTAAATGTATCCTTTAGATGAAGTCTGCCGGCGAAAGCTTGCAGACATTCAGCAAGAAATCCATCAATGCACGTTGCGGAAAGGAGTACGATGGTAGAATTAATTCCGCGGTGAAGTGTTTGATATGGTGAATCAATAGATTCGGCGAATTTTCTTTCTCGCTGTAACCACTCAATTGTTGAAGGAATTGTTGCCCACACAATAAATGTCTTCCACGCAGTAATTTGTTTGTCAGGCTTAGTCATACCATCAAAGCATCGCTCCGCGATGCATCAATTCGTCTGGTGTATAAAAACCCGTCCGGCTTTTCCTGGCTAAAATCATTTTTCAATGTAAGGCGTGCCCCACCGCAGATCCTTATGCACGGTGCCTTTCTCCTTCACCGTGCGCATGATGTCGGATACCTGGTTCCAGTTGAGTTGCAGTGTGGAGTTGTCCGGCCAGCCATTGCCGTCTTCCCAAAATTCCAGTTGCACTTCCAGTCCATTGTCTTTTTCGACCGGCGTTACCATCTCAAGCAATTGCTCGGCTTTCGCGAAATCATTTCCGGATGCCTTCGACCAGTCCCATAATACTTCGTCGGTGATGTCCAATGGCAAGCCGGGCGCTTGCACCGCGAACAGCCGCGGTTTCATGCCCTGGGGATCGTCCGGGTCCGACGACACATACGCCTTTTCGCCGACAAAAATGGCCAAGTCACCTTTGATGATTTCGTCAACGCCAGACAATGAAGGCCAGACCAAAGTGATTTTGCCGCCCGGTGCGCGGTATTCCAACGAAATCCTCACGTCATCCGGCGAATCTTGGGATTTGCTTGGATGTGCGACTTCCTGATAACCGTTGCCTAAAGTTTGGACCGGACGTGGAGGACTGGCACATCCAGACAGGCCGATGCAGAGGAGAGCCGGCAAAAAGCAGCAGACCAATTTTTCAATCATTTTCATTGAGTGGCG
>Ga0335077_10008805_pt1 | contig 12518 bp, 12 predicted proteins | sample Lox_Sample_31_FD_207151 | JGI IMG/M metagenome (GOLD analysis project Ga0335077, IMG submission 207151) | Soil microbial communities from Loxahatchee National Wildlife Refuge, Florida, United States - Lox_Sample_3.1 | ecosystem: Environmental > Terrestrial > Soil > Wetlands | place: USA...
AATGGCGCCACCCGGCCGCCGTTTTCGCGAATTTCAATCGCGCCGTCCGCCGTGAATTCCGTGAGGCACGCTTGCAGCTCAGCCGAGAGGTCCACGGCGCAGGATTATAAAGTATTATACGTAGCTCTGCGACTATTCTTTCGTGGAAGTAAACAGCAGTCCAGACACCCGTACGGCGGGTTTTTGGATGTTCCAGGACGCGGGGATGTGTTCAAGGGAAATTTCGAAGTCGCGATGCTCGCCGGCTGCCAGCGCCGCAGCCTGCGCTGCGAAAAGCACGCGGGATTCGCGCAGAACGATCTGTCCCATCTCGTCGGCGAACTCCATGGTGATTTCGACGTTGGCTACAGATCTATTCCCACCATTCGTGACTTGGCCATTAAAAATGGTGACTTCCTGGTTGAGAAAATTTTCGGCGCGACTCTGCGTGAGATTTTCGATTTGCACATTCGATGCGTAGGCTTGCTCCGCGGCGCCAAAAGGAAGATGCGCTTCGCGCAGCCTCGAGCGGTGGCGTTCGGAGCCCGGCCACATGACCACAACCAGCGCAATCGCAATCGTCGCCGCACCCATCCACGCGATCCATGAACGGTCCCGGCCTGACGGCGGCTCGCCCGGCGTTTCAATGTGCAATGTTTCCGGCATACTAGCGGCCGACAACGAGGCGCTGTACTAAAGGCTCCGGCAAGTGCGCGGTACGCATCCGCTCTTGCACGGACGAAATATCGTACGGCACACGCCAGAATTCCACTGTGTTGTGCTCAAGATCAGCGATGGCGAAACCGGCGCGCGGATCGCCATCGCGCGGTTGTCCAATCGAGCCAGGGTTCAGCAAGTAGCGCTTCGGTTTTTCAATCCGCAATGCCGCGAAGGATTCGGTAGGTCGCGGCCGGATTTGCAGTACTTCAAGACTTGAATCCTGATACGAAAATCCGCCCTGGTGATGGGTGTGGCCGAAAAAAGTCACCGCGGCGCTGGAATCCAGCAAACCGTCGAGAGCTTGCGCCGGAGTGAAGACGTATTCGTCTTCGTCCTGAAATGCGCCATGCACTAGAACGATGCCATCCGTCGCGACCGGGCCTTGCGGCAGCGCCTTCAGCCACGCCAGATCATCGCTGTTGAGCTGCGCGCGCGTCCAATCTACTGCAGCTTTGGCCACGGGATTAAAGTCCCCTGTGTCCATCAGCCCGGCAACGGCCTTGTCGTGATTGCCGCGAATTGTTTCCGTGCCCATCTCGCGTAGCCGCGCCACCACTTCGTGCGGATCGGGGCCGTAGCCGACCACATCGCCGAGGCACACCGTGATGTCCCATCGTCCCGCAGCCGCATCCAGCGCGGCGGCGAACGCAGTTGCATTCGCGTGAAGATCACTGAGGACCAAAATCCGCATTCAGCCCATCCCCAAAATGCACTTGAGTATAGATGAAGCGAGAAGTGGATGCATCCCAGAGAGCTGGAAGTGAACCGGATTTCTGCGTGCAGAGCATTGAAAATATGCGAAGTCGTCATCTATCATCAATAAAATTTCCAAAATTTCAGATGTAATGTTTGGAAAATTTTCGCCACTACGGCGTTGTACAAACAATTTGCGAAGATCTGAGCGAAAAATCCCCGGGGCCGGCGAAACATTCGCGCAAACCCGTTCGTCTATACAGGTGCAGCCGGGTAGAGCTGCGCAGGCTTCTAGAGAGAGTCTAAACAAAAACCCCGCGGTGGCAGCCGCGGGGCGACGACACATAGTCTTTCCGGCCGTTAGTCCAGGAAGAACGAGGTGTCTTGTGGGTGAGACTACTCGCCCCAAGGCGCGCGTGTCAACTCTGTCCGCCTGCGGAAGCACAGGTGCGGCTGACTCGATCCTTTTAGGAAAGGAAATTGACACGCATGAGACTCAATTCCGTTCTCCGTTCTCTGGCGCTTGCCGCCGCGCTCGCGTCGACCGTTACGCTCCTCGCCAAACCGATCAACAAAACCATCAACATCACCCATTCCGCCAAGCTCGGCAAAGCGGATTTGCGCGCTGGCGAATATCGCCTGCAGATTGACGGAAACAAAGCCACGGTGCAAAAAGGCAGGCAACTGATCGCCGAATCGGAGGGTCGTTGGGAAGATCGCAGCAACAAAGCGGCCAGCGACTCCGTATTGATCGGCGAAGATGGCCAAGTGAAGGAAGTCCGCTTTGCTGGCCAGACTCGCGTATTCGTCTTCAGCGAATAGTGCTCGGATCACCGTTTCAGCTCAGAGGGAGGCTGCGCTTGACGGCGGTCTCCCTTTAAGATTTATCGACCGTCTTGCCGGTCCAAGCGTTTTTCTCTTCAGCGAATCAGCATGCAGTCTCCATAGCTATAAAAGCGATAGCCGGCTTCAACAGCATGGCGATACGCCGCAAGCACCGCGTCGCGCCCCGCGAATGCGCAGACCAGTGCAAGTAGGGTCGAACGCGGCAAGTGAAAATTCGTCAGCAGCGCATCGACGACTCGGAATTGAAATCCCGGATAGATGAAAATTTCTGCGTTGCTTCTTCCGCTTAGTAGCACGGATGAAGAGCCACTCTGTACGGCCCGCAGCGCCGCATCCTCCAAAGCCCGCACCACAGTTGTGCCTACTGCAAGAATCTTTCGCCCTTGCGATCGCGCTTTCGTGATTCGTTCGGCACTATCGCCCGGTATTTCATAGCTCTCGGCATGTATCTTGTGCGCTTCCAGCGTCTCCGTGTGCACTGGCTGAAACGTCCCCAGCCCCACCTCGAGTGTCAATTCGCAAATCTCCACGCCGCGCTCTTGGATCTGTTCGAGAATTCCCTGCGTGAAGTGCAGCCCCGCCGTGGGAGCCGCTATCGCTCCCGGCCTCTTGGCAAATACGGTTTGGTAGCGCTCCCGATCCGCCGATTCGTCGGCCCGATGGATGTAAGGCGGAAGCGGCGTGTGCCCCAGCCGTTCCAGTTGGTCCGCAACCGAGAATGTGTCACGTGAAACAAATCGGAGTGTCCGCGCCCCCAGCTCCCCCCGAGCAATGATCTCCGCTTCCAACTCGCCTTGTCCAAAGAACATGCGCTCGCCAGTCGGAAGTTTCCGCCCCGGCCGGACCAGCGCTTCCCAGGTTTCTTCATCTACTCGCCGCGTCAGGAGAACTTCTACGCTTCCGGTTAAGTGCTCCTGCCGGGTAGCGCGCGAAGGCGGCTGGGAATGCACTCCGGCGCGGCGCCCAAACAAGCGCGCCGGTATGACGCGGGCGTTGTTCAGGACCAACAGCTCGTCTCCCCGCAACCGGCTGGCAAAATTCGCGAAGAGATCATCCGTGAAGCTGCCATCGTCCTTTGCAAGCACGAGCATACGCGATGCGTCGCGACGCTCGAGTGGCCGTTGAGCGATCTGTTCGGGCGGCAGGTCGTAATTGAGTTCATCCAGGCGCATTGCCCGGGCAGTCTAACAAATGTGGGCCTAAAACGATGGGATTGCAGCGTGAAACCCGAGAGCACCCGCAAATCTGCGTTTTGGATTGCTTGGCGGTAGTTCTTAGGATTCCTGTAATCAATTGTATTTAAGTAGTTTAGAAGCAATTCTTGGGTCGGAAAATCGTACTTGACAATACAACACTAAGATTATATTATGTGTCGAAAGTAAGCTATGCCAAGGAGGATTCTTTTTACCATGAGAGCTATCAACCGTTGGGAGCCCTTCCGCGGGGCCACCACCCTTCAGGACCAGGTCAATCGCCTGTTCAACGATGTCTTCGAGCGCAACCAGCCCGAATCGAACCTTTCGACTTGGGCACCGCCCGTCGATATCTACGAGAGCGAGCACGAACTGGTAGTCAAGGCCGATCTCCCGGATGTCGATCCGAAGGAACTGGACATTCGCGTCGAGAACAATGTCCTGACCTTGCGCGGTGAGCGGAAGTTCGAGAAGAAGGTCAATGAGGACAACTATCTGCGCATCGAGCGCACCTACGGGGCGTTCAGCCGCAGCTTCTCGCTGGCCAGCACGGTCAATCCGGAAGCGATCAAGGCCGACTATCAGAACGGCGTCTTGACCCTGAGCATTCCGAAGCGCGAAGAAGCCAAGCCCAAGCAGATCAAAGTGAACGTCGGAGCGCCCGCCGTAGCTGCAGCGGCCGCTGCTGGCAAGTAACGCTGTTTGGCAAGACGAAAGCAGTACTACGATGGAAGGGGCTGGCGGGTTGGCCAGCCCTTTTTCGTCGAGAATTTGAAGTGAGGAACCACGATGTTGCGATTTGAGAAAATGACGCTGAAAGCGCAAGAAGCTTTGCAGCAGGCCAATGATGTCGCCGCGCGCCACGAAAACCAGCAGCTCGAGCCGATCCATTTATTGGCCGCACTCGTAGCCCAGACGGACGGTGTCGTGCCTCCGCTCCTTGCGCGGCTCGGCATTCGCAGCGAGGCGTTGGCGCAGGAAATCGAGCGAGAAATCGGCCGCTTGCCGAAAGTCCAGGGCTTTGCGCAGCAACACCTGGGCAAAGCGTTGAATAGCGTTCTGGAACGCGCCTTTGACGAAGCGGAGCGCTTCAAAGACGAATACGTCTCCACTGAGCATCTCTTTCTGGCGCTGGCCGGAGAGGACCGCGACCCCGCCGGACAGTTGCTCAAACGACAAGGCGCTTCTTATGAAGCCATTTTGCAAGCACTCTCCGGAGTGCGTGGTTCGCAACGGGTGACGTCACAAAATCCCGAGTCCACTTATGCTTCACTCGAAAAATACGCGCGCGATCTCACTGATCTGGCGCGCCGCGGCAAACTTGATCCGGTGATTGGCCGGGATGAAGAAATTCGCCGTGTCATGCAAATTCTGGCACGCCGCACGAAGAATAATCCTGTGTTGATCGGTGAGCCTGGCGTGGGCAAAACCGCAATCGTCGAAGGCTTGGCGCAGCGCATCGTTTCCGGTGATGTGCCCGATGTGCTGAAAACGAAGCGCCTCGTAGCGCTGGATCTGGCGGCGCTCGTGGCTGGCGCAAAGTTTCGCGGCGAGTTTGAAGAGCGCCTCAAAGCCGTCGTGAAAGAAATCACGGAGTCCGAAGGGCAGGTCATTCTGTTCATCGATGAACTCCACACCCTGGTTGGCGCGGGCGCTGCCGAGGGCGCCATGGATGCCTCGAACATCCTCAAGCCGGCGCTGGCGCGCGGCGAATTACGGGCCATCGGCGCTACCACTCTGAACGAGTACAAGAAGCACATCGAAAAAGATCCCGCGCTGGAACGCCGCTTCCAGCCCGTATTGGTGACGGAGCCGACGGTAGAGGACACCATCGCAATTCTGCGCGGCCTCAAGGACCGCTATGAAGTGCACCACGGCGTCCGCATCAAGGACGCGGCCATCCTGGCGGCGGCAACGCTTTCACACCGCTACATCTCCGACCGTTTTTTGCCGGACAAGGCCATCGACTTGATTGACGAGGCCGCGGCCAGCCTGCGCATGCAGATCGATTCGTTGCCCGTTGAAATCGACGAAATCGAGCGGCGCATTCTGCAGCTCGAAATCGAGCGCCAATCGCTGCTCAAAGAAAACGATGCGCACTCGAAAGAGCGCCGCACCCAGATCGAGAAAGAACTGGCCAAGCTGAAGGAAGACTCCAGCGCTCGCAAAACGCGTTGGCAGGCCGAGAAAGAAGCCATCGGCAAAATTCGTGCCCTGAAAGAGCAGATCGAACAGCTCAAGGCGGAAGAACAACGTTACGAGCGCGCCGGTGAGCTGGCCAAAGTTGCAGAGATCCGGTACGGAAAGATTGCCGCAGCGGAACGCGACTTGAAGCAGGCGCAGGACCGTTTTGCCGCCGTTCAAAAAGACGCGCCCATGCTGAAGGAAGAGGTGGATGAAGAGGACATCGCTAAGCTGGTCAGCAAATGGACTGGAATTCCTGCCGGCCGCCTGATGGAAGGCGAAGCGCAGAAGTTGGTCCACATGGAAGAACGCCTGAACCAGCGTGTTGTCGGACAAAACGAAGCTCTCGCTCGCGTTGCGAATGCCGTTCGTCGCAGCCGCGCCGGCCTTTCGGACCCGAAACGTCCCATCGGCTCGTTCATTTTTCTGGGCCCCACGGGCGTCGGCAAAACCGAGCTGGCCCGCGCGCTCGCGGAATTTCTCTTCGACGACGAAAAGCTCATGATTCGCATCGACATGAGCGAGTACATGGAAAAGCACAGCGTCTCGCGTCTGATCGGCGCGCCTCCGGGGTATGTTGGCTATGAAGAAGGTGGCCAGCTCACCGAACAAGTGCGCCGCCACCCGTACTCCGTCATTCTGTTCGACGAAATCGAGAAGGCCCATCCCGATGTCTTCAACATTCTGTTGCAAATTCTCGAAGACGGCCGCCTTACGGACGGTAAAGGCCGCACCGTGGATTTCCGCAACACCGTTCTGGTCATGACCAGCAACGTCGGTTCGACGGCGATATTTGAGTTGGCCAACAAAGATCCGGAGCGTGCGCGCAAGGAAGCGATGGAAGCGCTGCGCGCGGCGTTTCGTCCGGAATTCATCAACCGCATCGACGAAATCGTCATCTTCAACCCGCTCGGCAAGGAACAACTCGGCCGCATCGTGGGATTGCTGCTGAAGAACGTCGAAAAGCTCTTGGCAGAACGTCAGATCACGCTGGAACTTACGCCCGCAGCCGAGGCGTTGCTCCTCAGCGAAGGCTACGATCCGGCGTACGGTGCGCGCCCACTGCGTCGCACGATCCAACGGCTCATTCAGGATCCGCTGGCGATGCAAATCTTGGAAGGCAAAGTACTTCCGGGCGAGCACATTCGCGTGGATCGCGACGGCCAGAAAGACGCGATGCGCTTTGAGCGCGTCAGTTCGAAGCGGAGCGGCGCCAAACAGCCGGCCGCCGCGGCGGGTATTTAACCATCAGGTTAAATACGAGACTCGCGCCGCGTCCTGCAATTGCCTCACGGGAGCTTTCGTCGTAAGTTACAACGAGGAAACCATGAGAGTCCTCCGCACAACGTTTCTGCTGGTAGCCTTAACGCTGTTCCTGATGTTTATCGGTGGGTATTTGGGCGGCCGCAATGGCATGACCATTGCGCTGGGCATCGCCATTTGCATGAACGCGTTCGCCTACTTTTTCTCCGACAAGATTGCCTTGAAGTCCAGCGGAGCCCAGCCAGTTACCCGCGAACAATTGCCGCGCCTTTATGCGGTCATGGAGCGTCTGGCTGCCAAGTCCAACATTCCCGTGCCGAAGCTCTACGTTGTGCCGGACCAGGCGCCGAACGCTTTCGCTACTGGCCGAAATCCACGGCATGCCTCGGTAGCCGTAACCGAAGGCCTGCTGCAACTGATGAACGATGACGAACTCGAAGGCGTCATTGCCCACGAGCTTTCGCATGTGCGCAACTACGACATTCTCATTAGCTCAGTCGCCGCTACTTTGGCGGGCGCAATCACCTGGATCGCTCATTGGGGTTGGTTGATGGGCGGCGACGAGGACGATCGGGAAAGAGGCGGGAATGCGCTGATCGGCCTGGTGCTGATGATTCTGGCTCCTTTGGGTGCGATGCTTCTGCAGCTAGCCCTTTCTCGCCAGCGGGAATACTCTGCCGATGAAACGGGCGCGCGCATGGTCGGCAATCAATATGGGCTGATGAGCGCACTGCAAAAACTCGGTGCCTACAACAATCGGATCCCGACAACCGCCATATCTCCCAGTACCTCGTCCTTGTGTATCGTTAAGCCGCTTTTCGGACGGGGCGGTATTTCCTCTTGGTTCAGCACGCATCCGCCACTCGAGAGCCGCATCGAAGCGCTGCGCGAAATGACCATCGTCCCGAAACGCTAGCTCTCAGACTGCCTTGTTCCGGGAAGTTGCGCACTTCGGGCTAGCCGGTTGCGTAATCTTTCCTTGACTCCTGCGCCGGCCGACGAGCCGAAGTTCCGTGGGCACTCCTAAACCTCTGAAATTCTGTCAGTTAAAGATTCCAATTTAGCTGCGCTGTTTGGTGCGGCAAGTGCAGTAAGAAACGTGAGCCGTCGAAACGGCTTGGGTCTCTGGGGGACCTTGAGCATGAGTTGTCGAGACACTATCCATTTGATTTGTTGGTACTTAGAAGGCAGGCTCTCCCCGCCCGTGGCGAGCGAAATCAAGCGGCATCTTGATTCTTGCCAGGACTGCCACATGGTTCTTGCTGCTGCGATGAGCACGCTTGATCGTTATTTCCCGCCGATGAAGGCTTCTGAGTCGGAAGCCGCGAATCAGGCTGCCTAAGCCAGTCCCGAGTCTAATACGCTGAATTTGTGGGCCTTACCCGTCGACAAGGGCGCTCGTGCGTGCTCGTTCTCGGGAGCACAGCTCGCGTGCGAATGCTGGTCAATACGGGGACCGCCGTAGAGAGCAGCAAAATTTACCGCAGAGCAACGAATCGCGTAAACTTTTCTAGTTCTAGTACCTAAAGGAAATTCTTTTCCTACCTCTATTTTCCTCCTCAACCCTCTGGAATACCTTGGCTTAGGACTAGTACTCCCTCTTATCCCCTTTGGCGGCTCTTCTGCAGTTCTCCATTAACGCAGGGGATTCAGTCCTCCCGCTATGCGGATCCCCAAAGGAGACGAAGTTCATGAGCGAGTTTCAGGAACCCTTGAACCACACTGCAACAGGGACGCCCCGGTGGGTTGGTTTGGCGGTTGCAGTTCTGGGCGGAGTTTCGTTACTGAGTCTAGGCGTTGGCTATAGCGCGTTGAACCACGCGAACAGCATTGAGCAGTCCACGCAGACTTCCGTGAAGCAGGCCAACGACGCGCTGGCGCAGAAGCTGGCGAAAGAAGATGAAATTAATCAGGCGCTGCAAAGCGACCTGAAAGTCGTCACGGATAAGCTGAATCTTACGCAGGGCGAACTGATTGCCGCCCGCAAGCAGAACAAGACCGCGACCGCCGCAGTTGACCAGAAAGTGGATGGTCTGGCGACGTCCATGAAGAGCGAGTTGGCGAAAAAGGCCAGCAGCGAGGATCTGGACAAGCTGAACGGCGATGTCAACGGCGTGAAATCCGGCCTCGACGCGACCAATAACAACTTGCAGATGGCTCGCAGCGAAATGGGTACGCTTATCGCGCGCAATCACGATGAAATCGATCAGCTGCGCCGCATGGGCCAGCGCGACTATTTCGAATTCACGGTCACGAAGAAGGGTGGATCACAGAAGGTCGGCTCCGTCCAGGTCGAGCTGAAGGATACCAACACCAAGAAGAACCAGTTCACGATCAACGTGCTCGCGGATGACAGCAGCTTCGAAAAGAAGAATCGCTCCGTTAACGAGCCGATCTTCTTCTACACCGGAGGGAGCCGCGCCGCTGTTGAACTGGTCGTCAACAAAGTCACCAAGACCACGGCCTCCGGCTATCTCAGCGTTACCAAAGCAACGGCTACGACCGCAGCCAGCAACAACTCCGGCTCCGGCAACTGACCAGCAGTCGCAAGTTCCAGCTTTTCGTCCTGCTTCCATCTCGAGAGTGTAAGCACGAAAGGAGGGCTCCAGAGGGCCCTCCTTTCTTTTTCTTGGCTCCCACCATGAGAGCTTTCTCACTTCGAATCCTGGCCTAGCTTGAAAGATCAGCGGATTCCGATACGATGTTTCCCTGCTCATGATCACCTGGTTGCTGCACGCCGGACGCGCGCTGACGCCGACCGCCGAAATTTCGGATGCCGGAATTCTGGTTCGTGACGGCGTGATCGAAGAGATTGGTCCGCGTTCGGGAATGCGCTTGCCAGAAGGCGCAAAGGAGATCGCGGCACCCGACAAGATCGCCTGTCCGGGATTTCTGGATGTGCATATTCACGGCGCTGGCGGCAGCGACGTGATGGAAGGCACGCCCGGAGCCTTCGCCGCAGTCACAAAGATGGTCGCCCGCCACGGCACAACTTCCTTTGTGGCGACCACCGTGACCGCCAGTATGGACGATACGGTCCGCGCTGTGGAAGGCATTGCTTCCTACATCGCGAAGCAGCACGAAGCGGACGATGTACGCGCCGAAGTGCTGGGCATTCACTTCGAAGGGCCCTTCATTAGTCCCGCGCGGCCTGGAGTGCATCCGTTGCAGTATCTTCAACTCCCCTCCGCTCCTGCGCTCGAAAAGTTGCTGCAGGCTGCCGCCGGCAAAGCGCAAATCCTTACCCTCGCGCCCGAACTGCTCGGTGCGGTCCCTTGCATCGAAGCGGCGCGCAAAGCCGGCATGGTGGTGGCCATGGGCCACACCGATGCAACCTACGAACAGGCCCGTGCTGCAATCGCTCGCGGCGTACATCACGCGGTCCACGTTTACAACGCGATGCGCCCATTTTCCCATCGCGATAGCGGCGTCATCGGCGCCGTCCTGACCTCGCCGGAAGTCACTGCCGAACTCATCGCCGATGGCGTCCATGTGGAAGAGACCGCCATGAAAATATTGATTCAGGCCAAAGGCGCCGGCTGCATGATCCTGATCAGCGATGGAATTTCCGCCACAGGCATGCCCGATGGAAAGTACATCCTCGGACAAACGGAAGTGACGGTAAGCGGCGGGATCTGCAGAAATTCGGAAGGCAAACTTGCGGGAAGCACACTGACCCTGGATCGCGCCTTGCGCAACGTAGTTGCACTCGGCGTTCCGCTCGCGGATGCCGTGCGCATGTTAACTCTCAACCCCGCCACGCTGCTAGGCATTCCATTCAAGAAGGGTTCGTTACGGGTAGGCGCAGACGCGGATATTTTGTTGCTCGATGAAACGCTGCAACTCGCAAACGTTTGGGTTCGGGGCGAAGCTCTCGCGTAAGAACTATTGGTTCAGGGAAATACCTAGTTCATCGGCTAGCTGGACTGGGTTGAAAGGGCTACAAGCGAAATAGCGTCCGCCAATCTCGAAGGTCGGGACTTTGCGCCTGCCCTTGTTGGCCTCAATCACCACGTCTTCCGCCGACTCGTCGGTCTCGATATTCACTTCGCGGAAGGCAATGCCGCGCGCCTGCATGAAGGTCTTTGCACGCCGGCAGTCGGGACACCACGATGTGGTGTACATCGTTACATAGCTCATTAAATTCTCCAGCGGCATTGGATGCGCCAATCATCGCACGGTCGCAAATCCGGGCCGCCAGTTAGTTTTGAAGAGTTGCTATTGGGATTCGCCGGAAACGCCGCGATATTTCCGCGCCACCTGAATGCGGATTAATGCCCGCTGCAGGGCAATTCGGGCCACATCCCAGTCGATGTTGGCATCGCCGGTGGAAAGATGCTGTTCCGCGCGATGCTTGGCGGCTTCCGCGCGAGCCAGATCGATTTCCGCGGCGCGCTCGGCGGTTTCCGCGAGCACGGTCACTCGATCGCCAAGGACTTCCGCAAATCCCTGAATGATCGTGATGCCCGGTTTCGCGTCTTCACCGGCGCTCCGATAGCTCAGCTCTCCGATTCCTAGCTCGGTCGTCAGCGGAGCGTGACCAGGCAAGACGCCTAGCTCGCCGCTCGCGCCCGGCAGCGTCACTTCCACGACGTTTTCGCGCAGCAACTGCCGCTCCGGCGTAACGACGACCAACTCGATGGAATCGGGAAGCATTTCTGTTTAGTGGCCAGCCTTCATTTTTTCCGCTTTGGCCAGCGCGTCTTCGATCGTGCCAACCATGTAGAAGGCCTGCTCCGGAATGTCATCGTATTTGCCTTCGACGATTTCTTTGAAGCTCCGTACCGTGTCCGCAATCTTCACGTACTTGCCTTCGAGGCCGGTGAACTGCGCGGCCACGAACATTGGCTGCGACAGGAACTTTTCAATCTTACGGGCGCGCGCCACCGTCCGCTTGTCTTCATCGGAAAGTTCTTCGATACCGAGAATCGCGATGATGTCCTGCAGATCCTTGTAACGCTGCAGAATCGACTTCACGCCGCGGGCCACAGCATAGTGTTCGGCGCCCACAATGCGCGGGTCGAGAATGCGCGAGTAGCTGGCCAGGGGATCGACGGCGGGGTAGATGCCGCGCTCGACGATCTGGCGGCTCAGGTTGGTCGTAGCGTCCAAGTGCGTAAAGGTCGCGGCCGGCGCCGGGTCGGTGTAGTCGTCTGCAGGCACGTAGATCGCCTGTACCGACGTGATCGACCCGGATTTGGTGGACGTAATCCGTTCCTGCAGTTCGCCGATTTCGGTGTTCAAATTCGGTTGGTAACCCACGGCGGAAGGCATACGGCCAAGCAATGCCGAAACTTCCGAGCCCGCCTGCACGAAACGGAAAATATTATCGATGAAAAGCAGCACGTCGAGGTGCTCTTCGTCGCGGAAGTACTCGGCAACCGTCAAGCCCGTGAGGCCGACCCGCAGGCGCGCGCCGGGCGGCTCGGTCATCTGTCCGTAGATCAGTGCCGCGCGGGATTTCTCCGAGTTGCCTGGAACGACGACGCCCGCTTCCTGAAACTCCAGCCACAGATCGTTGCCTTCGCGGGTGCGTTCACCGACGCCGGCAAATACCGAAACGCCACCGTGCTGCATCGCGACGTTGTTGATCAATTCCTGAATCAAAACCGTTTTGCCTACCCCCGCGCCGCCAAACAA
>Ga0335077_10008806_pt1 | contig 12518 bp, 10 predicted proteins | sample Lox_Sample_31_FD_207151 | JGI IMG/M metagenome (GOLD analysis project Ga0335077, IMG submission 207151) | Soil microbial communities from Loxahatchee National Wildlife Refuge, Florida, United States - Lox_Sample_3.1 | ecosystem: Environmental > Terrestrial > Soil > Wetlands | place: USA...
CCTGCGGACTTCGACCTGGTTCAATTAGCCAAAGCGACAGAAGGCTTGACGGGGAGCGAAATTGAAAACGTATTCATCGAGGCCCTTTACCTGGCGTTCGACTCCGGCACCGATGGTCAGGAAAAGGAGCCAACTGACCTGGATATTGCCCGTGTGCTGACTGAATTCGTACCGCTTTCCAAGTTGATGGCGGAGCAGATTGGGGCATTAAGGCAGTGGGCGAAGGGGAGGGCCAGATTAGCGACTTCCTCTGTTCATGGAAAGGGGTTGAGGAAGATTCTGTAAGCTGGGAAAGGGGAATTCATTGTGTTAATGGATTCCTCTTTTTTAGCTATCTGACACTTACCTAATCGCCGACTTTATATTTCTCGCCACGTATACCGAAAGCCCAGCGCGTTCCTTCGAGCACGTCAGTTACATGTTGATTCAGGGTTGGATCTTCGAGCGCGCCGGAAGTATAAGTGATGGTGTTGCCATTGGCTTTGTCAAGGTTTGCGTACACGACCTGATCAGCGTCACAAACAACAGCCAGATTTGGGTTGTGGGTCACAATGAAAACCTGCCGACGCTTCCGTGCCTCTCTAATGCAGTCGACTAGCACTCGGGCGACGGTCTGGTTGTCTAGGTTTCCCTCGGGCTGATCAATGACGAGGGGCATATCACCCTTGTCTATAAGCAGATAGAAAACAAGCAATAAGGTTCCGCGTTCGCCTGGCGAGAGCATCGATATATCCTTACCCTCCCAACGCAAAATGTATCTAGGCTCCACATAGTCGAGGCCGTAAAGGGTGTCGAAGACTTGTTCCACCTTCTTCCCCTTGACTAGTTGGTCACGGAGCTGCACGGGAGTCGGCGGCTTCTCTCGATGGTCGAAATGTAGCGCCTGATCTACCCTCGCGAGGAATGTTTCAACTGATGCGGCGCTCCCCCAATCTACTACCTGAACAAGGGCCTCTGCTTTTGCACGACCTTCATCCAGGCCCATAAAGGATCCGCGCCTGTTCAAGGCGAGGAGGCCGAGCAGTCGATCAACAAAGTCTTCGTTTGTGAGGTTGGCTCGAAACTCAAGCTTGAGTTTGTCCTTTGCCAAGGCGTGCGAATCAATGAATTGCTGGACGGGTTGGTAGAGCGTCCGGTATACTTCTGCTTGGGCCAGCTTTTCGCTGTGGATTTCCATGGCAAGTTTCATCTGCTGTGCTCTCAACTCGGCGGTTTTAGAAGGCAGACTATCGAGTGCCACCACTGCTGCCTTGAGGCCAATCAACGATTCGGGTTCATTCTCATTTCCTTCTAATTTCTTGCGCGTTTCTTGCCAGGTTGCGAGTTCTTTTAGATATGCCTGATACGCGCGATTGGGCGAATCTAGCTTAGCTTGGACGTCCAAGAGGGCTTTCTGCACGGCCTCCAGAGACGCCCGCAGTCCATTGGGGTTTGCTTCTGCTAAAAGGTTCTTTGCACTCGCGATGGCGTTCGCAGCATCGTCCCGAATCTTCTCGGCTTTAGCCTTGTGGACAGCTAGAGATACCAAGTCATCTGGTTTTAAGCCAAGCTCCGTCGCATCCTCGAGCAAGGAGGCAACAAAAACCTGGAAGTCCTTCTCAAAATTGACGAATTTCTCCAAAAGGCGTTTGGCTACGGCCTGACGACGCTCTGCGAGGCGCTGGTTTTCCTGTGCCTGAGCAACTGCCGTCTCCGCAGCCTGTTTCGCGTTCTCGGCATCAGTAAGGGCTTTGAGAAGCTGTGCATCGGGCGGAATGGCCCCGGCGTTGGTGGCCGGATTGGCCTTCTCAGCTGGCTTCACCTTGTCGTGAGCTGCAATTTCCAACTCGCGCCGCTTGATCTTCTCCAGCAACTCTCGCCTGGTAGCCGGGTCCGCCTGTAATTCAAGTTCGGCCCGTGCACGGCTGAGCTCCCGCAATTGCTTCACTAGGGAATCAATCCGTTTCTGTTTCTCTCCGGTCTGAAACTGGACAAGCTGATCCAGGGTGCTTTGGCCAAGGCGAGACGCCTCGGGAACATGGGAAAATATAACGGCCTTGAGTTCCTTCTCGAACTTCCTTTCCCCAAGGCCTGCGAGCTCGTTACAAACGTTTTCAACGTGCTCCTGCGGCAGATACTTGACGCGTTCAACTTCTTCTTGACCAGGAGAGTCTGCTAAACATCGGGTGACGGATTCACCAGACTCCCAGATTAACGTCGCCTCAAAGTGCGAGGCGTAACTTCCAGTAGGATGTCTGAAGCGCTCCTTGCTTAGGAATGAAAATGAATCTTCGTTCTTGCTTGCGCCTGTCAGACCCAGCGAATCTGACAAAGCACTCTTTCCGCTGCCTTTGTTCCCTATGATGGCAACAAGCCCGGAATTGAAAGCGATTTGTCCACTAAACCATTTCTCCGCAGGTGGTGCGGTAGGCTTACGAAGGAATGAGATACCGCGGATGTACTTGGTGGGGTTCTGCTGCACCCGAATCAGATCCGGTGGGCGATCTCCAATGAAGACCCGCCCTCTGGGCTCTCGCAACACCATCAACAAGCCGCGGAACGCCGGTTGCGCCTTTAGCCAAAGCAGCGACTTAACAGAGTAAGCGGCAATAGAATGGTTGTCGGAACAAATAATCAGCGGCTTATCGAGTCCAGTGGCGGGGAAGATTGTATTAAGATGAACATCTATATCCTTGAGCTGACCGACTTCCATCAGGTCGACCCATTTGTTGGTGATGTCATACTTGATACGCTGTTGAAATTGCTCCTTATTGCTGATCCCTTCAATTGAATTACTCTTGTGCCCCGCATGAATCGAGACGACGCCTCCAAGCTTTTGCCTCTCCCGGGCCCCGTCTTCAATCGGCACATAGACCTGCTCATCACCGCCTTTTTCGAGGATAGCAGCCGGAGTGAGTCCGAGGCTGCCCTGGAGCGTTGTCCAAACATGATCCAGATTGCAGTTTTGCGGAAAGATGCAGATGTAATGGATTGGTTCTCCCCCTTGGTCACTTCGCAACTCGATTCCTGGCAAAATAGTCAGGTCCTCACCTGCAAATTGCTGCATTTCTCGTTTACGGGCCAGATCCATGGTGTGGTGATCCGTGATAGCGACAACACGAATGCTGTGTGAAATAAGCCCTGCAACAAGTGCCTTGTTCGACACGCTCTTATCTTCGTAATCGAATGAGCTGGGGGTGTGAAAATGCAGGTCCCAGCGATTCCAGAGCGATCCTTGAGAACTGTTCTGCGACGTTGTGTGCGCATTCATAAGCTAGCTTCATCAAACCACGTCACGACCTGAATCTGAGGGAGGGCCATCTGTGAGCGCCTTGAATTCGAGACCCTCGATCTCTTGTATTGATTTTCCAGCGATTCCTTGGAGGTCGCCGTACATTCCGACGGTCGCTTCCATCACGCGGGTAATCTGTTCCTCTCGTTTCGCCCACTGCTTCTGGATTGCCTTTCTCTCCCTGTCAAGATCGTCTTTCATAGCCCCGAAAGCCTCAACAATAGCTTGAATGCGGTGGCGGAAGCGCGCGCCGGAGAGATATTCGTAGATCATTTCCATCTTCGTCTGCTGCCCCTCGGACGATTTTCGTGCGGTCGCCGTCTGGGTGAGGCTATACCGCAGTGCAATGGCAACCGGAATCGTGGTGCGCGGGTGAGTGACCCATATGCCCTCCAAGAGCCCGAAGCTCTCGATTCCTTCTGGAAGTACCTGGCTGACGATGGCCGCCACCTCTGCCTTAGCTGTTCGTTGATCATCGCGGAGTTTGGCCAGCCAGCCGTCGCTCCAGTTCTTCGTTCGTTTCGATTCCCAAAGAATTGTGCCACAGTGCAGGCCGAGAGGGCTGATGACGCGGTGAAGCACGTCGCCGCCGTACTCCCCTTTCGGAACAGGCTCGATTGTGTCCCGCGGGAACTGGGCCGTAAGTAGACTTTCGAGCTCGAGCTCTTGAACTTCTCCTTGAAGCTGCTGCGACCCTTGTTCCGCTTTTCGCTTCAAGTCCTCAATTTGCTTCTGCATGGAGCTGATGGTTTGTTCCTTCTCGGCGACCTTGAGCCTCAATTCGTCCTCGGCTTCCTTGCGTGCTTGCTGGCGGGTTGCAGCAAGAGCCTCCTGAATGCGCTTTTCGATGGTCAGGTCGAGTTCGCGTTTCGCATCGTCAAGCTCGCGCTGCTTCTTAAGCATTTCGGTCTGGGCCTCCTGTGCCTCGGCGAGCTTTAACTCTCGTTGTTTGAGAATTTCCTGTAAATCTGCGAGATCCTTGGTCTTCTGGTTGAGGTCTGCCGCAAAAGCGAGCTTGGCCTTGGAGGATTCCTCCGAGGCGATCCTCGCCCGCTCCTGCTGGACCTTCTCGGCGACCTGGGTTTCGAGAGTTTCTCGCTGCTTTGCCAGGGCCTCCACACGTTCACGAAGCGCCTTCTCACGGTCCGCCAGGGCAACGTCCTTTTGCGAGAGTTTGGCTTCGTAATCCTGGCGGGTGGCCTCAATCAGCGGCGCCGCAAGGGATTCCGTCAGCTTGATTTCGTTTTTGCACTTTGGGCAAATAATCGTCGGCTCGGTCATACGCGTCCCTTTCGAGGTGATTTTGCCCTGAAAGGAGTAACGGCGCAATGTGGAAACGAAGTAAACTACGGGTGAACCGAAATGGGTGTAGGGCTTTGTCACGCAAGTGGGCATGATAAAGCCGTGGCACTGGCGAATGGTGTGGCTCCAATCCTGACACCCTTCTCCTCCGCCAGCATTTCAGGCGTGAGCAGTGAATTCTGGTCCCTGGCCTTGACGGCTTTCCATTTGCTCCATACGCTACAGCTTGGTGACCGTGCCGCCCCATGAAGCACTTTGACCTCAATATTGATAAGATTCTCGAGAACTGGGAAGTCTTCCATGCGATTCGCGAACTGATCGCCAACGCCATTGACGAGCACATTCTCACAAACACCGAGAAGCCTCATATCTTCCATGACGACGCTGGCTGGTGGCATGTTCGCGATTTCGGGCGTGGTCTACAGTATCAAGATCTTATCCAGACCGAAAATCCAGAGAAATTGGCACACGCGCATTTGATCGGTAAATTTGGTATCGGACTAAAGGACGCGCTAGCAACGTTTGACCGCAGGGGCATTCGCGTTCTGATTCGCTCGGCGCATGGCGACATTAGCCTTGCACGCGTCAGCAAGCACTCGTTTGACGAGCTTGTCACGCTCCACGCAACTGTCGCGGAACCTTCGGAGTCTACCATGGTAGGGACCGATTGTTGCCTCGATGGGGTTAGTGACGCCGACATCGAAGCAGCCAAGAGCTTGTTCTTGTACTTTTCCGATACGCCAGCGGTTGAGGAGTCACGTTTCGGTTCCGTATTCATTCGCGGGCTGGAGTCGGCATCCATCTACATCAACGGCATGAAGGTAGCAGAGGAGGCCAACTTCCTTTTTAGCTACAACATTACAGCCCTCAACGCAGCTATTAAGAAAGCGCTTAACCGAGAGCGCCAGAATTTGGGCCGATCGGTGTATTCGGAGCGTGTCCGGTCGATTCTGCTTGCTTGCCAGTCCCAGGCGGTCGCACAAGCCCTGTCAGACGATCTTCAGCGACATTCATCTGGCGAGGCCCACGATGAGCTTTCCTGGCTGGATGTTCAGGAGCACGCCGTTCGCATCTTGAACACGAAGCGCAAGGTCTTGTTCATCGGCAGTTCCGACATTATTCAACGTCCTGACATCGTCGATAGCGCCCGCGCTTCCGGTTTTCAGGTTTTGACGGTGCCTGAGAATCTCGCCGAGAAACTCGACGGAATTACTGACCTTCAAGGACATCCAGTAACCGCTGTGGCCGAGTTCATTCGCCAGCACAACCAGTCGTTTCAGTTCCGCTGGATTCTGCCAGCGCAACTCTCCGCCTCCGAGTTGGTCGTTTGGCAAAACACCGAACGCATCCTTGGTTACATCGGCGGGCGGCCAGACATTGTCCGCGACATCCGAATTTCCGAGACGATGAGTTCCGGGACATTCTCGACCAATGAAACGCTAGGGCTATGGGAACCACAAAACGGCTGGATCATCCTCAAGCGGTCTCTATTGTGCAACTTAGCCGCGTATGCAGGCATCCTCTTGCATGAGGCCCTCCACGCCAAGTATGCACTTTCCGACGTCTCACGAGAGTTTGAGCATTATCTAACGAAACTGTGCAGGAGCTTGGTGGCACAGATTATCGATACGAAGAACGAGACATCAGGTCCGATGGCGGGCTATGCAAGTGAATCCCCAGAGGCGCAGCGGCTGGCCCGAGAGAGGCCACGGTTTTGGGAATATCTTCTCACTGCGGAACTGTTGCGAACGAAGCTTCCGGAGGTCCGAAGAAAGTTTGAACGCCAGAGAATGGGATTGGCTGAGTTTCCAACACGCTGCATTTCCACGGAGGAATTCTTTAGCTGGGTCCCATCCAAAGTGGATGGTCTCGTGGCGCTAGCTCAGGGACTCGCTACGCAGCTTGGGGTCGTACAGGCGTCCTGGGGTCCACCGGGGCAACCTGGCGACGCCCAAAAGATCTGGCGAAGCGTCAACGATTTCATTAGTCTCTGCGATCACCTTGTTGAATGGGAAAAGGATCTGGCCGCGACAACACCTCCAGAAGAAACACAGCGCCTTAAGAATAGCATGAAAGGATGGACAGAAGTCATTCTGCGAGAGATGGAAAAGGTACCCGTTGAGTTGTTCCGTCCATTTCAGAACGGGGCTCAGCCAACGAGCAACGTGAAGATTGAGCTGACCTTAGCGTCGCCATCGTTCGACGAGTTCTATGCGGAACTTGAAGCTCTCAGAAAGCGAAGATCATTCCCGATCGCGTAATGACACCTGAACGAGAATCCCGCCGGTTGACGGGATCATTCAGCTGACTATCCCTGCGTACATTAATTGCCCAACCACCCGCAGCAGCATACGACTCCCCCAATGAACAAACTGGCCACAACCCTCTGCATCTCCCTGGCACTCCTGCTTTTCCACCCCAACGCCAAAGCCTGGAGCGGCGCAGGTCACCAGGTCATCGCAGCAGCAGAGGCATAACGGTCAAGGGGAGTTCATGGAGTGCGTCAACCAGCGGTCAAGCGCCAAGATGGTGAAGCTGGCGAAGTCGGGAGTTGACTTGTATCCGGGTTGGTTCAAAAGTGGGGGTGCAGAGCAGAAGCAAGCGCTGTCGCCTGTGCCGCCCGTCTGAGCAGCATAAGGTAGATTTAAGTGACGTTTCGTGTCGCTTCTACGCAGGCGGCTTATTACGCTTCTGCTCTGCATTCTCTTTATGCATTGGTCACACGTTCTTCACAAGGACTAGTTCGAAAAATATTACGTTAACGTTATTCCTTGATGTTTCGTGTTTACTAGGTGAGACAAGGGAGATCGGTGACATTAGGCGTCTCAAACCCTCCGCCCACCACCATTCTCCACGACCGCCTCATGCCAGAACAGCGAGATCCACTCCTGCGCAGCCAAACGGTCCTCTTTCGACCCACCACGCAGCTTGGTTTTGCCATTCAGGTATCGAATCAACTGCGCCTCACCCCAAGCAGCCACGACTTCACCCTCGTCTTTGAATGGCGGAAAGAATTTCATTCTCGTGCCTTCCTTATTCCTAACCCGTAATTTCGTTCCTCGGCCTCAACATGCCAAGCGCCGCAACCCGGATTTTAACGGCCGCAGGGCTTTCCCAAGTCTTTCCAGGCAACTTCTCCAGTTCCCTCAGTGCCTCGTCTGCCTCCCCCAATCTCAGCCAGTATTCCGCCGCTTTGATCTGGAGGGCTTCGTTCATTGGCACAGGTTTATCTGGTGGTGCTTGCGGGATCTGGTGAATGGGCAGGCTGAATTGATAATCGCCTGGCACCTGTATTCGGATCGTCTGCATGCACTGATTCGCTGTTTTCTTGCGTGCGATTTTGGCAGGGGGTATTGGACAAATACGGTCCAACCCTAAAAAAAGATTTTCCGGGTTGATGAAGGTAGGCTTATCGCAGAAACCCGCCCAATAGCAGCATGGGGCAGATTCTCAATAGCCACGCTTCACCAGGAAATAAACGGCTCCTGCAATCCCCAGACAGGCCAGCGACATCAACAGGGCAGACCCGATGAAGTACGACCCGATCATCATCAGGATTCCTCCAACCATCGGGCACAAGGACTGCTGCTTCTTGCCGTAAATGAAATACCCAACCCCAACCGAACCCCAGATCAACGAGGCAAAGAGGAAACTGGCGCTAAACATTCCAGAGTCACAACATGGAAAACGGACTTCGTCAGGTCGCTAGCGATTGAATTCCTCGTGGCGGACTCCCCTCAGCAGGACCAGATTGTTCTTCGGAGACGCACGTGACGGAGAACAAAATCCAGATTAATCGAGCACCCGTCTCGGCAGCGAGGGCAGCATCCGTGCAGGAGCGGTTGCCCAGAGCGGCACACTCGACATACTTTGCTCCCATGAGAAGACATGAAAGTGAGCTTGGGCCGTCGTCAGACCCGATCACGAAATTGGCCGTGGATTTAGCGGAGAGCGCGGCAGAACGGTCACGCATGAATAAGGATCTTTTGATAGCGTTGGCACATGCCGTGGGGGCAATTGAGGAAAAGCAGCAGAGATTCAGGAACGCTGTGTTCATCAGGCTTTCCAAGGTTGAAACGACGCTGACTGAGATCCAGGGTGCTCAGCTTGCATCGATCTGGCCTCCGGGACAGGTTTCGGATGACGAGCGGACTAAACGGATAAAGGAAGTGGAGGAACGCATGGAGAAAGCGAGCAAGGAACTGGGAATCAAGATGGTGCGGTACCTGCACGGAGAATCAGAGCAGCCAGTTCGACGCCACGATGGTAGGCGGAAGTGGTCTGACTGGGAGATTTGAAGGTCTGCAAGTGGCCAGCTTCGTGATCGTTTAGTCGTGGTGGGATGACAGCAAACAAGATTCTGATCAATCGAGCGCCTGTTTTGACGCTCTGGGCAGCGGTGGTAGCAGAGCGGCTGGGATTCAAGCACGATGAGGTATTGTCACTCGGGAAGGCCGTGGCAGGGTTTACGGCGCAGAGCGAGGCTCAACTCCTACCTTCAATGGCCGATAAGCAACGTGAGACTACCTCAGGCCAGATGTTTGCGGACCATTCCATCGGCGCCGAATCCCAACGGGGAGATCGATCCGGAGGCAGCGACGGAGACGGTTCGACAACGGAGACCGTTCGAATTGACAAGGGAGTTGCTTTGAACAACACTTAGCGGCTGAATAACCAGGCGCCCGTTATGACGTTCCTCGGGGACATGCATCCGGGCCGCGTCTGGTGGCAGTGTTGGACAAATGACACTCGAACCCACGTCTTTGGGATATGCCTGACGGAACGAAAAAGTCCCTTTCGCAGGGTGACTTGCTGAGGAATTCTTTGCTCTATCGGCAGTTTCAGGCCGAGCGTGAGGAAGTGCTGAAACACAAGTGGTACGAGTCCGAGAAAGCTGGTCACGACATTGGACTTGCGCGGGCACAAATCGACTGGACACTCAAGCACCGCACCCGTTGGCTCCAGGAATGGCACCGGGAGATGCAGGCTGGAGTGATTTCAAAGTCCTGACCCAAACCACCGTTCTTGGCTGTTGGCCTCACGTTCCCACCTGCTTGCTCAGGGCGACAACGCGTAGGCGAGGGCTTGGCATCAGCCTGCGTGACACCATAGGAAGCAGAATCTCAATCTGGCTTCTGGTGTATTCTCCACGGTTGAGAACGGTTTCAAATCACCGACCGCGCAGATGCCAGGATTAGTCTTTCCCGCCTGCCACCGGTTCTGGGGCCACGGGACCGTCCCGGAACCCAGCGGAAGTCATTCTTAATCAAACTTGCGCTCGATGAGTGTTTCCAACTCGGCGACAGCTTGTGGGGCATCCTGGCCGTGAGCGCGGATGATGAGGGTAGTGCCGTGGCCGGCCGCCAACATCATCAGGCCCATGATGCTTCGGCCATTGACCTTTTCGCCGTCTCGTTCTACGAGGATGTCACAGTTGAATCGATTGGCCGTTCTGACAAACTTGGCGGCTGGCCGGGCGTGAAGACCCAGCGTGTTGGTGACCGTGAATTCTCTCGTCACCACCAGGCTGCCATTTGCCTTCCCGCTCACTCGATTCCGCCTGCCGTAATTAGAAATTGGGTACCACCTCGATCTTCTTGCCAGCCGCTAGTACGAGATCTGCTCCCTTGGCCCAGACTTGGTCATTCAGCAGCAATTTGAAGACGATCTCATCCTTGACCGCCCGGCTGATCCACAGCCAAGTTGAAGCGTCCCGGCACTCCAGGGGTGTCCCCTTGTCCCAGCTCAGCCCGTCGCCCTGCCCGCGAACAAAAAGCGAGTTCCCATACCCCACATCCAGCTTGGCCTCAATAGTCGTCACCAGCTTGGCCGGCTCTGCTTTTATGGGGAGTTGGTCGCCGGTCGGGGTCAACGTGGTTCCTGGCTTGTTCCCTGGCGCTTCGCACGCCTGAAGCGTTGGCAACTTTTCCTCGGTCGCTTGCGGTTCGTCCACTTTGGCTGCCGCCGCTTTTGGAACGCGGCCCTTCGTCTTCTTGGTTTTCATCACTGGTCCCTCTTGCTTCGTGGTCTGGTTCCCAGTCAGGGGTGTGGGCGGTCGGGTATTTGGACCCCCACTGCCTGCCCACTCTACGACCTCGGTGTCGAAAAGACGGTGATAGATCCGGTAGTCGCTGGCGCGTGTCTGGTCGAGAAAAGCCAGCGCCGCCTCTGGTTTATCGGTCCATGTTCCACCCCGACCCAGATATCGTTTTGTTTCAGTCTTCTTCAGCAAAACCCTAGCACCACTCATATCATTTCGTTCGATTCTTGATTCACGTTCTCGTGGAAAATCCCAGTGCGACGTAACGTACCTTGGCGAGAAAAGCTTTCCCTTCGTCGTACCGTCGGGTAATTCCCCACACGAACGCCAGTATAGCCACGCTCCCAGGTTCCGCAACACAATCTTCGACACACAATCTTCGCAGCAGGGTCGTTCGCAAGCCTATGAATTGGGGCATAGGCGGTCAAAGGAGGGCTGGTGACAATCCCATTACGAATCGGAAACACAAAACGGAACGTCAGGTGCCCCTTCAGCCGGCAAGATGTCGATTACGTCCTTTGGTGTTAGGGGCTTTGACGGGGATGAACTCAGGATTCGTCACGCCACCCGCAACCCTGCTAAACCACGACGTATCGCCAAAAACAAAAGAGGCGAAGGACCCAAACTTGAGTCCTCCGCTTGGTCAAAAAAAATCCAGAACGACTACTTGCTGCCCAGAATCGCGTCTTTAGCTGCCTTGGCGACGCGGAACTTGACCACCCGTTTGGCAGCAATCTTGATGGCCTCGCCGGTTGCAGGATTTCGACCCATGCGAGCTTTGCGATTCACCAGAACAATCTTGCCCAGTCCAGGAATCGTGAAGGAGTTCTTGGCGTTCTTGTATGCGAGGGCGACCAGAGCTTCCAGGGTTTGCACGGCCTGTTTTTTGGTTAGGCCAACGGTTTCCGCAAGTGACGCGGCGATTTGTGATTTGGATAGTGCTTTTGCCATATTTGTTTCGAGGGTGGGTAGCGGCAGAACCCAATGAAAGCAAGGGGAATGTCGAGTTTTCACCCGCGCCAGTTGATCGAGCAGACCAGGCCAATTCAAATGCTTAGTCGTCTACGGGCTCTTTTTTTTACCTGGGCGTGCCGGTGCTGGGCTTGAGAATCTGGTCCAAGTTGCGTGTCCTGGTTCTTCCCGACAGCTTTGAACGCCCTTGAACCCGGATGAAAACTGAGCGGTGGGGAAATTATGCTGCTGGCCTATTTCAGGGGCTCACCCCTGCCGCTCCGCCCGCAACAGAATAGAATCTGTGAGGACAGCCCAACTGCGGCTGGCTATCGCGCTCATTCCACAGTCACGCTCTTGGCCAAATTACGCGGCTTGTCCACGTCACAGCCGCGGGCGACTGCGATGTGGTAGGCCAGCAGTTGCAACGGAGCGACGGTTAAGAGTGGAGTCAGGCAATCGAGGGTTTCGGGGACGTAGAGGATGTCATCCACCTTGTCCGCCAGTTCGATGTTGCCTTCGGTGGTGAGGGCGATGATTGGCCCTTTGCGGGCTTTGACTTCCTCGATGTTGCTGCGGGTCTTGTCGTAAATCTGGTCCACCGGCGCGATAAACACACTCGGCGTGCGCGGGTCAATCAGCGCGATGGGACCGTGTTTCATTTCGGCGGCCGGGTAGCCTTCGGCGTGGATGTAAGAAATCTCCTTGAGCTTAAGGGCGCCTTCGAGCGCCGCCGGGAAGCTGTACTGGCGGCCCAGGAAAAGGAAGTTCTCGGCGTCCTTGTATTTCAGGGCGATTTGACGAATGCGTTCGTTCTGCTCCAGGACCCGCTGAACCTGCTCGGGGATAGCCTCGAGAGCGCGCATTATACGGGTGCCATCCTGGGGCGAGAGCATCCGGATGCGACCCATGAACAGAGCGAACAGCGCCAGCACGGTCACTTGCGAGGTAAAG
>Ga0335077_10008808_pt1 | contig 12515 bp, 8 predicted proteins | sample Lox_Sample_31_FD_207151 | JGI IMG/M metagenome (GOLD analysis project Ga0335077, IMG submission 207151) | Soil microbial communities from Loxahatchee National Wildlife Refuge, Florida, United States - Lox_Sample_3.1 | ecosystem: Environmental > Terrestrial > Soil > Wetlands | place: USA: Florida...
GGGTACAGGCAACGACAACTGTAATTACAACGACCTGACCGGGGTCAACGCCAACCTGAAAACCGACCTCGACAACTATCTGAACCTGCTGGCGGCGCAGGCATTTGGCACGTCCCGCAGCGTGTTGCATGCCACGTACTCGAACGTTCTCTATCTTGGGCCGGATTCCCTGATGACCTGGAGCGCCCCGTCGCGCTGCCCGGTGCTGCAGGCGGCCGGTCAATCGATCGACGCCATCATCACCGGCGGCGAGACGACCTTCAGCCAGGCGGAACTGGACTTCATCCAGGGCTGCGCCGGCGACGCCGCGCTGCTCGAAGGAGAATTCCGTACTGCGAATCAACAGTCGCAATTCAGTTATCCCAACTCGTCCGGAACGTCTTCGGGGAACCATGTCACGCTGACCACGACTACCGCCAACCAGTTCAGCACCAACAACACCATTTCCGCCACCAGCTGCTCACCCTCGAGTTACAACGTGACCGCGACCGACGTAACCGGCAACGGATCGAATACTGTCAGCTACTCGGTGGGGGCGCCTCCGTCGGGCGGCGCGACCGGCTGCAACGCCTATCTGGATGATTCCACCGTCGGAGGCTTCACTGCGCAAAGCAACCGTTGCGTGGACTTCTACAACAACGTCAGCACTCTGCCCTCGCGCCAGTACACCGCTTCGGGGATCCGTCCGTATGTCGGGTACGCCTGGTGGCAGTTCGTGGACAACATTCCGGAACGCCTGAACTGGGGAGTGGTCACCACGCGCGATAACGCCTACGACGGTAGCGAGGATGTTTCCGGGTCGGTGAAATGTTCGGCGCCGCTGGGAGCCTACAACTGCGGCAAGGAACCGCGCGGGCCTTACGGCAACTGCATGACGCAGATCGTGAACACCAACTCGGCCATCGATCAGGCGCTTTCCGGCCTGCACTAAACCAGACCTATCGGTGCCTGGAAGCCCTTTGCTCCAGCACCCGGGCAAACACCGCCTCCAGTTGTTTGGCGGCCTCTGCGGGGTCGCCAAACTGCCGGGCCCGCAAGGCCGCCGATTTCCCGATCCGCTGCCGCAGTTCCGCGTTGCCAAGCAGCAGGTCCAGCCCCTGGGCCAGACCTGCGGCATTGCCGACCGGCACAATCACTCCATCCTGGTGACTGCGAATCCACTGATCCACCGCGCCCACGTTCGTGGTCACCACGGGAACGCCCAGGGCCATAGCTTCGAGTACAGTCAAGGGCCCGCCTTCGAAGTGGGAGGGACAGACAAACACATCCATGCAGGCCAGATGCGCATAAGCATCGGGAACAAACCCGGTGAACTGCACCAGGTCCTCTACCCCCAGTTGCGCGGCCAGCTGTTGCAAGCCGCCTAGCTGGGAGCCGGTTCCCACGATCACGTAGCGCACTTCGGGCCAGGATGAGCGAAGACTTTTCGCCGCATGCAGCAACAAATCCATCCCTTTGTTGGCTTCCAGCCGGGAAATCGAGCCGACCAGCAGCGTGCCCCCGCGTGGCAGAAGCTGTTGGCGCAGGCGCTCGCAGCGGCTTGCCTGCGGACGCTCACATGGGTCGTGACATACGACCACATGGTCCCTGATGCCCTTGCCCGCCAGATCCTGGGCCACGTTTTCATTGATCGCGATGATGACATCGGCGCGGCGGGCCAGCCAGCGGTCGAAGCCGGACACGGGCACGGGGGTGCGATAGTGCGCCACCAGCGGTTTGCCGGCGAGCCATGCGCCCAGCGAGGTAGATGGCTGGTAGTTGAAGTTGTTATTGCAGTGAATCAGGTCGTACTCTCCGCGGCGAAACAGCTGCGCCAGCTTCCAGGCCCGGTGGATTTCGCGTGGATAGCCGCTCATGCGCACGCCCGCGGCGGCCAACTTGGCGACAACGGGAATCCGCTTGATGAAATTGCGGACCGACGCCTTTCCCACGGAAGCACCACCCGAGGCAGCAGTCACCTGCCAGGCCAGATCGCGAATGACAAAGCGTTTCCCGCTCTCGAGCTGCCGTTCCCTGGGCAGGGAATAAAACAGGAGTTCGTGGTCAAATCGGTCATCGCAGAAACGCAAGTGCAAGTCCGCGCACACTCCGGATCCCCCCAGCATGCCACCCACTTCGACGTGCAGAATCCTGGGCCGGCGCGGAGAACCGCTGCCGTTCGTGCCGGAGTGAACCGACCCGCGGGTTTCCCCGGATGGATCAGCTACAAATTGGCCCGTGACCTGGCTCATTGAATTCCGCGGGTAGGCAAGCTCACACGATTCCACGCATCGCTATGCCGAAGTCCCGGGAAGGAAACATTGCAGCAGCTCTTTGCATTCCTGCATGCGGTACCGTCCCGCCCACAGGAACAGCCCAAGAACGGCAACCGCAATGCCGGCGCCGGAAACCAAGGAAAACGGCTTCAGGTAGATGGCCGCAAACCCGGCGGCAGCGCCAAAGCATACGAAGGCGGCATAGGTGCGGCGCGCGGCAAACACCAGATGGCTGCTCGCCTTGGCCACAAACAGCACCGCGATTGAAGACGCCATACTCGAAAGGCCAGTCGCGAGCACCACGCCGGAAAGATGCCACTTGGGCCACAGCCCGAAGAACAGCGCCAGGAAAACCACCAGCTGGCCAAGATAAACCCAGAAAGCGCGCTGCTGCTTGCCCACGCTGCTCAGCAGGATTCCGCCGATCGAGCCCGGCCCGGCCAGCCCGCCAAAGAGCAGCATGAGAATGAACATCGAACGCAGCGAGGTATAGTGCGGACCAAACAGGGCGAGAATAGGATCGATGAACAGCGCCAGCACGCAGATCCCGGCCAGATTTACCAGGAACAGCAAGCGCAGGTTCATGGAAAACACCTGCGATCCGGCGCGGTCGTTGCCGGAGGCGAGCACATTGGTGAGCGAGGGAAACAGCGTGTCGCAGAAGAAGCGGTTGCCGGTGCGAAGAATGTCGGCGATGGTGACGACGGCCACATACTTGCCGAGCAGTTCCAGGCCACCCAGGTTCATGATGAGAATGAAATCCAGCCGGGCGATGAGAAAAGCGGTGATGCTCACCTGCTCGGTGGTGAGGGTGTAATGCCAGAAGCCGGGGGGAAGAAAGAAACGCAGCTGGCGCCAATCGCAACGCCATTCCGGCAACTGCACCAGGTGCTTCAGTCCGATCACTGTAGCGAGAGCGGTGAGTCCAAGATAAACGCTCCAGATCAGGCCGGTGTAATGGGTCTCCAGCAGATTATGGTTGCCGACATAGAGGACTGCGTAGCAAAGGAACGACCCCACGGTGAGAACCCGCGCCAGCATCTGCGCCCAGCGCATTTCGAGCACCGCTTTATGCGCGGCCAGTACCAGGGAAAACAGGATGTAGAGAGGCGAGAGACAAAGGATGAGCAATTGGAAGGCGACGCCGCCACGGTCGCCGAACAGATATTGCAGGCTTTTGGGCCACAGGGCGGTGAATCCCAGGCATGACACCACGAAAGCCAGGATAACCAGCAGGTAGGAGGCAAGAAACGACAGCCGCCGTTCGGCAGACAGTTCGGGAACGAACTTGATGATGATGGAATCGCCGCCGAAGTAGAACAGCGAGGCAACCACCCCGATGTACACCATCAGCAGGCCGTAGGTGCCGATCACTTCCGGGCTGGTGCGGGCCAGAAGTACGCTGGTTCCATAGCTGAACGGCACGGTCAGCACGGAAAGCCACAGCGTCCAGCGCATGCCGGAGACAATGCGGCCGCGCAGCGCCGGGGGCGCACTCGACATCAATTGCGGGATAGCGACTGGCTGATCTGCCATGCAATTGGACAATCGGGCGGGATTATCGCCCGGTGTTAGCTCCGTTCTGTAAGAGGACCTTTACCTGCTGGTTGGCGGCTTTGATATAGGAAAGAGCGTCGCCGTAGTCGCGGTCCTCGCCGCCGCAGCGGTAACTGGATAGCGGTGGCGAGCAAGGAACTGCGGCGCGGACGGCTTCATGTCCGTCATAGGCATTGTCGGAGAGTGACACCAGGCCCCAGGCGTTCTTCTCTCCCCAGTTGTCGAGATACTGCCACCAGGCGATGCCAATGTAAGGCCGGCTGCCGTTGGAGTAGGCCAGCGCGGGATAAGCGGTCACGGACGTGTAGTAAGCCTTGCCGCGCGCCTGTTGCGTGGGGAAATCGGACTGCGGCACCGAGGCGCGAAAGCGGTGGAAGGCGGAATCGGCATTGGCGGTGCGGAACTCGCCAACCAGCAACGGCTTGTCACCGAAGTAGGTGTAAATGAAATCGAGCATGGGCTGGCTCATGGGCACGGCCTCGCTGGTGACCATCACATCTACGTATTGCGACGCGGCTTTGAGCACCTGGCGGTTCGAGGGCACGCCCCAGGTACCGAGAGAGTCGGTGCCAAGGTAGAGCACGCCGGGCATCCAGGCCTCGATCTGCCGTCTGCAGACAGAGAAATATTGAGCCGCAACCTGGTAGAGGAAACGGTCGAGGTCTGCGCGGAGGTTCGGGTTGACGTCCTTCAGAAAAGTAAAATCGGTTCCCACCCAGGAGTGGTGAGCCGGGCGCCCGTCTTCGTCCATGAGTCCGCTGCCGATTCCCCAACCGTTCTGCACATAACTTGCGGTGAGGGCAGCGCCTGCGGCCGGGGCATGGCCCGGGGCGAAAGTGATGCTGACCTGGCCGGTCGAGTAGTCGACGGTTCCGTTGACTTGCGGTCCCCAGATTTTTCCCGCCGCGTTGGGGCCAACATCGCCCGCAGCCGGCTGGGAGTTTACCAGGATTTGCAGCGACATCTGGCTCACGGAGGGATGATCCAGAGTTTTCGTAAAGGTCAGCGTCGACCCATTACCAGTGCCCAGATGCTCGCCCGTAACGCTCACGCCCGAAGAGTCGAACGTGCTGTAACTGGAGTTCCACGCGGCGTTCAGGGCGCTGATGGTGCCATACTGCGCGGCAAGCTGGTCGCGCAGCGCTTTCTTCGAAAAGACGGTGCGGTCCTGGTAAACGAAGCCTTTATCCGGGTTGGCCGACTGCAGGGGTGACATGGTGAGTACGACCCATCCGAGGTGAGAATTGTTGTGCCCGGTGTCGGGGGAAGTCGGGAAATCCGGCCCCGCGGCAAAACCGTAAATCTGGTCGCTATCATCGGAATTCATGCCGATCAGATAACGTTTGTACGGGGATTTCTTGATGGCTTTGTAGTTTTCATCGTCCTTCAGGAGGTTGCCCAAATAAATTTCCAGGTTGGGATCGAAATAGTCGCCTACACCGTTCCCGGTGCGGAATCCGTAGTTCTCGTTGTAATAGCGGCTGGTGCCATACATCAGGTTCTTGATGGGAGCAGGCGCGTGCTGGTCGCGATTCAGCATGGCGTAAAAGGCGGCCCGCACCATGCCGACAAAGGGCATTTTCTCGGGATTGGTATGATCCTTCGGCCACTCCAGATCGCTGGTCACCGGCAGAACATAGGCGGAAGCATAGGTTTCGGCGGCATTGAATCCCCAGGACCGGACCCGCCCTACCTGAGCCGTTCCCCAGGGCGGTCCGCTGTTCCCATACTTGAGTCCCGTGCGTTGGTAATAACTGCTGCCCCGGTCGTCGCTAGAGCCATCCTGATCGAGCGCATACATCCCAATCAGGAAGAACGCGTTGTTGTCCGGATCCACCAGCATCCACTTGTTGCCAAATTTTTCCGCGCGAAACATCGAGGTAGGGCGGTTCGGCGAATGCAGGTTTGCCAGCCCTCCATACTCATCCAGCGCAATCGAGGGCTGACTCTTCACAATCGCCTGCACTTCGGCGGCAGCTTCCTGCGGTGAAGGATGGACGCCACCACATCCCAGCGCCAGCGTGGCAACCACCAGTCCCAGCAAGAATAGCCAGCGTGAGGGGGCCAGCGGGCACATGGCGCTCACACCGCCGTAGGCAGAATTTCGCCTACAAGTTCACTCTCAAGTTGTTGTGCCGGCGACGCCTCGCGGGAAACGGCAGCCTTCCCGCTCAGCAGACCCGGCAGAGTCATCGAGACGAACAGCAGCAGCCAGAACAATTTCAGATACTCGCCATCGAGAAAGACGAGTGCCACGGCAAATGACACCAGCGAGACCTGCATCGACTGTGCCGCTAAAAAAAGCAGCTTCGGCCCAGCCTTGCGGGCCCGGCGGCGGGTGGTTTCGAGCGACCAGAAGGCCGAGACCAGAAGTCCGACAAAGACCACGAAACCGGTGATGCCCAATTCCGCGGCCGTCTGCACGTAGGCATTGCAGGCCATGCCGGCAATCTGCTGCGGTGTGTAGGCAGCCAGTTCCTTGTATTGGGACAGGGTCTTGTTGTCCATGTAGGTGGTGCTTGCCACCGCGAAGTTGCCAAGGCCCACGCCGAACACAGGATGGTCGGCGATCATGTGCATCCCGGCTTTCCACAGCACCAGGCGCACTTCCGATCCGATGCGCTCGGAGTAGCCGGGGTCGAGCAATCGCTGCAGCGGAGACGAAGGCGCGAGCAGCACAATGGGAACAACCAGCAGTGTCATCACGGCAAAATTGCGGATTCGCGCTTTAGATCTCCAGACGATCAGCAGCAGGCCGACCAGCAGGCCCAGGAATCCGCCGCGTGAGGCCGTCAACATGACCGCAAACAGGGTTAACGCAAACGCTGCCAGGCAAAACCTGCCCTCCCAGCGACGGGGTGCCATGCGGAAGAAGTAATAAGCTATGGGCAAAGCGATCAGCGCCGAAGCGGCAAAGTAGTTGGAGTCTCCCGCGATCCAGCCGGCGCGAAATCCTGGATAAAGGTTGTGATACTTGTACCACTCGCGCAGCACGTACGCGGAAGCTACCGCCATCGAGGCAACCACGGAGATAAGCACCAGGCGCAAGTGGCGCAGAGAGTCCACCACGATCACCGTTACAAAAAACAGCAACAAGACGGAGGCATAGATCAGGCCGAACTGGGCCGACATGTAGAACCCGTGGTCCTTGGCGACGAACGACACTCCGGCCAGGACAATGAAGGCTACAAACCAGCGCGCCTGCCGGGTGCGGAAGAAATGAGGACGTGGGTGGTACAACAGGAGGTATCCCAGGGCGTAGAGAACATTGAGCAGCCCGAGGATCTTGATGGGCGTCACGCCGGCAATGGACATGGTCCAAAGCGGATGATTTGCCAGCGGCAGCAGAAGAATCAGGAAGTAGAAGATGATCACAGAAACCTGACGAACTTCAGATCTGGGGTTGAGCCTTGTGCCGTGCGAGCCGGAACATCAGCCCTGGACGCCAGCGCTCCATTTCCGCGATGTAATCCAGGGTCGCGGATTTGACTGGAGTGCGGTCGGCGTACACCTTGCGCAGTCCTTTCAGACCATGCCACACGCCTCGCAGGAAAGCCCGCTTGCAGCCGGTGCGCAGCGCAAAGTAGGCCATCATTGCCACTTTGGGAAGCAGGAACTGCAAACCCGGCAACAGCCGGTAGTCTTTGCAGGCTACCCAGAAATAATTGCGCGTATAGAAGAAATAGGGCCGTTCCGAGGTGCGGGTCTCGGACGACATCAGGTGTGTCACACGGATACTGGGAGCATAGAGAATGCGGAAGCCGCGGTCGAGCGCCCGCAGCGCCAGATCATGGCCTTCGTTGCCGATGAATAGCGGGGCATAATAAAGACCCGCCTGCTCGAAGACCTCCCGTCGGCAGGCCGAGCCTCCTTCGACGAAGTAGAAGGTCTCGAACTCGGTCTGGCCGTACTCTTTCCAGTTGCGCGCGTGGCACCACTCCCGCACGCGCAACTCCCCGCTTCCGGCTTCACACATCTGCAAGGCGAGAATTCCGATCTCCGGCCGCTCCTGGAATTTGGCCACGAGCTTGGTGAGTTCGAAGGGCGATGCAAACTGCACATCGTTGTCCAGGGTAACGATAATGTCTCCCTGGGCCTCACGAATGCCGGCATTGCGGCCGCCGCAGGTCCCAAGGTTCTCAGGCAGTTCGATCAAGCGCGCTTCCGGGGCAAGACCCCGCACGAGACTTTTGACATCCTCTTCGGAGTGGTTGTCTACCACAATGATTTCGCGGTTGGCATAGTTCTGCGTGACCGCGGAGCGGACCGCCTGCTCGAGCGCAGACAAGCGCTTGTAGTTCAGAATGACCACGCTAACCCGTGGCGTCTCGGATAATTTGGGCAGGAGATTGGGTTGCATCATGAATCGCGACCGTTTGGCGCTGATCAGGTCCGCGTGGTTTCGAGAAAGCGGTGGTAATTCAAGGCAACGGCGGCAGCCAGACTGCGCCAGCCCTGACTTGCTGAATTCGTAAGCGGCTTGACCGGAAGCAGCGCCTCAAGCCGGGAAAGATCAGCGTGTCCGTTGCACGCGGAGACTCGCTGCAGGTCTGGCAGGCAAAAGAAAAGCTGACAACTGGCGGCATAGACCGCGTGCCGCGGAGTCCAGCGGCCCCCGAGAAGCACCCAGCGAATACCGTTCCTCCAACGCTCTTGCCAAGAGGCATCGCGAAGCACGCGCGCCCAGCCGCGCGCGCGAGAAGATCCGCTCTGTGACTTAGCCCAAAGCGCAAAAAGAGTGTGGTCGGGCGTTTCCGAGTCGACCGCCAGCAACTGCATCAACTCCCAGCGCCAAAGATCGTGTGCGTCCCGGACGGCGGCCTTCAGCAAGCCCTGATCCTCGGAGCTCGAGTGTCTAATTGTGTCGGCGGACAACTTGACGTGAGTGGCCCAGTCAAGTTTCTGAGAAAAGTCCTCTTTGGCAAACGGCCAGGATTGTTCCTGCGACGATTGTTCCTGCGGTGATTGCCGTGCGAGTTTCCGGACTTGTTCCAGACGCTCCCGATAACTAGGCCTGTATGCGCCGCGGAAAACCAGAAATGACGTTGCCATGTCCAGGTAGAGCTTCGCCAGGGCATATTGCAATTGCCGCGGCTCCACTGGAAGGCCGCAGGCTACTTCGAGGCACTCCAGTATGCGGTTACAAAGAATCCGCAACGCATCCTCGCGAGGAATATCGTGAGCGGTAAAGTGTGGAATCAGGGCGAGAACATCGGGGTCGCCCCAGATCACCTTGCCGCAGCAGCGCAGCTCGTAGCCAAAGATATGGGGCGTGATGCGGCGCAAATATCCGGTGCTCACCGCCGACAGGCAAATTCGGCAACTGATCTTTACTTCGGCCAGTTCCCGATTAATCTGCTCCCCCAAATGCGACATGAAGGCAGGCGCAGGCAGTTTCTTTGCGTCATCGCAGATCACCAAAAACTCGGCGTCGCCCCGGACCCGGTTCCAGGCGTCTGCTTCCACAATTGTCGCCTCTCCCCGCGCCATACTGCCGGTCAATACCACGGCCCGAACGTCTGCGCCCGCTAAAGCTGCAAACTGCTCCCTCACGACGCGGCAGATGGTTTCGTCCACCCATCGGCTGGAAGCATTCGCCTCCGTCTCGGATCGCGCCGGACGTGGACCGACATCGGCCACAGCTTCAGTGCGAAGCTTCATGCAAGCTCCATTGATGGCCGTGAGAGACCAGCAACTGCTGGAAGGTGCCAACCGGAAAATCGTCCAGAATACGGTGCAGCTTGGCTTCCGTCTGGTGAAGGTTTACATACGATTTGAAACGCCGCGGCAAACTCATGGGCAGGCGCGGGTGCGCAGGATCGATCTCGCGCGGGTGAATATAGAACACCACCGGCGACCCCGACTTCAGAACCCTGTGGGCCATGCGGCGCACCAGCCAATAGGGGAAGAATCGCAGATACCCTCCACCGAAGAAGCAGAATTCCCGCGCTCCCAGCTCGGTCACGGTCATAGGAAATTCGATGATGCGGCTGCCGTTGTTGCCCACCGCATAGGGCAAACGCGGCGCGTGCGGCAGTCCGCCGTGGCCGCGCGTGGCCGGAAAAACAGAGGAATCGTAGGTGTAACCCGCGGCCGCCAATTCCGAGAAGAACCAAGGGGTGGCAGAGGTAAGAGAAAAACCGGCGGAGCGGTAGCCGAGTACCCGATCCCCACCGATATCTTCGAGGAGCAGGCGGGAACGCAGGGCATCCTCGCGAAATTCCTTCGCCGTCATCTGGTAAAGCAGGCGATGGGAATATCCGTGCGAGGCGATCTCGTGGCCGCGACTGGCGGCCTCGCGCACCAGATGGGGGAACTTAGCGGCCACCCATCCCAGGAAAAAACAGGTAACCTGCACCCGCTTGGCGCTGAACAGGTCGAGCAGGCGGTGGAAATTGGCTTCTACCCGGGAGGGCAATGCATCCCAAGCGGAGATAGCGGGCGCCGAGGGGACATCGAGGATGTGAAACCAGTCCTCCACATCGACGGAAAAAACACATCGCGCGGCGCCGTTGCTGTTTGCCTGGTCATGGGTAGCCAGGCCGCGGGATTCAACCTGCAAGTGGCTGGTGGACATAGGCGATCCGTGACAACCGGAATTTGGGGGAAGGCGAAGCCGACGGGTCTTGTGTCAGACGCCGGGCACGAACTTGATCAACTGCGGGCCGAGAACCTTGGTTAGCGACAGGGGAAGCCGCTGCCAGGTCCAGCGAACCAACCGGACCTTGGCGCTGTGGCCATTCACCTGGGGCACTCCGCTTCCCTGCCCCAGCCAGTAATTCCAATACAGCGGCACGGGCTTCGCGCTCCACTGCATCTTGAAGTTATAGGTGCCAGAACCAACCGAGGAACGTCCGAAGTCGAATTCGTCATAACCGCGCTCGGCGGCGAAGCGAAACAGGTTCCAGTACATAAACATGTTCGGCTTAAGCGCTCTGTACTGGGAGAGTGACGACGCCCAGATGGCTTCGACGCTATGGCGAAAACCGTGGAGAAATGCCGCGGCGATCGCTTTTCCCTGGTGCCGCACAACGCAGATGTGGGTGCTCTCAGGGAATGCCCGCCGGATCGCCTGGAAGAACCCGCGAGCGTAGACCGGAGACCCAAGCTCGCGCATGTTGCAACAGAAGATTTCGTAGAAATCGTCGAGAGCCCGCTCCTGGTTGAACTCTGCGGTCAGACCGAAGCTGAGGGACTTCTTCACCATGTTGCGGGTCTTCTTGTCCAGCGCTTGCAGCCTCTCCTTTTCGTCTTTCAGCAGCGGCAGGACGAATGCCACTTTGTCGGTACGCGCCGTCTCCGCCTGTGCCTGACTGGAGTTGTGCCGCAGTTCGAGAGTCGAGGCCTGTAGTTCTTTTGCCAGTCTTCTGGCCTCGGCCAGCAAGCGTGCCTCAATTTCCGGGGTCTCGGCGACGATGCCGCCGCCTTTCAGGTGCGGCACAGAGGACAGCACCGCGGTGAGCGGCCAGTTCTTTTGCCATACCAGCGGCAGGATTCCCCGGATACTGCCTTCTTCCTCCGCCATCAGGTAGAACGTCCGCCACCCGAAGCTTTCTTCGAATACACCTTTCCAATTCCAGCGGTGCGCGCTGTTGCAGTGGGAGTTGCGGGAGACGAAGTGTTCCCAGAGCTGCGCGTCCGGTCCGGCTTGGGCCTGGCGGATGCTGACTTCCTGCTGCGTCTCGACCATGAGGCTCGGATTCATGCCACCCTTTCTTTTCCGCGGGAAAGCGAAGCAATTTCCCAGACCGCAAACCGGCGTCCGAGCAGGGCTTGCACGATGCCCACCACCGCCGCCAGATTCACCAGCAGGAAATAGAAAGGCAGAGAGATGAGGGCGCTGGTCGGCTTGCCGCGCAGCGTGGCGCGCCATCCCAGCAAGGCGAAGATCAGAAAGGCGATCTGCGGGGCGAGCAGCGCAGCAAACCAGGGATTCCGGGCTTGCGCCACCGAGGCCACAAAGATGAGACAACAAGGAACCAGCGAGAACCAGCGCAGCAGCTTGCGGGAAAAGAATTGCCAGGCGCGAAGCCCGCGCAGGTGGCGCCGCAGCGACCACATCCCGAGGATACCCTGGCCGCAAATACGTTTGCGCCGCGAGAACTCCTCGCGGAACGAATGGGTGGCGTGCTCGAGAGAGCGCGCGCTGGGTTCATAGAGCACCCAAAGTCCGTTGTAGCCAATGCGGATGGGCAGCTCAAGGTCGTTGGCCAGTTCCGGCTTGACTGACCCGTAGAGGCAACGGCGCATGAGGAAGATCGAGCCATCGCAGACCAGCACCGATCCCATCCGGCTTTCGAGCTGATTGACCACCGACTCATAGTTCAGGTACGTGCGTCCTCCGGTTGAAAGCGCGGCAGCTTTCTTTTCTCCCGGATTCTCTTCCACCCCGGTGACGCAACCGACGCGCGAGTCGGCAAAGTGCCGCACCATGCGCCGCAGGCACTGGGCATCGATGTCGGAGTTGGCATCGGTGAAAAACAGCAGGTCGCCGGCGGCCAATTGCACCAACCGGTTCAACGCCGCGTTCTTGCCCACGCGCTCAGTCATGCGCACGAAGGAGAAGCGTTCGTCCTTAATGGCTTCCAGGATGCGGTCGGTGCCATCCTCGGAAGCGTCGGAGGCGACCAGGACTCGCAAGCGGTCGGCGGGATAGTCCCAAGCCAGGGTTTGCCGGATTTTCCAGGCAATGTCCTTTTCTTC
>Ga0335077_10008809_pt1 | contig 12513 bp, 11 predicted proteins | sample Lox_Sample_31_FD_207151 | JGI IMG/M metagenome (GOLD analysis project Ga0335077, IMG submission 207151) | Soil microbial communities from Loxahatchee National Wildlife Refuge, Florida, United States - Lox_Sample_3.1 | ecosystem: Environmental > Terrestrial > Soil > Wetlands | place: USA...
CGCGTTCCGGCTCGAGGAGAACCGCTGGAACGGGACGGTCGCGCCTCAGCTCGTCGTGCGCCGCATCTTCACGGCGTGGCCGCGCGCCGACGAGCTGCGCGACTGGCTCGTCGCGGAGTACCGCAAGCCCGCCGCGGCGCGCGATGCGGAGGCCGCCGCGATCTTCGCCGAGCTCGAGGTCGAGGACGCGGGGCTCGGCAGGCGGCACCTGCTCGAGTCGGCGCGCTTCCGCGCGCTGCTCGAGGTGCCGCCGCTCGCGCACGCCGCGTGATCCGGGCCGCGACGCCGGACGACGCCGCCGCGATCCACGCGGTGCACCTCGCCGCGTTCGGCCGCGAGTACGAGGCGCGCATCCCCGGCGAGGTCGACGCGGTGATCTCGCTCGTGGCCGAGGAGGACGGCGAGGTCGTCGGTCACGTCCTCGTCAGCCGGTTCGGGCTCGAGGGCTCGGAGCGCGGCGTGCTCGGGCTCGGCCCGATCGGCGTGCTGCCGGCGCACCAGGGACGCGGCATCGGCTCGGCGCTCGTGCGCGCGGCGCTCGACGGCGCGCGCGAGCTCGGCGAGCCGGTCGTCGTGCTCGAGGGCAGCCCGGCGTACTACTCGCGGTTCGGCTTCGTGCGCGCCGACGAGCTCGGCCTGCTGCCGCCGCCGACCGCGCCCGACGTCGCGTTCCAGGCTGCGGTGCTCGACGAGGACGCGCTCCCGCAGGGCCGCGTCGTCTACCCGCCGGCGTTCCTCTAGCGGAACGACAGCGTCGCGCGCCGGCGCGGCGCGGGGCGCGTGCTCCGTGCCTGGTCGTCGAGCGCGACGAGGAGCCGTGCGATCCGGGCGACCTTGCGGGCCTCTCTGCGGCGTGAACGGCGCATGGGGAGCCGGATTTCGGCGTGGACAGGGCCGTTCCTGCGGGGGATGTGCCCGCGGAGAGCGGGGCTACACTTGGACGGTGGCGACACTCGAGACCGGCGAGAAGCACGAGCGTCTCCTCGACGAGCTGCTGGCCGAGGTCGAGGCGTACAGCGGCGCCGTCGACCGCGACCTCGTCACGCGCGCCTTCTACTTCGCGGCCGCGAAGCACGAGGGCCAGACGCGCCGCTCCGGCTCGCCCTTCATCGAGCACCCGGTCGGCGTCGCGCGCATCTGCGCGCAGCTCCGGCTCGACGAGCAGACGCTCGCGGCGGCGCTCCTCCACGACGTCGTCGAGGACACCGCGACGGAGATCGAGGACGTCCGCGCCGAGTTCGGCGACGAGGTCGCGCGCCTCGTCGAGGGCGTCACGAAGCTGACCCGGATCACGTTCCAGAGCCGCGAGCAGGCGGAGGCGGAGAACTACCGGAAGATGATCGTCGCGATGTCCGCGGACGTCCGCGTGATCCTGATCAAGCTCGCGGACCGCCTCCACAACATGCGGACGATCGAGTACCTCGGCAAGCAGAAGCAGATCCAGAAGGCGAAGGAGACGCTCGACGTCTACGCGCCGCTCGCACACCGGCTCGGCATCCACGCGATCAAGTGGGAGCTCGAGGACCTCTCGTTCCAGACGCTGCACCCCCGCAGGTACGAGGAGATCAAGCAGATGGTGGCGGAGCGGCGCGCCGACCGCGAGGGTCACGTCGCCGAGGCGGCCGACGTCCTCCACCGCGAGCTCGACAAGGTCGACGTGCCCGCGGAGATCTCCGGTCGCGCGAAGCACTTCTACTCGATCTACGACAAGATGGCGAAGAAGGGCCGCGAGTTCAACGAGATCTACGACCTCACCGCGATGCGCGTGATCGTCGAGCGCGACGGGGAGGAGGGAACGCGCGACTGCTACGGCGCGCTCGGTCTCATCCACTCGCTCTGGAAGCCGATGCCGGGCCGGTTCAAGGACTACATCGCGATGCCGAAGTTCAACGGCTACCGCTCGTTGCACACGACGGTGATCGGGCCCGAGGGCCGGCCGCTCGAGATCCAGGTCCGGACGCGCGAGATGCACGAGACGGCCGAGCTCGGCGTCGCCGCGCACTGGGCGTACAAGCGCGACGGCAAGCGGCCGCGCCGCGCCGACGAGGAGTGGACGGCGTGGGTGCAGCAGCTGATGGACTTCCACGCCGACGAGGCGGATGCCGGCGAGTTCGTGAAGTCGTTCCGCACCGACCTCTTCGACGAGGAGGTGTTCGTCTTCACGCCGAAGGGCGAGGTGAAGACGCTGCCGGCCGGCGCGACGCCGATCGACTTCGCCTACGCGGTGCACACCGACGTCGGCCACCGCACCGTCGGCGCGAAGGTGAACGGCCGCATCGTCCCGCTCCACTACAAGCTCCGCAGCGGCGACCGCGTCGAGGTGCTGACCTCGAAGGCCGGCCGCGGCCCGTCGCGCGACTGGCTCGGGCTCGTCGCGTCGTCGCGCGCGCGCAACAAGATCCGCCAGTTCTTCTCGCGCGAGCAGAAGGAGGACCTCGAGGCGAAGGGCCGCGAGTCGCTCGAGCACGCGCTGAAGGCGCAGAACCTCCCGTACAAGAAGCTCGCCGGCTCGGCGGTGCTCGCAGGCGTGATCCGCGAGTCCGGCTACAAGAAGGCCGAGGACTTCTACCTCGCGCTCGGCTCCGGGAAGCTCACCGCCGGCAGCATCGTCAACAAGGTCATCCAGAAGCTGAAGGTCGAGCAGGTCGCGGAGGAGGAGGCGGTCCTTCCGCGCAAGCGGCCGAAGGCGCGCGACGCGCTCGCGAGCAACACGTACGGGATCAAGGTCGTCGGCGTCGAGGACGTGCTCGTCCGGCTCGCGAAGTGCTGCACGCCGGTGCCCGGCGACGAGATCGTCGGCTACATCTCGCTCGGCAAGGGGATCACGATCCATCGCGACGACTGCCCGAACGTCCGGGCGCTGATGCGGAACCCGGAGCGGTTCACGCCGGTCGAGTGGGACGGCGGCACCTCGCAGAGCTTCCGCGTCCAGATCGCCGTCGACTCGTGGGACCGGCCGCGCCTGCTGGAGGACGTCGCGCGGACGTTCGCCGAGCACGGCGCGAACATCGTCGGCTACGGCGGCACCGTCGAGGACCAGATGGCGCGGAACTGGTACGTCGTCGAGGTCGGCGACACGAAGTCGCTCCGGGCGCTCCTGACCTCGCTCCGGAACATCGAGTCGGTCTTCGACGCGTACCGGGTTACCCCGAGCTAGCCGTCCGCGTCGTCACCGATGCCGGGCCGCCGGGCCGGTGCCACGCTGGGCGCGAAACGAGGAGGTGCCCGATGCAGGAGAGGATTCTCGTCGCCTACGCGACGAAGCACGGCTCGACCCGTGAGGTCGCGGAGCGGATCGGCGAGCTGACCGGCGGCGACGTCTGGCCGGCGCACGCCGTGGAGTCGCTCGAGCACTACGGCGCGGTGGTGCTCGGCGGGGCGCTGTACATGGGCCGCTGGCACAAGGACGCGCACCGGTTCCTGAAGCGGTTCGAGGCCGAGCTCGGGGAGCGGCCGCTCGCGGTGTTCGCGCTCGGGCCGGTCGGCCAGGAGCCCGTCGACGCGGCGCAGTCGCGCGCCCAGCTCGACAAGGCGCTCGCGGGCCATCCGACGGTGCGCCCGGTCGGGGTGGAGGTGTTCGGCGGCCGGATCGACCCGACGCAGCTCCGGTTCCCGTTCTCGCACCTCGAGGCGGCCGATTCGCGCGACTGGGACGCGATCGAGCGGTGGGCAGCGGAGCTTCCGCAGCTGCTCCGGCCGCGCCTACCGGTGCCCGTCTGAGCCGATTCGCACGATCCCCTCGAACGAGGGATGAAGCCTCGCGCACCAGGGGGTACCTCGTTCGAGGGATAGGCCGAAAAAACCGCATGGTTGAGCGGCGCCGTTCCCTCGTTCGAGGGATGCTCACCCGTTCGAGCGGGGTCGCCCCATCGAGGGATCCCTGGTTCGAGGGATCGACTTTCGAGGGCGGACGACTACAACGCGACTGGGGGAGGGGGTCGGAAGCTGCGGCGCCCGTCCGGCGAGGACTCGGCCGGGCGCGCAGCCTTCCGGAGGCGTGTCGCTACGGGTTCCAGGCCTCGCCGCCGGTGTCCCAGCCGACGAGGCAGTGTCCCGAGACGAGCTCGGCGACGCGGGCGAGGAACGGCCCGTCGTCCGGCGTCGCGCCCTCGACCGCGAGCTCGGCCACCGGCTCGCCGTCCCAGACGACGGGGACGCTCGTGCGCTCGGCCGTCCCGGGCGTGCCGGCCTCGGGGCCGAGGCTGAGCGCGCCGTCCTCGACGAAGAGGATCCCGGCCCAGGCGTAGCCCGCGTCGTCGCGGAGCGCGGCGACGACGGAGCGGAGCACGTCGTCGGCGTCGCCGCCGCGGGCGACGACTGCCTCGATCGTCGCGAGCGCGGGCGGGGTCACGCCTCGACGTCCTCGCCCTCGAAGGCGCGGATCGCGTCCCGGTAGGCATCGGGGATCGGGCAGGCCTTCCGCTCCGCGAGGTCGACGTAGACCGCGGTCTGCGTCGCCGTCACCATCAGCCGGTCGTCCTCGGTGCGGTAGGCAGCGACTTCGAACGTCGAGCTCGTCCGGCCGATCCGGAGCTGGCGGCAGAAGATCTCGATCGTGTCGTCGAACCGCGCCGGAGCGAAGTACTCGATCGTCTGCGCGCGCATGACGAACTCCCCTTCGCCGACCCGGCCGAGGAGCCCGAGATGGCGGAGGTACTCCGTCCGCGCGAGGTCGAAGTAGGGGAGATAGCGGCCGTAGTAGACGATCCCCTGCGCATCGGTGTCCGAGAACCCGACCCGCGTCAGGGCCGAGTACTTGAACGGCGGCCGCCGGTCCGTCGTGCTCCCGAGCTCGAGCCTCATCGCGACGATCCTATTGCCTCGCTCTTGCCGGGTCGCGCAGCGACCGCGGCGGCCTGACGACCCGCGCTACGAGCGGATGACCTCGAGCACCTCGTCGCGCTTGCGCTCCATCAGCTCCGCCGTGCGCGCCTCGAGGTTCAGGCGGAGCAGCGGCTCCGTGTTCGACGGGCGCACGTTGAAGTGCCAGTCGTCCGCGTCGACGGAGATCCCGTCGAGATGCGACACGCGACCCTCCGGGGCGTAGCGCTCCTTCAGCTCCTGCAGCTTCAGCGCGACGTCCGCGACCGGCGTGTTCAGCTCGCCCGTGATGAAGTACCGCCCGCGGAACGGCCGCAGGATCTCCGAGAGCGCGACGCCCTTTCGCGACACGAGCTCGAGCATCAGCAGGAACGGGACGACGCCCGTGTCCGCCTGCGAGAAGTCGCGGAAGTAGTAGTGGCCGGACACCTCGCCGCCGAACGCCGCGTCGTCCTTCCGCATCCGCGCCTTGATGAACGCATGCCCCACGCGGTTCACGAGCGGCACGCCGCCCGCCGCCTCGATCGTCTCCGGCACCGCCCAGCTCGCGCGGACGTCGTAGATGATCTTCGCGCCCGGCTCGCGCGCGAGCACCGCCTCCGCGAAGAGCGCCGTGACGAAATCGCCCGGGACGAACTCCCCCGTGTCGTCGACGAAGAAGCAGCGGTCGGCGTCGCCGTCGAACGCGACTCCGAGGTCGGCTCCCTCCTCGAGCGTCTTCGCGACGATGAACTCGCGGTTCTCCGGCAGCAGCGGGTTCGGCTCGTGGTTCGGGAACGAGCCGTCGGGGTCGAAGAAGCAGCGCACCGCGTCGATCGGCAGCCGCTCGAGCACCGGCGGGAGCATCGCGCCCGCCATCCCGTTCGCCGCGTCGACCACGACGCGCAGCGGCCGGATCTCGGACACGTCCACGAACGACATCACGCGGTCGACGTAGGCCGGCCAGATGTCGACCGCGGAGATCCGCGCCGCGGAGCCGCCGTCGGTCCGCCGCACGGCGAGCGCCCGGTCCCGCACGTCGAGGAGCCCCGAGTCGCCGCCGACCGGAAGCGCGCCGCGCCGCACGATCTTCATCCCCGTGTACTCCTTCGGGTTGTGCGACGCGGTGACGGCGATGCCGCCGTCGAGCCCGAGCTCGCCGACCGCGAAATAGAGCATCTCCGTCCCGATCAGCCCGACGTCGAGCACCTCGGCACCGGCGTCCGCAGCACCCTCCATCGCCGCCGCCTGCATCGCGGGGCCCGACAGCCGCATGTCCCGCCCGACGGCGATCCGGCGCGGCTCGAACTGCTCGACGTACGCCCGCCCGATCGCGTACGCGCCCTCCTCGTCGAGCTGGCTCGGGTAGATCCCGCGGACGTCGTAGGCCTTGAAAACAGACGGATCGAGCATCGCCCGGATGCTATGGAAACGGCCCGGTAGGCGCACCCCCTGCGACTAGCATTGAGACATGGAGCGCAAGCTGGCCACTGTGCTGTTCGTCGACCTGGTCTCCTCGACGGAGCTCGTCGCCGACGTGGACCCCGAGATCGTCCGGCGGCGCGTCTCGCGCTTCTTCGACCAGGTCTCGCACTGCATCGTCACCCACGGCGGCACCGTCGAGAAGTTCGCCGGGGACGCCGTGATGGCGGCCTTCGGCGTGCCGCTCGCGCACGAGGACGACGCCGAGCGCGCCGTCCGCGCCGGGCTCGCGACGCTCGACCGGGTCAAGGAGCTCGGGCTCGCGGCGCGCGTCGGGATCGAGTCGGGCGAGGTCGTCGCGGACGAGTCCGAGTCGACCTTCGCCACCGGCGAGCCCGTGAACCTCGCCGCGCGCCTCCAGCAGGAGGCGGCGCCGAACGAGATCCTCGTCGGGCCGGCCACGGCGCGCCTCGTCCGCGACCGCGTCGAGCTGGAGCCGGTCGGCGAGATCGAGCTGCGCGGCTGGCGCGAGCCGATCGCCGCGCACCGCGTCCTCGCCGCCGTCGAGCTCGGCGAGCCCGTGCTCGGCCTCTCCGCGCCGCTCGTCGGCCGCGAGTCGGAGCTCGAGCTGCTCGAGAACACGTACGTCCGCACCGTCCGCGACAGGCGCTCGTCGCTCTTCACGATCTACGGCGACCCCGGCGTCGGCAAGAGCCGTCTCGCACGCGAGTTCGTCGCCGGGCTCGAGGGCGCGACGATCCTCTCCGGCCGCTGCCTCCCGTACGGCGAGGGCGTGACGTACTGGCCGCTCGCGGAGATGGTGAAGGCGTCGGCCGGGATCACCGACGACGACCCGCTCGACGAGGCGTTCGAGAAGCTGCGCGAGACGTGCGAGGACGAGGCGGTCGCCGACCTGCTCGCGCTCGCCGCCGGCGTGCTCGACGCGGTCGAGGGCGAGCGCAGCCAGCAGGAGATCGCGTGGGCCGTGCGCGCATGGGCGGAACAGCTCGCCGAGGCGCAGCCGCTCGTGCTCCTGTTCGAGGACGTGCACTGGGGCGAGGAGCCGCTGCTCGAGCTCGTCGAGCATCTCGCCGCGTGGGTGCGCGAGGTTCCGCTGCTGCTGATCTGCATCGCGCGCACCGAGCTGCTCGACGTCCGCCCGACCTGGGGCGGCGGCCGCGTCCGCGCGACGACGATCGAGCTCGAGCCGCTGCAGCCGGGCGAGAGCCTGGAGCTCGTCGCCGCGCTGACGAAGGCGCTCGAGCTTCCGATCGACTCGGAGACGGTGCTCGCGAAGACGGAGGGCAACCCGCTCTTCGTCGAGGAGACGGTGCGGATGCTGATCGAGATGCCCCGGAGCGGCACCGAGCGCATCCCCGACACGCTGCAGGCGCTGATCGCGGCGCGCATCGACCGGCTGCCCGGCAAACAGCGGACGCTGCTCCAGCGCGCCGCGGTGATGGGTCGCATCTTCATGCTCGGCGCGCTCGAGCACCTGTCGCCCGAGGTGGAGGACGTCTCCGGCAACGTCGACGAGCTCATGCTCCGCGACCTGATCGTGCGCGAGCCGCGCGCGACGATCAGCGGCGAGCAGGCCTTCAAGCTTAAACACGTGCTGATCCGCGAGGTCGCGTACGCCGGGCTCGCGAAGAGCTCGCGCGCCGACCTCCACCGCGAGTTCGCCGGCTGGCTCGGCGAGCGCGCCGGGCACGAGCTGATCGAGATCCGCGCGTTCCACCTCGACCAGGCGGCGTATCTCCTCGCGGAGCTCGACGGCGTCGCGCCGCCGGACCTCCGGGAGGAGGCGGCGGTCGCGCTGACGCAGGCGGGCAACCGCGCGCTCATGCGCGAGGCGTTCCGCAGCGCGCGCAAGCTGCTGCTCCGCGCCGTCGAGCTCGCGCCGACGCTCGAGCGGAAGTACCTCGCGGCGCGCGCGGCGTGGCGGCTCGCCGACAACACGGCGGTGATCGTCGAGATGGAGGAGGTCGCGCACGCGGCCGCTGCGCTCGACCAGAGGCTGCTCCAGGGCCGCGCGCTCACCGCGCTCGCCGAGGCGACGCTGTACCAGCGCGCCGACGCGCTGACCGCCCGCGAGCTCGTGGCGCAGGCCGTCGACGTGCTCGGCGAGGAGAAGCCGCAGATCCGCTTCGAGCCGCTCTGGGCGTCGGCGTCGATCGCCGCGTGGATCGGCGACTCCGAGGAGTTCGAGCGCTGGGCGAAGCTCGCGCTCGAGGCGGCGCGCGAAGCGGAGCGGAAGGACCTCGAGGCGACGGTCGTCCACGGGCTCGCGAGCAACTACATGGTCCGGCTCGAGCTCGACGAGGCGGCGCCGCTCGTCGACCGCGCGACGGAGCTCGCCGAGGCGAGCGGCAGCGCGCTCGGCCGCGCCGCGACGCTCGCCGTCCGCGCGCGGCTCGAGCTCCTCAGCGACAAGCCGGCGGACGCGGCCCAGACCTTCGCGGCGGCGCGCGAGCTCTACGCCGAGCTCGGCAACGCGACGCGCGAGGCCGTGATGACGATGATGCTCGGCTGCACGTCCTACGCGCTCGGCGAGCTCGAGCGCGCGGAGAAGCTCCTCCGCGACGCCGTCCGCTCGCTGAAGGGGCTCGGCGATCGCGGCTCGCTCGTCGAGGCGCAGCGCGCGCTCTCGATCGTGCTCGTCGACCGCGGCCGGATCGACGAGGCCGAGCGGGTGGCGCTCGAGGCACGCGAGACGGTCGGCCCGGAGGATCGCATCTCCGTCTCGACGACGAAGCTCGCGCTCGGGCTCGTCCGCGCGGCGCAGCACCGCGACGACGAGGCCGAGTCGCTGATGATCGAGGCCGTCGACGGGCTCGAGATGTACGACCTGCGCTCGCCGCAGCGCTTCGCGCTTCGCCAGCTCATCGAGTTCCTGCGCGACCGCGGCCGCGACGACGAGGCGGCGGTCTACGAGGAGCGGCTCGCCGCGCTCCTCCCGAGCAGCACCGCCGCGATGGCCTGATCCGACCCCGAGTCGGGCGACTCGCTGATCACCGTCGCCGGCCGCTCGAACAGCGCGAGCGCGTCGCGGAGCGGCTCGGCACGCAGCGTCCCTTCGCCGTACGGGAGGTGCTTCGTCTCGTTCCGGTTCGCGTACGCGATATCGGAGAAGTGGATGTGGAACGGCTCGCCGTCGCCGAGCACGCCGTCCGCGCCCTCGAGCGCCGCGGCGAACGAGTCGACGTCGGTGTACGCGCCGTCGCTCGTCGCGTGCATGTGGGCGAAGTCGAGCACCGGGCGGACGAAGTCGACGCGCGACGCGATCTCGAGCACGTCGTCGATCGAGCCGAGGTCGCGCACGCGGCCCATCACCTCGACGCCGAACGGGACGAGGCGGTCCTTCTTCTCGAGCCGCGCCTTCAGGTCGCCGAGCTGGTCGACGACGTCGTCGATCGCGTGCTCGCGCTCGCGTCCGAGCAGGAAGCCGGGGTGGATCACGATCACCCCGGCGCCCGCGGCCTTCGCGAGCCCGGCGGTGTGGTCGAGCATCCCGAGCGCCATGTTGAACTTCTTGCCACGGTCGGCGTGGCCCATGAACGCGGCGAGCGGCGCGTGCACCGAGAGCGCGATGTCCTGCGCGCGGAGCGCGGCCGCGAGCTCCGGCGCCGCGTCGTAGTCGAGCCAGAAGCCGCCCGCGAACCCGATCTCGACCGCACGGTAGCCGTCGGCCGCGAGCAGCGCCGCCGACTCCTCGAAGCTCTCCGCCTCGGGCAGCCCGGACGGGCCGAACCGGATCTCTCCCATCTGCGGCAGCGTACGCCGATGCGCAATAGTGGGGTCGTGATCAAGGGCTGCCTCGCCGCCGCGCTGACGCCGCTTCGCGACGGCGGCGCCGCGCTCGACGAGGACGCGATCCCCGGCTACGTGGACTTCCTCGCGGCCGGCGGCGTCGACGGGATCCTCGCGCTCGGGACGACCGGCGAGGGCGTCCTCTTCTCCGTCGAGGAGCGGAGGCGGATCGCGCGCGCGTTCGCGGCCGCGGCGGCCGGACGGCTCGACGTCGCGGTGCACTGCGGCGCGCAGACGACGGCGGACACCGTCGCGCTCGCCGCCGACGCGGCCGAGCTGGGCGCGGACGCCGTCGCCGTGATCTCGCCGCCGTACTTTCCGCTGGGAGAGGCGGAGCAGCTCGCCCATCTCGCGGCCGCAGCGGCGGCGTGCGCGCCGACGCCGTTCTACGTCTACGAGTTCGAGGCGCGGAGCGGCTACGCGGTCGCGCCGTCGGTCGTCGAGCGGCTCCGCGAGGTCGCGCCGAACCTCGCCGGGATGAAGGTCTCGGACGCGCCGATCGCCAAGGTCGAGCCGTACCTCTTCGACGGCCTCGACATCTTCGTCGGCGCCGAGCCGCTGATCTTCGAGGCGGCCGCACTCGGCGCCGCCGGCTCGGTCTCCGGGCTCGCGTCGGCCTTTCCGGACGTCGTCTCGGCGGTGATCCACGAGCCGACCGCCGAGGGCGCGGCGCTCCTCGACCGGCTCCGGAAGGCGGTCTCGGCGTTCCCGTTCCAGCCCGCGCTGAAGGTCGTCGCGGCCGCCCGCGGCGCCGGGATCCGGGAGGACGTCCGGGCCCCCCTGCGGGCGCTCACAGGGGACGAGAAGGCCCGTCTCGCGGCTGCCGTGGCCGAGTTCCAGGCCGCTCCGGCCTGACCCGCCGAAGCCGTCCGACCCCCTCGCTACCGTCGTGGCATGGCCAAGCATCCGTCGCGCATCGACCTGCTCGAGCTGGACATCGACCTCCGCCTCTCGGACCTCTGGCGCGAGGCCGGCGAGATCTCCGACTGGAGCCTCGACGTCGTGGCCGCCTTCCTCCGGGCCGCCTACGGCAAGGGCTACTGCGACGCGTTGACCGAGGACTCGCCCGGCTCGCTCTGCCACGACCACGGCTACCGGATCCCCGGCCGCCGCGTCCCGGCCTCCGAGCGCTAGCGAAGCCCCCGGCCCCGGCCCGGGGCTATCATCGACGCCGTGAGAGGCAGTCCCGCCCGGCTCGTGATCGCCCTCTCGGTCGCGGCGGCGCTCGCCGTGTTCATCCTGTACACGGCGGTCGTCGGCGGCGCCACGGCGCAGCTGTCCCCGAGCCAGCTCCAGGGCCACACGGGCCACGTCTCGCTGGTCGGAGCGGTCGTCGGCACGGTCACGGGCGACGCCCACGCGGCGGGCGGCCTGCGTTTCCGGGTCAAGGACGTCTCCGGGGCGTCGAAGGTCACGGTGCCGGTCGACTACCACGGCTCGGTGCCCGACCTCTTCAAGACCGGACGGCACATCGTCGTCGCCGGCCAGTTGCGCAACGGCACCTTCATCGGCGACAACGGGACGCTCGTCACGAAGTGCCCGTCGAAGTACGCGCCGGCAAAGACGTCGTCCAACACCTGACGTGGCGGACCTCGGCCGGGCCGCGCTGCTCGTCACCTTCGGGCTCGTCGTCTACGCGCTCGTCGCCGGCGCGCTCGCGGCGCGCTCGCGCCGCCGCCGGCTCGCGCTCTCGGCGCAGAACGCGCTCTTCGCCGCGTTCGGCTCGACGGTCGTCGCGGCCGTCGTCCTCCTCGTCGCGCTCGCGCGGCGCGACTTCACGTTCGAGTACGTCGCCGCGCACACGAGCCGGTCGCTGCCGCTCGGCTACGCGCTGTCCGCGTTCTGGGGCGGGCAGGAGGGCTCGCTCCTCCTCTGGCTCCTGATCCTCACGGGCTACGCGGCGCTCGCCGTCTGGCTGAACCGCCGCAACCGCGACCTCGTCGTCTGGGTCGTCCCGGTGCTCGGGCTCGTCGCGACGTTCTTCGCGTTCATGCTCTGCTTCGTCTCGAGCCCGTTCGTCGTCGCGCCCGCGCCGGCCGACGGCGCCGGGATGGTCGCGAGCCTGCAGAACCCGTACATGCTCGCGCACCCGCCGATGCTCTACCTCGGCTACGTCGGGCTGACGATCCCCTTCGCGTTCGCGATGGGCGCGCTCCTCTCCGGCCGCACCGACGAGCGGTGGATCGTCGCGACGCGCCGCTGGACGCTCGCCGCGTGGACGTTCCTCGGCGTCGGGCAGCTGATCGGCGCCCACTGGGCGTACGTCGAGATCGGCTGGGGCGGCTATTACGCCTGGGATCCGGTCGAGAACGCAGCGCTCATGCCGTGGCTGGCGGCGACGGCGTTCCTCCACTCGGTGATGATCCAGGAGAAGCGCGGGATGCTGAAGGTCTGGAACATGGTGCTCGTCGCGCTCGCCTTCAACCTCTCGCTCTTCGGCACGTTTCTCACGCGCTCGGGCGTGATCGACTCGATCCACTC
>Ga0335077_10008810_pt1 | contig 12511 bp, 10 predicted proteins | sample Lox_Sample_31_FD_207151 | JGI IMG/M metagenome (GOLD analysis project Ga0335077, IMG submission 207151) | Soil microbial communities from Loxahatchee National Wildlife Refuge, Florida, United States - Lox_Sample_3.1 | ecosystem: Environmental > Terrestrial > Soil > Wetlands | place: USA...
AGAGGTGAGGCGTCGGAGATCGACCGGAGAAATCCAGGAGAACACATCAGAGATGAACTTCGGGCGGATGTCAGGCTGGCCGTATGCCGCGCGAACCACCATGACATCGAGGTCAGGCGCCTGCGGGAGTTCCTCATCCTCAGCCAACCAATTGGTGGAGCCGGCAGTGGATGCCACAGGGAATCCTGGAATGCCCCCGGCTTGGTTAAGAATCGACTTTCGTACCGCTTCGCGCGCCTTTTTGACGGTCACGAACCTGCTACCTCACCAGCGTTACTTTCTGTACCCCACCTCGAAGCCCATCGGCTCGTAATCGCGCTGCGAACGGCTTCCGGGCTGCGTGGTCGCGGTCGGCGGCGAAAGGGATTGCGAGCCGCCGTAAGATAGCAGAGTACTCGGCACGCTTACGGTGTGAGCAACCCGCGTACGATGAATACCGCCATCTGCGCCCGCGTGGTGCTGTCGTTTTCACAGTAGGCTGACGGACTGCAGCCTGACGTCACGCCCAAGTCTTTCATCTTCTGAATGAAGCTGAAATAGGGGTCGCTCGCGGGAATGTCGCTGAAGTATGGAGTGGTTGGAAAGGCGAATGTGTCGCCGGCGGCGAGCCCCAGTCGTGCCCGAACGATAAAGACCGCCATCTGACCGCGCGTCACCGGATCGCTCGGGCAATACGCGGTCGAACTGCAACCCGAAGTGATCCCCAGTTCTCTCATCTTCTGGACATAGGCGAACAATGAATTGCTCGCCGGAACGTCCGTAAAATAGGGCGTCTGCTGGTGCGGGAAGGTATCGCCCATGAGCGCGCGGATGATGAAGACGGCCATCTGGCCGCGCGTCACGGGAGCGCCGGGGCAATAGCCGGTAGACCCGCAGCCGGACGTGATCCCGTTCGCTTTCATCAGCCAGATGTAGTTGAAATACGGATCGGTTGTGGGCACGTCCGGAAACACCTCGACGGGGTTCGGGCTGGTCTGCAACACCTGAATCCATTGCCCGGCGATGGAGATCGATGCCGTTCGGGGCAGGGGTCCGAGGTTGGGCTCCGCCGCGAACTGCGCCGCTCCGCTCCCCGCCGGCACCGTGGGAAGAGCAGCCACCCAGTCCGCCGATTCCGGTGTCCAGGCGCAACTGGAACCTGTGTTCACGTTGATGCTCCCCGTCGCGCCAGCCGCGTCCACGCCCAGGCTCTGGGCGCTCAGGGTAAAGCCGCACGCCTGAGCAGCCTGATCGACGAGGAAGCTATTCCCGGCGATGGTCAGAATTCCGGAGCGCGCCGCGCCGGTGGTATTGGGATCCGCGGCGTAACGGACCCTTCCACTACCCGATCCGGAGGCGCCGCCCGTAATCCTCAGCCACGCCGAATCGCTTGATGCGGTCCACTGGCAGCCCGCCGGGATCGAAAGGTTGACGGTTCCCTGATCCCCGAACCCCGCAAGCGAGACGCCTGAACGATCGAACTCGGCGGAACAGCCCGTCGGCGATGCCGGGGTATAGGTCCACCCCGGCGGCAGCTTGAAGGAGACAGGATCGAAAATGGCCACGCTGCTACTCTCGTTCTGCCCGGCCGCTACCTCAAGGCTGATCACAACGTCATAGGTTATGCTGCACGGGCACGACAGGATAGTGATGTCGTCTGTCGCGAGCATGCCGGCCTCGCTGTGGCTGCCGGGCCCGAACTGCTTGCTTACGGTAACAGGAATCGAGGGCGGGACGCCGTCGACTAAATCGATGTTCAAAGTCAGGTTGGCCAATGAATAATCAGCTTTGCCCAATCCTATATAGGCGTACGGGGAAAGCACTCCGACGGTCACTGTGTTATCGGTGGACCCAGCCGGCGGCTTCAAGGTTACAGTCTGGCTCCATCCAAGATTCATGAAAGCGCTTGAGCCGCTCGCCTCTCCCGAGGAACTGGCTGAGACCTCCCCAGACCCTGAACCCAGTTTCACATCTGCCACCGCCTCTGCGGAGACCGTGCCCACGACAGCCCCGGAGGGGTCTGTACAATTTAAAGGGCCGACTTCCAGTTCGACGATCTTTCTGGCGCCCGACGAATCCACCGAAGGGGTATCTTGGCGCTTCTGGACGAAATCGTCGATTCCAGGGCAGGGCATGATTATCGCCCCTCCACCATATACGGCAGTGGAATGCGTTTGGCCGAAAGCGGCCCGGGAGGCCAGCAGCAGCGCCGCGGCCAAGAGAGTTCGATGCACCATGGCTCATCTCCTTTCTGACTGTGCCCTGTGATCCCGCCAGGCAGCCCGTCGGCGCCTGATTTCAGATGTCCAGGTCTGATTTCCGGAAAGAGTATAGCCGATCTCGAACGAGAGGGGAAGCGCTACTTCCTGCGCAGGGTACCGGGACTGATAGCGGCGGCGGTTGCTCCCGCCGCGGAATTCGACGATTCACGTAGTAATCTGTTCCCATTCCTGGCGGAATGCAGCCGGCATTGTTGGAGAGGCGACAGGCATCCTTGCCGTACGCTCACGCGAGGCGCAGGATTTGGGGCCACGGACAGTTCAGAGTTCTCCCGGCAGCGTCGTCCGGAGCACGACGCGGCCTACCTCACCAGCGTTACCTTCGTGTACACCACTTCGAATCCCATCCGCTCGTAATTGCGCTGCGAACCGCCTCCGGGCAGCGTCGTCGCCGTCGCCAGATCGCATCCCCGCGCCATACTCTCGTGCAGGCGGGCGGCAATCAGTTCCCGGTGCAGGCCGGCGCGTCGAAACTGCGGGATGGTGCTGTCGGCGAACAGGATCGCGAGCCCGTCGTACATCGCGAGCGCCGCGCCGCCGGCCAGTTGGCCGCCCTCCGTGGCCGCCAGATAGCAGAGTGCTCCAGGCATCGCGTAGATTGCACGTCCGACGTCCATCTCGCCCGTGGTCAGATCCTGTTGTTCGAAGAAGCCGGAGCCGACAGTGTGAGACCACAGGTCCTGTTCTCCGTTGACGGCGCGGCGCACGCGCGGGGTCAATCCGATTTCGCCTCCCGTCAGTCGCTTTGCCAACACGTTGTTAAACTCCGTGGGACGGTAGCCACGGTCCACCAATGCCTGTAAGAGCCCCGGGTCCGCCAACGGACAGAGGTCGATGGTCACCCTGGCGCCGCGGGTTCGAAAGAAGGTCTCCATAGCCTCGATGTCCAGCTCGCTGACGGCACCGTTCAGGCCCACTCCGACGACTTGGGTCAGCGGAGAGTCCGCACCAACGAAGATGGCGCAGCCGCCGGCGATATCGAGAAACGCCGCGCCCGGACCCGCGCTGCACCCGCGGGCGTTGGCCGACTCGGCCGCCTCCAGCCTCCTCGCCAATGCCCCGTCGGCAAAAATCATGGCTTCCTCCTGTGACAGTATGGCGCATGGGCGCATCATATAAGTATGGCGATCGATACCTTGCGATTGTCCGTGCACGGCATGACGTGCCAGAATTGCAGCCGGACCGTGGAGTGCGCCCTGGCGTCCACTCCCGGCGTAACCAAAGCCTCGGTGAATCTCGAGGCAGCCAGCGCCACCGTGGAATACGACGTAGACCTGGTGAAGCCCGAGGTAATTGCCGACGCTGTCCGCGAGCTCGGGTACGAAGTGACCGCATGAGCCGGAGCATCGCTGCCCCGGAGCGGGTGGACCTGCCGGTCTCCGGAATGACGTGTGCCGCCTGCGCGCGCGCCATCGAACGCAAGCTTGGCAAGACAGGCGGTGTGGAAAGGGCCAACGTCAACTTGGCCACCGCGATCGCCACGGTTGAATATGACCCCGCCAAGGCCGCGGTTTCCGACTTCATCGGGGCGATCGAGGGTCTCGGGTATGGCGTCCCGCAGACCGGAACTCCGCCTTCCGGGGATGGCGCTTACCGCCGGCGATTGATCGCGGCAGTCGTCTGCGCCATTCCCGTGATGATCCTCGGAATGATGCACGGCAGCGCGTGGATCCAACTGGCGCTTACCCTGCCGGTGGTGTTCTACTCAGGAGCGCCGATTTACCAGGCAGCATGGTCCGCCCTGGTACACCGGTCCGCCAATATGAACACGCTGATCGCGCTGGGCACAGGCGCGGCGCTGTCGTACTCGCTGTACGAGACGCTTCGCGGCGGCCATGAGGTCTACTATGAAGCTGCTGCGGCTATCCTCGCTCTGGTCTTGTTGGGGCGTACTCTGGAAAGCCGGGCGCGTGGCCGTGCGTCGGAGGCCATCCGCCGTCTGATGGACTTACAGCCGCCTACCGCGCGCATCCTCCGCGACGGCAGAGAAGCCGAGACGCCGGTGGAATTGGTACGCGTTGCCGATGTGGTCGTGTTGCGGCCGGGTGAGCGCATTCCGGTTGATGGCACCGTGATCGATGGCGAATCTTCGGTGGACGAGTCGATGCTCACGGGCGAGAGCATGCCGGTGGAGAAGCGGCCTGGAGGCTCACTGTTCGCCGGGACGATCAACGCGTCGGGCAGCGTCCGGTATCAGGCCACGAAGGTCGGACGCGGCACAGTGCTGCAGCAGATGGTCGAGATGGTGAAGCAGGCGCAGGGATCGCGTGCGCCGGTAGCCCGGTTAGCGGACGTGGTGAGCGGCTATTTCACGCTCGGAGTACTGATCGCGGCTGTGGTCACCTTCGCGGTGTGGCTTTTCTTCGCGCCCTTCGCCGCGGCGATGGTGAACGCGGTTGCGGTGCTGATCATCGCCTGCCCGTGCGCGCTCGGGTTGGCGACTCCGACCGCCATCATGGTGGGAACGGGGCGCGGCGCCGAGCACGGCATTCTCATCAAGGGCGGTGAAGCGCTCGAAATGGCTCACCGCGTCGATACCATTCTGCTCGACAAGACGGGGACCCTGACTCGAGGGAAGCCCGAGGTGGTGCGAGTGCTGCCGGCATTGGGCTATGGCGACGATGAGTTGCTCCGCCTCGCGGCATCCGCCGAGCGCTATTCCGAACATCCTGTGGGCAAGGCGGTGGTGGAGGCGGCAGCCAATCGCGGCCTGGCACTGGATGCCGCCAGCCAATTTCAGGCCACTGCCGGGCATGGCGTGCGCGCGATGGTGGCGGGTCGCGAGGTCATCGTGGGAAGGCCGGGCATCACGGTGACTGTGGATGGGACGGAGGTCGGCACCATCGAGGTAGCGGACTCACTCAAGTCCGAGGCGCCGGAGGCGGTTCGACGCTTTCACGCGATGGGTCTGGAGGTCTGGATGATCAGTGGGGACAACCGTGCGACCGCGGAAGCTGTGGCGTGCGAGGCCGGCATCGATCGCGTCCTGGCCGAGGTGCTGCCGGACCAGAAGGTGGCCGAGGTGAAGAAACTGCAGGCTTCGGGCAAGTGCGTGGCGATGGTGGGCGACGGGGTCAACGACGCGCCCGCCCTGGCGCAGGCCGACCTCGGGATCGCAATGGGCTCCGGCACGGGAATCGCGATGGAAGCCGGGGACATCACCTTGATGCGCGACCACCTGACCGGCGTGGCCGATGCAATCGAGCTTTCGCGCCGGACGATGCAGATCATCCGGCAGAATCTCTTCTGGGCATTCGCCTATAATGCGGTGGGTATTCCGGTCGCCGCGCTGGGGCTGCTTTCCCCGATGCTGGCATCAGCGGCCATGGCGCTCTCGAGCGTGACGGTGGTCACCAACAGTTTGCGCTTGAAGTGATGATCTGCAAACTGAGAATACAAACTCCAGGCGTCGGCAAGAGTGCCCGCGCCCCATTGTGCCTACGCCAGGGCGTTCTTGCAGAAGGCTACGCATTTTGCGATTTCGGTCATCTGGTCGGAGCCTTGCGGAACCTGGTACTCAAACTCGATCACGCCCACGAATGGGTACTTCTCTTTCTGCATCAGCTTGAGCGTCTCCCGGATGGGCGTTTCGCCGGTTCCCCACGGCACGTTCGGGCCGTTGTGCATCATGCGGTCCTTGATGTGAATGTGGGTGATGCGGTCGTGATACTTCTGTAAGAACGGTATGGGCGACGTGCTGTTGCCGGCGGTGAAGTGGCCGATGTCGAGATTGATGCCGTTGTACTTCGAGTAGCTCATGGCGGTCTCCCAGCTTTCCGGCCGTCCGAAGGCCTCCGGGCTGGTGACGTCGGTGTGGCCGTGATACCCGATCATCATTTTGTGCTTCTCACCAAACATGCCCAGACGCCTGGTGTGGCTCAATGGAATCTCGCACGAGATGGCCCTTGCGCCCGCAGTCCTGGCGACGCCGAACATGTAGTCGATCTCTTCGTCGGAAAAGGTGTCGATGGCATCCACTTTGACGATATCGATCTTGACCCCGGCATCTTCGTACTTCTTTCGAAATGCCTTCACCTTGTCCATGGACGCCGCGAGTCGCCACTTGCGCAATTCTTCGGCGTCCGCCTTGCGCGCGGCTTGCTGCTCCGGAGTGAGAGGTGCGCGCCCACCGGTCTTCTTCGGCGGTGCCGTGCCCGCGTCCGCGGCGGGCGTGGCGCCTCCGTCGGGCGCCTTCTTGGGTGTTCCGCCACCTCCTCGCCGCGGTGCGGGATAAGCAACGAGGTCGGGCCGCGCTCCCATGAACTGTTCGATGGGTTGCGCCCGCAATTCCACGGAGCTGAGATTGAGTTTGACCAGGGCGTCCAGGCATTCGTCGCCGCTGTTGTAAGCGCCGTGAAAGCTGTATGGCGCGTTGATGCCGATCTGCACGCCGCCGAAGTTGGAATTGGTCTTCGCCAGCAGGCGGGCAGCCGGGAGAGCCGCGAGCGCCAGTTTGCCGAGGTCGCGTCGGGTCGGATTCATGGGTGTCCTTTCGAGGTAAGCACCCCAAAACTATCCCGATTGCCAAGCGGCTGTCAACCGGCCGGGATGGTCTGTATTAACGATCACGATAGCGCTAAGGCTTCCGGCAGCGGACATGCAAAAGTAAGCGACGATCCGGGTGTCCGCTACCGCGGGGATCCGCCTCGCCGTCTGCTCGTCGGCGGGCGGTTCCGCGACGCGCTCCAGCACGAAGCCGGCAACGGTAACCGCGTTCAACCATTCGGCAAGAGTCCGGTGGAATCGCGGCACCTCGAATTCTCGAAGACCTGCCTTGACGGCGGGCGGTGCGGCGGAGAAATCCACCGATCGATTTCGCCATCCACGCGATCGAAGTAACGTGCCACTTCCAGGGCAGAGGGTCTGCCATGGGAGCTTCTCACCAGCCGGCGATGAGGCGGGGAGAAGCAGGGATGGGTGATCCAGAACTGCAGAAAGCCACGCGGCCGAAGGACGCGATGACATTCCTGCAAGGCAGTCTCGTGGCACGGCATGTCCATGAGAGACATCACCGCTGTGGCGAAATCGAAGCGTCCTGAAGCGAACGGCAGTTCCTGGCCGCTCGCCTGGACGTATCGAATGCCCACCGGCTGCCGCCGTCCGGCCGCTCGGGCCGCGCGCAGAAAAGTGGGCGCGATATCCACCGCGTACATGCGCGCGCTGCGCCCTGCAAACAGACGGGTGTTGTATCCATCGCCGCAGCCGACATCGAGCCCCATCATCCCGCCGATGTCCGGCAGCAGATCAAGGAAGGCCGGCGTGTTTAAAGCGTCGCGGTAAATCCATTTCCCGATTATCAGACGTGGGACCGTCGCTCCCGGCTGCCGCGGCGATTTGTAAGCGCAGCCAACTGAAGCCCGCGCTCCTTAAACGTCACCCCACGTGCGTATCGTGCTTCTCCGACTTGGCAACCACGTCCGCGTGCCGCTTGAGATCGGCATACGGGACGGTGACCAGATCTTTTTCCATATCTTCGCCGGTGAGGATCAGTTTGAGCAGGTGCTGTTCCGCCAGGCGAGCGCACCAGGGATCGTCCATGCGGCGATTGGTTTCCTTGCTGAGCCGCTGCACATCGGCGTGGGGGAGCGCGATGGTCTTTTCGGTGCGTCCGCCATTCTCGTCCACCAGGACGAACTTTACGTCCACGGTGTCAGCCTGGCGAATCGAGATGGCGGTTTGCAGCCACTTGAAGAGCACCTGGAATTTGCGGCCGAACGGATCGGGGCCGGCCTCGAACTGGCGAAAATTCTGCATGTACGAGCTATTCTACAATGACATTTTAGGTTTCATGCTGATTGCCGAACTGATTGCTCCGCGAGAGTTCCGCCTCGCCGAAGGCCCCATTGATGACCCGAGTCCTGGCGAGGTACAGGTGCGGGTGGATGCCACCGGCGTCTGTGGCTCGGACCTGCATTCCTATTCGGAAGGCGCCGTCGGCGACACGCCGTGCGAATACCCCATGGTGCTGGGGCACGAGCCCGCCGGAACGGTGGTGAAAGTCGGAGCGGGTGTCACGGGCTGGTCGCCCGGAGACCGCGCCGCGCTCGAGCCTGCGCTCTACTGCTACCATTGCGAGTTCTGCCGCAGCGGACGTCACAACATCTGCGCCAACATCCGTTTCCTCAGCACGGTGGGTAATCCGGGGTTCTTTCGCGAGTACGTGAACCTGCCGATTGCCAATCTGCTGGCGATACCCGCGCAGATCTCGCTTGAACTAGCCTCGCTGGTCGAGCCCCTGGCGGTGGCGCTGCACTCCATGCCGTTCGCCGCGATCCAACCGGGCGACACGGTGGCGGTCTTCGGCGCGGGCCCGATTGGCCTGCTGACGATTGCCTGCGTGAAAGTGGCGGGCGCCGGCCGGATCTGGGCTGTCGATCCGGTGGCCCACCGCCGCGAGTTGGCACGCCACATGGGCGCGGACGTGGCGCTCGATCCCGGCGAAATCGATGTGGTGCGTCAGATTCATGCTGACACCGCCAACCGCGGAGTGGACTGCGCAATCGACTGTGCGGCCAAGCAGCACACCACCAATTGGGCGATCCAGGCCGCGCGCAACGGCGGGCGCATGGTGCTCACCGGAATCCATTCCGATGCTTTCGTGCCGTTCGACGTGTCGCCCATGCGCCGCAAAGAGCTGGCGATTTATAACGTTCGCCGGTCGCTTCACGAACCGCAGGCGGCCTTGGACCTGATCGTGGAGCGCACCGCATGGTTCGCTCCCCTGGTCACCCACACACGTCCGCTCAGCAGGATCGCGGAGGCTTTCCGGATTGCGGAAGCCTACAGCGATGGGGTAGGGAAGATGGTAGTGGTTCTATAGGCTTGGCCGCACTTGCGGCGGTCAGGATGCCATGGCGGCCGGCATGGCCTCTACCACGAAGAAGTGCGCGATGTCGAGCCGTCTGCGCAACTCCTGCATCTTCATTTCGATCCACATGCGCTCAGCTCGATCCACCCCTTCGAGCGTCGGCAGCACCCTTCGGGCGACGAGGTAAATCTTCTCCGCCTGGGCCTTCCGAAGAGACGCCTTGACAGTCGCGATCTCCAGGAGGGTGAGAGCACGATCGATCTCTTTTTCGAGCAGGATCAGCAGATCCTGATCGGTTTTGGACCGCAACGACCGGAGCTTTTGGCCTTCGTTTGAAATCTTACTATCTCGCCCCGGGGCCAGATTGGTGTTCATTTTTTCCCCTCGAAATGGTCTACGATCCCGCGGGACCATTTGGTTTTTTGGCTCGCTGGGCTGGCGTATCCCTTCGCACAGTTCTACTCATGCCGTAGCGCTTCCGTGGGCTCGATCCGCGCAGCCCTGAGTGCGGGAAGGCAAGCCGCCACGATCCCCACCGCAATCAACGCCACCGCCGCAAAAGCGATCACCACCCCATCATTCCCGTACAGTTCTTTGATCCAATCACTCGCCAGTGTCTTTCCCCAGAGCGCCAGCGGCGCGCCCAGCACGAGCCCGCAGGCCATCATCGTCAATGCGTCGCGGAGAACCATCCGAACGACGTTGCCGCGGGTCGCGCCCAACGCCACTCGGATGCCGATCTCGTTCGTGCGGCGAACCACCGTGTGAGCGAGGAGGCCATAAAGGCCGATGGCCGCCAGCAGCGTACCGAGACCGCCAAACCATCCGGAAAGCATCGCGCTGAGGCGCTCCGGAACGATGGTGGCGTCCACCTGCTCCGCCAGGGTCGTGATTTTGCCTACCGCTACTGTCTTAAGCAGTTCGCGGACCGCGCCACGCACCTGCGGAAATAGCGCCGCGGGGTCGAGTGTGGTCCGCAAGGCGAATTGCGAGGGCACGCGCTCTTCCTGAAAGGCGTTCAGATAGACCATGCGGGATGGTGCTTCCCGCATATCGTAGTATTTCTCGTTGCCCGCGACGCCAATAATCTCGTAGGACTTCACCCGGGGGTCGAAGTGGTCCGCATCGAAACTCACGGATTTCCCAATCGGGTTGGCATCGCCGAAATAGAAACGCGCCATCGCTTCGTTGACGATCGCCACTCGCGGCCGGCCTATATCTTCGAAGCGGAAATCGCGGCCGTAGAGAAGTGGCGTCTCGAGTGTCTCGAAGTACTTCGGCGCCACCCATTTCAGGTAGGTGTAGCGGCGGTCCTCGGGGCGTTCCGGGTGGCCCTCCACGTTTGCGAAGCGCGGTGCGCCGCCGCCCGAAAGCGGGGTCGGCGCGCTGATGGTTGCTGAACGAACACCCGGAATTGCCTCCAAGCGCTCCAGAAGGTCGCGATAAGAGCGCGCCAGGCGTTCGCCTTCGTATCCGCTGCCGGAGGGATCGAGGGTCAACAGCAGAATGTGGTCGCGGTGGAATCCCAGTTCGAGATTCTCGAGGTGCGACAGGTTCCCCACAAACAGGCCTGCCGCGCTCAACAGCACCAGGGTGAAGGCCACTTGCACGACCACCAGCGACTTTCCGAAGAGCCGGCGCCCGGGCGTCTCGCCGCTCCGGCTCTCGCGCAGCGAGGTTGCCGGTTCGAACGCAAATGCGTTCCAGGCGGGGGCCAGCCCGAACAGCAGACCGGCCAGCCCCCCGACCACGACTGTGAAGAGCAAAACTCGCGCCTCGGGAAGCACAGGAATCTCGAGGTGAGGGGGGCGGCCGACGAAGCGTCCCGAAGTGATCATCCGCGCCAGCGCATGGGCGCCGAAATACGCCACGAAGATGCCGAGCAGTCCTCCGGCCAGGGAGAGCAACAACGATTCGGTGAGCACCTGCCGGACCAGGCGAGACCGGCCGGCACCCAGCGATACTCTTACCGCCATCTCCCGTTGCCGTGCCGCGCCACGCGCCAGCAGCATGCTGGCCACGTTGGTGCACGCGATCAGCAGGAGCAGTGCCACGACGGTCATCAGCGCAACCAGGGGCTTCGCGAACTGAAGCCGCAAGGGATTTGAGAGCCCGCTTTCCGCCGGCTCCACGGTGAATTGAAGCCGCTGCATCTGTGGATCCTTGGACGCCCGGGTCCGTTCGTCGAAAGTGAAGCGGAACAGCACCGCCATCTCGGCGCGCGCCTGCTCGATCGAGACCCCGGGCGCCAGCCGCGCGATCAGCCGCAGAGCGCCGGCCCCCAGCCGGCTGCCCGGATCGATCCTCCACTTCAAGGCCAGCGGAACCCAGATGTCGGTCTGCATGCCGGTCTGCACTCCGGAGAATTCGCGCGGCAGCACGCCCACAATCGTCACAGGCACTTCTTCCATCGACACGCGTTTTCCCAGAATCGCAGGATCGAGCTGGAACTGACGGTTCCAATAAGACCAGCTCACCACGGCGACCGGGGAATCGGCATTATCGGGTACAATCAGGCGGCCAATCGCGGGCTTCACGCCAAGCAATGGAAAGAAGTTGCCGGCAACACACTCGGTATCGATGGTTTCCGGCTCGATGCCTTCGCCGCGTACGTGAAATCGCCCCAGTCCCTCGCCCGTGATGGCTGCGAAGACGTGACTATGATCGCGATAGTACTCATAACTGGCGAGCGAGAAGTAGTTTCCCGGCGGATCGCCCGGATAGTGGACCAGGAACTCCACTAGCTGGTCCGGCTGTCGAACCGCCAGCCGCCGCAGCAGGAGCGTGTGGACGAGGGAGAAGATGGCTGTGTTCGCGCCAATCCCGAGAGCCAACGAGAGGATCGCGGCAGACGCGAAGCCACGTGCGCGTGTCATCGTACGCACGGAATAGCGAATGTCCAGCCACAGGGTTTCGAGCCGGTCCCATTGCCTCATGGCTCGATTGTATTAGTAGACTAGTACATTAGTCAAGAAGTATTTCGGCGGGATTTTTCGCACCTTTGCTCTAATTCTTCGCTCTGGCTCCACAGAATGCGGGAGGGCCCTTACAGTTTCTGCCGCGCGTTGACGCTTAATGAATAGGCTGTAGCCGGGCGAACGGGTACCAATGCCGGCGAGGCCAGCGGAGCACTCAGATTTCTGAATGGAGTTATCGATAGGATGCCGGCATGGAAGACGACTCAAAAATGGACTCCCAAGCTGTACCAGGAGTATCGCAAGTACGCCGCAATCGAGGCGCCGAAGGCTCGCGGCCGGACCGAAGATTGCGCGGATCTCTCGATGAAGTTCCTGATCTACTTTGCGGAAAAGCAGGGTCTGACGGTCACTTTCGAGGACAACGATAACGTGGGGTATGTGTCCAAAGCAGACCATCCGGTGTGGGCTTCGTCGCAGAAGAAAGCCTGGAGCAATCGCGACGAGTTCTACGACGTTGTCAAGCAGAA
>Ga0335077_10008811_pt1 | contig 12511 bp, 10 predicted proteins | sample Lox_Sample_31_FD_207151 | JGI IMG/M metagenome (GOLD analysis project Ga0335077, IMG submission 207151) | Soil microbial communities from Loxahatchee National Wildlife Refuge, Florida, United States - Lox_Sample_3.1 | ecosystem: Environmental > Terrestrial > Soil > Wetlands | place: USA...
ATTTCGACATCCACCTCGGCGAGAGCGGTGAGCCGGCCGTCCTGCGCCTGACGGGCACGCCGGGGGTCCGCGACTTCATCGCCGTGGAGCTCGGTCTGGAGCCGATCCGGCGGTGAGCGGGCGCCGGCGGATCGTCGATCTCTCGCACGAAATCACGCCGGGGATGGCGACGTACCCCGGCCTTCCGGGCCCCGCCGTGTCGGATTTTCTCTCGCGGGACGCCTCGCGCTCCCGTTACGCTCCCGGGACGACCTTCCAGATCGCGCGCGTCGACATGGTCGGCAACACCGGCACGTACGTCGACGCGCCGTTCCATCGCTTCGAAGATGGGGCCGACGTCGGTTCGCTGCCTCTCGAGAGGCTGGCGGACGTCGAAGGGCTCGTCGTGAACGCCTCGAATCGAAGCGGGCGCGGGATCGGGCCGAACGCCTTTTCGGGCGGCGCGCTGGAGGGCCGCGCCGTCCTCGTGCGCACGGACTGGAGCCGCAACTGGGGAACGCCCGCGTACTTCGATGGCCATCGGTTCCTGACGGGCGAGGCGGCCCGCGCTCTCGCCGCCGCGAAACCCGCGCTCGTCGGCATCGACTCGTTGAACATCGACGACACGTCGGGCGGCGAGCGGCCCGCGCACACGGCGCTCCTCGCCGCAGGAATCCCGATCCTCGAGCACCTCTGCCGTCTCGACGCGCTGCCGGCGTCGGGCTTCCGCCTGCACGCCTGCCCGGCGCCGTTTCGGAACGTGGGAAGCTTCCCCGTGCGCGCCTACGCCGTCGTGGCGGACGGCGCGCGCTGAAAGGGGGAGCCCGATGGGCCTGCTCGTCTTCGCGGTCGCTCTGACCGTCGGCTCGAACGTGCTCTACCACGTCTCGCAGAAGTCGATTCCCGGCGGCGCGCACCCTCTGATGTCTCTGACCGTCACGTACGTCGTGGCGCTCGTCCTGACGCTGGTCCTCTTCCCCTTCTACCCGGGCGGCGCGCCGACGTGGAAGTCGCTCCGCGGTCTCAACTGGGCGAGCGTGGCGGTCGGCATCGCGATCGTGGGCGTCGAGATGGGCGTGCTGCTGGCGTACCGGGCCGGCTGGCGGGTCAGCGTGGGCTCGACGATGGTGAATGCGGCGCTCGCCGTCCTGCTGATCCCGATCGGGATCCTCTATTTCGGCGAGCGGCTCACGGCGGGCAACGTGCTGGGCATCCTCCTCTGCGTCGGCGGTCTGCTGCTTCTTCTGTGAGATTCTCCGCGCGATGACGCGCGTCTGCCTGGCGGGTGCGACGGGATGGGTCGGTCGCGGGCTGATCCCGGCGATCGCCGCGGCGCCGGATCTCGAGCTCGCCGCCGCCGTCGCGCGGCGCGGCTCCGGGAACCCGCTCCCGGAGGCCCTCAGCACCGACGCCCCGGCGCTTCGCCTCTTCGGCACCGTCGCCGAGGCGCTGGATGCCGCCCCGTGCGACGTGCTCGTCGACTACACGAGCCCCGAGGCCGTGCGCGGACACGTGCTCGAGGCCGTGCGGCGAGGCGTGCACGCCGTGATCGGAACATCCGGCCTGACCGAGGAGGATTTCGCCGCGATCGATTCGGCGGCGCGGGAAAAAGGCGTCGGCGTGCTCGCCGCGGGCAACTTCGCCCTCACGGCCGTGCTGCTCGCGAAGTTCGCGGAGATCGCCGCGAAGCACGTGCCCTCGTGGGAGATCGTCGAGTACGCGCGGGCCACGAAGCCCGACGCGCCGAGCGGGACGGCACGTGAGCTCGCAGCGCGGCTCGCGCGGGTGGGGAAACCGCAGCGCGAAGTCCCGATCGAGCGGACGCACGGGATGCGCGAAGCGCGCGGGGCGCAGCTTCTCGACACGCCGATCCACTCGGTGCGTCTGCCGGGCTTTGTCTCGTCGATCGAAGTGATCTTCGGGCGGCCGGACGAGACGCTGACGATCCGACACGACTCCGGCTCCGGAGCCGCGCCCTACGTGGACGGGACGTTGCTGGCGGTGCGAAAGGTCGGGAGCTTCCAAGGGCTGCGGCGCGGGCTCGACGCCGTTCTCGACCTTTAGGAATCGGTTTTTGGAATCGCGAACGACAGGGGGCGTGTTAGACAGAGGGCGTGACCCCTCTCTTTCTGCGCCGCACGATCATCTCGGTTCTCTCCGCCGTTGCTCTGATCGTGGCCACGGTCGAGGCCGGCCGGCGGGCCCACGAGGCCGATCGGGAAGCGGCGCGGCGAGCTGCCGCGGCGCCGGTCGTGACGCTCCAGGAGATCACGTCGGGCGTCGGCCAGATCACCTCGATCGTCGACGACGGAACGGGCCGGATCCTGTACGTGCTCCAGACGGGACGCGTGGTCTTCTCTTTGCACGGCCCACACACGTTTCTGGACGTGACATCCCTGGTGTCCTGCTGCGGCGAAAGGGGTCTTCTCTCGATCGCCTTTCATCCCCACTATGCCGAGAATCGCTTCTTCTTCGTCGACTATACGAACACGGCCGGCAACACCGTGGTCGCGCGCTACCAGAGGTCCGCGACCGACCCGGGCGCCGCCGATCCGTCGACCGGCGTCATCCTGCTCACGATCACGCAGCCCTTCGCGAACCACAACGGCGGCGAGCTCCATTTCGGCCCGGACGGTTATCTCTACATCGGCATGGGAGACGGCGGTTCGGCCAACGATCCGATGTGCAACGCGCAGAACGACCAGTCGCTCCTCGGGAAGCTCCTGCGGATCGACGTGGACCAGAACGTGAATACGCCCCCCTTCTACGGGATTCCGAACGACAATCCCTTCGCCGCACCGGGCGGGGGTCTCGCCGAGATCTGGGCCAAGGGTCTTCGGAATCCCTGGCGCTTCTCGTTCGACCGTCTGACGGGAGATCTCTGGATCGGCGACGTCGGTCAGGACCAGCGCGAGGAGGTCGATTTCCAGCCGCAGGCGAGCAACGGTGGAGAGAACTATGGCTGGAAGCTCATGGAGGGCACGCGCTGCGCCGACGGCGGCAACGCGGGCTGCTCCTTCATCGTGCTCCCGTGCAATTCGCCGACGTTCAAGGCGCCGCGCTACGAGTACACGCATGCCGACGGATGCAGTGTCATCGGCGGATTCGTTTATCGCGGAACGATGGTGCCGGCGCTCGCCGGCAAGTACGTGTACGGCGACTACTGCTCGGGCCGGCTCTGGGCGAATGGCGACGTGCTCGCTCCGACGGTGCCGCAGCTCACGACGTTCGGCGAAGACCGGAACGGCGAGCTGTACCTCGGGACGCTCGACGGCAAGGTCTACCGATTCGTCGACCCGAACGCCCCGACCCCGACGTCCGTTCCGACGCCCACCGAGACGCCGCTGCCGTCGCGCGACGTGAATCCGATCCCGCACCGCGTCCGGACGCCGCACGCCGTCGAGCGCCCGGTTCCCAACCCGTCCTAGCCGCCTCGGGAGGGCTCGCTTCCCGGCCCCCAGACGAAGAACGCCGCCGCCGACAGGACGGCGAGCAGGATTCCGTAGGCCGCGGCCGCGCCCATCTCCTGCATTCGAAGCGAGGAGAGGATCTCGATCGCGATCGGCCGCGTCTCGAACGTGTACAGTACGACGGAGACGACGAAATCGCCGAGTGCGGTGAGGAACGCGAGCGCGGCACCGGCCGCGAGCGCGGGACGCAGGATCGGCAGCGTGATCCGCCAGAGCCTGCGGAGAGTCCCCGCGCCGAGCGAGGCGCCCGCCTCGTCGAGCGCGGGATCGAGCTGCCGCAGGCCGGCGAACGCGGCGCGTCCGGTCAACGGCAGGCTCCTCAGGAAGTACGCGAGCGGCAGGATCGCCGCCGTCCCCACGAGCACGAACCGTCCCGCCCAGGGGGCGTGCTTGGAGAACGTCGCCGCGAGTGCGACCGCGAAGACCGTTCCCGGCAGCGCCCACGGCATGCCGATGAGCGACTCGATCGCGCCGCGCCACCGCGCGCGCCGCGACACCGCGAGCCACGCCGCCGCCACGCCCACGGCGAGCGCCGCCGCGGTCGAGACCGCCGCCATCCACAGCGAGTTGACGATCGGACGCAGGCGCTCGGGCTCGGCGAAGAGCGAGCGGTAGTTCGCGAGCGACAGGACCGGCGGGAATGTCTCGCTCGTCCACGTGCCGGAGGGCACCAGGGAGACGAGGATCAGGGTCGCGTGGGGCAGGAGCAGGAAGATGGCGAGCGCCCACGAGAGCCCGGCGACGGGGATGCGCGAGCCGCCGAGCCGCCGCCGCGGCGGGGCGAGGCCGCGGACGCCGCCCGCGCCGCCTTCGACACCGGCGGCTCCAAGACGGGCCTCGTGGCGCTGCAGGAGGAAGAGACCGGCGAGCGCCGCCGCCGCGAGCACGGTCGTCTCGACCATCGCCATCGCCACGTCGCCGTTCAATCGCGAGAACAGGATCTGCGTCGTCAGGACGCGGAACGTTCCGCCGAAGATGTAGGGAGCGGAGAAGGAGGCGAGCGAGGTCAGGAACGTCAGAAGCGCCGCTCCCGCGAGCGCCGGACGCAGAAGCGGCAGCGTCACGCGGCGGAACGTGCGCGCCGGTCCGGCGCCGAGCGAGGCGGCCGCCTCGAGATACGCCGCGTCGAGGCCCGCGAGACCGGCCCGCGTGAAGAGATAGAAGTAGACGTACATCGAGTACGCGTGGACGAGGAGGATCGCGCCGGGTCCGGACAGCCGCCACGGCGGCTCGTGCAGCCGCAGCGCCCACTGGACGGCGCGCGAGACGAACCCGCTCTCGCCGTAGAGAAAGAGAAACGCCACGACGCCGACGAGCGGCGGGAGCACGACCGGCAGAGCCACCATCGCGCCGAGCACGCGCCGTCCGGGGAACTCGGCGCGCTCGAAGAGGAAGGCGAGCGGAACGCCGACCGCCGCGGCGAGGCCGACGGTCGCGAACGAGATCCAGAGACTCGCCCACAGCGCGCGCCATTCGTCGGGACGGCGGACGAACGCGGCGAAGTGGCCGAGCGTCCAGGCCGGCGCGCCGAGCGCCTCGCCGAGCGTGATCGCGAGGGGATAGCAGACGAGCCAGACGAGGAGCAGGACGAGGGCCGCCGCGGCGGCGTCCCTTCCGCGGAGCCTCATGCGGATCTCCGGTAGGCGCGCGGGACCGGGCCGTCCGGCGCGGGCCGAATGAACGCGCGGGCGCCGGGCTCCGCCGCGCTCGGAGCGGCCAGAACCTCCACGGTCGTACCGGACGAGAGCGCGATTTCGTAGTAGGCGAAGCGGCCCGCGAAGCGCCGGCCGACGACCTCGCCGGCGAGCGCGCCCGGCTCGGGTCCGTTCGCGAAAGCGAGCCCCTCGGGGCGCACGACGAGATCCACCGGCTGCGAGTCCGCGAGCGGCTCCTCGCCCGCGGCGCGCCAGGAGGCGCCGCCGGCCAGCATCGCCTCGCTCCGCGCCGCCGACCAGGTCGCGGGCAGAACGCTCGCGCGCCCGATGAATGTCGCGACGAAGCGGGTGGCGGGGGAATCGTAGAGGTCCTGCGGCGGGCCCACCTGCTCGAGCCTTCCGCCGTGCAGGACGGCAACCCGGTCTCCCAGATCGAAGGCCTCCTCCTGCTCGTGTGTCACGAACAGCGTCGTGATCCCGGTGGCGCGGATCAGGCGCTTGAGCTCGCGCCGCGTCTTCTCTCGCAGTGTCGGGTCGAGGTTGGAGAGCGGCTCGTCGAGCAGGAGCACCCTCGGCCGCGGCGCGAGCGCGCGGGCCAGCGCGACGCGCTGCTGCTGGCCGCCGGAGAGGCGCGAGACGGGCCGCTCCTCGAAGCCCGCGAGCTCCACGGCGCCGAGCGTCTCTGCCACGCGGCGCCGCCGCTCCGCGGGCGGGATGCCGCGGGCCTCGAGCCCGAACGCGACGTTCTGCTCCACGGTCATGTGCGGGAAGAGGGCGTAGTGCTGGAACACCATGCCGAAGTTGCGTCGCTGTGGCGGAACGCGCGTCAGGTCCTCGCCGTCCAGCCGGATCGCGCCCGCGTCGGGCGTCTCGAATCCCGCGACGAGCCGCAGGATGGTGGTCTTGCCGCTGCCGGACGGGCCGAGTAGCGCGACGATCTCGCTCCGCGCCACGGCGAGAGAGACGCCGCGCGTCACGAGGTTGCCGCCGAGCCGCTTCTCGAGGGCGTCGAGGACGAGGTGTTCGGCCATGGACATCGGAGCGGCGCGATTATCCGATCGGAAGCCGCAGGATCGCCAGGCTCCAGAGGAGGAGCGACGCGAGCAGCGCGAACGACACGGGGAGGAACAGCCTCCAGAACCGCCCGGCGGACCCGCTCTCGCGGCGAAAGAGCTGCCAGCCGATCAGGTTGGCGATCGAGGCGATCGGCGTGCCGCAGCCCCCCGCGTTGACGCCGTAGAGGAGCGCGCGGAAGCCCTGCGCCGTGTGAACGGCCGGTGCGAGGAGCAGGGCGGCGGGCACGTTCGAGACGAGCTGCGACAGGACGGCGCCGGAAACGGTGATCCCGGTGGGGGCGTGGCCGAAGAGCCGGCCGGGGTCGAGCGCGCGGTAGACGCGGCCGCGCTCCAGGCCCGCGACGCCGACGAAGAGGAACGCGAAGACCGGGACGAGCGAAAAGTCGGCGTCGAAGACGCGGCGGCCGAGGACCGCCGCGCCGCCGAGCGAGAGAACGAGGGGAACGGGCCAGGGAATCGCGCCCGCGAGCGCGGCGATCTCTGCGGCGAGGAGCACGCCGAAGGCCGCCGCGAGCCGCGCGTCCACGCCGGCGCGCATCGACGCCGGCGGCGGGAAGTCGTGCCTCGGAACGATCGCCGGGACCGCCGCCGCGAGCAGCACCGCCGCTCCCGCGACGAAGGGGAGCTGCGCGGCGAGGAAACCGCCGGGCGTGAAGCCGCCGCGCGTGAAGAGGAACAGGTTCTGGGGATTGCCGACGGGCGTCAGCGCGCCGAGGACGTTGGCCGCCCCGATCTCGAGCACGACGATGGGCGCGGGGTCCAGGTCGGCCGCGCGCCGGAGGAGCATCGTGAACGGGACGACGAGCATCAGGGCGACGTCGTTGGTCAGCAGCGCCGCGAGCAGCGCCGTGACCGCGACGAGTGCGAGCGCCAGCGTGCGAACGTTCCTCGCGCGCCGGACCGCGGCCTCGACGAGGCGGTCGAAGAGGCCGGAGTCCTTGCCGAGCTCCACGGCGACGGTCAGGACGAAGAAGAGGCCGAGGAGCCGCCAGTCGAGCAGCGCGGGAATCTCCGCGGGGCGCACGCGGCCCGTCGCCAGCGCGACGAAAGCGAGCGCCGCGGAAGCCGTGAGGAGGAGGCGCTCGAAGAGGACGGCGCGGACGACGGGGTGATCGACGAGCGCGGCGCCCCGACGCGTCATCGGGCCGCGCGGCCCCGGACCGTCCGATCCCAGCGCGCCATCCACTCCGGGCCTTCGCGCTCGAGCAAGTCCCAGTCCATCTTCGCGGCGACGAGGCGGCTCTCGACGTCGCGGGCCCAGGCCGGCAGCTCCGCCGAGGGGATGTCGAGCCGCGCCGGCAGGCGGAAGGCGCGCTCGGCCGCCAGGCGCTGCGCCTCGATTGAGCCCAGCCACTCGACGAGGGCCTGCGCCTCCTTCGGATGCTTGCTTCCCGCGACGAGCCCGATGGCGTCGTCGATGACGGGCGTGCCGGAGGGAGGAAAGACGCTCGCGAGCGGGAGACCGTGCTTCTGCTCGAGCAGGACGTCGGGCAGGTCCCAGAGCGTCACGAGGCCTTCGCGGCGTCCGAGCTTCTCGAGGAGAAGCGTCGCGTTCACGACGTACTCTTTCGTCTGTCCGTCCAGGCGGGAGAGCCACGCGAAGCCGCGATCCGCGTTGCCGGTCTCCGCGATCGACCGCATGATCACCAGGCCGAAGATCGCGCGCATCGTGCCCGAGGCGAGGGGATCGCGGATCAGGACCTTGCCCTTGAAACGCGGAGCGAGGATGTCGTCCCAGTCGTGCGGCGCGTCGGCGGCCGCGACGACGGCGCTGTTGTAGACGATGACGGCGGGCGTCCGGTAGAGGCCGAAGTAGAGATCGCGAGGGCCGCGGCTCTCCTCGGGGATCGCGACGGCCCACGAAGGGCGGTACGCCGCGAGAAGGCCGTCCCGGACGCCGCGCGCGAAGATCGTGTTGGGGCCGCCGAACCAGACGTCGGCCTGCGGGTTGGCCTTCTCGGATCGGATGCGGTCGTAGACCTCCTGCGAGCCCATGTCGAGCCAGCGCACGTCGATCTCGGGGTGCGCGGCCTCGTAGGTCTTCTCGACGAGCGCAAGGAGATCTCGCCCGTGCGGGGAATAGAGCGTGAGCGGCGTGCGCGTGTCGCGGCGGCAGGCCGCGGCGGCGAGAGGAAAGGCGAGGAGGACAGCTGCGAGACGGCGCGCGTTTGTCACGACGCGGCGCAGTCTAGCGCGGACCCTTTTGCGCGCACCGCAAGAATCGGGCGGCCGCGAGGGCCGCCCCCTACGAGGCCCTGAGGCGCATTTCAGCTAGAAACCGCGGTTGAGGAACAGGTATACGGCGGTGTTCTTGTTGCCCGAGTTGCCGTACGCGAGATAGAGCGGCCCGAGCAGCGTGTCGGTCGTCAGATAGACGCTCCAAGCGCCGTGCATGTTGTCGATCGACGCATCCTTCCGCGAGGCCCAGACGTTGCCGAGCTCGGCGGTCGCGCCGACGTAGAGACCCTTGACGATGGTTCCGGGCTGCGCCGTCAGCCGGTATCGAATCGCCAGCACGCCGATGGCCATCGTGTTTCCGATCAATTGACCCTTCGGCCGGCCGGAGAGATTCCGGAATCCTCCGAGGCTGAAGAGGGAACCGAGCGGCAGCGGCGAGCCGAAGCTGTCTCCGTAGCCGATCCGCCCAAGCACGACCCAGCGGCCGATGGAGTGCGCCGCCGCTGCCTGGAGCTGAGCCCGATTGAAGTCCGTGTCGGCGCCGAAGCTCGTGCGGTTGCCGTTGTAGACAAGATCCACGAACCAGCCCTCACGCGGAAACCAAAAGTTGTCGAGCTGATCGAGGACGAGCTCCGAGTGGAATCCTCCCGTGTCGGCGTTCACGTCGGGAAACTCTTCAAGCCCGACGATTCGCTCCGCCTTCTGAATCCCCCGATCGACCCCGACCGAGAATTGGCCGAGCGAGAGAAGATGGCCGAGCTGCAACCCCAGGTCGAGACCGGCATAACCCTGTCGGACGCGATAGCTCGCGACGTCCACTTCGTTGGCGAAGACTTCGATTTTTTGCTGGTCGAAGAACAGGGTCGGCGCCACGAAGAAGCGCGAGGCGTAGTCGAGCGGCTGATAGAACTTCGAGGCGAGACCGATTTCGGTGCCGAGGCGGAGTCCCGCTTTCCAGTCGGCGCCGATCCGGTTCAGCTCGGTCGCGTCGACCAGCATCGAGAGATTCCAGTCCGCGTCGGCCCGGCTCGCATTGATCTCGAAGTCGATGCCGGCCGAGACGTACGTGGGCCCCCACGACTTGGGCGTCGCGATGATGTGGAGGATGTTCTTCCCGTCCTCCGTCGTTTCCAGGCGAAACTCGACGTTCTGCCAGAGCGCCATTCCCGAGATCCGGCGCATGTCGGCCTGGAGCACGCGCTCGTTGAACGGGAGACCCGCCTTCGTCGCGATGACGCGGGTGATCCGTCTCGTGTCGAAGCCCGGGATCGGATCCACCACCACTGCGTCGAGGACCGGCCGTTCCTTCGGGAGAGGCTTGCGACGATCCTTCTGCCACGCCGCGTATTCCTCCGCCGAAACCGACCACTGCGAAAGCTTCGCGGACTCGGCCTTCGCGGCGACATCGCCCTTCGGAATGATCTCCAGTGCCTTGGCGAAGTCGCCCGAGGACAGTCCCTTGAGATCGGGCGTGATCACGAGGTCGGCGAGCGGCCGCGACTCCATCGTGTTGCGCAGAAGCGGCAGATCGATGAGACGCCCGAGCATGTCCGCCACCGACTTCGGCGCCTCCTTCGGGACCTCGCTCGAGGATGCCACGTCCACGGCGATGACGATGTCGGCCCCCATCGCGCGGCAGGTCTGGACCGGAAGATTCTGCGACGTGCCGCCGTCGATGAGCGACCGTCCCTCGAAAGTGACCGGCGTGAAAACGACCGGGATCGCCATGCTCGATCGGATCGCCGTCGGCAGGCTCCCGTGACCGAGCACGACCACTTCGCCCGTGCGCGCGTCCGTGGCGACCGCGCGGAAGGGGATCGACAGCCGATCGAAATTGCTGACGTTCGCCGCCGGAAGCGTCAGCGTGTTGAGGAGGAAGCCGAGCTTTCGTCCGGCGATGAGGCCGGCCGGGAGCGTCAGACCGTGCGCGATGCCCAGGGTGGCTCCGGGCGGCACGAGGTACTCGTTCTCCTTGGCTCGGAAGACCGTGTCGCGGCGGGGCGCGTTGTCGACGAAGAGATTGGCCCAGTCGACATTCGAGATGATCTTCTCGAGCTCGTCGGGCGAGTAGCCGACCGCGTAGAGGCCCCCGACGACCGAGCCCATGCTCGTGCCGGCGATGTAGTCGATGGGGATGTGGAGCTTCTCGAGGACGCGCAGCACGCCGACGTGCGCCGCACCCCGCGCGCCGCCGCCGCCGAGGGCGAGACCGATCTTTGGACGGCGCGTCGCTTGCGAGGGGGCCGTCGTGGCCTGATCCTGCGCGGGGGCGGCCCGGCCGCCGGCGGCGAGCGCGAAGAAAGCAGCCAGGAGGCCAATCCGGAGACACTTCATGGGATGAGCGCCGATTCTATGGCAGGCCTGGCGGCCCCGGCGAATCGTCAGCTATGCGGCGTCGGCGCGTACCGCTTCATCATCTCTTCGTACTGCTTGCGCTGCTCGGGGGTCATGTTGTCCATGGCCTCCTTCATCTTCTGGCGCGCCTCGCGCATTTGTCGTTCCTGTTCGGGCGTCATGCCGGTCTCGAACATGGAGTCCACCTTGCGGTATCCGGGAGGGATCTCGAAGACCGAGCCGGGGACGGACTGCTTCGTGAAGCGCACGAGCTCCATCGACGACCAGGAGTCCTTCTCGCCCTTGTGGCGGAAGATCCACCGGACGGGGAATCCCGTCAGGCCCGCATCCCGCAGCGCCTGGAGGGGCGAGGCCTGCTCTTCGCGCCGGTTCCACGCGCGCAGCCACGACGACGAGATCTTCCAGTCCGTCGCAACGCAGACCTCCGTCTGATCTCCGTCCTCGGCCGTGAGCGTCGCCTTTTCGCAGGAGACGCCGCCGACCTTGTCGTGGCCCTGCCGCTCGACCTTCCACTTCCGGTCGCGCGCATTCGCGTTCCCGCGCTCGGTGTCGAGCTTTTCGACCGCGTAGGTCTTGTTCTTGTCGCTGACCGAGTACATCACGCCCGGCTCCGACATCTTCTGGATGGTCGTCATCTGAAAGGTTTCGGGCATGGCCGACTTGCCGGACGCATTGCGCTCCTTCGCCATCTCGCGCAGGTCCGTTTCCCACTCGACGCGCACGGCCGCCGAAGACATGTAGACCTTTCCGTGCGACAGGATCGTCTTGTCTTTTTCCGTGTGCACCGATCCCTGGAATTCGGCGATGCCCTCGGTCTGAGCGAAAGCGGCCGCGGCGGACAGGAACAGCAGGGTCGCCAGTCGAGCGGGTCTCACGTCGTCATTCCTCCTCGAGTTGTGTCGGGTCCAGCGACAATTGTCGCATGGGAGCTATCAGCTATCAGCTATCAGCTGTCAGCCATCAGCTATGAGCTATGAGCTATTTCCAGGCGAGGAGGTTCGCGAAGAGGCGGTAGGCGCCGGGGACGCCGGCCGGCAGCTGCCGGAAGAAGGCGAGCCCGGTGTAGACGTAGCGGCCCTTTCCGACGCGCGCCACGAGGAGGCCGCCGCGCTGCGGCGAATCGCCGGGGTCCGCCATCTCGAGGAGCGGCGTGTAGGCCGCGTCCCACGTGTGCGCGAAGTAGAGGCCGCGCTCCTGGACCCAGCCGTCCCAGTCCGCGGAGCCGATCGCGTTCGGCGCGGTGAAGATCGGATGCTTCGGGTCGAGCAGCGTGACCTTCGCCGTCTCGTCGGTCACGCGGTCATGCGGCCGCGCGATCTCGAGCTTCGCGGGCGCGAAGCCGCCGTCGATGAACGGGTATTGCTGGTACTGGACGACGACGAGCCCGCCGCCGCGCGCGTACTCGAGCAGCCGCGCGTTGGCGTGGACGAGCGCCGGCTCGGTCTCGTAGGCGCGGCTGCCGACGACGATCGCGTCGAATCGCGACAGGTCACCCTGGCCGAGCTCGGTCGGCGTCAGGACGTGGATCGGCAGACCGACGGCCGCGAGCGCCTCGGGCACGCGGTCGGAGGCGCCGCGCACGTATCCCACGGAGCGCAGCGGCGGCAGTTTCAGGTCGAGCGCCGTGAGCGCGGCGGCGCTCGCCCGCGGGAAGGGCGTCGGCTGGATGTGCTCGTAGTCGATGAGGCGAATGCCCTCGTCGAGCCGCGCGCCGTCCACGACGGCGGCGACGGGAAGCTCGAATCGCCCGGCGGCGGCGCCGGCGCCGCGCGTGATCGGGATCTCGACGAGCGCACGG
>Ga0335077_10008812_pt1 | contig 12509 bp, 10 predicted proteins | sample Lox_Sample_31_FD_207151 | JGI IMG/M metagenome (GOLD analysis project Ga0335077, IMG submission 207151) | Soil microbial communities from Loxahatchee National Wildlife Refuge, Florida, United States - Lox_Sample_3.1 | ecosystem: Environmental > Terrestrial > Soil > Wetlands | place: USA...
ACGCTGCCCAATGTGCTTGCTGTCTGCTCGACGGCCGAGACTGGTTCGGGCAGTAAAGTTGATCTGGCTCAAGTAGCTCAGCAGATCCAGCAGAGATATGAAACGCTCAGCAATCAGGGGTTTCGTGTCTTGGGAATCGCCTATCGGGACATGGGTTCAGAGTCATTTATCAAGAAGGAGCAGGAGGAGGATATGACCTTTCTTGGTTTTTTGGAGTTTGCCGACCCCGCCAAAGCGGGGATTGCCAAAACGATCGGTGTCCTAAATGGGCTCGGTGTTTCGCTGAAAATTATTTCCGGCGATAACCGTCTGGTCGCAGCCAAAGTGAGCAAGGACGTGGGGATACAGGGGGACAGGATTATTACCGGCAGTGAACTCCGCGAAATGAGCGATGAGGCGCTTTTGGTGAACGTAAAGACGACGGACATCTTCGCCGAGGTGGAGCCGAATCAGAAGGAGCGTTTGATCCTTGCCATGCGCAAGGCAGGGCATGTTGTGGGATATTTGGGAGACGGAATCAATGACGCATCCGCGCTGCACGCTGCGGACGTAGGCATTTCCGTGAATACCGCGGTTGATGTCGCCAAAGAGTCTGCGGATATCGTGCTCCTCCAAAAAACTCTGACAGTCTTAATACAAGGTGTGACGGAAGGAAGAGCCACCTTCGCCAATACTTTGAAATATGTTTTTATGGCCACCAGCGCCAATTTCGGAAACATGTTCAGCATGGCCGGCGCCTCGCTCTTCCTGCCCTTTCTGCCTCTGCTGCCCAAACAAATCCTGCTGACCAACCTGCTAACGGATTGCCCGGAAATGACCATCGCCACGGATAGTGTGGACACAGAGATGGTGGATCGACCCAGAAGGTGGAACATCGCTTTTATCAGAAAATTCATGTTCACCTTCGGCCTGGTGAGTTCGGTTTTTGATTATCTCACTTTCGCGGTTCTCCTGCTGATCCTCCATGCCACACCCGACCAATTCAGGACCGGGTGGTTCATGGAGTCGGTCATCTCTGCCTCGGTCATCGTGCTGGTGATCCGCAGCCGGAGACCTTTCTTTAAAAGCCGGCCGGGAGGTTATCTATTGGTCGCCACAATTGCTATCGTTCTGGTCACGCTCATCTTTCCCTTCACTCCTGTGGGAAGGATCTTCGGGCTCACACCTTTGCCCGGATCTTTCCTGGCAATGATGGGCCTTATTGTGCTGCTTTATGTCTTAATGGCGGAGGTGGTGAAGAGAATATTCTATCAAAAGGCGAATTATTAGACCTGGTTTGTTTCCATGAGAATCTTCGATCAAATCAAAAGTGGGACACTGGCTGATCCGTCCACCTTTGAGGGCGCCGTCCTTTATGCCATTGTTTTCGCTTTCTTTGCTTGGCTGGTCGCGCGCACGTTACGCTTGGCCGTCCAACGATTTCTGGCACGCCATGCGCACGGCCACGTTGACCGCACGGCGGTCGTATTCCTTTCCCGATTGGTCCGATTCGGGGTCTATATTTTCGCGTTCCTTTCCTACGCTCACGTAGTGCCCGCCCTGTCCAGTTTAGGCAAGGCAGGCTTGGCCAGCGTCGGTGTCCTCTCGGTGATCGCCGGCCTCGCGGCGCAAAACACGCTCGGCAACCTGATTGCTGGAATATCGCTATTGCTCTATCGGCCCTTTAAGCTGGGCGACCGGTTGCAGGTGAGCGCGCCGACCGGATTGGAAAGCGGCACGGTGGAAAGCCTCAGCCTGGGTTACACCCGGCTCAAGACGGACGACAACCGCCGCGTGGTAATTCCCAACAGTATCATCTCCAGCCAGACAACCATCAATCTGACCGGGGACGACCCACGCGTGATTTGCTCAGTGCCGATCGGCATCAGTTACGATTCGGACATCGACCAGGCCCGCGCCATTCTTTTGGATTTGGCCCGCAAAAATCCCAAGGCTCAGCAAGTCTGCGATTGTCCGGTTACACAGTTAGCGCCCTCGAGTGTGGTGCTCACGCTGGATGTGTGGTGCGCCGACGCGCCAACTGCGGGTGCGTTCAAATCCGATTTGCTCGAAGAAGCCAAAAGACGATTCGCCGATGAGGGAATTCAAATTCCATTCCCCCATACCACGGTGATCCTGCAACGAGACTTCGACCGCAAGCTTGACCATGCAACCGAAAAGATTTCCGACAAATGAAAAGCAAAACGAGAGCCGGGAGAGACGAGACTTCCTCGACCAGGCAGCACTTAACATGGCTGTACCGGGTTGGCGCCGGATTTGCCGTCACCGGCACGGTCGTCATCGCGAAGGGCTTTGAACCATGCAATTCCGTGACCTGAATGAAAACCAGATTCTCGCCCTCGCCATCACGGCCGAGGAAGAGGACGCACGCATTTATCGCGATTTTGCGGAATCGCTCCGCGCAGACTTCCCAGCCTCAGCGGAACTGTTCACCAAGATGGCCGGGGAGGAGGATGGGCATCGGCACCGGTTGATTGAGTCGTATCGCCAGCGATACGGTGAACATATTCCGCTCATCCGGCGGCAGGATGTGAAGGGCTTTGTCGTGCGCCGTCCTTCGTGGTTCACGCAAACGCTTCGGCCCGAGCACGCGCGCGAGGAAGCGGCTCTAATGGAAATTGAATCGCGCCGCTTTTATGAAGCCGCCGCGCAGCGAACCACGGATGCCCGCATTCGACAACTGCTCGATGACCTCGCGCAGGAAGAGCAGCGGCACGAGGCCACGGCCGAGGGGATCAAGGATGAACAGGCTAAATCTGGCGCCTTAGGCCATGAACGCGACGTCGCACGACGGTTGTTTGTATTGCGCTTCGTCCAACCGGGACTTGCCGGATTGATGGATGGCTCGGTCTCCACGCTCGCGCCATTATTTGCCGCCGCGTTTGCCACCGGTAACACACTGGCAACTTTCAAAGTCGGGCTGGCAGCTTCCGTTGGCTCTGGCATCAGCATGGGCTTTGCCGAGGCCTTGTCCGACGATGGCAAGCTCAGCGGGCGTGGCACACCTTGGATCCGCGGTGTTGTCTGCGGTCTGATGACCACCTTCGGCGGTCTGGGTCATACCATGCCCTATCTTATCCGCGATTTTCATCTCGCGACAACCATCGCGCTCGTTTTCGTGACTGTGGAATTGGCGGTCATTGCGTGGATTCGCAAACGCTATATGGATACGCCGTTGCTCTCAGCGGTTGTCCAGGTCGTCCTTGGCGGCGTGCTCGTCTTTCTCGCCGGCTGGCTGATCGGCGCCGGTTAATGCTTTGGCCGGATGGGCACTCGCGACACCCGGCCGGCAAACTCACATCAATTATATGCCTTTACTTTCAGGCGACACGAACAAGAAGCCATGGCACGAATTGGACAGTGCCAGCGTGCTTGCGGCTTTCCACGTGGGTCCCGCAGCCGGACTAAGCGAAGCCGAGGTGAACGAGCGGCTTGCGCGGCATGGCGCCAACCGGCTGCTCGAAGCGAAGACCGAATCGATCTGGGAAACATTCCTCGAGGAGATCCGCGAGCCGGTGATCCTGCTGCTCCTGGTTACCGGTGCGCTGTACGCAGTATGGGGCGAGCTGGCGGACGCCTTAACTATCTTCGTGGTGATTTTCATTCTCGTGGCCGTCGAGGTTTTCAACGAGCGACGCGCGAAGCAGGCAATCAGCGCATTGAGCAAGCTGGCGGAGCCTACGACGCCGATCCTCCGCGGTGGCCGCGTGGCCGAAGCCCGCGCCGATGAGATCGTTCCCGGCGATATCCTGATGCTGCAGGCAGGCCGCCGGGTTCCCGCCGACGCGCGTCTCATCGAAGCATTCGGATTGGCCGCCGACGAATCCTCGTTAACCGGCGAATCCGTCTCGGTAAGCAAGGACGCGGCTGCGACGTTGCCCGGCGACACAGCACTGGCCGAGCGCACCAACATGGTTCACGCGGGTACGACGGTCGTGCGCGGCCGGGCCACCGCGGTCGTGGTCGCAACCGGCATGGCAACCGAATTAGGGCGCGTGGCCGGCCTCGCGCGCGAGGTTGAACTGCCTCGAACGACGCTGCAAAAAGCGATGGGGCAGCTCTCGAAATATCTCGCCTGGATTGCCATCGGCTTCAGCATACTGGTTCCGGTCCTGGGCGTGCTGATCGCCGGTCAGCCGGTCCGGCAGATGCTTTTGACCGGCTTGTCGCTGGCCTTCTCGGTGATTCCCGAGGAACTCCCGATCATCATAACGATGGTGCTTGGCCTGGGAGCCTACCGCCTCGCCAAGGAGCACGCCATCGTGAAGCGCCTGCAGACGGTCGAGACGCTCGGTGGCGTTACTGTCATCGCCACCGATAAAACGGGCACGTTGACCGAAAACCGCATGGAAGTCAGCCGCCTGTATCCGGAACCCGCGGCAGGCCGGCTGCTCGAAATCGGCGTTCTCTGCAATGACGCCAGTAACCAGGACGCTTCCGCCGGGGGCGATCCGCTGGACATTGCGCTGCTGCGGGCCGCACGCAAAGCGAAGATCGAGCCCGAGGCGTTACGACGCCGCTGGCGCATGCGCAACGAGTTTACCTTCGACAACACGAGAAAGCGCATGTCGATCGTCTATGAAGGCACCGGCCTGCGGGTGGTCGTGAAGGGCGCGCCGGAAGCGGTGCTGGCCGGTTCCCTCTACCACCGGGTGCAGGACCAGGAAACGGCGATGAACGATGACGAGCGGCAAGCGTTCCTGACGGCAGCCGAAGACATGGCGCGGGCGGGACTGCGGGTGATTGGCTTGTCGGAAAAGACCGTCGCCTTCGTGCCAGCGGATGCGGCACAAGCGGAGTCGGCTTTGACCTTCGTGGGTCTGGTCGGCTTCGTCGATCCGCCGCGCCCGGGCGTCGCGCAGGCAATCGCCGATTGTCGCACCGCGGGGATTCGGCCAGTGATGGTGACCGGGGATCATCCGCTCACGGCGGCGGCCGTGGCACGGGAAGTAGGTCTCGCGCCCGGCGGTCGCGTCGTTACGGGCGCGGAACTCGATACGCTCTCGGACGCCCAGTTGCGCGACGTCATAGCCGCCGTTTCGATCTACGCGCGCACCGCTCCGGAACACAAGCTGCGCATCGTCCGTGCTCTCCATGAGCGCGGCGAGCGAGTCGTGGTGACGGGCGACGGCATCAACGATGCGCCGGCGCTCGCGGCGGCCGACATCGGCGTGGCCATGGGTGAAACTGGCACCGATGTAGCGCGCGAGTCCGCAGATATCGTGCTGGCAGACGACGATTTCGCCACTATTGTCTTTGCGGTGCATGAGGGGCGCGTGCTGTTCGCCAACCTGACGAAGGGCGTGCGCTACTACCTGGCCTGCAAGGCGGCGCTCATCGCCGCTGCGCTGCTGCCGGTATTGCTCGGCGTGCCGGTGCCGTTCGCGCCGGTGCAGATCATCCTGATGGAGCTGTTCATGGATCTTGCGGCCTCCGCCGCCTTTGTCGCGGAGCCACCCGAAGCGGGTTTGATGCGCCGGCCGCCGCGCGATCCGGCATCACCGTTCATCGATCGTGCCATGGTGACCAGCATCTTCGCCTCGGCCGCGGGGCTCCTGGGAGCCGTCAGCGTGGCTTATCTGGTCACGTGGTATGGAACCCACGAACTGGTACGGGCTCAGACTATGGCGTTCGTCACCTGGCTGCTCGGCCATGTCTTCCTTGCGCTCAACATGCGCTCCGAGCAGGAGCCTTTGTTCCGGGTCGCCCTTTTGGCCAACCGGGTGATGGTCTGGTGGGGCGTCGCGACCGTGGTTTGTGTCCTGGTGATGACCTCCGCGCCGGGCATCGGCGCGCTGCTCAAGGTAATTCCCCTCAGCGGCCCACAATGGATGCTGGCAATCGGGGCGGCGATCGCCGGGACGTTCTGGCAGGAGGCAGGAAAGCTATGTTCGTGGAGATGGCGCGCCCGGACACTGGCGGATGGATCGCCGGCTTGAGCGTCGTGCGCGAGCCTCACCGTATGGCCGCTCGGATCACCCGCGCTTTAGCACCTCCACTTTCATGCGGCTCATGTTCTCGAAGACTCGCCAGTGACGTCGCAATGGCCGCCACCCGTAGAGAAAAATCCCCATCGCCCGCCTCATCGCCACTCAAGCAGAAATCCGGCCGACGGACGCGGATACGGGTACTCGTTGTTCGATTGCGAGATCCTGTAAGTTGCGAACGCTCGCCGCCAACTCCGTCGCGATTTCCACCCCGTACATCCAACTCCTTATCAGTGAGTTGCGCATCGGTACCCCTCTTGGCACGTCTTTTGTAATAACGACCTCATGAATATTCACCCGCGGTGGGATTCGGCATCCAGCAGGGCACCAATGACCAAGCCCGGCCGACTTGGCCTAACATTGCAGCACATTCTCGTGCCAACAGATTTCTCCGAACCTCCCACGAAGGCCCTGAGATCTGCGAGGTCGTTTGCCAGGCATTTCGGGCCCCGGATCACGCTGTTGCAGGTGGTCGAGCCGCTCCGTGCGCAGTATGATGATTACCCTCTGAGCCTGCTGGCGCAGCATGAGAAAGGACCCACGAAAGCGGCTAAGACATTGGAGCAGTTATGCGACCAGCAAGGGATCAATCCAGGTTGGTTCCGCAAACCGCTCGTCCGGCTCGAGGCACCGGCTGAGGAAATCGCCGGTACAGCTCGAGTGTTGCCGGTTGACTTAATCATAATCGCCACGCACGGCTACACTGGCTTAAAGCATCCTTTTGTCGGCAGCACCACCAAGTGGTCCGGCACGCGTCCTGTCCGGTTCTGGTCGTGCGGGAGAGGGAGCGGGAATTTGTCTCCGGCTGACAGGCGAAAAGCTTGACCCCGTTTCGCCGAGTGCGCTTTCGACTCGCGGATTGATTATGAAATTCGGTGTTCTAGCGCTTGACTACGACGGAACCATCGCGACGGACGGAGCGCTCGAGGCTGACGTTCGGGTCGCTATTGGGGAAGCGCGCGCCAATGGGATCTCAGTCATTCTCGTTACGGGTCGCATTCTGTCTGAGTTACGACGGGTCGCGGGAGATCTTGGATTTGTGGACGCAGTGGTAGCGGAAAACGGTGCAGTTCTCGCCTTCCCGAACGGACATTCGTGGTTGATCAGCCAGCCACCCCCGCCGGTTTTTCTCGATGAACTTCGTCATCGCGGGATCGAGTTCTTGGCGGGACAGTGCGTCGTGGAAACTGACGCGGCATCCGCTCCGCGGATTCTCGCAGTGATTAGAGAGTTGGAGCTGCCGCTGGCGTTGGTGTTTAACCGTAACCGCCTGATGGTGCTCCCACAGGCGATTAGTAAAGGCACCGGGTTACACAAGGTGCTCACCGCGCTGCGCCTCTCGGTTCACAACGCGATCGGGATCGGAGACGCCGAGAACGACCATGACCTCCTCGCGGCATGCGAACATGCCGTGGCTGTCGGTTGGGGTAGTCAAGCGCTCCAGAAGATCGCAGATGAAATTCTGCCCGGAAATGGTCCGAGCGCCGTAGCCGCCTACATCAGGCGTGCCGACAGGGAGATCAGGCTGCCCCCTGATCGCACAAGCCGGGGCCGCGTGAATATGGGTACTATGGGAGACGGGCGTCCGCTTGCGTTCGCCATACGTGGCCGTAACATTCTTGTCGCAGGAGACCCGCGATCCGGAAAATCCTGGGTCACGGGGCTTTTCTGCGAACAGCTCATTCTCGACGGCTACTGCGTGTGTGTTATCGATCCCGAAGGGGATTACGGCACGCTGGAATCTCTGCCAGGCGTGATGCTGTTCGGAGGCGGCGATCAGCCACCCCGACTCGACGATCTGGTTCGCGGGCTGCAGCATCCGGATATGAGCGTCGTCGTTGATCTGTCCCACGTCCCGCACAAGGAGAAGGTTGATTACCTGTACTCCCTCCTGCCGATGTTGGCCAGACTGAGGCGCAGCATCGGGTTACCACACCGGATCGTTGTCGATGAGGCCCATTACTTTCTTCATGAGCCCGACGCCGGACGGTTGCTGGATCTCGATCTGGGCGCATACACGCTCGTCACGTATCGTTTGTCCGACATTCATCCCGATCTTCGGAAGGCCATGGAAGCGGTCATTGTCACGCGTATCACCGACCCCCATGAAATTCAAGCGCTGCTGGCGATGTTCGGCAATGGGAACAACGAATCGGAATGGAAACCCATTCTCGAAGGGCTGGCCACCAACGAGGCCGCTCTTCTGCCGGGAATTGAAGAGGCCGGAGGAAAGCTGCGGCGATTCAAACTTTTGCCACGACTGACTTCACATGTCCGTCACCGGTCCAAGTACCTGGAAGTGCCCGTGAGAGAAGGCCGCCCATTCGTATTCACGGATAACGGCAATCCGGTTGGAACCCCGGTCAAGACATTGAAGGAGCTTGTCTCGGCGTTGGCAAACTGCCCGCCCCGAGTGCTTGATGGTCACGCGCGTCGAGGAGATTTCTCGCGCTGGATTGCTGACACGTTCCACGATCAGCCTCTCGCATTGGGAATTCGAAATGTGGAACAGCGATATCGGCTGGGTTGCTTAAACGACCTCCGTGACGAACTGGCCAGGCCGATCGTGGAACGCTAGGAACTGCGAGATGTGCTTTCCAGGTTTCTGTCGGTTGGTGATTTGCTTTTGGACCGGGAATGTTTCGCTCTAGGCTGCGGCGAGACCAGCCCTTGCCACGCGACGCTGATACGAACGAGAGTTCGCAATTCGGTTACGATTACTCGCAGATTGTGAACGCTCGCAGACAGCTTGATTCCAATGGTGTCTTATCTATCAGCCTAATTACCAGCGCCTTGCATAACAATCTCGGTTTGGCATGACGCCTGTAATAGAGAAGGACAATTAAGAGTTTGCGAACCAACAGCAAAAGAAACGGAAACTACGACATCAACGTTGAATAAGCGCCAATCCAGATTGTTTCCGAAAGCCGCGATCGCAGTTTATAATACCACCTCGAGGCAGAAACGGCGTCGAAGGAACTCCAGAGGAGGGACTTCGACATGAAGACGTTGTCAGTCATCAGCAAAGGCTATCGCACGGATGAAGAAGTGGTGGGCGGTTACAACACGGGTGTCAGATGAAAACGACGATAATTCCCGTTGCCGCTGTCCTTTTGGCATCCTGTCTGTTAACGGGCTGCGTCGCCTATACTTCCTATAATGGCGAGTTGAAGCCGGTGTCTCCGAAACCACATCCGGCGCGTTTTTTTGCTCCTGTACGCGTTGGCTCTCTCCATCCGACATTCAAATGGGAAGGAGCGCAGTCAACCAACCGAGTTGATCTTATTATCTGGGTGGCCGAATACGACGGATTTGGTTTTCACAATAACTCGGGTTCATACACCCCTGGAGCGGTTGTGTATTGCAGGACTAATATTATTGGCAACAAGCACAAGATCGAGAAAGACCTTGCTCCTAATGCTACCTATTTTTGGTCATGTAGGTTGTCCGGGACAAAACCATGGTTGACGGCAGATCACCACGATGGTTTTGCGGAGAATATTCATACCGATTACGGATGTTTCTTTTCCATACGAACCCCGTCTCATTAGGAATTATGGACTCCAGCCGCGGCGAAGCCGGACGGCTTGGCCATGCCTATGCTTCGGCGTTTTTCGATCCGCACATTTCAACGGGCTTGCTTTGCAGTCGAACAAAATTCAAGAATTGTAGGTGTGAAGTCGGAACTGAAAGTTCTCGGAACCAGTCGGCACGCACGAGCTGTGCCGGGGGTTATCAGTCTGCCTGCCGCCGGCGATACAGTCCTTAACCAAGGTGAGATATGAAAACCCAAGAACATTGCGTGCAGTTTGCCGGTTGCGCTCTGGGACGGCAACGTCACATCTGCGCTTTCTTCAACGGCATCGACGAGGAGCACCGGGTGCTCCGCTCGTTCATCAAAGAGGGCTTTGACCGCGGGGAAAAAGCTTTCCACATCGTGGACCCCGACCTGCGGGAAGAACATCTGAAGCGGCTCGGCGAAGCAGGCGTCAATGTGCAACAGGCGATGGACACCGGACAGCTCGAGGTGAGGCGTTTTCAGGACGCCTACCTGCGCGGGGATCGCTTCGACCAGGAGGCGATGTTGGCGTTGATCGAAGAGGTGCTCCAGTCCGGTGCCGCGGCGGGCTACCCGCTAACCAGACTGGTGGCGCATATGGAATGGGCGCTGCTCGACAAACCGGGAGTGGAGGACCTGTTGGAATATGAGACACGTCTGAACTATCTGCTTCCCAAGTACGATGACCCGGTGATCTGTACCTACGATCTATCGAAATACAGCGCCACCGTGGCTATGGACATCATGCGAACGCACCCGGTCGTGCTCGTCGGCGGGGTGTTGCAGGAGAACCCGTTTTTCGTTCCGCCTGACCAGTTCCTCCTGGAGATCCGTGAGCGCGGGTTGGTTCGCAGGAGCGCAGGCCCGGAGAATCAAAATGGCCGTCGCCCCCTCTAATGAGATCCTCCGGCTGCGAGCCGCGCTGAGGGACTTGGTGGCGCTTTCCACCACGCCGGCGGCGTGGGTCGGGAGGGAACCGTCCGCCATCGCCGCGGGGCTGGCCGACGTGCTGGTCGGATCGTTGCACCTGGATTTCTCGTTCGTGCGTTTGTGCAACCCCAACGGGGACGACGTGGTCGAAGTCACGCGGGGGAACGCCTGGAAGGCGTTTCCGGAATGGCTCGGACGTCACCTCGCCGCGGCCGGCCAGTTTTCGCATAAGGAAATCATCCCCGACGTTGGCGGCGGCGAGGGGACGTGCTGCGGTATTGTCATTCCCATCGGGGCCAATGCCGAGGGCGGTCTGGTCGCAGCGGCGTGCGAACGGCCCGACTTTCCCAACGAGATCGACCAGTTGCTGCTTTCCGTGGCGGCGAATCACGCCGCAATCGCATTTCAGAATGCGCGCCTCATCCAGGAGCGCCGCAGCGCAGAGCAGGCGCTACGCGAGAGCGAGCAAGAGCTTCGCCAGGCGCGAGACGAACTTGAGACCAAGGTGGCGGAGCGGACAGCTGAACTGCGGCGCAGCGAGTCCTATTTGGCGGAAGCACAAAAGCTGAGCCACACCGGCAGTTTCGCCTACGACCCTGGAAGTAAGAAAACGCTGTACTGGTCCGAGGAATCGTTCCGAATTTTTGGGTTGGATTCGAAGGACGGTGTCCCCGACGATTACAACGAGGCCTCTCGACTCGTGCATCCGGACGATTTCCTCAAGGTCTCTGAAGGATGTCTGCAGGGATTTCGTCAGAAAGCTCCATTCTCACAAGTTTACAGGCTGCTATTGCAGGATGGGACGATTAAGCACCTCCACGTGATGTGGCATCCGGTTTTCAATCAGGGCGGAGAGCTCATCGAATTCATGGGTACGGCCGCAGATGTGACGCAGTCCAAGCGAGCGGAACAGAAATTCCGCGGGCTGCTGGAATCGGCGCCCGATGGGATCGCGGTCGTGAATCGTGAGGGCAGAATTGTTCTAGTCAACGCGCAACTGGAGAAGCTGTTTGGCTATCAACGACAAGAGTTATTGGGGAAGCAAATCGAGATGTTGATGCCGGCGCGTTTCCGGGGCAGACATCCAGGACACCGCGCCGCTTTTATGGCCGACGCGCGCGCGCGGCCAATGGGGGCTGGGCTGGAACTGTACGGCCTGCATAAGGATGGACGAGAGATTCCGGTAGAGATCGGCCTCAGCCCGCTGGAGACCGAGGAGGGCGTGCTGATTTCCAGCACCATTCGCGACATTACAGAGCGCAAGCGGGCCGAGGAGGCTCTACAGCGCAGCGAAACTTATCTGGCGGAATCGCAAAAGTTCACCCATACGGGTAGTTTTGCCTACATGGTTGGAAGGGATGGTGGCGACGTGACTGCCCGCTATTGGTCCGAGGAGAATTTTCGAATCTGGGGCTTCGATCCACAGGGGGGCCTTCCGACCCCGGAGATGTTAAGGCAACGGATACATCCAGAGGATCGCGACAGAGTGTTCGAACACGGCATGAAGGATCTGCGAGCCGGAAAACCTTACACCCATGAATACCGGATCGTGCTTCCAGACGGAACCGTTCGACACATCGTTGCGGTAGTCCGTCCGGTTCTTAGCGCCGGCGGAGAGCGGATTGAATCAGTCGGCACGCATGTCGATGTGACGGAACGCAGACAGGCGGAGGAAGCCATCCGCCGCAGTGAGGCCTTTTTGGCGGAAGGCCAAAGGATCAGCCACACCGGCAGTTGGATTTGGAATCCAGCCACCGGAGAGATGATCTCTTCTAAGGAACGTTATCGGATTTTTGGAATCGACCCTGAAAAAACCAAGCCTTCATTCGAGGTTTTTTGGAAACATGTCCACCCGGAAGACCAGCCCGGGTTCAAGCAGATTGTCGATTCAGCGATCCGCGAGAAGAGAGATTTTGAACACGAGTATCGTATTGTTACTCCCGATGGGGTGACCAGGTATATCCACAGCGTGGGCCACGCGGTTGTCAATAAGTCCGGTGAGTTGGTCGAGTTCATTGGAACGACAATGGATA
>Ga0335077_10008816_pt1 | contig 12507 bp, 13 predicted proteins | sample Lox_Sample_31_FD_207151 | JGI IMG/M metagenome (GOLD analysis project Ga0335077, IMG submission 207151) | Soil microbial communities from Loxahatchee National Wildlife Refuge, Florida, United States - Lox_Sample_3.1 | ecosystem: Environmental > Terrestrial > Soil > Wetlands | place: USA...
CGCGCGGACGGATCGAGCCGCGGTAGACGACCGCGTTCTCCCGCAGCGCCCCGAGCGGGCACCGGCGGCAGGAGCTGATCTCCGCGGCGAGTCGGTCGAGCGCACGCCGTCGGTCCTCCGACGGCGGAACGCGTTCCGTCCCGGCCGTTCGCCCGCTCCCCATCACGCGGCCTCCTTTCCCGCGCCGACCGTCACGGATTTTAAATAGGGCGGCCCTGTGGACGGCTCCCTTCCTCAGCGATGCCACCGCCGTCCGGACTCAACACTGCCGGGCGCCTAGCGCGCCTCCGCCAGCGGCGACGCTGGTCGGACCGGTACTACAAGCGACGCACGCTCCACCTGAAGGAGCGCTCGGACCCCCTCGAGGGCGCGCCGCAGGCACGGGGCATCGTCATCGAGAAGGTCGGGGTCGAGGCGAAGCAGCCCAACTCCGCCATCCGCAAGTGCATCAAGGTCCAGCTGATCAAGAACGGCCGTCAGGTCACGGCGTTCGCGGTCGGCGACGGGGCGATCAACTTCATCGACGAGCACGACGAGGTCCTGGTGGAGGGGATCGGGGGCCGCATGGGGCGGTCCTACGGGGACATCCCCGGGGTCCGCTACAAGGTGATCCAGGTGAACAGCGTCTCGCTGGACGAGCTCGTCCGCGGCCGCAAGGAGAAGCCGGCGCGATGAGCGGCGACCCGATCGAGCGTCCGCCCCCCGAGCCCTCCGGTGAGGAGACCGGTCCGGTCGTCGAGCGCCCGCAGCCCCCGCCCCCGCCGCCGTTCTCGATCCCCCCGCTGTTCGGCAAGTACTCCTTCGAAGGCGTGGAGGTCCACGACCCGGGGCTGCTGCCGTACCTGTACCTGCATCCGGTCTACTCCCCGCACACCGAGGGGCGCCTGTCGGGGCGACCGTTCCTGAAGGGGCACATGCACCTGGTCGAACGGCTCGCGAACCACCTGATGAAGGGCGGCAAGTTCACCGGCAAGAAGCAGAAGGCGCTCACGACCGTCCGCAAGGCGTTCGACCAGCTCGCCGCGAAGGACGGCAAGAACCCCCTCCAGCTCCTGGTCGACGCGGTCGAGAACGCCGCGCCCCGCGAGGAGGTCACACGGCTGCAGTTCGGGGGCATCTCCGTGCCGCGCGCCGTCGACGCCTCCCCGGCCCGACGGCTGAACGTCGCGATCCGTAACCTCGCGCTCGGAGCGATCCAGGCGTCCCACAAGTCGACCAAGCCGATCGAGAGCTGCCTCGCGGACGAGATCCGCCTCGCCGCGGCAGGGGACCTGACGAGCTTCGCCGTGGGCCGCAAGGAAGAGGTCGAGCGGGTCGCCCAGTCGGCGCGTTAGGGCGGGGAGGGGAGTCGATGACCCACATCCGAAGCGAGCTGGCGAAGGCCATCCCCGACATGATGCGCCAGGTCGACAAGATCCGCAACATCGGCATCGTTGCCCACATCCACCACGGGAAGACGACGCTCAGCGACAACCTCCTCGCCGCCGCCGGGATGATCTCGGACGAGCTCGCCGGCAAGCAGCTCTACCTCAACTTCGACGAGCAGGAGCAGGCGCGCCTGCTCACGATCAACAACGCCGACGTCACGATCGTTCACGAGTTCAACCAGGAGCAGTACCTGATCAACCTCATCGACACCCCGGGCCACGTCGACTTCGGCGGCGACGTGACGCGCGCGATGCGCGCCGTCGACGGCGCGATCGTCGTCGTCTGTGCCGTCGAAGGGGTGATGGCGCAGACCGAGACGGTGCTGCGCCAGGCGCTCCGCGAGAAGGTGAAGCCGACCCTGTTCATCAACAAGGTCGACCGCGCGATCAAGGAGCTCCAGCTGACGCCCGAGTCGCTGCAGAAGCGGTTCACGACGATCATCAGCGAGGTCAACGAGCTGATCCGTCGCATGGCCCCGGAGGAGTTCGTGGACGCCTGGTCGGTCGACCCGCGCGACGGCTCGGTCGCCTTCGGCTCGGGCTACGAGAACTGGGCGATCAGCGTCCCGTACATGCAGAAGACCGGCGTGAAGTTCCCGGACATCATCGACTACGTCTCCACCGGCCGCTCGCGCGAGATCGCCCAGAAGGCGAAGATCAACGACGTCGTCTTCGACATGGTCGTCCGGCACCTCCCGAGCCCGCGCGAGGCGCAGAAGTACCGCATCCCGAACATCTGGAAGGGCGAGATCGGCTCCTCGGTCGGCCAGGCGATGATGAACACCGACCCGACCGGTCCGACGGCGTTCATGGTCACCGACATCACGATGGACCCGAGCGCCGGCGAGATCGCCACGGGCCGGGTCTTCTCCGGGCGCCTGCAGAAGGGGATGGAGCTCGCGATCGTCGGCACGAAGCTGCGCAACCGCGTCCAGCACGTCTCGCTGTTCATGGGCCCGGAGCGACTGATGGTCGACGACGTGCCGGCGGGGAACATCGCCGCGGTGATCGGCCTGTCGGACGCGTTCGCGGGCACGACCACGACCACCTCGCCGGAGATGGTCCCGTTCGAGGAGATCCGTCACGTCTCCGAGCCGGTCGTCACGGTCGCGATCGAGCCGAAGCGGATGGCCGACCTCCCGAAGCTGATCGAGGTGATGCGGAAGGTCGCCAAGGAGGACGCGAGCCTCCGCGTCGAGATCAACCCGGAGACCGGCGAGCACCTGCTCTCCGGGATGGGCGAGCTCCACCTCGAGATCACCCAGTACCGCATCATCAACGACTACAAGGTCGAGATCGAGGCGAGCAAGCCGATCGTCGTCTATCGCGAGCTCGTCAAGAAGCCCGGCGGTCCGTTCGAGGGGAAGAGCCCGAACAAGCACAACCGGTTCTACTTCGAGGTCGAGGCGCTCCCCGAGGCGGTCGTCCAGGCCGTCAAGGACGGGGAGGTCCCGCAGGGCAAGTCGTTCAAGGACCTCAAATCGCTCGTGACCCGCCTGGACGCGCTCGGCGTCCCCCGCGAGGAGGGCCGCGGCCTGGTGGCGGTCGAGGGCACGAACATCCTGTTCGACGTGACGAAGGGGATCCAGTACCTCAACGAGACGATGGACCTCATCGTCGACGCCTTCAAGGAGGCGATGAACCGCGGCCCGCTCGCGAACGAGAAGGTCTACGGCCTCAAGGTCCGCCTCGTCGACGCGAAGCTGCACGAGGACTCGATCCATCGCGGCCCGGCCCAGACGATCCCGGCGGCGCGCTCGGGGATCTACGGGGCGATGTGCCTCGGGGACCGGCTCCTGCTCGAGCCGTTCCAGAAGGTGACGGTCAACGTCCCGCAGGAGGTGCTCGCCGGCGCGACCCGGGAGCTCCAGCGCCGGCGGGGTGAGATCCTCGACATGACGAGCGTCGGCGACCTGCAGACGGTCGTCGCCAAGGTCCCGGTCGCGGAGATGTTCGGCTTCGCCTCCGACATCCGGAGCGCGACCGCCGGCAAGGTCCTCTGGGCGACCGAGTCGATGGGCTTCGAGCCGGTCCCCGCCGAGCTGCAGCCGAAGGTCGTCGCCGAGGTCCGCCAGCGGCGCGGACTCAAGCCCGAGCCGTACGACGCGAGCTACTACTCGGGCTGAGCGGCCCGACCGGGGCCTCCGCGTCGTCGTTCCCGTCAACCTACGGGGCCCGTAGTAGGTAAGCCGCGCTAACCTACGTATCCTGTAGTAGGTTTCGCGTCGCCGGGGAGCCCGCCCGCGACGCCGTTCCCTCGCCGTGAGGACGGCGATCCCGCGCGCCCGGCTCGGAGCCGAGCGGGCCAGGGGCCCGGCGGCTTATCGCCCGACGGCCGAGCGGGGCGGGGCGTCCAGCGTTCGCTGGCCGCCGGGGCGGGGCCCTTCGGCCGAGCGCGAGCGGAGCGGCCAGGCTCCCTCGTGGTCGAGCAGCCAGCGCTTGCGCCAGAGGCCGAGGCCGTAGCCCTGCATCGAGCCTCCCGAGCCGACGACCCGATGGCAGGGAATGGCGATCGGGATCGGGTTGCGCGCCATGGCGCCGCCGACGGCCCGCGCGGCGCCGGGGAACCCCGCGCGACGCGCGAGCTCGCCGTAGGTGACGGTCTTGCCGACCGGGACCTCGCGGAGCTTCTCCCAGACGGTCCGGTCGAACGAGGAGGCGGACTCCGGGGCGACCTCGAAGCCGAGCGGGGCGTGCCCATCCCGGAAGTAGTCCCGAAGCACCGCAGGGGGTGTGCCGGCCCGGAACGGCGGACGGCGGCGGACGGCCCCCGCCGGCACCCCGCTCTGCGGCGCGCCGGGCTCGACGAGGTCGATGACCCGCACGACGGCCCCCTCGTAGGCGATGCGGAACAGCCCGATCGGGCTCGGCACGTCCCCGACCTCGACCGCGGGCGCCATCGACAGCGGACGGTCGAGCCGGGTTATCTCGGTTTCAACCGCCGTCGAGGCTCTCGAGCCGGTCGGCGGCGATGCGGAACCGGGCCACTCCCTCGGGGAGCGAGCGGTGCTTGACCAGCGTCACGGTCCGCACCGCGCCCGCCCCGCGGTCGAAGCGCAGGATCGTCTTCGCGACGTGGTTGAGGAACGAACCGCCGAGCGGCTCCAGCTGGCCGTCCCGGACGCTGCGCCACACCTGGTTCGTCACGACCGCCGCGATGCCGCGGGCGCGGGCGGTCGCGACGAGCTCGGCGAGCTGGACGGCGAGCGCTTCGCGGGCGCCCTCCTCGTCGGCCCCCGCGATCGACAGCCGGTAGAAGTTCGTCGCCGAGTCGACCACGACGAGCCCGACGTCGCGTCGTTCGTCCCGGGCGAGGGCGCACGCCGTCTCGACCGCGCGGAGCTGCTCGTCCAGGTCCTTCGGGGCGGAGACGAGGAGCCGGCCGAGGATCCTCTCGAGGTGGCCGCCCGCGGTCGCGCGGAGCCGCTCGAGGCTGAGCCCCTCCGTGTCGACGTAGAAGACCCAGCGGCCCTCCCGCGCGACGCGGGAGGCGAGATCGAGGCAGAAGATCGTCTTGCCGCTCCCGCCCTCGCCGTAGAGCTCGGTAAGGCCGTCGGTCTCGAGCCCGCCGCCCAGCAGCCGGTCGACCGACGCCACGCCGGTGGAGAGCCGCGCGGCCGCCATCGGGCCGCCCAGCGCCTCACCCCCTCTTGGGGGTTCCGCGACGGGCTCCTAGGCGACCGGGTACGGCGTGTTGAGCTCGGCGAGCAGGACGTCCGCCCCGCTCGCCCGGAACGCCTCCGGGGCCTCGGTATGCACCGGGACGACCCGGCGCGCGCCGACGTGACGGACGATCGCCTCCAGCTCCGAGCCGGAGGCGTGGCCGCTCGCGTGCATCTGGTGGAACCGCAACCCGAAGTGCTCGAGCCAGTTGTGCATGACGCGATCGTCGACGTCGTCCTCGCTGAACGGCTCGCTCATCGAGTGGACGAACGGGCTCCCCTCGCTCGGGCGGAGGTCGATCATCTCCGGGAAGTGCATCAGGTCGAGCGCGAGGAGGAACTCCCGCTCGCGCGAGCGCACGTCGGCCGCCGGGAGCGCCCCCTCGAGCAGCGGCGCCTCCCAGCGGAACAGACGTCGCTTCTTGCGGGCGTAGACGCCGAGCCCGGCCGTCCGGCCCGGGACCGGCACCGCTCCGTCCGGGAACTGCGGCGCCACCGACGCGAGCAGGAAGGCGGTGCGCGGCGAGACGAGCAGCGTCCGGCCGGCGTCGACCGCCGCGCCGTGGAGCGTCCGCAGCCGGTCGACGTCCCGGGGGTAGGTGCACGCGAGGGCGATCGACGCGCAGCCGTCCAGGACCCGGTCGACGGCGGCGCGCACCCCCTCCTCGGTGAAGTTCTTGCGCCGGTCGGCGCCGGCCCGGGTCCCCTCCGTGATCAGCATCTGCGGGCGCTCGGCCGCCGCCGCGTCGAAGAACGCGTGGGTGTCCGCGGCGCGGGGGCCGTGCTGCCGGAAGTCGCCCGTGTAGACGACCGTCCCCTCGCTCGTGCGGACCAGGAAGCCGTAGGCGAACGGAACCGAGTGGTCGACCGGGAACGGGACGACCTCGATCCGGCCGACGCGGACCGGCTGCCGGTCGGCAAAGACCCGCCAGGGGTGCTCGCCGTACTTCATCGACGGGCTCGACGTCTGGATCGTCTCGAGGAGGGCTCGCGTGCCGGCGCCGAGGTGCACCGGGATCTCCGGGTCGAGGAGGCCGAGGTGACCGGCGTGGTCCATGTGGGCATGGCTGACGAACACCGCGTGGACCTCCGGCGCCCGGTAGGGGATCGCGGAGTCCTGGAGCGCCTCGCGGGAGTAGAGCCCCTCGAGCCGGGGGAGGAGCCCGAACTCGAGCAGGTCCTCGACGGGGCTCGACGAACGCGGCTGCAGGAAGTCGACGTAGAACTCCTCCCGCCGGGGGGAGAACGACGGGCCGAAGTCGAACAGGACCCGGTCCGGCCCGTCCTCGACCAGGATCTTGTTGCCCCCGATCTCCCGAATGCCGCCGAGGAACGTCACGGTGGGCGGGCGCACGGCCGTCGAGCCTCCCGGCGGGTAAGACGGTGCCGGGCGCGGCTCCCCCCTCGGGGGACGCTACCGCGCCTTCAGCGTCTTCTTGACGTTCGGGTGCTCCTTGGTGAAGATCTTCCCGCCGCAGTTGTCGCAGCGGACCCCGAACAGGTTCGCGTCCGAGGGGAGCGCCTCCCCGCAGCGGATGCACCGGAACATGGACGCCCGACGAGCCGGCCGGCGGGATTAACGGTTTGCGGTCGGCTTCGCCGCCGCCTCGGTCCGCGTGATCGGGGGCGGGGCGCTGAACGCGTAGGCGTTGGAGGCGAACCGGGTCCGGCAGCGCGCGCACTCGAAGATCCCGCTCGCGACCCGGCGCAGCGTGACGGTCGCGCAGCGGGGGCACGGGAACGAGGAGGTCTTCACCCGGTCGATCTCGACCACGCGGCGGCGGATCCGGATCCCGTACCGGGGCCCCATCCAGCCGGCCGGGCCGACCTTCTTCGTGCGCTGGCTCATGCTCCCCTCCCGGTCGCGATCCCGCGCAGCCGCTCCCCATGGACGAACGCCCGGCGGACGACCGACTTCACGTCGTCCGGACTGAACGCGCCGACCAGGCCCTTCTGCATCGCGACGACCCGGCCGGTCTCGTCGGTCGCGACCGTGAGGCGCCCCTGGGCGGCCCGCTCCTCGTCGAACGTCGGGTCGACGACGATGCTGTCGCCGAGGCGGACGAACGTGCACTCGATCGGGACGTGGTGGACCTCGAGCGGCCGGTCGCTCTCGGCGACGCCGAACCTCTTCGCGGGGAGCGTCGCCCCGTGGAGGGCGGCGACGGCCGCGAGGAGCGAGGCGTCGATCAGGTTGCCGTGGTGACCGAGGATGTGGACGTCGACGTAGCAGATCCAGCACTTCTCCGCCGGCGTGACGCAGAGCCCGGCGAGGTCGACGGCCTCCGCCGCGCGGATCGCCCGGTCGACGACGCGCGAGACCTCGATAGCCCCCGGCTGCGGGGGACCGGGTTCGAACGTGGGGCTCGACAGGGGGATCAGCTCGGCGTTGGTCGTGAGGACCCCCGCGTTCGGGGTGTCGGGGAACGGCTTGCCGAGCTCGAGCTTGATCCCGGCGAGAGCCATCGTCTCGCCGAGGCGCACGAGCGCGCTGCCGTCCGCGGTCGAGACGAAGCCGGGCTCGATGACGACCGGGCGGTAGTCGTCCGGGCCCCGTCCGTCCAGGCGGCGCCCCTCGTTCGCGAGGTCGAGGATGTGCGTCTGGAGGATCTCGGCGGAGACTTCGTCGCTCATGCGGCGCCCTCCGCCATCGGGGCGACCGCATAGCGTTCGCGGAGCGCCGCCTTCATCTTCTCGTAGATCGCGCGGCAGCCCCCGACCCCGAGGTCGAGCGCGCGGGCGAGCTCGGGTTCGGTCATGTGACCCTCCATCTGGAGCAGGACGAGGCGGCCGCTCTGGGGGACGAGCGCCATCGGGAGGTCGGCCTCGCCGAAGTTGTCCTCCTCCTTCTTGAGGTCGAGGGCGATCTCGCCGGCGACCTTGCCGACGGCGACCGCCGGCAGGAGGTCGACCATCGGAATGCCGGCGTCCGCGAGCGCGACGCTGCCGGCGACCAGGCCGGCGCAGCGCGTCCCCGCGTTCGCCTGCAGGACCTCGATGTAGACATCGATGCTGGTCCTCGGGAACTCCTCGGCGAAGACGACCGACTCGAACGCCTCGGCGATGACCTTGGAGATCTCCTGGCTGCGGCGGTCGAGGCCGGGACGCTTGCGCTCGTCGACCGAGAAGGCGGCCATGTTGTACCGGCACTGGATCACCGCCTTCGTGCTCTGCTGGAGATGGCGGGGGTGGACCTCCCGGGGCCCGTAGACCGCCGCCATGACCTTGTTCTGGCCCCACTCGACGAACGCCGAACCGTCCGCCTGGCGCAGCGGGCCGGCGCGGATCTGGATCGGCCGCAGCTCGTCGAGCTTGCGGCCGTCGATCCGGCGTCCCTCGGTGTCCAGGAGGACGGGCACTTCCTTCGCTCCTATGCTTCCCATACCTATCCTACTCCCGCATCGTCACTCGTCGTCCGGCTCGGCCGCGGCGCCCGGGTCGACCGATAGCTCGTCCCCCGGCTCGCCCGGCGGCCCCTCGTCGTGCGGGAGGGCACGGAGCCCCCCACCCTCGGACGACGCCCCGGTCGGCGTGGTCGCGAGGAGGAACCGCTCGACGCGGTCGGTGAGCCCCGAGCGGGGCCCGTTCTCCTCGATCATCTGCAGGACCTCGCGGACCCGGCGGATCGCCTCCGGGGAGCCCCCGACCCACACGCGCCCGTTCTGGCCGATCGCGACCTCGGCGCTGGTGTGGCGGGTGATCGTCTCGATCATCGAGCCGCCCCGCCCGACGAGCCGCGGGACGCGCGCCGGAGAGAGCCGGACGATCGTCCCCCCCTCGAGCTTGCCGAGGTCCTCGCCGAGCATGGTGACGCCGATGCGACCGGTCGCGTCCAGGCTCTCGACCCGGACGACGACCGCGTCCCCGACATGCAGGAACTGGTCGGTCTCGCCGACGTCGACCTTCCAAGGGGTGCCGGTCATGTGGAGCGGCGCCCAGCGGGGAGCGCCGATGTCGAGCAGCCAGAACGTGCTCTGGACGTCGGTCACGGTGCCGACGACCCGGTCGCCGGGCTTCGGCAGGTAGCGACCGGAGAGCGGCACCACCTGGACGAACGGCGGGCGCGCGGCGAGGAGCCCCAGCTGGCTGGCGTAGACCTTGCCGCCGACCCGATAGGTCCCCGGGCCGGGCTTCAAGCCGCGGCTCGGAAGTTCCTCTCCGGGGAGAACTAGTACGCGATCCCGAGGGGGATGCGAGGACGATTCCTCGCGGCCACCCGAACGGTGGCCCGGCCGATGACCTCTAGGCATTCTCTCTGCTGCACCGGGCCGTCCGACCGGCGCACGCTATTTAACCAAAGCGGTCTCGGCGGCGCCTTTCGTGCGCGCGTTGAGCTTCTCGTAGAGCTCCGTCTGGATCCCGGCGGGGATCTCGACGATCCCGATCCACGAGCCGTCCGACTGCCAGTTCTCCTCGAGGAGGCGGCCGAGCCCGCGGACCTCCCCGATCACGCGGGGGTAGTGCTGGCCCGGGACGCGGACGCGGACCTTGACGACGTCCAGGCGGATCGGCAGCAGCGGTCGGAGCTTCGCGAGGACCTCCTGGACCTGCGCGTCGACCGGCCGGAACGGGTCGATGTGGACCTTCGCCTCCAGCATCGCCGCCTCGATCCGTGCGGCCGGGTGAGGAGCTCCGGTCTGGGGGTTCATCGCGTTCCGCGCGATCGTCGCGACGATCTGTCGGCGCTTCGCCTCCTGGAGCTTGTGGCGCTGCTCGGTGGTGACCTGGACCTCGCCCTTCAGGACGATCTGGCGGGCGATCTCGGCGAGGTTGCGCGTGTGGAACGTCTTCTCGAGGTGCTCTTCGGAGATCTTGTCGCCCTTCTTCGCGTCCTTGAAGACCTGCTCGAGGGCGAGCTTGTCGGCAAGATCGACGTCCTTGCCGTCCTTGAGCTCCTGGACCGCCTCGGGGTCGACCAGGACCTCGAAGCGCGAGCCCTGGGTCTCCCAGCGGGCGATGACGGCGTCCTCGACCTTCACCATCGGAAGGTCCCCGCGTCGCGGCCGCTCTAGGAGCGGCTCGGCCGGCCGGGGGCGCCCCCGGCCGCGGGAAGGCGCTGGACGTAGCGCTGGATCTCGTCCGGCGCGAGCCGGCTCATCCCCTCGCCGACCTGGACGGTGCAGACCTCGACCTGGGCGAGGGTCCCGTTCTCCTCGAGGCCCGCGCGGAGCCCTTCGAGCGCGAGCAGGATCGCGGCGTCCCGGTCGAGGTTCGGGCGGTACTTCTGCTCGAACAGCTCCATCACCGGTCCCTTGTTGCCGCCGGTGCTCGCGGCGCGGAAGCTCGTGAGCGAACCGCTCGGCTCGGTCTCGAAGAGGTGGATGCCGCCGTCGTCGTACCCGCCGACGAGGAGCGCGGTGCCGAACGGGCGGACCCCGCCGAACTGGGTGTACTGCTGCTTGTAGTCGCAGATGCGGCGGACGAGCATCTCGACGCTCATCGGCTCGGCGTAGGTGACGCGGTTGATCTGCGCCGCGAGGCGAGCATAGTCGACCAGCACGCGGGCGTCCGCGACCAGGCCGGCCGTGGCGCAGCCGATGTTCTCGTCGATCTGGTGGATCTTCTCGAGGCTCGACGCCTCGGCGAGGCGGGGGTTGGGGATCCGGCGGTCGGCGATCAGGACGACGCCGTTGGCATAGACGACCCCGGCGGTCGTCGCTCCCCGGCGCACCGCCTCCCGGGCGTACTCGACCTGGAAGAGGCGGCCGTCCGGGGAGAAGACCGTGATCGCCCGGTCGTAGGCCATCTGGCCGGGTTGCATCTCCATCGGCGCCGCTCCGGCGCGGCCACCGACGGTCCCTTTATAACACCCGCGCGGGCGGTAACGTTCCGTCCACCGGCTTACCCCCGCTCCGGGAGCGCCGAGCGCCCGCCGCCGGCGGAAACCTAACGTGGTCGCTGGCGCGTGGGCGCGCGTGGAGGACGGCGGCGAACCCCCGGCGCCCCGCCGGTCGCGACTCGCCGGCACCTCCTCGGCGTACCTTCGCTCGGCGGCCGATCAGCCGATCGACTGGTACCCGTGGGGCGTCGAGGCGTTCGAGGTCGCTCGGAGCTCGGGTCGACCGCTCCTGGTCGACGTCGGCGCCTCGTGGTGCCACTGGTGCCACGTCATGGACGAGGGGACGTACTCCGACGCGGAGGTCGGCAAGATCCTCCGTCAGCACTTCGTCGCCGTGAAGGTCGACCGTGACGAGCACCCGGAGGTCGACCGGCGGCTCCAGCGCCAGGTCTCCGCCCTCAGCGGCGAGGGCGGCTGGCCGCTCACCGCGTTCCTGACCTCCGAGGGGGAGGCGTTCTTCGGCGGGACGTACTTCCCCCCGACCGACGGCCATGGCCGGCCGGGGTTCCGTCGGCTCCTCCGGGAGATCGTGCGGATCTGGGTCGAGGAGCCCGAGCGGGTCCGCGAGAGCGCGTCGACGGTGCGCGAGGCGCTCGCCCGGGCGGCGGCGCCCCCGAGCGGCTCCGCCCCTCCAATCCCGGCCTTCGTCGAACGCGTCGCCCACGAGATCAGCGCGAGCTTCGACCCGGCCTACGGCGGGTTCGGCACCTCGCCGAAGTTCCCCCACCCGACCGCCGTCCAGCTGCTCCTCGCCGAGGAGTTCCGGACCGGCGACGGGGCGAGCGGCGACCGCGCGCGGGAGACGCTCCTCGCGATGGCGAACGGGGGGATGTACGACCAGCTCGGCGGGGGCTTCCACCGCTATTCGACCGACGAGCGCTGGCACGTCCCCCACTTCGAGAAGATGGGCGTCGACAACGCCGAGCTCCTCGCGGCGTACCTCGAGGGCTACCGTCGCTACGGCGACGCCCGCTTCGAGGAGGTCATCCGCGGCACGGTCGGCTGGGCCGGCGAGGTACTCGGCGACCCGGGGGGCGGCTGGGCCGCGAGCCAGGACGCCGACAACGCTCCCGGCGACGACGGCGGGTACTTCACGTGGAGCCGGGCCGAACTGCGCGAAGCGCTCGGGGCGGACGAGGCGAAGCTCGTCGCCCGCGCCTTCGGCCTCGGGACCGACGCCCGGATGCCCCACGACCCGGAGCGCAACGTGCTGTTCCGCCTCGTCCCGGCGGCCGAAGCGGCCGACGGCCTCCGGCTGGACGCCCCCGCCGACCTCGTCCTCGAGCGGGCGCTCGGACGCCTCCGCGAGGTGCGCGCCGCGCGTCCGGCGCCGGGGGTCGACCGTGCGCTGTACGCCTCGATCAACGGGCGGTTCATCGCCACCCACGCCGTCGCGGGGCTCCTGTTTCGCGAGCCGCCCTGGCTGGCCGCGGCGCGCCGCGCGGCCGACCGCTGGCTCTCCCGCGGGTTCGAGCCGACCCGCGGGATGGCCCACCAGCTGATGGGGGAGACCGCTCGGGGCTTCGGCCTCCTCGAGGACCAGGTCAGCTTCGCGACCGGCCTTCTCGAGCTCGCCGTC
>Ga0335077_10008818_pt1 | contig 12506 bp, 10 predicted proteins | sample Lox_Sample_31_FD_207151 | JGI IMG/M metagenome (GOLD analysis project Ga0335077, IMG submission 207151) | Soil microbial communities from Loxahatchee National Wildlife Refuge, Florida, United States - Lox_Sample_3.1 | ecosystem: Environmental > Terrestrial > Soil > Wetlands | place: USA...
GTGGGCGCCGTACGTGTCGGACTACTCGCGCTACATGCCGGAGAACACCTCCAGCACGAAGGTCTTCGCCTGCACCTACGTCGGGTCGGTGGTCAGCGCGTCGCTGGTCATGTGCATCGGGGCCATCGCGGCGGTGGTGGCCAAGGACGCGGTGGCCGGGAACGCCCCCGACTACCTCGGCGGGCTGCTGGGTTCCGCGAAGTGGCTGTTCCTGATCATCTTCATCCTAGGAGTCGGCTCCGGGAACTTCGGCAACCTCTACGGGCCATACCTGACGTTCATGGCGATCATCTCGCCGTCGGGCAAGCTCGCCTCGAAGACCACCGGCCGGTCCGCCCGGCTCATCGCCACCACGGTGGTCGCGATCATCGGCACGCTCATCGCGATCAAGGCGAGCAGCAACTTCATCACCGATCTGGAGAACTTCCTGGTCTTCACGCTCTACCTGCTGGTGCCCTGGACGGCGATCAACCTGACCGACTTCTACGTGATCCGGCACGGGCACTACGACATACCCGAGCTGTTCAAGACCAACGGCATCTACGGGAAGTTCAACTGGTTCGCGCTGATCGTGTACGCGCTGGCGGTCGGGATCCAGTTCCCGTTCATGAACGACCCGGCCGTTTACGTCGGGCCGGTGGCCAACGCTCTGGGCGGCGCGGACATCGCGTGGATCGTCGGCTTCGTCTTCGCCGCCGTGGTCTACTACCTCGGCGCGCGGCTCGGGCTGGCCAGCGCGGCGCGGTCGCGCGGCGAGCACGCGGTCCTCGCCGGGAAGCGCGCCAGATAAGCGCCGCCGGCGATGCCGAGCCCGCTCAGCACGGACGGCAGCACCCGCGCCTCGGCGGTACTGAGCAGGAAGGGCGCCGCGGTGGCGCTCTGACCGCAGGCTACGCCCAAGAGGCGGACGGCAGTCTTGGGGCCGGACACATGGACGGCCGGGCCCGGCCCGGCCATGATGTCAGCCAGTGACGCGGGAGATCGCGAGCCGGAGGCGGGGTTACATGAAGACCAGGGCAGCGGTGCTCAGGGACGTGGGCAAGGACTGGGAGATCATCGAGATGGACCTCGACCCGCCCAAGGACGGCGAGGTGCTGGTCCGGTTCGCCGCGGCGGGCCTGTGCCACTCCGATGACCACCTGCGCACCGGCGACATCCCGGTCCGCTACCCGATCGTGGGCGGGCACGAAGGAGCCGGCGTCGTCGAGGAGGTCGGCGGCGGCGTCAGCCGGCTCAGGCCCGGCGACCACGTGGTCTGCTCGTTCCTGCCGACTTGCGGGCACTGCCGGTTCTGCGCGCGGGGCATGACCAACCTGTGCGATCTGGGGGCGCTGTTCATCGACAACTGCCTGCCGGACGGCACGTTCCGGTTCCACGCCGACGGCGAGGACTTCGGCCAGATGTGCCTGCTCGGCACGTTCTCGCAGCGGTCGGTGGTGTCCGAGCACTCCTGCGTCAAGATCGACGACGACCTGCCGCTGGAGATGGTGGCGCTGGTCGGCTGCGGGGTGCCGACCGGGTGGGGTACCGCGGTGAACGCGGGCGGCGTGCGGCCCGGCGACACGACCGTGATCTACGGGATCGGCGGGGTCGGGATCAACGCGGTCCAGGGCGCGGCGTTCGCGGGCGCACGCAACGTCATCGCGGTCGACCCGCTGGAGTTCAAGCGGGAGAACGCCATGGAGTTCGGGGCCACGCACGCCGCCGCCGACGCCGGGACGGCGCAGGAGATCATCACCGAGGTGACCCGGGGCGTCGGCGCCGACCAGGCCCTGATCACCGTGGGGGTGGTCACCGAGGAGGTCATCGCGGCGGCGTTCGCGGCGGTCCGCAAACGTGGCACGGTGGTGATCACCGGGCTGGCCGGGCCGGGCCGCAAGACCATCCAGCTGCCCAGCTTCGAGCTGACGCTGTTCGAGAAGCGGATCCAGGGCGCGCTGTTCGGCGGCGGGAACCCGTTCGACACGATCCCGCAACTGCTAGAGCTGTACCGGGCGGGACAGCTCAAGCTCGACGAGCTGGTCACGAACCGCTACCAGCTCGACGAGGTCAACCAGGGCTATCGGGACATGCTGGACGGCCGCAACGTCCGCGGCCTGCTCGTCCACGACTCCTGACCACGGCTTCCCGCGGCGTTCAGCGGCCTGCCTCGCGGCTTCCCGCGGCGTTCCGTGTGGCCTTCCCTGTGGCTTTGTGCGGCATCCTGCGGCTTTCCGGCGCTTTCCGGCGACCCGATGCCCGGCCGGTGCCGCGATGGCATACTGATGCGAGATCACAATCGGTGCATGAGGGCTCGCCGTGGGCGAGCGTGACCGGACTCGTGAACGCTGGAACCGATGCACGAACCCGCCTATCCCCCGGTGCGACTGGCCGAAGCCGCCGGGGCGCTGTCGCTGGCCACCGACCTGGCGATGGGCCAGTCGCTGGAGCACGGGCTGCGCACGGCGATGCTGGCCCTGCGGACGGCTCAGGCGATGGGGCTGCCCGAAGACGACCAGGTGACCGTGTTCTACACGGGGGTGCTGCATTTCGCCGGGTGCACGGCGGAGAGCGAGATCGACGCGCGGTTCTTCGGTGACGAGATCGTGGCGCGGCCGCGGATGATGACGGTGGCCCACGGGTCCCGGCTGGAGCTCATCGCCATGGCGATGCGGGTGGCTCACCAGGACAGTGCGCCGCTGGCGCGGGCCGCGAGGATGGCCAGGACGGCATTCGGCGGGGTGGCGGAGTTCCGCAGGTGGGCGGCCAGCCATTGCGACGTCGCCCACCTGCTCGGTGCACGGATGGGCCTGTCCGGGCAGGTCGAGCAGGCACTGCGGCACCTCTACGAACGGTGGGACGGCAACGGCATGCCGGGCGAACTGCGCGGCCCGCAGATCCCCCTGGCGGTGCGGCTGATGCAGGTGGCCCAGGACGCCGACGTGGCCTGGCAGCGGGGCGGGTGGGAGCTGGTGCGCAAGACCTTGGCCGAACGGGCCGGGTCGGGACTGGACCCGCGGGCGGTCGAGGCTTTCCTGTCGGTCGGCGACCGGGTGTGCGAGGGCCTGGACGCGCCCTCCATCTGGGACGACGCGATGGCCGCCGAGCCGGGGCCGCGGCCTCTGCTGTCCGGGCCGCGGCTCGATTCCTGCCTGTCGGCGATCGCGGATTTCGCGGACCTGAAGACGATGTGGACGGCCGGTCATTCCCGCGGCGTCGCCGATCTGGCCGGGCGGGCCGGCGCCGTGGCCGGGCTGGCCGCCACCGAGGTACTGACGCTGCGCCGGGCCGGGCTGGTGCACGACATCGGACGCGTCGCGGTCCCGGTCAGCATCTGGGCCAAGCCTGGCCCACTGGCCCGTGGCGAGCAGGAGCAGGTCCGGCTGCACGCCTACCACGGCGAGCGGGTGCTCGAGGCCTGCCCCGGGCTGCACCCGCTGGCGCGCCTGGCCGGATCCCACGGCGAGCGGTCTGACGGGTCCGGCTACCACCGGGGCAGCCGGGCCGGCGAGCTGCCGGCCGCCGCCTGGCTGCTGGCGGCGGCGGACTGTTACCAGGCGATGCGCGAACCGAGGCCGCACCGTCCCGCCCGGTCGGCACGGGCCGCGGCGGACGAACTGTGGCGGGACGCGGCGGCGGGCAAGCTCCCGGCCGAGGCGGTGCGGGCGGTGCTGACGGCAGCCGGCCAGCCGCTCCGGCCGGTGCCCCGGCCCGCGGGGCTGTCCGAGCGGGAGTGTGAGGTTCTCCGCCTCATCGCCCGCGGGATGGCCACCAAACAGGCCGCCCGCCAGCTGGGGATCTCCCCGAAGACCTGCGACCACCATATCCAGCGCCTGTACCGCAAGACGGGCCTGTCCACCCGCGCGGGCGCGACGCTGTTCGCGCTCGAGCACGGGCTCATCCCGCCGGGCTAGCGACCCTGGCCGGGCCCGATAGGGAATTCTCCCCACTGCCGCCGGCGGACGTTGTTGCCTAACCTCTTGCTGAGCGCCGGTCACCGGGGGGAAACGGTCCGCCTGGGGTAGCGGCCGTGGTGGCCCGGCGCTCTATCCACGTCACGGTTTCCTGGCCACCACGACGCAGTAGTACGACGCGGCCAGGTTGGCGGGCAGCGGCTCACCGGGATCGGGACGCCATTCCGGCGGCCAGACCAGGCCCGGCTCGATGATCTCCAGCCCGGCCACCAGCCGGGCTACCTGGTCACGGCTGCGCACGTGCGCCTGCTCGGTGGCCTCCTTGAACACCCGCTCCATGTCGCGTACCTCGGGGACGGCGTCCGGGGTAGCGTGCGAGATCGCGACGTGGCTGCCGGCCGGGAACCGGGCCAGCAGCCGGGCGATCAGCCCGGCCGGGTCATCGTCGCCGGCGACGAACTCCAGGACCGACGGGAACAGCAGCGCGGCCGGCTGGCTGAAGTCGATCAGCTCGCGCAGGGCGGGGTCGGCGAGGACCTGCTCGGGTTCGGTCAGGTTTCGCTCGACGACGGCGGTGCCGGGCACGTTGTGCAGCGTGTTCCGTGTGTGTGCCAGCACCACCGGATCATGGTCGACGTAGGCGACCCGCGGCTGCGGGCACGCCTGCAGCGCGATCTCGTGGGTGTTCCCCTGGATGGGCAGCCCCGCTCCGAAGTCGATGATCTGCCGGATCCCCGCGCCGGCGGCCAGGTAACGGACCACCCGGCGCAGGAAGGCCCGGTTCCACTGCACAGCCAGCCGCATGTTCGGCAGCCGCGCGATCATCGACTCGGCCGCCGCCCGGTCGGCCGGGTAGTTGTCCTTGCCGCCGAGCAGGTAGTTATAGATCCGCGCCGCGCTCGGAATATCCGGCCGGAACGTCTCGCGCCAGTCACCGTCGTACGTCACAGCCAGCCCCCCCAGGCCAACGCCAGCCGTTCCCGGACCGCGGGCCGGGGACGGGAGAGAGTGCTCGCGGTTCGTCACCGAATGATCACCCGCTGCCTCCTCCCGGAATGATATCGCAGGTTCCGAATCACAAAATCGACCCAACCGTGGCGGCCGTTACGGCTTCCTGGCCACCGCGGCGTACAGCGGGATCGGCTCCCCCGGCGCCGGCTCGTCCGCGGCGCGCCGCCACTCCGGCACCGTCACCAGGCCCGGCTCGACCAGCTCGAGGCCGCCCAGGAAGCCTTCCACCTGCTCGCGGGAGCGCAGCCGCACCCGCTGGGCGGCCAGCTGGTTCCAGTGCCGCTCCGCTTCCAGCAGGGCTGGGTCCAGATCGCTGGCCGGATGCATGACGGCCAGGTAGCTTCCCGACGGCACGGCGGCGGTCAGGGCGGCCACGGCCGAGGAAGCCACCCCGTCGTCCTCGATGAAGTTCAGCAGGTCCACCATCATGATCGCGACCGGCGCCCGGAAGTCCAGGGTCGAGGCGGCCTCGGCCAGGATGGTGCCGGGGTCGCGGGCATCGGCGTCGATGTAGCTGGTCACCCCGTCCGGTGAGGACGTCAGCAGCGCACGCGCGTGCGTGAGCACCACGGGATCGTTGTCGACGTAGACCACGCGGCAGTCCGGGGCGACCAGCTGCGCGACCTCATGTGTGTTTCCCGCCGACGGCAGCCCGGTGCCGATGTCGAGGAACTGCCGGATCCCGGCCCCGCCGGCCAGGTACCGGACGGCCCGGCCCAGGAAGGCCCGCGACTCCGGCGCGGCGACCCGGATGACCGGCGCCACCTCCATCAGCTGCCGGGCCGCCATCCGGTCGACCTCGAAGTTGTCCTTGCCGCCCACCATGTAATTCCAGGCCCGCGCCACGTTGGCCAGGCTGGTGTCGATCTTCGGCCCGCTCGTCTGCGGCACCGGGATTAACCGCGCGTCGTCCATGGCCGTCAGCAGTCCCTTTCGCTCGGTAGTGACCAAGCGTAAGGTTCCGGCACCAACCGCGCCATACCCCCCCGGTGCACGGTGTCTCCCTTATCAGGAACCCCAGAGTTCGGCGGCGGTCCGGACGACCAGGTCGAGCTTGGCGCGGAGCAGGCTCCCGACGTGGTCGGCGCGGAACGGCGGCGTGCTCCGGGGGGCCATGGCTCAGAACAGGCTGTCGGGCAGGCCGAAGTGGACACGGGCCAGATCGCCCGCCGTGGCCAGGTGCTGGGCAGCGATGTGCCCGCGGTACACCTCAGAAGGTGCGGATGGCGATCTCGGCGGGGGCGGCGAGCAGGCCGGTGATCTCGTCATCCAGGCGGCTCAGGGTGATCGACACGCCGGCCATGTCCAGGGACGTGCAGTAGTTGCCGACGTAGTTCCGCCGCACGTTGATGCCGCGCTGGGCCAGCTGCTCGTGAGCGTAGCCGTACAGCAGGTACAGCTCGCTGACCGGCGTGCCGCCCAGCCCGTTGACCATGAGGGCCACGTTGTCCCCCGGGCCGAAGGGCAGGTCGGTCACGACGGCCTCCAGCAGTTCGTCGGCGATCGCGTTGGCGCTGGCCAGCTTCTCCCGGCGGCGGCCCGGTTCGCCGTGGATGCCGACGCCCATCTCCATCTCGTCGTCGCCCAGCTCGAACAGCGGGGAGCCCTTGGCCGGCGGCGTGCACGAGGTCAGCGCCATGCCCATGGTCCGGGTCACGGAGTTGACCTTGTTGCCGATGCGCAGCAGCTCGTCAAGCGGGGCGCCCTGTTCGGAGGCGGCCCCGGTCGCCTTGATGACGAAGAAGTTGCCAGCCACACCGCGCCGCCCGACCGTGTAGGTCGAGTCCTTCACCGCCACGTCGTCGTCCACTATCAGCGTGCCGATCGTGATCCCGTCCGCCTCGGCCATCTCCTGGCCCATCTCGAAGGCCATCCGGTCGCCGGTGTAGTTGTTGACGATGTGCAGCACGCCCTTGGGCGAGGCGAGCAGCTTGCTCGTCTCCAGCACGTAGTCCATCGGCGGCGCGGAGAACACGTCGCCCGGGCAGGCGGCGTCGAGCATGCCCCGGCCGACCACCATGACGTGCGCGGGCTCGTGCCCGGACCCGGAGCCCTGAACGATCGAGACCTTGTCGTCGCGGGGCGCGTCGGCCCGCATGATGAGGTTGTACTCGGGCACGTACCGCAAGGTGTCCGGGTTGGCCAGCGCGATGCCCTTGAGCATCTCGGGCACGAACTGCCGGGGATCGTTGACGAATTTCTTCATGGCACTGACCTCCAAGGATTCCGGATCAAGGACTCACACCTCGCGCTTGCCCCACTGGTCGGCGAGCGTCTCGAACATGACCGCGACCGCGATCGCACCCGCGTCCAGGGTGCCGATGCTGCGCTCGCCGGTATAGGCGGCCCGGCCGCGCATGGCCTGCATCGACCGGGTCGCCTCGGCGCGCTCGCGGGCGACGGGCGCCGCCGCGCGCAGCGCCGCCGCCGCGTCGTCTCCGGCGCCGACCCGCTCCTCGAGCGTGTCCACCGCGGGCACCAGCGCGTCCAGCAGGGTCTTGTCTCCCACGTCCGATTTCCCGCGCGCCTTGATGCCCTCGATCGCGGCCCGCAGCATCGCGATGATTTGAGCGGGCTCCAGCTGGTCGGCGGCCCCGGCGGTGGTGCCCGCGCGCAGAAAGGCGGTGCCCCAGATCGGGCCGGAGGTGCCGCCGATGCGGCTGGTGATCACCACGGCGATCTTCTTGAGGAAGGTTCCGATGTCGGTGCGGTCGAAGCCGTCCCAGCCGGACAGCACGAGCTCGAAGCCGCGTGCCATCGAGTAGCCGAAGTCACCGTCGCCTACCACGGCGTCCAGGTCGCCGAAGTACCTCTCGTTGTCGACCGCGACCGTCGCGATCGTGCGCACGACCGCCTCGACGTCGGCCAGGTCTGCTGTGGACATAGGGGTGCTCCTTAGGGAAGCAGGCAACGGAGGTCGGCCAGGGTGATCCAGGCGCCCGGCGTGGCCCGGCTGCGGTTGGCCAGGACCCTCGTGGCTTCCCCGCCGGGATCGCCCAGTGAGGAGACGACCAGGGCGGCCTCGGTGAAGTCCTCGCTGGCGGTGTAGTCGTTGACGGTGATCAGGCAGGTCAGGCCGGCCGCGGCGGCGGCCAGCAGGCCGTTGCGCGAATCCTCGACCACGACCACGTTGTCCGCGGGCAGGCCGAGTGAGCGCAGGGCCAGCAGGTAGATGTCGGGGGCGGGCTTCTTTCGCGGGACGATGTCGCCGGCGAACACACTGACCGCCCGGGCGTGCTCGGCGCCGACGGCGCGGAGCAGGGTAGCCCGGACCGAGGGCTCGGCCGAGGTCGACGCCACGGCGACGGGCCAGCCCGCGGCCAGCGCCTCACCCACGACGCGGGCGATGCCCGGCCGGGGCGGGACCGCGCCGGAGCCGACCAGCTCGGCGTAGATGGCGGTCTTGCGCCGGTGCCAGGCGGCGATCGCGGCCTGCTGTCCGTCGGCGTCGGCCGGCAGGCCGGCCTTCGCCACGAACTCCGGCGTGAGCAGGCTGGCCATTCGTTCCTTGCCGCCGCCGATGCGGAGCTTCTCGCCGTATTCCGCCACGCTCCAGCGGACCGGGAGGCCGAACTCTTCGAACGTCTGGTTGAAGGCGGGCAGATGCCCGTAGCGCTCGGTGTCGGCCAGCACCCCGTCGCAGTCGAACACCAGAGCTCTCGGGAGTCTTGGGATCGGAGCCGCCGGCCCGCTCACACGCTCACCAGGCCTTGCCGACGCTGCCGAAGCGGCGCATGTGGTCGGCGGCCATGTCCTTCACCGCGGCCCGGACCGCTCTGAACAGCGACGGCGGATCCCACGTGTCGCGTTCCTCCGCGTCGCGCAGGAAGGCCAGGTTGGCCTTCATGAAGCTGACCTTGAGGGCGGTGGAGATGTTCACCTTCGCGCAGCCGCGCGCGATCAGGTCGGTGAACTGGGCGTCGGTCATTCCCGTGCCGCCGTGCAGGGCGATTGGGATCGGCTCGGCCGCCACGATGTCGGACACCCGCTGTATGTCGAGATGGGGCTCGGAGTGGTAGACGCCGTGCGCGTTGCCGATGGCGGGCGCGAACACGTCGATGCCCGTGGTGCGGATGAACTTCAGCGCCACCGGCAGCGAGTGCCGCTCGCCCTCCTCGTCCGAGCCGATGTCGTCCTCGACGCCGGTGATAGCCTCGATCTCCCCCTCGACGTTCGCGCCGTAGGCCCGGGCCTCGGCCACGACCTCGACCGTTTGCCGCTGGTTCTCCGCCACCGGCAGCCGGGAGGCGTCGAACAGGACCGAGTTCCAGCCCTTGCGCAGGCAGCCGGTGATGACCTCGCGGTCGGGGCAGTGGTCCAGGTGCAGGCTGACCGGGACCTCGATGCCCGCGGTCAGCTCCCGCCACATGGCGTACAGCAGGTCCAGGCCGATGGACCGGACCGTCTTGACCGAGGTCTGGATGATGACCGGGGAGCGCTGCTCCACGGCCGCGGCCAGCACCGCCTCCAGCGTCAGGTCGTTGACCACGTTGATCGCCGCGACGCCGTAGCGCTCATCGAACGCACGGTCGACGATCTGCTTCATCGGTACCACGGGCATATGTGCGAAGCTACGCAGCTACGTGGCCGGACGGATCAGTGAAACTACCCATCTTCGGGGAGGACTTCCCCTACCGGGCGGCCTGCCGGAGCCGGGCCTGGCCGGCCAGCGCGGCCAGTTCGGTACGGTTGCGGGCGCCGGTCTTGCGCAGCACGGCGCCGACGTGTTTCTCGACGGTCTTGATCGACAGCACCAGTTGCTCGGCGATGAGCTTGTCCGGCAGGCCCTGCTCCATCAGGCTGCGCACCTGGCGTTCGCGCTCGGTCAGGGCCGGCCCGGCTTCGTCATCGCGCAGGCCGCCCTGCAGCCGCTGGAGCGCGGGACCCGACAGGATGGCCTGGCCGCGGCCGGCCGCGATGACGGCCCGGGCCAGTTCCGGGCCGTCCGCGCCGGTATCCACGCAGCCGCGTGCGCCGGCGCGGATCGCGGTGGCGACCAGCTTCTCGTCGCCGACCTCGCACAGGCCCACCACGGCCAGGCCCGGATGGCGGCGCAGCAGCAGGCCGGTCACGTCCGGGACCGGCGGCCCCGGGCGGCCCGGGGCGGCCAAGGGGTCCAGGGAGGCCATGGGGGCCAGGGGAGCCATGGGGTCCATGGGGGCAAGGGGAGCCATGGGGGCGGGGGCGGCCGTTGAGTCGCCGGCGTGCCGAGCGGGGCCGGACCCCGAAACCGCGGGGTCGCCGGCGGGCAGGCCGAGGTCGGCGAGTACCACGTCGGGCCAAAGGCCGGCGCAGGCTTTCAGCGCCTGCTCCGCCGTGGCGGCCTCGCCGACCACCTCGAGGCCCGGGTCGGTGGCGGACAGCAGGCGGGCGATCCCGGCCCGCAGCAGGGGCCGGGCCGCCGCGATGAGCACGCGCAGCCGGGGGGCGGCCTGCTCCTCACCGAGCCGGTAGGGGAAGCGGGCCCGGATCCGGGTGCCCCAGCCGGCCAGCGAGTCGACGTCGACCGCGGCCCCGAGCACCCGCGCTCGCTCGCTGAGGGCGCGCAGCCCGAAGCGGTCGCCCGGCCACCCGGCCTTCGGATCGAAGCCCTGCCCGTCGTCCTGGACCAGGAGCGTGACCGCGTCCGGCTCGTACATCAGGCCCAGCCGGACCGAATTGGCCCGGGCGTGCCGGACGATGTTGGTCAGCGCCTCACGCGCCACCAGCAGCACTCCATGGGCTAGGCTCTCCTCCATCGCGGCCGGCGTCCCGGCCGAGACGTAGCGGAGCTCGAGCCCGCCGATGCTCTGCGCCCAGGCCGCCTCCGAGCGGAGCGCCGCTTCCAGCGTCTGGCCGTTCAACGGCGAGGAGGCCAGGCCCAGCAGGGTGAGCCTGGTCTCGGCCAAGGCGTCCCGGGCGGCCGTGCTGGCCTGCTCGAACTGACCGGCGTCGAGGTGGACCCGGATGCTCACCAGCCGCTGGGTGAGGCTGTCGTGTACCTCGCCCAGCAGCCGGTCGCGCTCGGCCGCCGCGGCCTCGGCCCGGGCCCGCTCCTCGGCGGCCTCGTGCATCTGCGCGGTGGCCAGCGCGATCGCCGCGTGCCGGGCGAACAGCTCGAGCAGTTCGGCGTCGTCGGGCCCGAAGACCCGCCGTTCGTCGCGGCTGAACACGATGCAGGCGCCGATGATGCGGCCGCGCCACTCCAGCGGGACCCCGATCACGCCGCGCAGGGTGGCCCGGTCCCCGGGCGCCACGTGGCCGCCGTGGACTTCGTCGTAGCGGGCGAACCAGATCGGGGCGCGGTGCGCCACCACCGCTCCGGTCATCCCCTCGGTCAGCGGGAAGACCCGGCCGGACTGGCAGGCCACGCCGATGTCGGCTTCCTTGCGGTAGGTGCCGGCGGCCTCGTCCACGCTGCAGATCGAGCCCGCGGGGCAGCCGAGCAGCTCGGTGCACCGGCGCAGGATCCGTTCCAGCAGGGGGCGCAGCGAGAACTCGCCGGCCAGGTCCTCGGCCACCGCGATCAGGCCGGCCGCCCGCGCGGCGGCGCCCCGCTGACTCTGCGGCGGGCTAGCAGGGACTGGCTCGGCGGACACACGCCCTCCGGATCCTGGACTACGCTGTCACGGCCCTGACGTCACGACCAGATGGATCCGAGCATCACCCGCGTGATGCTGTCACGTCAAGGACGACCAGGGCTTTTACCGCGCTTCGTTCGGTATGAAGAAAAGGACCTCAGGCCACGGCGGACAGCAGCGGCGCTAGCAGGCCGAGGTCCTCCTCGGCGGCGGTCAGGATCACGCCGCTGACCAGCTTGCGGGCGTCCCGGATCAGGCCGGCGGCGAGTTCGGTGCCAGCGGCGCGGGCGGCGCCGCGGCCGGCCCGTTCCATGGCGCGCAGGGTGTCCGGCGGGATGGTCACGCCGGGGACCTCGTGGGCCAGGTAGTCCGCCTCCTCGAAGCTGCGCAGCGGGCTGACCGACAGGAGCAGCGGCGTATCCTCGGCCTGCAGGGCGGTCACCACGCGCAGCAGCGAGTCCAGCTCGTAGACGGGCCGGCTGACCAGGAAGTGCGCGCCCGCCCGGACCTTGGCCCGGGCCCGGGCGATCTCCGCGTCCATGTCGCGCGCGCCGGGGTTGACCCGCGCGCCGATGCAGAACGAGGTGCGGGTGGTGAGCGCGAGGCCGTTGGAGTCGCGGCCCGCGTTCAGGCCGGCCAGCAGGGCGATGAGGCCGAGCGAGTCGACCTCCCAGATGCCGTCGACGGCCGGGTAGTCGCCCCGGACCGGCGGGCTGCCGGTGGTGCCGATCACACTGCGCAGGCCGAGGGCGTGCGCGCCGAGCAGGTCGGCCTGCAAGGTCATGATGGTCTTGTCCCACGTCGTCACCGTGGCGACGGTTTCCACGCCGGCGTGCTGCTGGAGGTGCAGCGCCATGTCGAGGGCGTCCAGGTGGGTGCGCGCGGTCTCGGGCGGCTGGACCGCGAACACCGCGATGCCGTGGGCCGCCAGCACGGCCGCCGCCTCGAGCGCGTCGGCGGCTCGGACCCCAAGGCCGCCCGCCGGGGTGGCGATCGCGGCCGCGACGACGAACCGGCGGCTGGCCAGCTGGTCGGCGAGGGT
>Ga0335077_10008819_pt1 | contig 12505 bp, 14 predicted proteins | sample Lox_Sample_31_FD_207151 | JGI IMG/M metagenome (GOLD analysis project Ga0335077, IMG submission 207151) | Soil microbial communities from Loxahatchee National Wildlife Refuge, Florida, United States - Lox_Sample_3.1 | ecosystem: Environmental > Terrestrial > Soil > Wetlands | place: USA...
CGGCGCGGTCCTCCGGGCGGGCCGGAACATCCAGGCCGCCGCCGCCAACGCGACGATCAGGCACGCGAAGACGAACCGCCGCAGGGCCGGCTTTTCGGGCTGACCGGGGACGAGTACGGGCGCCGGCGCCTCGGTACTATCGGGTTGGGGGTACGCGGCGGGTTGCAAACTCTAATTTAACTCAATGAGAATTTAAGAGCCAGAAGGACGAATCGTAAGGAAATGTAAGCCCTCACGAGCACCGCTGCTCCCGCGCCGCCCGGGTGGCCAGCTCGTCGCAACGATTGTTGTCCGCGTGGCTGGCGTGCCCCCTGGTCCACGTCCAGACGGTCTTGTGCCGGTTCACCTGTTCCTCCAGCGCCTGCCACAAATCCTGGTTGACGACCGGCTTCTTCGCCGCCGTCGTCCAGCCCTTGCGCTTCCACCCGTGGATCCACGTGGTGATGCCGTTCTTGAGGTACTCCGAGTCGGTCACCACCTCGACCTCGCACGGCTCTTTCAGCGCGCGCAGGCCCTCGATCGCCGCTGTCAGCTCCATGCGATTGTTGGTGGTATGAGGCTCGCAGCCCGAAAGCTCCTTTTCATTGCCGCCGTACCGCAGGATCGCCGCCCACCCGCCGGGACCCGGATTGCCCGAACAGGCACCGTCGGTGATCAATTGGACTTTCTTCACCGGGCCATCACCGCGAAGAACTCGTCCACCTCTTCCAGAATCCGTTCCGCGTCGCGCGCCTGGTAGATCGCCGCGCGAAGCTGCGCCCCGTGCCGGATCCCATGCGTGAAGTAGGTCGCGAACTGCTTCATCTTGCCCGTCATGTCCAACTCGCCGCGCTCCACCAGCATGGTGTAGTACCCGCGCATCATTTCGTAACGATCGCGATCGTGCGGCTCCTCGTAGGCGCCTGTCGCCAGGTATTGTCCGATTTGCCGGAAGATCCAGGGATTCGAGCTGGCGGCCCGTCCGATCATCACGGCGTCGCAGCCCGTTTCGCGCGCCATACGCACGGCGTCATCCGGCGTGACGATGTCCCCGTTGCCGATCACCGGGATCTTTACCGCGGCTTTCACCTCCGCGATGCGCGACCAGTCCGCCTTACCCGCGTACCCCTGCTCGCGCGTGCGCGGATGCAGCGCGATCGCCTGCAGCCCGCAATCCTCCGCCAGGCGCGCCATGCGAACCGCGACCAGCTCCTGATCGTTCCACCCGGCGCGGCATTTCAGCGTGAGCGGAATTGCGATCGCCTTCCGCACCTCGCGCAGCAAGCGTTCTACCAGCGGGAGGTCGCGGAGCAGGCCGCTGCCGCCGTTGCACTTCACCACCTTGTTCACGGGGCAACCGAAGTTGATGTCCAGGATGTCGAAGCCGAGATCCTGGCAGACCCGCGCCGCATCGGCCATCACTGCCGGGTCCGCCCCGAAGAGCTGCGCCGAGATCGGATGCTCCTCCGGGTCGAAGGCCAGATACCGCTTCAGTGTTTTGGTAGGCTTGCGCGCCCCGCGCGAGGCGCTCACGCCGTGCGAGCTGGTGAATTCGGTCATGATCAGCCCGCACCCGCCGAGGTTTCGGATAAACCTCCGAAACACGGTATCGGTAACCCCGGCCATGGGGGCCAATATCGTCGCCGGCGCGATCCGTACCGGGCCGATGGAAAACTCTGCGGGGAAGACGTTCATGAGGCGCTACTTTCAATTCTACCGTGTCGCCGTTCGAAACCCGGCGCCACCCGAGCCCGTCCCTTAACCAGGATGAAACCGCTGCACATCGTACTCCTCCTCGGCGCGGGCGCCGCCGCCGGCGCCTTGGTCATGACGATTGCACAACGCCACCAGCCCGTGGCCCGGCCGGCCCAGATTGCGCGGGTACTGCCGCAGACCCCCGCGGCCCAGCCCCCCGTTCCCCAGACCCCTCCCGCCGCCACGCCTGCACAAGAACCGAAGCCGCTCCCCGAGTCCACCCGACCCTCGCCTTGGGAAGCGCCCAAGCCCGGCCGCACGCACACCCATGCGGCGCCTCCAAAACGCCCGGCCGAGCAGCAGGCAGTGGTGCGCTCCACGCCCCCGCCGGTAGTCGCCGCTCCGCCCACGGAGCAGCCCGTAACACCGCCTGCCGTCCAGGAGCCCGTCGCGGCCCCAGCCACTCCACCCGCGCGCGTCGAGCCGGAGAACGCGACTCCGCCTCCGCCGCCGCCCCCGCCCGAGCCCGCCAAGGTGACGCTGAACGCCGGAACCCTGCTCCCGGTGCGCCTTGTGGACGGGCTCAATGCAGAGCGCAACAAGCCTGGCGATACGTTCACCGCAACCCTCGAGAAGGAGCTTGCGGCCGACGGTTTTGTCATCGCCGAGCGTGGCGCGCGGGTGGAGGGCCGGGTCACGGATGTCGATCCGGGCGGGCGGGTCCGGGGCGTCTCGACGCTCAGCGTCGAGCTGACGCGTCTGCACACCTCCGATGGCCAGAACGTCACTATCCAGACCGATGCCTTCCAGCGCCGCGCGCAGGAAACTCACGGTGCCGATGCTGCGAAGATCGGCGCCGGCGCCGCGATCGGCGCCGCCATCGGGGCCATCGCGGGCGGCGGTAAAGGAGCGGCCATCGGAGCCGGGGCGGGCGGCGCGGCGGGGACAGGAGCCGTGCTCGCCACTCGCGGCAAACCCGCTGCGCTGCCGTCGGAGACCCACGTCAACTTCCGCCTGTCCGCGCCAGTCACATTAACGGAACGACGTTAGAGTTTCAGGCCTCGAGGGGCAGTCTGCGGATTCTCCGCCCCGTGGCGTCGAAGATCGCGTTGCCGATTGCCGGCGCGATGCCCACGATCGGCGTTTCTCCCGCACCCGCGCTCACCAGGTCTTTGCGGTCCAGCAGCACGCTCTCGATCGCCGGCGCATCCGAAAACCGCGGCACGCGGTATCGCGCCAGCCGGTTATTCAGAATCTTCCCGTCGCGGAAATCGATCCGCTCGAACAGCGCGCCACCCAGCCCCATGATGATGGCGCCTTCCACCTGGTTGCGGAGATGCTCCGGGTTCACGACCGCGCCGCACTCGAAGGCCACTACGGTGCGCAGCACTTTAGTTGTGCCCGTGTTCGGGTCCACGGAGACTTCGGCGCAGGTGGCAACATAGCTGCCCTTCTCGAAGCCTGCGCCGATCCCGAAGCCGTGCCCGGCGGTCTTCTTGCGACCGCGCCAGCCGAACTTGTCCGTCGCGGCCAGAATCACGGCGCGCAGGCGTTCGTCAGTGGCATTCTTCAACCGGAAATCCAGCGGGTCCATCCGGATCGAATGTGCCAGCTCGTCCATCCACGATTCACGAACGAAGTGGTTCGCCGTCGCCGCGAGCCCGCGATACGATCCCTGGCGGAGCGGTGACCGCGACTGGTGAAACTGCTCCTTTTTTCCTGGAATATGGTACGGCGAATTCAGCGCGCTCGGACCCGAGTTGTAGTTGTGAAATTCCCACTCGGTGATCGTCCCGTCCGGCGCCACCTTCCCGCCGACCTCGATCAGCCCGCCGGGGCGGAAGTATGCCCAGGTCAGCTCCTCGTCGCGCGTCCAATTGCGCTTCACGGGATGGCCGACGGCCTTCGCGATGCGCGCGGCTTCGATGGCGGCATCGCCATTGTGTTTGCCGCCGTAGCCGGAGCCCGTGTCGGGCATGACGACGTGCACGTTATCGGCGGAGATCCCGAGGTGTTGCGCGAGCTCGCTGCGCACGCCGAACGGCCGCTGCGTCCCGGTCCAGACGGTGAGCTTGTCGCCATCCCACTCCGCGACGGCTGCGCGCGGCTCCAGCGGCACGTGCGCGATGTACGCCACCGTGTACGGGGTCAATCCCGCGCCGGCTCCGCCGCCGGCATTCTGTTTGAAATAGTCGAACACCCGCTGGCTGTCGGTTTCGGCGTCTACGTGGGTCCACTCCGCCTTCAACGCCGCGACCGCCTGCTCCGCCAGGTGAGGTTCAGGCGCGGCGACCGCCACGAAGTTGCCGTCGCGCACGACCTTTACGCCCGCGATTTTTTCTGTTGCCGAAGAATCCAGCGACACCAGCGATGCCCCGAACTGGGGCGGGTACAGCATTTTGGCCCACATCATCCCGGGCCGCTTCATGTCATACGCGTATCGGTGAGCGCCGGTGACGATCTCGCGGCCGTTCACTTTGGCGAGGCTCGTGCCCGCCACCTTCCAATCCGCGGGCGGGACGAGCGCCACGCCCGATGGGATCGCGCGGGCCAGCTTCTCTCCTTTGGTCAACTCGCCGAAGGTCGCCGAACGCGCGCCCGCCGTCACCTTACCATCGGCGCACGCCAGCGCTGCGCGGTCCACGCCCCACTTCTGCGCCGCCAGGTCCAGCAGCATCTCGCGCGCCGATGCCGCCGCGCGCCGGATCTGAGGCCACATGCGCGGCGTGGTCTGGCTTCCCACCGTCCCCTGATCGAACGGCGTCAGCGCCGTATCGCCCATCACCATCCGGATCGACGAGAGCGGCACGCGCAGCTCTTCCGCCGCTGCCTGTGTCAGCGACGTGCGCGCGTTCTGCCCCACCTCCACTTTGCCCGTGTACACCGTGATGGCGCCGCTCTCCGCGATGTGGAGCCACGCGCTCACGTCGGAGGGCATCGCACCGCCGCGGAGCTGCCCGCCGGTCTCCTGCGCATAGATGGGGTCTTCGTCGGCGGTGATCAGCACCAGGATGCCGCCGCCGAGCACGGAAAAGAAGTCGCGGCGTTTCATGCGCGGCCTCCTTTCCCCGCGGCCGCGCGAATCGCGCGCACGACCCGCGGGTATGTCCCGCAGCGGCAGATGTGCCCGTTCATCCCGGCGGCGATCTCCGTCTCGCTCGGGTTGGGATTCCGGCGGAGCAGCGACACGGCGCCCAGGATCATCCCCGGCGTGCAGTAGCCGCATTGCAGCGCATCGGCCTCCAGGAAGGCTTCCTGCATCGGATGCAGCTTGCCCTCCGGCGCCAGCCCTTCGATGGTGATAATCTTTTTCGACCCGACGGCGCCGATTTTGGTGAGGCAGCTTTTTGCCGCGACGCCGTCGATCAGCACCGTGCAAGCCGCGCACTGCCCCTCGCCGCACCCGAATTTCGTGCCCGTCAGATCGAGATCATCGCGCAGGACGCTGAGCAGCATCCGCTCCGGATCGGCGTCGATCCGCCGCATGGACCCGTTCACATGGAGTTCGGTGACTCTGGCCATGCAACAATGTTACCGCCGGATCCGCTATTTTTCGCGTTTGGCGGCGAAATCGAACGACCGGTCCATTGCGGGAATGGTCACGGTCATCTTCATGTCGTCGCCGCTGATCGTGCCTTTATAATTCAGCACCAGTTCCCCATTCGGCGTATCGCGTTTCACAGTGAACGAAACGTTATCGCCTTCCACCTTCCCATCCGCGATAGGCGCCTCGCCGGCTTGACCGGTTACGGTGCCGGTGAGTTTGCCGCCATCCACCTTGAACACGAATGTGTTTTGGATGGTCCCGTTCGGGGTCTCGAGCGACGCCTTCCACGTGCCTGCCACGTCAGCGGCGGCGGCGGTCATCGCGAGCGCAACAAAGAGAGTCGTCAACAGCTTCATTCAGATGCTCCTTTCGGTTAGTCCAGTGTGACATGCCGGCCGGCGCGCGTGCATTAAAGCGCAATAACGTTAACAACCTTTCAGTCTCGCAACGCCCTGCCGCTTCACCGCGTTCCTCGAATCAGGGAGGCAGAAAAAAAATGAAGACACTGGTACTGATGAGCACCTTGGCCGTGGGCACTATTCTCACCGGTTGTGCCGGCAGAGCCTATGTGGCGTACGGTGCGCCCCCGCCTCCACGCTATGGCTTCGTCGGAACCGCGCCCGGCCCCGGCTACGTGTGGGCCGACGGGTATTGGGATCGCCGCGGCGGCCAGTGGGCCTGGGTTCAAGGCACCTGGCAGCGTCCTCCGCATCCGCACGCTGTGTGGGTTGCTCCCGCATGGCGCCAGGAGCACGGCGCGTGGCGCTTCCATAAAGGATACTGGCGGCACTGAGGACCGATCAGGTCGCCGCAGCGGCGCCCGAGCCGGCTGCGCGCGTGACGGACTCGGGCTGCACGCGCAGCGGCCCCCGCCAGCGCAGGTAGGGAATATTCAAGAGCGCTCTCAGGATGAGGTAAATGACGATCGCGGCAGCGACCGATCTTCTCTGGTCCGGGAAGTTCGCGATGGCGACGGCGATGGCCAGCGCCGAGTGGCGCGAAGAGGTGGCCAACGCCAGAGTGGTCCGGTCGGGTTCGGCGGGCCCTCCCAGCAGGTGGCCCGCGGTGGTGCCGATAGCCATGAACACGGCGAACGCCACGAGCGTCTGGGTTCCGGCCAGGGTAGCGATCGTGCTCCATGAGATCACCAATATTGGGATCACGCCGGCGATCAGGATTATGGCGCCGGCCATCAACAAGAGCCGCACGATCTTTGTCAGGGCCGGCAGGTATCGGGCTGCGATCATCCCCGCCACCAAAGGAGCCAGAATGCTCTGGACGACCAGAAGCGCGGCCTGTCCGAAGCCGTACGTCGCCCGGCGTCCGAACGCCCATGCCATGAACTGAACCGTAGCCGGCACCAGCACGATGGCGAGAAGCGCCTGCGAAACCAGCAGCCCCAGCGGGTATCGCGTGGAGGCACCCGAAGTCAGGTGGAGCCGGAGGAGGAGCGGCGGCACCGGAGTGAAGGACAGGACCGCCAGGGTGAGAGCGACTGGCGGAGGCAGCGAAAATGCTTTAATCAGCAGAATGGCGGCAAGGGGCGCCACAACGTTCCTCGCGAGAATCGAGCGCAGCAGGAGCCGGGGGTTTCGAAACAGGTAGGTCGAGTCCTGCCAGGTGCTGGCCGCGCCGATCGCGAAGACCTGCGCGACGATGCTGATTCTCAGAACCAGCGGCAGAAATCGGAGCCACTCCTGCATGCGCTAAACAACTGGATGCGCGGGAGAGGCGGGCGGATCTACTTCTTGGAGGCCGTCCAGGTGGCCCGGTCGTCGAATCCCGTGTAGACCGCCGTGCCTTTCATCGTGGTCGGGCTCTCAATCGTGCCTTTATATGCCACTTTGATCGTCTGGTCGGCGGCGCTGCCTTCGAAGCTGAATTCGATGGCGTTACCCTTCACCGTGCCCGTCAGCTTGGCATCGCCGAAAATCTGGCTGTGGAACGTCCCCGTCAGTTGTTCGCCGCTCTGCTTAAGCTCTACGGTCGGCATCCCCGAGCCCTGACTGGTTTCCACATTCAGTTGCCAGGAGCCCGAAACGTCGGCCGCCAACAGCGCCGGAACGCAAAGCGCCAGCGCGGAGATCAGTTTGTACATGGCGCAAACCCCCGGGAGTTACTTTACATCAGTTCTCCCGGTGCTCGTCAACCACGCCACGGCCGCGCCCAACACGAACCCGAGAGCCAGAGCCGCGCCGAGGCGCAGCCGGTCCTCGAACGGGATGAATCTGGTGCCTTCGGGAGCGATTTCGAGTGCGCCGCAGGGAAGCGCACGAACCGCCACCCCGCCGCCACCCGATTGCTCCGAGTCGCGCCGGTTTCCGCCTCCGCCCCCCAGGGCGTAGCGGATCTGCGCCACCGGGATCACGGTGCGATTGCCCGCTACCACGGGCTCGCCGTAGACATTCCTGACCGACGCGCTGGACGACACGTGGCCGGCCAGGTTTTGGAGGAGGTGCTCCAGATCCATCTTACGAGTGAACCACAGCGGCGGGCGCCGGCACCAGCCCTGGCCTTCACTCTTCGCGAAGGATCTCCAGCGGCTTGCGCCCGAGCACACGGAAACTGGCCAGCCAACCGGCCGCCGTCGCGGTTCCAGCCGATACCAGTACCGCGACGCCATTCGTCACCGCGTCGGGCCGGAAATGGATCTCCAGGAGGCGTTCCAGCACCAGCGCCGCGAAACCCGAGGCCAGCGCGGTACCCATTATGCCCGCCACCGCTCCCAGGGCCAGGAATTCGATAGAGAACACCCAAGCGATGCGCCTCCGGGTAGCTCCCAGCGTCTTCAGCGTCACCACTTCGCGCATGCGGCGGAATCGCGTGCCCGCCACGCTCGATGCCACCATTACGGCCCCGGCGAGAATCGTGAACGCGGAGATGAACCGGATCACGGCGGCGATACGCTGCACCACGTCGTCGATGATCTGCATCACGTCGGCCACGTTCACCACGGTTACGGTGGGGAATTTCTCGTACACCACGCGCTGCAGCGCAGGCACGTCCGGCGGCCGCACGCGAGCGCTTCCGTAATATACGGCCGGCAGTCCATCCAGCGGACCGGGACTGAACAGAAACTCGAACCGGCCGGTCATCCGGACCGACTCCGTCCGTTCAATGCACGCCACGCGCGTGCGGATGGTCCGGTTCCAGATGATCCAATCAATGGTTGCCCCGGGCTTCAGGCTGAGCGTGCGCGCTGCCTCTTCCTGGACACACACTTGCGGGTCGCGGTTGCCGGGTTTCCACCACGAGCCCTCCAGGACGATAGCATCCGGCGGCAGGGCATCCACGGTCGTCACCGACCGCGTGCGAAGGAATCGCCTGATGTGGGGCCGGTCTTCGAGGGGCGCCCCGTTCACCGTCGCGATGCGCGCCGCCACCGCGAACGCCACGTCCGGCGCCTCCTTTACGCCTGGCTGGCGCCCGATCAGCTCGCTGAGCGCGGCGCGCTGATTGCCGGGAATGTCCAGCAGGAAGACGTTCGGCAGCCCGGGCGGCGCGCTGCCGCGAATCTGCTCTACCAGCGCGGTCTGCACCAGGAAAACGGTCAGCGTGAACATCACTCCCACTCCCAGGGCAACCACCGCCGCCTGCGCCTGGTTCCCGGGCCGGTAGAGATTGGCGATTCCGTGCCGGACGGCGCCCGGCAGCCGGGACCCGGCGCGCCGCAGCACCACCCGGCAGGCGCGGAGCGCGAGCCATCCGGCCAGACCGAGGAGCGCGATCCCGACCGCCAGCCCGCCCGTGAAGTATGCTCCCGTAATCAGCCGGTCGCGAAGATCGCCTTCGGTGAGCGTGACCGCTACCCCGCCGGTGCCCAGCAGGATCGCAGCGCGCGTAAGCGCCGCGGGTCCCCGCCCGCTCTTGGGCGCGGCTTCCACGTCGCGGCGAAAGACCAGCGCCGGCTTGATTTCGCGGATACTCAGCAGGGGCGGCAGGGTGAACAGCAGCGTAACGAGGCACGCCACGGCGATTCCCTGCGCCGCGGGCCATGGGTCCCAGTAGGCCGTGGCTTCCATTTGAAAATACTTCGCCAGAAACCTCGGAAATGCCGCCGCTACGGCGAAGCCGAATCCGGCGCCGGCCAGCCCGCCTGCGAGTCCCAGCATCAGGGTTTGCGCCGTGTAGATGCGCATGATCTGTCCCGAACGAGCCCCAATGCACTTCATTACGGCGATCGAATCGAGCTTCTGTTGCAGGTGGCCGTGCATCGCGCTGGCCACTCCCATGGCGCCGATGACGAGAGCAATCAGCCCGATCAGGCTCAGAAAGGTCGTCGAGCGGTCCAGCCCGCGCGTGATGATCGGATGCGTCTCGCGATAGTCGGCGAGCGTCGCCTCGGGAAACGCCAGCTTGAGCGTCCTGCGCACTTGCGAGGCATCGGGCTTCCCGGCGGCGGGCAGCGCGAAGAGGTACCGCTCCGACGCGCGGCTTCCGATACCGATCAGACCGGTCCGGTCCAGGCCCTCGCGGGTGATCATCACGCGTGGCCCGACATTCAGGCTGCCTGTCATGCGGTCGGGCTCGGAGACGAGCGTGCCTGCGATCCGAAAATCCTGGCCGCCGATTCGCAGCGTATCTCCCGTCTGCACGCGCAGGCGCACGAGCAGGTCGTCGGACACTACCACCGAGCTTGCGGTGAGGGCATCGCGCAAGGCGCGCGGAGGATCGAGTGTGACCGAGCCATAGAACGGGTACACCTTCGGATCCACCGCCTTCACGGAAATCAGCAGCGGATTGGGCGTTGCCGCCGACGAGGCCATCGTGACCGTCTCCGTGATCCAAGTGCGCCGCACCCCGCGAGCCTCCAGCCGGTCGAGCGCCGCCTGCTGTTCCGCGTTGGGCAGGGCGAACACACGCGCCGTCATGTCGGCCGCCATCAGGGTGCGCGCCTGCGCCAGCAGCATGTGCCGGAACGAGCGGCTGAATCCCCGCACCCCGGTAAGGGACCCGACGCCAACCGCCACCGCCAGCACTACGAACAGGAAGCGCGCGCGAGACGCGCGCATTTCCCGCCATGCGATGCGGATTGCGGTCCTCACTGGCTCACCACCATCCCGTCGCGGAGCAGGATCCGGCGGTCCGCCGATTCGGCCAGGGACTGCTCATGGGTGACCATCACCATCGTCGTGCCCTGCTCGCGGTTGAGCGAGAGCAGCAACTCGAGCACCGTCCCGCCGGTGGCGCTGTCCAGGTTGCCGGTAGGCTCGTCAGCCAGCAGGATCGGCGGGTGCAAGGCGAAGGCGCGGGCGAGCGCTACGCGCTGCTGCTCGCCGCCGGAAAGCTGCACCGGGTAGTGATCGAAGCGTCCTTCGAGGCCAACCCGCGCCAGCAGTTCCCGGGCGCGCTTGCGACCGCCGCCATTTCCAGCGAGCTCCATCGGCAGCAGCACGTTCTCCTCGGCCGTCAGGGTGGGGATCAGGTGGTAGCTCTGGAAGACGAACCCGATTTTGCGCCCGCGCACGATCGCCATACGGTCTTCGGCGAGACGCGTGATGTCCTCGCCGTCCAGGATCACCTGCCCGCTAGTGGGCGAATCGAGTCCGGCCAGCAGCCCGAGCAGCGTACTCTTGCCGCTGCCAGAGGGGCCCATGACGGCCGCGAACTGGCCGCGTGGAATGAAAAGGTCGATGCCCTTGAGGATTTCGACGCGATGCGTTCCCGTGTCGATGGTTTTCGTGAGCCCGCGAACTTCGATCAAACCTTTATTATGGCATTGGGATGAGGAGAACCTGGTTTTTCGCGGTGGTAACGTTCGCCTGCGGCTGCGGCAGCAGGGAAGAAGCGCCGGCGCCGCAGCCGGCGGCATCGACCGCGCCCGCTCCTTCATCGCCGGCGCCCGCCGCCGACACGCGTCCCGCGATCGTCTGTTTCGGCAACAGCATCACGGCCGGATTCGGCCTCGAACCAGGCGAGGGCTTTCCCGAACTTTTACAGAAAGACCTCGACCGCCGCGGACTGACGTACCAGGTGGTCAACATGGGCGTCAGCGGCGACACGACGCAGGACGGGTTATCCCGCCTCTCCCTCGCGCTGGACGAGAAGCCCGCGATTGCAATCCTGGAATTGGGGGCGAACGACGGCCTGCGGGGCGTGCCGGCCGATATCATCCAAGCGAACCTCTCGCGGATGATCGAGGCGTTCCAATCGGCCGGCGCGCGGGTCATTCTCGCGGGCATGACGCTGCCGCCGAACTATGGCCGGCAGTACATCGCGCGTTTCGACACAATCTATCGCGAACTCGCGGCGAAATACAGGATCACGCTGATCCCGTTTCTTCTGGAGGGCGTCGGCGGACACAGCGATTTGATGCAGAAGGACGGACTCCATCCCAACGCCGCGGGGGCGAGGAGAGTGGAGGCGCTGGTGATGCGATCACTGGACGGGTTTCTGAGGTAGGCCGCAGCTCAGTCGAAGCGCAGGCTCCAGCTCCGAAACAGTCAGCCCGGTCTTACGGGCATGAAGATGCAGGATCTCTCAGTCCTTCCGATCAAGATACAAGTGAGTTCGGGCCACGATGTATTTTATAGACCGCCGGTACCGGCCTTCACTCCCTGCCGCGCGCAGTAGGCGAACAGCAACTGCCACTCCGCCCGCTGGACTTCGAGCGCCTTGCGCTCTTCCTCGGAACCCGGGCGCGCGCCGACGCAGTAGTCGATAAACGCGACCGGGTCCCAATCGGTTCCGAAATTCAGTCCCAGCGCGGCCGCGGCCTGGCGCAGGGCGGGGAAGACCGGATGCTGCCCCACGCGGCGGAACCAGTAGCCGGAGTTCCACGCGTCCGGCTCCTGGCGATGCACCATCGCGTGCCAGTAGCTTCCCTCGACGGAATCGATGTCTTGCGCGGTCTCGTGCGCCTCGGTCCAACACGAAAAGTAAAAGAAAAGTCCGGCGCGCACTTCCGGGGAAACCTTTGCCGCCCGAATCAGCCGGCGGGCTTCCACCGAGGAACACTCCGCCGTGGTGAGCGGGATGAGCCGCTCGCCCGCAGCGCCCAGCGCGAGGATCCGCGCTACTTCTTCGCCGTACTTGCCGGGTTGGAACATGCGACCCTATCATTATGACGGCCCTGGTGCTCTCCGCGGGCGGCCTGTGGGCCGCGTGGGAGATCGGCGCCTGGCGCGTTCTCCGCGAGCGGTTTCACCCCGACCTGATCGTCGGCGCGTCCGCGGGCGCGTTTAACGGGCTTGCCATCGCCGGCGGAGCCTCCCCCGCCGATCTCGAGCGCGAGTGGCTCGACTCGAGCATGGCGAGCGTGATGCGCGACCGTCCGAAACAAAT
>Ga0335077_10008820_pt1 | contig 12505 bp, 13 predicted proteins | sample Lox_Sample_31_FD_207151 | JGI IMG/M metagenome (GOLD analysis project Ga0335077, IMG submission 207151) | Soil microbial communities from Loxahatchee National Wildlife Refuge, Florida, United States - Lox_Sample_3.1 | ecosystem: Environmental > Terrestrial > Soil > Wetlands | place: USA...
AGCTTTGCCGGTGACGGTATCGGCTTGGCCGAAAATCTTCGTCATCGAATCGCTGAGACTTTTGCCCGCCCCAGTGCCAATGGCTGCGCCGGCTGCTGCCGCGGCATGTTCGGTCAGCGCCTGGCCTTGCAGATTAGCGATTAGCGTAAGACTTATAGGCAATACGAGTGCGAGCGAGCGCATGAATTTCTCCCTGCTTCCATGCTAAGAGCTGGCATGGTCTGCGGCCAGCCAGGAAACACCTTAGTCCTTCCGGGAAAAAGTACTGCCGGAGTCGGGTTTGCTGCGAAATTGGGAATTGAGTGCGCTATCCCGAATTTGGATATGATGCAGTCGTGAAGGCCCGCGTCGTCTGGCTGGTTATCCTGCTGCTTATCCTGGCGGGCCTTGCATACGCGTACTTCCCTCCGTTTCGATTGTTCACCTATGTGGTGGTGGGCCGCAGCCCGGTCTGCCCGCTGGCCGAGGCGGTCAAGGCCAGCCAGAATCTGCGCCAACAGGTCCAATACAAAGATCAGATCCTGAACGCCAGCAAACTCGTCGAGCAGGATCAGAAGGGCTACGAGCTGTGGGATACGCCCAAAGGCCGCTACTGGATTCCGGCTGGGAGCCGGTACGTGCTCCCCTTCAATCTGGCCGAACAGCAGCGCAAGATCTATGGCACGGGCGACTTCGGGCCGCACTCGGGCGACATCGCGCTGGATTGCGGCGCGAACGTAGGCGTCACGATCCACGAGGAACTGGCGGCCGGTGCGAAGACCGTGGTCGCCATCGAGCCGGCGCCCGAGAATCTGGAATGCTTGCGTCGGAACTACTCCAACGAGATAGCATCCGGCCGCGTCATCCTGGTGCCGAAGGGCGTGTGGGACAAGGAAGACTTTCTCACTCTCCGTGTGGACCCTAAGAACTCAGCCGCCGACAGCTTCGTCATAAAGCGCGAGGGCGCCGTGGATCTGGAAAAGGTTCCACTCACTACCGTCGACAAACTGGTCGCCGAGCTGAAGCTCGAGCGGGTCGATTACATCAAGCTGGACATCGAAGGCGCTGAGCCCAGAGCGCTGACCGGCGCTAAGGGAACCCTGGCGAGATATAAGCCCCGGATCTCGATTGCGGCCTACCACGAGCCCGATCATCCCAAAGTGATTCCCGCAATCATCCGTGCGGCCCGTGCTGATTATCAGATGCAGTGCGGACCTTGTGCGGAAACGGATTTCTCGATAAGGCCGGATGTTTTGTATTTCAAGTAGAGGCTGCGCCGCGGGTCTATGCGCCGCCGGCATTCTCTTGTCGGCCTGCGCCAGACATTACCGCGCACAGGGCATTGTGCTGGCGGTGGATCGCGGCAACCGCATGGTCACTATTTCGCACCGTGCGATTCCCGGCTACATGGATGCGATGGCCATGCCCTTTCCGGCCGGGCCATCCGAACATCTGGAACAACTTTCGCCGGGTTCGCGCATCGAGTTCCAGCTCAGGGTCGACCATAAGTCCTCAACAGTGCGCGATATCCGGGTCCAGCAAACCGGCGTCGCCGGCGTGCCGCTTCCGAAAGCAGAAGGAAAGATCGCGATCGGAGATTCAGTGCCGGACTTCGCGCTGACCGATCAGGACGGACGGCTGGTGAAGCTCTCCGATTTTCGCGGGCAGTTGGTCGCGTTGGACTTTATTTATACGCGTTGCCCGATGCCCGACGTGTGTCCCCGGCTTTCGGCGAATTTTGCCGGGCTGCAAAAGAAGTTCGGTGGAAAGATCGCGCTTTTGTCGATCAGCCTCGATCCGGAGTACGATACGCCCGCCGTGCTCACCGAGTATGCGCATCGCTGGCGAGCCGATTCCGGGACCTGGCGCTTTCTCACTGGTGCGGTGGATACCGTGCGCCGGGTAGCGGGCCGATTCGGCGTCGTATATTGGGCTGAAGAAGGAGCCATCACTCACACGTCCTCCACGGCGATCGTGGATCGGGACGGACGGCTCTGCGCCCTCGTGGAAGGGTCGTCGTTTACGTCGCGGCAGTTGATCGATCTGGTGGAGAATTTCACACCAGAGGGCCCATGAGGACGCGGATCGTCCGAAGATTTCTGTGGAGCGCCTTGTTGCTCATCAGCGTCTCGTTGCTGGCGCTGGATTTCTACGTCGCTCGGCATGAGTCCGCATTGCTTTATCCATTGCTGAGCGCCTCCTTGCTGATCCTGGTTCTGGCAGCGGCGCTGGCTTGGCTTTTCGTCCGAGCTTTCGCCCATCGAGCGGAGCAGTTGCGCAACTTCACCGAGCGCCTGTTGGATGCGGACGTTGTCGAGTACGAGCTGCCGGCCGGCGACGATGAACTGGGCGCGCTGGCGAGATCGCTGCGCCGTACCGCCCCCAGAATTCGCGCCCTGGTGGAGAATCTAAAGCTCGAGGGCGCGCGCCGCGAAGCCATTCTGGCCAGCATGCTGGAGGGTGTGCTGGCGGTGGATAAAGACCTGCGAGTGACATTTTGCAATGATTCCTTCGCGCGAACCGTCAGTGCGCGGGTTCCAGTCAGTTCCGGGACGCGATTACCCCAGCTCGTCCGCGATCCTGGATTGCTCGAAATCATGAGCACTGTTCTGGCTACCGGGGAACGGGTGGAACGTCGGCTTACGCTGGCGGCCGCTGCCGGTCATTCGTTCGAGGTTCTGGCCGGACCACTGGCCGGACCATCGACGACGCCCGGCGCGCTGGCGATCTTACATGATGTGACCGAAATCGAACGGCTGGAGCGCATTCGCAAAGATTTTGTGGCGAACGTCTCGCACGAATTGCGCACGCCGCTGGCTGCTATTCATGGATACGCCGAGACGCTGCTCGCCGGCGCACTGGAAGATCAGGAGAACAAGCGCAAGTTTGTGGAGGTAATTCTGACGCAAGCCGGCCGGCTTACCAATATCGCCTCCGATCTATTGACGCTTTCTGAGCTGGAGAGGGGCAAGACCCCGCCGCCTCAGCTGGTATCGATTCGAGCGGCGCTGGAATCCGCGCTGCGTACCGTGGAAGCCAACGCGGTGGCGCGCAATGTGCGTTTGACGCGCGGGACCATCGCGGACGTCAGGATCATGACGCACGAATTACGGTTGGAGCAAGTCTTCGTTAATCTGCTGGACAATGCGGTGAAGTTTAACCGTCCGCACGGGGAAGTCCGGGTGGAAGTTCAATCATCGGACAAGAGCGCGTGTATCACGATCGCGGACACGGGTATCGGCATTCCTTCCGAAGACTTGCCTAGGATCTTCGAGCGTTTCTATCGCGTGGATAAGGCCCGCTCGCGCGAGATGGGCGGAACCGGGCTCGGCCTTTCGATCGTCAAACATGGTGTCGAGCAGATGGGCGGCTCCGTCACCGTGGACAGCCGGCTCGGCGAAGGAACGAAGTTTACCGTAACGATTCCAGCACAGTCTAATTGACCGCTCGGTTGTAATCCAATATTAACCAAATTGTCATGTTTCGCTAATGCCAGAGGGTTATTCTCAACACTCGGCAGCTATAAATCTGCGAAAGCATTTCCAAAACACTTGATATATGAGAGGAATGACCTTAAGATGCCAAATTCTCTAGTTGTGTGTGTGGCCACACTTCTGGCAATCATACCGCTGGCCGCGCAGTCTCCAGAGAGTTCCGAGGTTCAGGCGCTCAGAGCGCTACTCACGGAACAGCAGAAGCAGATTGATCAACTGAAATTAGCTCTTGAAGAACAAAAAACCCTGATCGAGCGAAGCATGAAGAGTACTGCTACTACCGCCCCCGAGTACAAACGGGAATTTGCGCTGCCGCGCACCAAGGCGTTGGGCGAGGTAGCCAGCACCACCCCGTATATTCCTCCGGCGCCGGCTGCGACGGCCTTGGCGATGCCAATAGTCAGTGCCGCTCAAGCGCCAGCGAAGCCTCCCACCAATCCCTGCGAGGCGACTCCGGAAGGTCCATCTCCGGCCTTCATCCGGCTTGGCAGCACTTGCCTGGTTCCGATTGGGTTCATGGATCTTACGACCGTGTGGCGCGACAAGAACGCGGGCTCCAGCATGGGTTCCAACTTCGGCAGCATTCCGTACAACAACACGGTTAACGGCAATCTCGCGGAATTCCGCTTTACACCGCAGAACTCGCGCATCGGGTTCCGGTTTGACGGCGACTGGAAGGGCACCCACTTCATCGGCTATAACGAGTTCGACTTCAACGGAACCAGCGGGTCGAACGGCATTGGGGTTTCCAACGGCGCGTTCGTGCCGCGACTCCGTCTGTTCTGGGTAGACATGCGTAAGGGAGCATGGGAATTTCTTGCAGGCCAGAGCTGGAGCCTGATGACCCCTAACCGCACCGGCCTTTCCGCATTACCCGGCAATCTGTTTTACACCCAGGTGGTAGACATCAATTACATGGCGGGCCTGACATGGACGCGTCAACCCGGCATGCGCGTGCTGTTCCACCCGAGCAATACGGTGACGTTCGGCGTTTCTTTCGAGAATCCCGATCAATATGCCGGCGGGTCGGCCGGCGGTTCCACCATCACCTATCCCGCTGCTTTCGCCTCTCTGGCGAACGCCCAGCTCGACATCTCGCAGAACGTCAGTAACGGTCAGAACATCCTGAACCAGCCCACCGTGGCGCCCGATATTATCGCGAAACTCGCGTTAGACCCCAGCGCTCGCTTTCACTTCGAGATTGGCGGCGTTGAACGCAACTTCAAGACCGTGAATCCGGCTTTGCTTAGCCAGCACTTCACCGCGACTGGCGGCGGACTGCTGGCCGGCGTGAACGCCGAGCTCTTTAAGAACTTCCGTCTGATTTCGACCAACTACTGGAGCGATGGCGGCGGCCGCTACCTGTTTGGCCAAGCTCCGGACCTCATTGTCCAAGCCAACGGAACGCTGAGCCTGGTCCACTCCGGCGGCACCATCGACGGCTTCGAAGCCAGGACCTGGAAAAACAACCTGCTGCTGTATGCCTATTACGGCGGCATTTACATCGGGCGGAATACGGCGATCGACACCAATGGCAACAAGGTCGGTTATGGCTATACCGGTTCGCCCAATAGCCAGAACCGCGACATCAATGAAATCACCTTCGGCTTCAACCAGACTATCTGGGCGAGTGCTCGTTATGGCGCAATCAACGCGATGGGACAATATGAGTGGCTGAGCCGTGTCCCTTGGTTTGTGGCTGTGAACGCTCCGAAGGGCACCCACGACAACACCATCTACTTTAACCTTCGGTATACGCTTCCGGGCGGAATGCCGAACTTCTGAACAAGCTTGAATTAAGGGGATTCAACTTATGAAAAAGGAATTACTTTGGACAACAGTACTGGCGGTTGCCGCTTCGATGGCGCTGCCGGCGGAAACGATCAACGGTGCGGGAGCTACGTTCCCGGCGCCTATCTATCAAAAGTGGTTTCAAGATTACAACAAGGCGCATCCCGACGTCCAAATCAACTACCAGTCCATCGGGTCGGGGGGCGGAATCCGCCAGTTGACCGAAGGCACCGTCGATTTCGGCGCCTCCGACATGCCCATGACCGATGAGCAGATCAAGGCGATCACCAAGTATCACCCTCTGCACTTTCCAACCGTGTTAGGTGGTGTCGTGCCGACCTATAACATCTCTGGCGTCACGGGCGACTTGAAGTTCTCCGGCGAAACATTGTCCGGAATCTTCATGGGCTCCATCAAAAAGTGGAATGACCCGGCGCTGAAGAAGGATAACCCGGGCGTGAATCTTCCAGATAAGGACATCACCGTGGTGCATCGTTCCGACGGAAGCGGCACCAGCTTCGTTTGGACCGACTATCTTTCCAAGGTCAGCCCCGAATGGAAGAGCAAAGTTGGCGCCAACACGTCGGTGAACTGGCCGGTCGGCCTGGGCGGCAAGGGCAACGAAGGAGTGGCGGGTCTGGTGAAGCAGACACCCGATTCGATCGGGTATGTAGAGTTGATCTACGCCGTGCAGAACAAGATGGGCTATGGCTCGGTGAAGAACGCCGCCGGCACTTTCGTGAAGGCGGATTTTAACACCGTTTCGGAAGCGGCGTCGGGAGCGGCCAAGAACATGCCCGATGATTTCCGCGTCTCTATCACCAATGCTCCAGGTAAGAACGCTTACCCCATCTCTACCTTTACCTGGCTGCTGATTCCCGACAAGATCGATAATGCCCAAAAGAAGATGGCGATAACATCGTTCTTGAAATGGATGATGACAACCGGTCAGCAGGCTGCAGAAGGAATGAGCTACGCTCCGCTTCCCAAGCCGGTGGTGGCCAAGGAAGACAAGCAGATCGCTCTGGTAAAGTAAGAAATCCTGCATGGGCACTGCTGCAGCCACCGCGCCGCCGCCTTCCGAGGCGCGGAGTTTAGCCAAACTATGGCGGGGCGGCGATCAGATCGCACACCTCGTCACGCTCATCTTTGCGGCGAGCGTGTTTCTGATCACTGTTCTACTGGTGTACGAACTCTGGATTCATTCCGCATCTGCGCGCGCCAAGTTTGGTTTCGACTTTCTGTGGACCAGCACCTGGGACCCGGTGGCTGTGAAGTTCGGTGCGCTACCCTTCATCTATGGCACGGCGCTAACCTCCTTTCTGGCGCTTCTGATCTCGGTTCCGTTGGGAGTGGGCGCTGCCATCTTTCTTGCCGAGCTAGCCCCGCCAAGGCTGTCCAACGCCTGCACCTTCCTGGTAGAACTGCTGGCAGCGGTCCCGAGCGTGATTCTCGGCCTTTTGGCGATCTTTTCTCTGGTCCCGATCATGCGCCAGTACCTAGAGCCGTTTTTGAAGCAGACGCTTGGATTCCTACCCTGGTTCCAAGGCCCGGCCTATGGCGTCGGCTATCTCACCGCGAGCATCGCATTAGCCATTATGACGTTTCCCTTTATCATTTCGATTTCGAGGGAAGCGCTGCTGGCTGTACCGCGGGAACAGCGCGAGGCTGCTCTGGCCGTGGGCGCGACCAAGTGGGAATCTACATGGAAGGTCGTGGTTCCGTTTGCCAAGCTCGGGATCATCGGCTCGATCTTCCTGGCGCTCGCCCGAGCCTTGGGTGAAACCATGGCAGTCACCATGGTTATCGGCAACGACACCGCCATCCACGCCTCGCTTCTTGCGCCCGGCTATACCATTGCCGCCATCATCGCCAACGAGTTCACTGAAGCGACTGGCGATGTCTATCTTGGCGCTCTGGTCGAACTCGGGCTGGTTTTGTTCGCCCTGACCATGGTAATGAATGGTGCCGCGCAATTGCTCATCATCGCCACCACCCGCAAGGGCTCAAAGCAGGACTAATGAACCGAACTGTCAGCCGCAACATCCTGAACAACGTCATGTTGACCCTCACGGGGGTTTGCACCGTGCTCACTTCGTCCGTGCTATTCCTGATCCTGGGTTTTCTGATCTACAATGGCTGGCGGTCCGTGGACTTGAACTTCTTTACAAAGCTGCCCTTGTCGGCGGGCGAGCTGGGCGGAGGGATGGCCAATGCGGTCGTGGGGAGCGGCATACTGATCTTGATCGCGGCTGCCATTGGGATCCCCGTGGGATTTTTGGGCGGTATTTACCTGGCCGAATTTGGCGGCAAGACATTTCCGATGATGGTCCGCTACACTGCAGATTTGTTAAACGGCGTGCCTTCTATCGTCATTGGGATCTTCGCCTGGACCGTGATCGTGGTGCCGACGCATCGTTTTTCGGCCTGGGCCGGTGGGTTCGCTCTCAGCCTTATGATGATTCCGATTGGCCTTCGCGCAACAGAGCAGTTCCTGCGCGCAGTGCCCAACTCTCTTCGGGAAGCATCTCTCGCTCTCGGGGCCACCAAAACCCGCACAATTCTGTCAGTCGTGGTGCCTGCGGCCAGGCAGGGCATTCTTACCGGAATGATTCTAGGAGTGGCTCGCATCGCCGGCGAAACTGCGCCGTTGCTCTTTACTAGTTTCAACAACCAGTTCTGGGCCAACAAGCTGGGGGAGCCGATGGCCTCGCTGCCGGTAATGATTTACACTCATGCCATCTCGCCCTATGAGGATTGGCATCGCCAGGCGTGGGCGGCCGGCTTGGTGTTGCTGCTACTCGTGTTGGTGGCCAATGTCGCCGCACGATGGGTTCTATCGCGAGGCGCCGGCATGCAACGGAGTTAAAGCCCCATATGAGCGCCGCGCCTGAACCTACTATGATAAGCCGACCGACTATGATAAGCCGACCGACCGTGCCGCCGGATGAGGGCCACTCGGAGCGGCCCTCCCCGCCCAAGCTCAAGGCCGTCAACCTAAATTTCTTTTACGGCAAGTTCAAGGCCCTGCATGATATCAATCTGGCCGTCCCGGAGAAACGCATCACCGCTTTGATCGGTCCGTCAGGCTGCGGTAAATCCACCTTCTTACGAACCTTAAATCGCATCAACGAGACTGTCAAAAACGCTCGCTACGAAGGGCAAGTCCTGCTGGATGGCCAGGATGTACTCGAGATGGATGTGACCAACCTGCGGCGGCGCGTAGGTATGGTCTTTCAAAGGCCGAACCCATTTCCAAAGTCGATCTATGACAATATCGCCTTCGGCGTTCGAGTGAATGGACTCGCAGGCGGACGGTCCTTGGACGATATCGTCGAACATAGCCTGAAGCGAGCCGCGCTGTGGGAAGAAGTCAAGGATAAGCTGCACCAATCCGCATACGGCTTGTCGGGGGGACAGCAGCAGCGATTGTGCATCGCCAGAGCACTCGCGGTGGACCCCGAAGTGCTATTGCTGGACGAGCCGTGCTCGGCGCTGGATCCAATCGCCACGGCGAAAATCGAAGACCTGCTGTTTAGTCTCAGGGACCAGTGCACGCAAGTGATCGTGACGCACAACATGCAACAAGCTGCCCGTGTGGCTGAATCTACAGGCTTCTTTTTGCTGGGGCGATTGATTGAGTTTGATAAAACCGAGGTCATTTTCAAAGCCCCGGCCCACAAAGAAACCGAGGATTACATTACCGGTCGATTCGGTTAGACTGGTAACGTTCGAAGGAGAGCTTTGATCCATTTCCGCGAAGAACTTGACGAACTACAGAAGAGGTTGCTCGAGATGGCTGGATTGGTGGAATCCGCCATCCATCAGAGCATCGACGCGTTGGTGCAGCGCGATGAACAGACGGCCAAGGAAGTCTTGTGGAAAGAGGCTCTGATCAACCAAAAGGACATCGAAATCGACGAGTTCGCCACGCGTCTCCTGGCGCTGTATCAGCCCATGGCGCGAGATATGCGCTTTCTCACCGCGGTGATCAAGATGAACGGCGATCTGGAACGCATGGGGGACTTGGCGGTTAACATCACCCAGCGGGCGCTTTCTCTCATGCACGATACTCAGGTGCGGCCCTTGATCGATATCCCGCGCATGGCCAGCCTGGCCGAAGGCATGGTCCGCAACAGCCTGGACGCCCTGGTGGAACGCGATGAGACGCTGGCGCGCAACGTTCTGCTGTCCGATGATGAGGTGGATCGTCTGCGCGACGCCGCTTACAAGGAGTTGGTGGCCTTCATGCAGGAAGAGCGTACCACCATCCCGCGCGCCGTGGACCTGATGTTCATCGCACATAACCTGGAGCGCATTGCCGATCACGCCACCAATATCGCCGAAGATGTTCTGTTCTTGATGAAGGGCATCGATGTTCGCCATCACGCCGAAGAACGGCGGCAGGCGGCGCAGGCGAAGTTCGAAGAGCAGCGCAGCTAGAACCTTCTACAATAAGTTGGTTGGAACCGATCTCCCACTACTACTACTCCCATCGCCTCAAGCTGCAGTTTTGGGATTGGGGGCAGAATGGCAAGCCTTCTCTGTTGCTGGTCCACGGCGGGCTCGATCACGCTCGCAACTGGGATTGGGTAGCCCGCGCGCTTCGCGAACATTTCCACGTCTATGCCATGGATTTGCGCGGGCACGGCAACAGCGCCTGGGCGCCGGGCGCGCTGTATAGCATCGCCGAACACGTACTCGACCTCTCGGCTCTGGCCGACGTGATTGCCGATTTCCCGATCTACCTCGTCGGCCATTCGCTCGGCGGTATCCTTACACTGCTGTATTCGGGCATTTATCCGGATCGCGTACGCAAGGCCGTATCCATTGAGGGCCTGGGATTGCCGATTACGCATCGCGTCCACAAGCCGGCGCCGGAACGTTTCCGCGGCTGGATCGAGAATATTCGCCAGGCAGAGCGCCGGGAACCGCGCAGCTATCCGAATCTGGAAACGGCCGTGGCGCGCATGAAGGAGGCCAATCCTCATCTTTCCGACGAGGTGGCGCGGCACCTCACGTTGCACGGCACCAACTGGAATGCGGATGGCTCGCTGATCTGGAAGTTTGACAACTATGCGCGCATCTTTCCGCCTTACGGTCATCACATCGAGGACTTTCGTACGGTCCTGGCCGAGATTTCCTGTCCAGTGCTGCTGTTTTGGGGAATGGAAAGCTGGGCGCAGGATCCGGAAACCGATGGCCGGGCTTCCATGATCAAGAACCAACGCCTGGTCAAGGTGCCGGGAGCGGGGCACTGGGTCCATCACGACCGGCTCGACCTGTTTTTGGACGAAACCCAGCGTTTTCTTCTTGAAAATTCCTAGGAAACGAGGCTGCCCCGATATGCTTCAATACCGTTAGGAGGAGGTGTCCATGCGAAGCCTATCCTGGTTCTTTACTTTGTCGTTTGCAGCGATTTCGGCGGCGGCCGATTTTAGCGCCGGCCTGGCCGCCTATAACAAAGGTGACTACCCCGCCGCTGTTAAAGAGTGGCGGCCTTTAGCGGATGAGGGTGTCGCCGCCGCCCAGTTCAACCTGGGCCTGATGTATCTGGACGGACACGGCGTGCCGCAAGATCCCGTGGAAGCCGCGAAGTGGTTCAAGCGATCTGCGGAGCAGGATTATACCGAAGCCCAACACAATCTGGGCGCGATGTACGGAGCCGGGCAGGGCGTCAAACGCGACTACATCCAAGCTTACAAGTGGCTCAACATTTGCGCTGCTAAGGGAAACGCCGGTTGCGAGAGCCAGCGCGATTTGATCGCCAAAAAACTCAAAGCGTCCCAACTCACTACGGCCCAGCGGCTTTCTACCGAATTCGCGCCGAAGAAGGAATCCGACGCCGCCACACCCCCAGGCTCCCCAGAAAGGCCAACAGCGCCCCCGCGCTGAGTGGAAATTCTGTCGTTGAGGGAGTTGTGTCATCGTTAGTGCGCTATGCCGGCGGAGGAAGTGATAGAGCGCGCCCTCGAAGCGTTCGCGCGACAGGAATCAGGCATGCCTGGCGAGGCACAAGAAGAGGTGGTGCGGGACATGCTTGATTTCGTCAAGCAGAACCGTGTGCGCCTTGAGACCAGTCTTTCGGTAAAGGACCTCGTTCATGAAGGCCACCGCGTGTGAGCGAAATCGCGATCGACGCATCTCTCGCCCTGCAGTCGTTCTTGGAAGACGAAGTCGACCGGGGGTACAGTCTTGCGGTGCTCGAGAAGACGATAGAGTTTAACGCCATTGGCGCTTTAGGGGATCGCCACGTACCGAACTGCGGGGACATGGAGGCCCGACTGGTTGGAGCGGTGGTTGCGAGGCTGATCACAGTCCGAGACGGCGACAAACCAGCCAAATAGATCGGCTAAGCCTAGCGCGTTTCTCGTTCCCGATCCCGTTGAGGACCTCAGCTGCTGCTTTCTCCGTGTGGCCGGTCGTCCGTTCGAAACTGCTCGCAACTCTGTGGAGCCCGTATCTGGATACACGGCACTAAAACGGGTTGTGCGGGGCGCGCGATGATGGAGTTCTGATTCCGAACAACTACGACCGTACGACCCATTTGTATTGGTTTCGCAAATTGGAATGCCATCCCGACGAGTGCGTGCAGGCGTTAGCAGAGGCTTTTTGTGAAAGAGTGTCATCGTGGCTCGGTATGCGGCCCCCGACTGTGTACTGGTTCGAAGAAGCTGATTTTCGAGAGGCAAGCCAAGCGTGGCTGCGAAATCCGAGCCGGCATGACCAAGCCGCGGATCCGCTCCGTGAACCTTGCGAGTATTTCCGCTGGAGAGGACGTCCAGCGGTTGCGTTCTATGGATACACTCATCGCGAGTCGCCGCTTGGGATCCTGATCAACACTTGCCGAAGGCGCGCGGACCTTCTCGACACAATCGCTGAAGAGTGTTTCCACCTGCATCAGGACGTGCTTCAGGGCCCGGGTTGGCGAGGGGCCACCGAGCAGGCAACTGTCGAAGGAGAGGCGAGGCAGTTCGTATCTTCAAGAGTCAATGATATTGCTGACTTCCTCGCGGGTTGGGAAGGAGCTCGGTAGCAATACGCTAACGGCTCGTACTTGAACCACTTGCGCATCCATGGGCGCATAGACGCAATGCCAGGTACGAGTCGCCCGTGATGCTGACGGCGCGGCCTCCGACGGGTGTTGACTGCGCGTCAAAAGTGCTGTTCGAGTGACCCGCCGATTAGGTTGACGATAGATAGTCATCGGCGATGTCGACCTTATTATGATCAAGGAGATA
>Ga0335077_10008822_pt1 | contig 12504 bp, 10 predicted proteins | sample Lox_Sample_31_FD_207151 | JGI IMG/M metagenome (GOLD analysis project Ga0335077, IMG submission 207151) | Soil microbial communities from Loxahatchee National Wildlife Refuge, Florida, United States - Lox_Sample_3.1 | ecosystem: Environmental > Terrestrial > Soil > Wetlands | place: USA...
TCAGCGCATCTTCGGAGAGTGGCAGAATGGTGGAGCGCTTCTTCGGGTCGCCCGAGACGCCCATGGGCAGGCAACCCGGGAAGGCCGCGCCGCCGTCGCGCAGGTAGATCAGGCGGTCCTGAAAGAAGAATCCCGAGGTGCACCAGTTCTGCCCGCCGGGGAGTTGGCCTTGAAGGGCGCCGCTGCCGGTGAAGCGGTCTGCCGTAGCCAGGTGGACATCGCCGAAAACCACGATGTCCTTGGCGTTCTGCTGCCACTGCTGGGTTAGGCTCGGCTCGATCAGATAATACGCCGGCGCGTTGGGCTTGCTGGTGACGATCTGGACGTCGCTCACCGCGGAGGTCTCGCCCTTCAACGGGCGGTCCAGCACGCGGTAGATGCCGTCGTGAAGCCCCAGGTACACATTGCTGGACAGGACATCCTCCGCGTTGACCGGAGCTTTAGCGGTAGGGTCGAGTTGCCGGGCAAAATCGTTCACCAGGTCCACCATGTGGCTCTTGCGCACCGTGTTGGTGATCTGCCGCGTCATCTCGCGCGAGACGCCCAGGATCCACTCGGCCAGCGCCCTGCGCTCTCGCGCCGAAAGATGCTCGGCGGGATCCGTCAGGTGTTCGCCGTCGAACCACGGCACCTCGTCCGATGAGATCAGGCCCGTGTAATCGGCGCCGGTCGCCACCAGCGTCATCGGCGAGGTGAAGCCGAAGGCCCGCGGGACGTTGTGCGTCCAGGGCGCCAGTTGCCAGCGCAGAATGTGGAATTGCTGCCAGTTAGACTCGGGCGAAAGCATGTTCTCGTCCTGCGGAAGCAACTCCGCGAGCACTGCCGCAAACGATCCTGGCCGGCTCGTGTCAAGCGCCACCGGATGAACCGTGAGGCTTTCGAAGTTGCGCCGCTCGCGCAGGCCGATCATCGCCAGCAGTCCGGTCCACTCTCCCAGAATCATCGAGTGCAGCTTGTGATTCTCGTCATACAAAGCGCGGTCGAACAACAGCGCGCGCGCCCACGCGTCGGGAATGGAGTAGATGCGCTGCGGATCCGACGGAATCTCGATGGCTTCGGCCAGGTGATTCAACTGCGTCGGACGCTCTTCCCACGCGCCCGCCGCCTGCGGGTCGGGGAAGCGGTTGCCGGTTCCGGACTTTCGTTTGGGAAGGTAGGCGTGAGGCATGTGAGATCATTCACTCCACATCACAGGAATCGAACAGGGCGCGCACCAGGCGGCCCGGTCCCACCGCGTCGCTATCTTTCACGTTGGAATTGGACGCGCGGCCCAACACCGTACGGTCGTCGATTTTAGTCTTCGGTCGATTCAGCAACAGCCGTGCCAGGTCCGTCTGCTGGAACTCGCGCGGGAGTTTCAGCCGCCAATTTTGGCCCTGCGAAACTGCGAACACGTTGGGATTGATCAGTCCCGGCACGAAGTTTGCCCGGCGGGGCGTGGAGAGGTGAAGGAGCCACTCCAGCACCTTGACGGTATAGGCGTCCACCGCCGCGAGCGCGGTCCGCGCATCGTCCGGCTTCACGTCCTTGCGCTCGATGTGGTCCTTCCAGTAGGGCGTCTTGCTGCCGCCCGCGCGAAGCGCCTCCAGAATCTGCGGGTGGAAGATGTAATGGTAGGCCACCGCGAACACCGCCATCTTCTGCAGCTTGTTTTGCAGCTTGTGGACCTGCGCGCCGCCCATATAGGGATCGCAGGGCAGGTCGTCCCACACCAGCTTGCCTTCCTCCTGGCGGGCTGCCACCGCCAGGCTGTAATCCTGGCAGCGCGACCCGGCGTCGAAGAAGCGGAGCGCGCCCATGCCCGCTACCAGTTCGATGAAATGCGGCTCGTTGCGCTGCTCCTTGGCGCCCACCGCGGAGACGGCCATCTCGGCGGGGATCTCCTCGCCCAGCGCGTAGATGGTGTGGCAGATCGAGAGAAAATTCCGCTCGTTGTAATATTTCAGAGCTTCCGCGGCGGCTAATGGGAACGAGCCGGGGTCGGCCTGAATGGCTTCCCCTTCCACCTTCCGGAACTGGAAGAACGGCAGGAACAGGATGAGTCCGTAGCGGGCGTTGGCCACGTCGGCCTCCAGGTTGTTGGAGAGCAGCCGCACCAGCGTGGGTACGCCTGAAGCTCCGGATCCGCCGAACACCGAGCCCGCAAACAGAACATGCGGCGGCGCCGAGGTGGCGCTGTGCTGGATGGCCGTCCGGAAGTCTTTCCACATGCCGCGATCGAAATTCACCGAGTTGGCGAATACCGTGGCGCCGATGGCCGGCCGTCCGCGGAAGCCCTGTTTCACGGACATTTCCAGTTCGCCTCGCTCGAAGAAGAGGTCCATCAGCTCAGCTTCCTCTGAAGCGTTGTTGGCGAGTTGGTTGTAGTTGAAGATCTCCTTCAAGGTGTCGGTCTGGTGATGGACGATGGGCGTCCAGGGACCCGCCAGAGAGATCTGCGCGCGGAACAGGTCCGTGTTGCCCACCCGAATGACCTTGCACGCCTGGTAGGCCTTCTCGATGTTCTGGCACTCCTCTACGTTGCCGTTGTTCTCATCGGGATCCACCAGCAGTGCGGAGAGTGTGGTGGCCTTCTCCGGGAGCATGCCGGCCGCCCCCAGATGAATGAGCGACTGCATCAGTTTGGCGCCGCTACCGCCCACCGCGACCACGAAATTACTCATCGATCATTCTCCAAAAGTCAACCTGGCGCAGACACTCTTGGTCTGCCGTCTCGCCGCTCGTGTCGAGACTTTTTGGCCGGCACCAGTCCTTCCGCGCCGTTCGCGCCACATCGTCCTCATTACCAGCCTCGCCGGATCAAACCTGAACCCGGAACAATGTACTTGGTATTCACGGGCGAAAACAGCACCGTCGCCAGGTAGTAAAACGCCGGTCCCCAGATCACGTAACACACCGCCACCACCCAGGCGTTCTCCGTCGCCTCAGGACCCAGGAAAACCGCCGCCACGGCGCCCAGGATGACCGCCAGAAACAACGCGAACCAAATGGCCAGCCACGCCCCCGACGAGAGTTGGTTGGCGCGCGGGCCCCATTCTCCCAGCACGTACCAGGCGAAGGCACAGAAGATCGAGATCCCGCCGGCCACCTCCGACCACATCAGGAAACGGTCGAGAAAATCCTCCACGTTTCCCACCTGCACACCCAGTTGCGATGGCCAATTCATGGTCACCGCGCCGTAGATCAGCCCGGCGCAGATCAGGTACACGAACACCATCAACAGGAAATCAATTGGCACTCGGCTCTTCATCGCGACTCGCCTGGTCCTCTCTCAGTTCGTTTGCAAGTACAGGTAATAGCGCGCCACCGGCGTTTCATGCTGTCTCATCTTCAATCGCAACACGTTCAGAAAATGCCGCAGGCTGAGCGTCCGGCCGGGCCGCTGCCCGCCGGCATCCTCCGGAAACCGCCCGTTCACCATGTCCTGGGGGTTCTCGAGGTTCCAGGCATCCAGGTCGATCAGAGGCTGCTCCCAATCCTGCACCAGGTCGATCCGAAAACGGTACATGGTCCCCGCGTCCAACAGAGAGCGGTGAACCGTAATCTGCCGCGGATCCACGTCCGTCGCCACGGTCAACTGGTCCTGGGCCTTCGAATCGGGCATCTCCTCGCTTTTGCGATAGGCCACCGCCGTTACTTTGGGGTGCATGCTCAGCTTGATGTACGGCCCCAGCGTAACGCGCGGCTCGCCCGCCGGCTCTTCCATGTTCAACGTAAGGTCGTGACGCACGTTGGTGATCACCGGGAACTTGTCGCGCGATCCCGGCACCAGCTTGTCATAAAGAGAGATCGCCGATTTCTTATCGGCCGAATCGACCTTGAGATAATGAACCAGGCGCGACGCCGGCGCGCGCGCGAACACGATCTCGAAGTGGTCCTTGTCCGCAATCTTGAGATCCTCTACCAGGTGCTTGATGGCGAAACGCACGTCGGGAGCGCGCCCCGAAACCAGAAAGTAAAATGGCATGGAGTCGGCCGAATCCGGGTCGGCCTTAGGCAAGTCGGCTTTCCCGTGAAACGCGCTGCGCACGCCCAACACCCCCACCGCCATCGGCTCCTGGTTCAAATAGGCTTCGTCAAGCCGCTGCGCCAGGTCTCCCGCGCGATTTTCGTTCTGCCACAGGTCCGTCAGAATGATCTTCACCTGGTGGCGGTCATTTCCCTTCGGCTCCTGCGCACCGTGCTCGTTGTGCTCGATCGCCTTCTCGATGTGAGTGCTCCTGTCGGTGAATGCCGCCGGCGTCAGGAACCGGTGAAGCGCCTCTTCATCCAGCGGCCGGGGCTCTCCTTCGCCAAATCTCCAGAAAGTGACGTTCGCGTCCCACGACTCGCTCAGGACATTTCCCGCCTGGTTCAGGACCTTCTCGAAGTAGTTATGGAGTCCGGGCTTCGCAGCGGTCAGAAAGTCCTTCATGGATCCCGAGGAGTCCAGATAAAAGTGCAGGTCGATCTTCCTGGACACGGCTGGTGGACCGGCCTCCGCGTCTTCCGGCAGGGCCACGCCGCCTGCGCCAGTGGAACTCGAGACCTCGGAGCTGTGAGAGGGCCGGCACGAAGTTGCCAGCGATACCGCGATCACCGCCAGAACCGCGGCCACCGGCGTCGACACCTCCGGAAGTCCTCGAAGTCCGCCGTTTCCGTAGGTACGCCGCACGAAGTTCTCCCTTATTTCCGTAGCCGCCAGTGCGCGATTCGCATTCCCCGATCGCATTTTGGCTTCAAGGGAACGATATAGCTTACTACAAGACCAGGTCCCGAAAAACCGAAACCGCAGCAGGTATTGGCGTTTGAATCGCGGTCCTCGAATTCCAAACCGAGCGGGACGCCGGCAAACACCGTCAGCTCGTGACGCTCCGCCGAATCGACGCGATTCCAGTACGCCACGCTGCTGCCGGAGCATGCGACCGGCATGCCCGGCTCAAGGTTACCATAGTGGCGCGGCGCCTGGTCTACGCCCAGAAACTCCACCGTATCCAGCAGGTTCACGCACAGACCCGAAGGGTCGGCCCGCGAAATACAAGCCTGCTTCGGCAATGGCATAAACTCGTCGTAGTGCCTGTCGAAGAAGACCCGCAGCCAGCCGGTTTGTCCGTCGCGCGTTCCGGCGATGCGCGCCTCCAGGCCGCGGTCCCCGGTTCCGGCCCATAGCGGAGTCACTCCCAGCAGCACCGCCAGATCGCCGGACGAACGTGAGAACATCGGGGCGAAGTTCTTGAACTCGAAGCAGTCGCCGGCCTGTTCGGTGTTGCGGTAGACCCACACTTCATCTTCGCTGCAGACCGTTGCCAGCCCATCTTCCATCACCGGCCCGAGGAACGATGTGCCCGAAATCCGGATGGGCTGTTCGCCGGCGCGGTCTTCATTGAAGTAGCGGATCGCCAGGACGGCTTCGCGGGTGCCCGGAGACCGCAAGAGAAACGCATAGGCATCGTTGGCCGCCGCCAATCCACGAAAAAGGATGGACTCCGCCGCGGTTCGATTGGCCACGATCTCCTGTCCGCGGGGGGGCCGGTAAAGCACACTGGCCTGGTGCTCCGCCAGAGGAAGCGACCAGACAGCCTCCGGGTCAATTGCCAGAAGCATAGGCCGGTGCTCGCCGGTGCCGCGAAACGACGCGTCCACGATCGCATAGCGGTTCGAGCCGGCGCTTTGCGAGCCCATCGAAGCCCACTCGCGTGGATGCGCGTCCGGGGCCAGGGAAAGCCGCATCACCTGGCCATCGGCCGCTAGGCACCACAGGAAGCCCCGATGGGCCAGCGGCGGACCATGGAAGATGCCCGGCACGAAAAGGAATTCCACCCGAGGGGCGGAGGCCAACGTGCGGCAGTCCGGTTCCCCGATCGGCGGGAGCGCCGCACGGCAGCCGCGGCAATACCGCGCGCGCCCTGGGCAGACCACTCCGCACGAACCGCACACCACCACGGGGTCGCGATACTCGCACGCGCAGAATCCACTCGAGTCCGGCCGAAGGGAGCGCCCGCAACCCGGGTAGGGACACTGAACACCCGTCTCGTGAGATTCGGTAGGCGCCAATGTCATGAGGGGGTGATCTTTTCCCGGAGTCACTCGGGTCGCCGCTCCTGCAGTGGTCCGCCGGGATTCTTCAGCCGTCAGGCCAGAATTCCAGGATACACCCGCTGAGCGGCGCGCAGCTACGGCGCACATGGCGCATTATGGCGCATTCTCCCAAGCGCGCCAGAAGGCCGGTGCTAAACTGTGGACCAAATGCAGCGCATTTACCGATTCGAAGTGATCGAGGAGCGCTACCATGATGCTGCGAATCGAATCCTGGGAGCTCGCGATTCGGTGACTGGCTCCTCCTTCACGCTATGCGAATGGACACCTGTGGACGCCGAGAAGCTGGGCGAAGCGGCTGCCAGCCTGGACGTGGAATTCTTCTCCGCCCAATCCAGCTACTACCTCGCCTGGCCGGACGATTCGAGCGCCGCGGCAGCGCTCGAGAGGCTGCGGGCGCAAGGATGGTTTTCAGGGCTTTGGCCGGGCCTGACTACCACTCCGCCTCCGCCTAAGCCACAGCCGGATCGTCCGCAATCGCCGCCGCCCCAGACCCAGCGTCCCCTGGCGGCATGGCTATTCGTCTTCGCGCTCGCGCTCCTGGTCTCCAACATCGGCTGGTTCTCCGCGTACGACCAGATGCGGGGGCGTTACCGCGACGCGCAGGCCAACGCATCGGCGGTGGAGAGCAACCTGTCGGCACTCCAGAAGAAATGGGACGATCGCAAGGCGATCGACCTCTCGCTCGCACCGTTGACCTTGCAAACCGTCGAGTTGTGGAACTCGTCGGACGGCAAACGCATCTCGCCGGGGTCTCTGGGTGAGGTATTCAAGGAGGCCACGGGCGAGTTTTCGTTCGATCAATTGCGGTATCTCGACTATAAGGCAACTTTCCGCAATAACCACCTTCATCGCGGGCCCATCGAAGGCACGGTCCAGGTGAAGTTTCTCGACCCCGATGGAAGCCTGCACCGCAACCTCCTCTCCAGCCCGATCGGATATACCGAAGAGGAGAAGGTCTCCTGTCCGGAGGATGCCGGGCAGGCCAGTATTACCACCGGCTGGGGCAACAAGGATGGGGGAACCTTTCAGCGCGGACCGCACACAATTGAATTCTGGTTCAATGGAGCGCTGGTAGGGTCCAAGACATTTTCGGTTTATTGAACGCCAGGAACGGCAGGTGCTGCCCGGCCGCAACAGCTTGACGGCCGGGACTTCGGGCATTACGCTGAGCACGGGAGAGAAAGGACGGTCTGTCGATGCCCAAGTATTTGCTCCAAGCCAGCTACACACCAGAAGGGATTCAGGGCCTTGTGAGGGACTCCGCGTCGGGACGCCGAGCCGATGTGCAGTCGGCCGTCAAGGCGCTCGGAGGCACCGTCGAAGCGTTCTATCATGCCTTTGGCGCAGACGATGCGGTAGTGATCGTCGATCTGCCCGACAACACAAAAGCCGCGGCCCTGGGTTTGACTACCTCGGGATCAGGCGGAGTTCGCGTCCGCACCACGCCCTTGCTTACCGTCGAGGAGGTCGACCAGGCGCTGGAAATCCGAATGCAATACCGTCCGCCCGGCAAGTAGCGGCGCCAGCGGCCGTCGCCTTATCTCACCCCCGACATCAATCTCACTGTCGGCCTGATCAACAGCGCCAGGATCACCGCCGCCGCGATGGTCGGCCAGGCCACGAACCCGAACAGGCGCGGCAGCGGCAGCGCATCGTACATCGACGCGGCCTTCCCCGCCAGCCAGTTGCCAATGGCCGTCGAGAGGAACCAGATCCCCATGATGAATCCCGCCGCGCGGTCGGGCGCCAGCTTCGACATGGCGCTCAGCCCGACCGGACTCAGGCACAACTCGCCGAGCGTCTGCAGAAAATACGTGAGGATCAGCCACCACATCGAGACCTTCACGGCCTCCGGCGTCGCCGAAGCCGCAATCAGCCTGGCGGCCGGAATCAGAACCGCAAACCCCAGCCCGGCGAACAGCAGCGCCATCGAGAACTTGGCCGGGCTGGAGGGATCCGCGTCCCGCCGGCTGAGCCGCAGCCAGATCCACGCAAACACCGGCGCCAGCACTACCACGAAGATCGGCTGTACGAACTGAAACCACCCCGCCGGGAAGACCCACTTCAAAATGTTCCGGTCGGTGTTCACGTCCGCGAACAGGTTCAACGACGAGCCCGCCTGCTCGAACGACCCCCAGAACAGCAGCGACGCGATAAACAGCACCAGGATCGCGGCCGACCGCTTGCGCTCCTCCGGCGACCAGCTTCCCGAGAAGATCATCCACGAAAACACCGCCACCGAGATTCCCAGCAGGACCCATCCGAGCACCGCCGAGAGCGCCGCGGCCGTCACTGGAATGATGCCTGTTGCCCCCAGCAGCCCGAACAAAGCAAACGCACCCAGCCCGGTGCTCAGCGCGCGAGTGGCGGTCTGCTTCCGGCGGCGATCCAGTTCCACGTCTCCGCTGCTCACCGTGTGCAATCCCGCCATCCCCAGGTGCCTGCCGCCGAGCACGTACTGCACCAGCCCCGCCAGCATCGCCAGGCCCGCCACCGCGAACCCCAACCGGAAACTCACCTTCTCGCCGATCAGCGGGCACACGATCGACGAAAGCAGCGCCCCTGTGTTGATGCCCATGTAGAAGAGCGAAAAGCCCGAATCGCGCCGCGGGTCCTTTTTCGCGTAGAGTTGACCCACGATCGTGCTGACGTTGCCCTTCAGCATCCCCGTCCCCATCATCAGGAAGACCAGCCCCAGGTAGAACCATGCCTCCCCCGGCGTCGCCAGGCAGAATTCGCCGGCCGCGATCAGAATTCCGCCGATCAGCACCGCCCGCCGCTGCCCCGTAATCCGGTCGGCCACCCAGCCGCCACCCAGGCACAGCAGGTAGACCATCGCGGTGTACATGCCATAAATGTCGCCTGCCTTGGCCTTGTCGAAGCCCAGGCCGCCCTCCGCCAGCTTATGGGTCATGAAGAGGATCAGGAGCGCCCTCATGCCGTAGTAGCTGAAGCGCTCCCACATCTCCGTGAAGAACAGCGTGGCCAGCCCGCGTGGATGCCCGAAGAAGCTGGTGTCCGCCGGTGTCACGTCCGCTGGAGGATTCCGCAGGTTGGAGGTTGTTGCCATAGGATTACCGGCAACAGTTTATATGGTTTCGAAGCCGGGAGGCAATTCAGAACTTCTTCAGTTCTTCGATCAGCCCGTCGATGTTCTTCTTCAAGTACACGTTGAAGAGCCGCTGCTCCTCGGCCGATGGCGGCGCCATCTGGCCCAGGGCATCGAGGTTCAGGCGCGACGGTACCCAGACTTTTCCATCCACGAATTCCACCTCGTTGATGAAGCCCGTCAGCCCCTGAACGTTGGCCGGTTGCCCGGAGTTCGAGAACAGGCGCAGAGTGGTCTCCTGCAGCACGCTGGTCCGTTTGCCGGGAGCCAGGTACAGGTCCCGCTCGGGGGAGGGAAGCGCTGCCGCCACCGACTGCCGGCCCGCGGGGTCGCTCAGCACCCACCCCAGCTCCAGGTATTTCACCGCCTTGCCCGACCGGTTCACCACATCGATATGCGGCGCCCGCGCTTCGTTCCCGGCGATCTGCGCCGACCCTTCCACCAGCTCCACGGGAGCATCCGGGAACTGCACCAGCGCGAACTTCGCAGAATGTTCGGCCGGCAGCCCGGCGCTGGTCACCGACGGTCCGCTCCGCACCACTCTCACGTTCAAAGGCGCGGCGTCGGTCTGCCTCTGACGCGCTCCACTCTGCAGGATCTGCTGCCGCAGCCCTTCCCTGCCCGATTGCGCCAGCACCCGCTTGAAATACTCGCGGTCGCGCTGCGCTTCCAGTTCGCAGGCCGTCAGGTACCGCTTGGAGTGCAGGCGATCGGGACCGTAGAACGAAAGGTCCTGATACAAGACCCCGTCGAGGTCCACCTGTGCCAGCGGTCCGGCCGCTACCTGCGTGGGCCGCACCAACTGCATGTCGATCCGCACGGGGAAAACCTCGCCCGGCCCGACATTCAGGCTCGGATACGTCACCGAGCCCTTTCCGCCCGGCGTGGCTTCCTGCGAAACCACCCGCAGCATCACCCCGTGAATCCGGTTGCTGCCGTCGTTGCGCAGGGTGAAGTCCATGTGCAGGTTCAACACGATGGCGGCGCCGCGCGCGGTGACGCTCGACTGGCCCGAATTCATCGTGACCAGCGTCACCGGGGAATCCTTGGAGAGATTAATGCTGACCGATCCGCCCGGCAGCGGCGCCTCCTGCGCCAACAGGCCCGCCGCGCTCACCCATCCCAAGACAATCAGCCGTTGCTGCGTTCTACTCCACATATACTTTATTGACCGTTACCTGTCCCGTTTTCGGATCCACGTAACGGGCTCCTACGGATTGCACGCCCACCGAAACCGTCACGTCGGTAGCGCCCGTGTTCAAAAGCCGGAAAGCCCGGCCGCTCCCCTCCACCTCAATTCCGTTCTGAATTCCCTGCAATACCGTGCGGCTTTCCGCCTTTTCGCCGACGCGCGCGTGCGGTTCCATCACCAGGCCGGTAACCGCCAGCGTCACGATGCTGGCCACCGCCACGGCGGCGCGGATTCCCGTGAACACCGGCCGCTCCCGCAGCGGGGTCTCTTTGCGCACGCACTCCCCGGCCGCCAGCCCCAGCCGAATGTTGGCCTTCATCTCCGCCGCCAGCCGGTTCCACGGAACTTCCGGAATCTCGGCCAGGTCGGTGACGATCTCTCGCATGGCTTCGAAGGAGGCTACCTCGTCCACACAGACATCGCATTTTGCCAGATGGCGTTCCACTCTCCAGCGGGCGAAAAACCCGAGGTCGCTTCCGGCGTACAGTGCCAATGCTTCCTGATTCGGGTGCTTCATACTCCTACCGCTTCCTTCCTTCGATGTACCGGCGGAACTTGGTGCGCGCGTTGGCGATGTGCGACCGCACCGTGGCCTTCGAGCAATCCAAACGCTGCGCCACTTCCTCCGCCGGCAATCCTTCTACATCCCTCATTATGAGCGCGGCCCGCTCCCGCGGGCTCAGCAACCGCAACCCGTCCTCGAGATAATCCCGATGTTCCGACCGCAGCAGCGCCTGCTCGGGACTCTCACCGTGGCTCTCCGGGGCTTCTTCGATCTCGCAGAACGTGGCGCGGCTGCTGCGCCGCAGGAAATCGATGGCCGTGTTCGTTGCAATTCTCGACAGCCAGTGGGCTGCTTTTTGTTCGTCCTTGAGCTGTTCCTGGTGCTGGAGCGCCTTGATGAAGGCTTCCTGGGTCAGATCCTGGGCGTCTGCGACGTTCCCCACGATCCTGTAGATCTGCACGAAGATCCGCCGTAAGTGCTCAGAAACAAAACGATTCTGTCGCTCCTGGAGCTCCAGGCCGGGCTCGATCGCTTCGCTCATCTCGCTCAAAGCAGCAGTTCTCACAGGTTCCTACTCAAAATGACGAGGGAACCCGGAAAACGTGGACTCTAAAAGCGGATCCTCACCGCTATCGCCTATTCTATCGTGGCAAACGCAGTCGGGCGTTCCCCCTTTCCGAGCGCTACAATTTGTAGCATAATGGGTCCAAATCGGAGGGCAGCTATGATGAGATTCCTGGGATGGATCTTCTCGAGCGGTGTAATCCTGGCCCAATCCGCCGTCCCGGCGCCCCAATTCGACGCCGCCGACGTCCATGTCAGCACCAAAGCTCAGAACCCCTTCTTTCGAAACATACCAGGCCGCGGCCGCTACGAACTGCTGCAGGCCACTATGGTGGACCTCATCCGCACCGCGTACGGCGTCGATGCCGACAAAGTCCTGGCCGGCCCGAATTGGCTCGAAATGGACCGCTATGACGTGATTGCCAGGATGCCCGCCGATGCCGCGCCCGACAGCCAGAAGGAAATGCTGCAATCTCTCCTGGCCGACCGCTTCCAGCTCGTCATTCACAAAGACACCAGGCCCCTGCCAACCTATGTACTGACTGCGGGAAAGAAGCCGCAGATCAAGGAAGCTGACGGGGCCGGCGATACCGGGTGCAGGCCCCAGGCCCCGCCCGGCCCGCCCGCTGAAGGGCGCGTCCAACTAATGATGGGTACCGCCAGCGGCCCTCCCCAGCAAATCACCCTCGGGCCCGGCATGACCATCCACTATCAATGCCGCAATATGACCATGGCGGCGTTCGCCGACGCGCTCCGCACCATGCTGGGCGCCAACGTCGGCCTGAATGCCGTCCTCGATCAGACCGGCCTCGAGGGCGCCTGGAACTTCGACGTCAAATGGTCGATGCAGTTTGTTGGACCGGTTACGAATTCGGGCGATCGCATCTCCACCGCCGAGGCTCTGGAAAAGCAGCTAGGCCTGAAGCTGGACCAGAAATCCGTTCCCGCCTCCGTGATCGTGGTGGACAGCGTCAACGAGAAGCCCACAGCGAACCCGCCCGAAGTGGCCAAGGACTTCCCGGCGCTCCCCATTCCCACCGAGTTCGAGGTTGCCGA
>Ga0335077_10008823_pt1 | contig 12504 bp, 11 predicted proteins | sample Lox_Sample_31_FD_207151 | JGI IMG/M metagenome (GOLD analysis project Ga0335077, IMG submission 207151) | Soil microbial communities from Loxahatchee National Wildlife Refuge, Florida, United States - Lox_Sample_3.1 | ecosystem: Environmental > Terrestrial > Soil > Wetlands | place: USA...
CCGGGATGCCGGCGGGCCCACCGAACCAGTCGAACGCGCGGAACACGGCGTTCACGACCTCCGAGAACGCGAACACCGAGAGACTGAAGTAGATGCCGCGGAGCTTCAGCGTGATCGTCCCGAGGAGCCAGCCGGCCACGGCCGCAACCGTCCCGCCCGCGACGAAGCCGATCCAGACCGGCACGCCGAGCTTCGTCGCGAGGATCGCTACCGTGTAGGCGCCGAGCGCGATGTACCCTGCGTGGCCGAACGAGAGGTAGCCCATGCGCATGATCGTGTAGAGCGCCTCGGCGTACACGATGTTCATGAGCACGACGATGGCCACGTGCAGCGTGTACGGCTCGGCCAGGGGCGGCAGGGCCAGCAGGAGGGCGAGGGCGAGCGCTCCCCCGAGCGCCTTCATCGGGCGGCGCTTCCGAGCAATCCGGCCGGCCGCACCACGAGCACCCCGATCATGACGAGGAACACCAGTCCGTACGCCGCCTGGCTGCCGAACACCACGGCGCCGACCGACTCGATCACGCCCACCAACAGCCCGGCCAGCACCGTCCCCGTGATGGACCCGAGCCCGCCCACGATGATGACGAGGAAGGACATCACGATGACGTCGAGCCCCATGCCGGGGTTGAGCGAGTAGATCGGGGCGACGATCGCCCCGGCCACCCCGGCCAGCACGAAGGCGAGCCCGACGCTCGCCGCGGCGACGCGGTTCGCGTTGACGCCGAGCATCCGCGCCGTCTCCTCGTCCTCCTCGATGGCGCGCATCGCGAGGCCGATCTTCGTCCGGTAGACGAGCCAGTACAGCGCCGCCACCAGCACGACGGCCACCCCGGCCGCGAGCAGCCGCTCGCGCGGGAGCCGGATGGCGCCGATCTGGACGATGCCCGAGAGGTACGAGGGGACGTGCTTTTCCTGGATGCCGAAGACGATCCAGCCGACCGACTGGATCCCGAGCGAGATGCCGAGCGATGCCACCAGCAGCTGGAGCCACTGGCCGCGCAGGGAGCGGAAGACGAGGCGCTCGACGACCAGTCCGAAGACGAGCGAGAGCAGGACGATCACCAGGAGCGCCGGAAGGAGCGGCAGCCGGAGGACGACGTGGACGTAGAAGACGGCCATCGCCCCCAGCATGTAGATCTCGCCGTGCGCGAAGTTGACGATGTGGAGAATGCCGTAGATCAGGGTGAGCCCGAGGGCGACGAGCACGTAGAGCGCGCCGGTGAGCAGCCCGATGCAGAGCGCCTGCGCGAGCAGGTGCAGGTAGACGTCCATCAGCGGCGGCGGCCTGGCTGCCCGCGCGCGATCAACCCCGCCCTACTCGAATGTGCCTGGACGCACGTCGAACGGCTCCCACTTGCCGTCCTTGAGGATCGCCGCCGGGATCGGCATCACGACCTGCCGCTTGGCGCCGTAGTGCTTCTCGCCGCCCCACGTGGCGGGACCGAACGGGTGCTCCGGATACCCTGACTGGGCGAGCGCCTCCGCGACCTTCTTCGTGTCGAACGTGCCGACCTTCTCGATGACGCTGACGACCCACCGCGCGGCCGCGTAGGACTCCCACAGCGTCCCGGGCGCGGCCTCGCCGTACTTCTTCTGGTGGCGGTCGGCGAGCTGCGAGTAGAGCGCCGTGGGCGGCTTCGCCCAGATGCGGAGGGCGATGATGTTGTCTCCCGCCTTGCCGGCGATCTCCGAGATGGCCTTCGCCTCCAGCACCGCGGTCGAGTTCAGGAAGTAGCCCTGGAAGCCGAGCTCGCGCGCCTGCTTCGCGATGAGCGCGATCGAGCCGGTCGGCGAGCCATCCGTCTCGATGAGGTCCGGCTTCTGGGCGATGATCCGGAGGAGCGCGGGCCCGAAGTCCTTGGCGCTGCGCTCGTAGTACTCCTCGGCCACGAACTGCGCGCCGGTCTTCGCCACCTCGTCCCTCAGGACGCGCTGGTCGTTCTTTCCGAGCTCGTCATTGGGCCCGAGGAACGCGACGCGCTTGATCCCGAGCTTCTTGATGACCTCGGCCGTGTACGTGTGATAGAGCTGGTCGGACGACGCCATGATCCGGAAGATCGTGGGCTGCTCCGCGTTCGTGATCTGACGGCCGGCGGCGGCGAACGCGAAGTCCAGGAAGCCCGTCTCCTTGATGATCGGCAGGATCGGCGGATGGACGCCGGCGCCGATGATGACGCCGTACTTCACGCCGTCGTTGTAGATTGCCCGGTTCAGTGCGGCGACGGTCTGGGCGGGATTGTAGGCCGTGTCGTAGACGGGCACCTCGACCTTGTATTTCTCGCCCGCCACGGAGAAGACGCCGATGTCCTCGGCGGCCAGCTCGAGCCCCCGCTGCACGCCGATCCCGAAGGCGGCCGCGGGGCCGGAGACGGGCACGATCGCGCCGATCTTGAACGTCTTCTGGGCGTGCGCGGGCGCCGTGATCAGGACGTTCGCCGCCAGCAGGAGCAGCACCGCGAGGATCGATGGGCATCTGGCGAGGCATCGCTTCACTTTCGTCTCCCCTTTCTCGTGATCGGCCGCTCGCCGGCGCTCATCGGCGCGCCGTTCGCCGGCGCTCTTCGGTCGCGCTCCGGTCGATGGTGAGCGGGTCGCCGCTCACGACGACGCCATAGTCCCGCGCGGCGTCCTCGGCGGTGATGTACCCGCGAACGACGTCCCTCAGCACCAGCGCGGGATCTCGCTCCCGCGGATCTCCATACCCGCCGCCGCCCGGCGTTTTCACGGTCACGACGTCATCCGCCACGACCCGGAGATCCTCGTCCTTCGAGAGGTGCGGGGACACGTACTCGCTGCCCTGCTGCGACACGGTGACCTCGTTCTTCGCGCCGTCCCGCGCCCCAAACAGGCCGGGCGGGCCGAAGCGCCCGTGATCCATCAGGAACGAAAGCAAGGCTTCGCCGCGCCGGATGCGGATCCGGTAGTCGACCCCGAACCCACCTCGCGTCTTGCCGGCGCCGCCGGAGCGCTCGCGCAGGGCGTACCGCTCGAAGAGCACCGGATAGTGCTGCTCGAGCACCTCCGTCGGCTGCGTCTTCGAGATCCCGATGGTCGAGCAGCCGTTGGTGAGCCCGTCGCCGTCGAGGCTGCCGCCGTACCCGCCCCCCGAGAACACGTACATGATGTAGTGCCGCTCCTTCATCGGGTCGTAGCCACCGAGCGTGAGGTTGCCGCTCGTCCCGGCGGGCGCGGCGAACAGATCATCGGGGATCGCGCGCGCGAGCGTCGTGAAGACGCACTCGGCGATGCGCGAGCTGACCTCCGCGGCGCATCCCGAGACGGGCCGCGGGTAGCGCGCGTAGAGGAACGTCCCGTGCGGGTCCTCGATCTTGAGCGGCTCGAAGCACCCCGCGTTGATGGGCACGTCCGGGAAGATGTGCTTGATGGCCAGGTACACGGCGGCCCGGGTCGTCGCGATCACCGCGTTGAGCGGACCCCGGCACGGCGGGCTCGACTCGGAGAAGTCGAAGTGGAGGTCGGTGCCCTCCTTCCGGATGGTGAGACGGATCGCGAGGGGATCGGGATCGACGCCGTCGGAATCGACGAACGCCTCCCCCGTGTAGACGCCGTCCGGGATCTTCGCGATGTGCCCGCGCATCATCTGCTCGGAGCGGAGGCGCAGCTCCGCGATGCAAGCGCTCACCGTCTCTTCGCCGTAGCGGTCGAGGAGCGCGGTCAGCCGCTTCTCGCCGACCGTGAGCGCCGCCACCTGCGCCTTGATGTCGCCGATCCGCTCCTCCGGCACCCGGATGTTCGCCAGGACGATCGAGAGGATGTCGTCCTGCATCACGCCTTCGCGAAAGAGCCGCACGGGGGGCAGCCGAAGGCCCTCCTGCTGCACTTCCGTGGCGCGCGTCGAGAAGCCGCCCGGCACCGCGCCGCCCGTGTCCGGCCAGTGACCCGTATTCGAGAGATAGGCCCAGTGGCGCCCGCGGTAGAAGAACGGCTTCACCATCTTGACGTCCATGAGGTGGGTGCCGCCGGCGTACGGATCGTTGACGAGGAAGATGTCGCCGGGCTTCGGATCCCGGGTGTGCTCGATCACGGCCCGCGTCGTGAACTGCATCACGCCGACGAAGATCGGCAGCCCCAGCTCGCCCTGCGCGATCACGTCGCCGTTGTCCTTCGCGTAGATCCCATCCGACCGGTCGAACCCCTCGGAGATCACCGGCGAGAACGCGGCGCGTTCGAACGTCAGGTCCATCTCGGTGGCGACCTGCTGGAGTCCGTTCTGGACGACCACGAGCGTCACGGGGTCGATGTGGGCCATGTCCATTCCCTCCGCGCCATGTTCACAGCGGACGCACGCTGATCACGAGGTTCGCCAGCGCGTCGACCCTGACCTGATCGCCCGGCGCCACCACCGTCGTGGTGTCGAACTGTTCCACGATGGCGGGGCCAGTGAACTCCGCCCCCCGCGGGAGGCGCTCGCGCCGGTAGATCGGGCTGCGGTGCCATTCGCCGTCGAACCAGACGGCCCGCGTCTCGGTCTGCGCATCCCGAAGCGAGCCGCCGGCGGGGGCGCCCGCCAGCCCCTCGAGCGAGACGGGATGCCGGCGCCCGACGATCGTCGTGCGGAGATTCACGAGGAGACAGCGCATCCGCTCGAGCGCGACCTCGAAGCGCTCCCAGTACGCGCGCTCGAACGCGCGGAGGAGATCGTCGCGCTCGACCTCCGTCGACGGCACCGCGACGGTCAGCACGTGGGTCTGACCGACGAACTGCATGTCGGCCTCGTGGTGCACCGTCACGGTCTCGACTTCCACTCCCTCCGTGGCGAGGAGCCGGCGTCCCTCGTCGACCTGCGCGGCCAGGATGCGTCGCGCCTCGGGAACATCGAGCTGCAGCAGGTCCTGGTTGACGGTCTTCACGAAATCGTGGCGCACGTCGGCGACCAGGCACCCGAGCGCGGAGGTGAGACCGGGCCGCGCCGGCACCAGAACCGTCGGAATGGCGAGCTCGCGCGCGAGCGCGACCGCGTGGAGCGGGCCGGCGCCGCCGAAAGCCAGCAGAGCGAAGTCGCGGGGGTCGTGCCCGCGGTTGAGGGACACGAGCCGGATCGCCCCGGCCATCGTATCGTTGGCGACTCTCACGATGGCGCTCGCGACCTGGATGGGATCGAGCCCGAGCGGCGCGCCCAGCTTCGTGTCCATCACGTCCCGGATGCGGGTGAAGTCCACGCCCGTCTCGACGCCGAGCAGGGTATTCGGATTCAACCGTCCGAGCAGCAGGTTCGCGTCCGTGATGGTCGGCGCGTCACCCCCTCGCGCGTAGCAGATGGGCCCGGGATCCGCGCCCGCGCTCCCGGGTCCCACCTGGAGGATGCCGGCCGAGTTCACTGCCGCGATCGACCCGCCACCCGCGCCGATCGTGTGGATGTCGATCATCGGGACGCGGACAGGCAGCCCGTAGCCGAGCTCCTTGTCGGCGCTGACCACGGGCCGGCCGCCGCGGATCAGGCCGACGTCGAAGCTCGTGCCGCCCATGTCGCAGCTGATGACGTTCTCGTACCCGGCCGCCAGCGCCGTGTACGCCGCGGCCTTCACGCCGGCTGCGGGGCCCGACATGAGCGTGTTGACCGCGTGGCGCGCGGCCACGTCGATCGACATCGTGCCGCCGTTGCCCTGCATCACGAGCGGTTCCCGGGGGCAGCCTTGACGGCGGAGCTCGTTCGCCAGCGTCCGGAGATAGCGGTCGATGATCGGCTGGACGAATCCGTTGATCGACGCCGTGGTGCCACGCTCGTACTCCCGGTACTCCGGAAGCAGCTCCGAGCCGGCCGTGATGTACGCGTTCGGCCACCCGGCCGCGGCGAGCTCGCGCGCCCGGCGCTCGTGGCGGTCGTTCGCGTACGAGTGGATGAAATGGATGACGAGCGCTTCGGCGCCTTGCTCCCGGAGCGCGCGCACGGCCTGTTGCACGTCCTCCTCGTCGAGCGCGAGCACGACCTCGCCCTCGGCGTCGACCCGCTCGGTCACCTCGAGGCGCAGTTCGCGGGGGATCAACGGCTCGAACGAGCCCTTGAGCCCGTAGGCAGTCGGGCGCGTCCGGCGGCCGAGCTCCAGCACGTCGCGGAACCCGCGCGTGGTGATGAGCCCGGTCCTGGCCCCTTTACGTTCGATGAGGGCGTTGGTAGCCGCCGTCGTGCCGTGCACGAGGACCTTGATATCGCTCGGCGCGACCGACGCGTCCGAGAGCGACCGAAGCACGCCATCGGCCTGGTTGCGCGGCGTGCTCGGCACCTTGGCGGTCCTGACGGCGCCGGTCGCCTCGTCGAGGAGCACGAGGTCGGTGAAGGTGCCGCCGACGTCGACGCCGATGACCACCGTCGCGCCCCGTGTGCTCACACGTGCTCTCCCGTCGAGACCGGCTCGCTCGTTCTCACGATCGAGCGGCGTCCCGACCTTCGATCGGCAGGACGGCGACCGCGGAGATCTCGATCAGCGCGCCTTCGCGGAGCAGCCCGGCCACGATGACGCCGGTCGCGGCCGGATACGGCGGCTCCCCGAAGAGCTCGCGTCGCACCTCCGCCGTCTTCCGGTAGTTCTCGGTGGTGGTGATGAACTCCGTCGTCTCGACGATGTCTCGGAGCGAGCCGCCGGCCGCGGTCAGGATCGCCTCGAACTTCCGGAAGATCTGACGCGTCTGGGCCACGATGTCGCCGGGACCGACGAGCTGCTGGTTCTCGTCCGTCGCGGTCGTGCCGGAGATGAAGAGCAGGTTGCCGCTCCGGACGGCCGGCGAGAACGTGTACCGCGCGGGCCACGGGGTGGGGCTGATGGCTTCCATGTCACGCCGTCGTGGAGCGGATCACGCGCCGCCCGGCCGGCAGCGCACCAGGTACACGTGAAAGCCGTCGAGCACCGTCTCGCGGCGCTGATTTCGGAGGCGAGCGGCGAGCCGGACGATTCCGCGATCGCCCCTCTTCTTCTCGAGCCCCACGACCTCATGCTCGGGAGAGATGGTGTCGCCGATCAGGACCGGCTTGACGAACCGCGACCCCTGTTCGAGGAACGCGATCATCGAGCTGTGCAGCCGATGCGAGAGGGGCGAGGCGCCGACGGCGGTCAGGCCCATCAACAGGAGTCCATGGGCGAGTCGGGCGTGGAGCGGCGTGTTCTTCGCGTACTCCTCGTCGTAGTGAATGGGATGGTTGTCGCCGGTCAATCCCGCGAAGAAGGCGAAGTGCGCGTCGTTGATGGTGCGCGACGGACTCTCCCAGCGGTCGCCGAGTCGGAAATCGTCGAAGTAGAGCTGGGCATCCGTCGTCATGTGGGACCGCGCGCGCTCGCAGCGAGCCTAGTCGGCGGGGCCAGCCGTGTCAAGCGCTTCGCGCTGCGTAAGCGGCTTGCCGTGGACCATCAGGGTCGATGCTCCATCTGAAGGACGGCGGCGAAGGTCTCGACGAGCCCCTCGAGTTCGGCGTCGGCCATCGGCGTCGAGAGGCACCCGAGCCCGGTGACGGACATGAGCACCCCGTGCTCCATCAGGCGACGGACCAGCCGGACGAGCCGTTCGGCTTCCTCGGGTGTCGTGCGCGTGCTCCGGTAGTCGACCAGGTCGCGGTCCATCGGGTGCAGCCGGAACAGCGAGCCCATGCCCGTGACGCGGCCCGGCACGCCGGCGCGCGCGAAGCACGCGTCGAGGCTCGCGCGGAGCTTGGCTCCGAGGTCGTCGAGCCGGCCGAACGCCTCCGGCGTCAACATCTGCATGGCCGCGAGGCCCGCCGCCATCGTGACCGGATTGGCGTTGAACGTCCCCCCGTGCGGTGCCGGCGGCGTGCCGCGCGTGGGATCGAAGACGGCCATGACATCGGCGCGCCCACAGACCGCGCCCACGGGGAGGCCGCCGCCGATGATCTTGCCGAGCGTCGTCACGTCAGGTGTGATGCCGAACGCGCCCTGGGCGCCGTGGTAACCCACGCGGAACGAGATCACCTCGTCGAAGATCAGCACGATGCCGTGGGCCCGGGTCACCTCGCGTATCGCCTGGAGGAAGTCGCGACGCGCGGGCATGAGCCCCACGCGGTTCGGTAGGGGATCGAGCAGGACGGCCGCCAGGTGCGGGGCCTCGCGCTCGACGCGCGCGACGGCATGCTCGAGGTGGTTGAACGGCAGCACCACGACGTCTTCGAGCACGGCGGACGGCGTGCCACGCGAGTAAGCGGTGCTGGCGGGCGCGGCGAGGCTGCCCCAGGTCTCGGGCGTCGAGGACAGGCTCACCTCGGCGTAGTCGTACGAGCCATGGTAGGCGCCCTCGAACTTGGCGATCTTCGGCCGCCCGGTGTACGCGCGCGCGCCCTTGATCGCCATCATCACGGCCTCGCTGCCCGAGTTGGTGAAGCGGACGTGTTCGGCAGAAGGCAATCGCTCGGCCAGGACCGCGGCCAGCTCGATCTCCTCGGGCGTCGGCAGAGGAAAGGAGGACCCGCGCCCGAGACGGCGCCCGGCCGCCTCCACGATCGCCGGATGCGCATGGCCGTGGATCAGCGCCGTGTAGTTGTTGAGGCAGTCCAGGCGTCGGTCGCCCTCGACGTCGATGATCCAGCACCCCTCGCCGGAGGCGGCGTACGGCGGGTACGGCGCCATGTGGACGGTGGTGCGCGTATTGCCGCCGGGCATGACGCCCCGGGCCCGGGCCCAGAGCGCGGCGGATCGCGAGCCGGGCTCGAGCCAGCGCCGTGTCTCGCCGAGCGCGCGCGGGGACTTCGGTGGTGTCGTGATGGCCATGATGGTCCTCCTCCGCTTTCAATACCGCAGAAAGCCGCGTTCCGTGAACGTGCGGACGGCGTCGAGACACTCCTTCTGTACCTGCGGGAGCGGCGCGTCCATCTTGGCGGCGAAGGCGCGGATGAGCTCGTCCAGCGTCCGGTTCCCGTCGCATCGCCGCAGGAATTCTGCCACGAGCGGTTCGACTCCGAGCGCCGGGTTGAATCCCGTCGTCGACCGCAGCGTGAGCGATTGTCGCTTCCATTCCCCGTCGACGTGCCGGAAGACCTGCTCGAGGCGCACGTCCGGAGAAAGGGTTGGCCTGAGGGCCAGGAGTTGCTGATCGGCGCGCGGTGACTGGAGGAGATCTCTGGCCGCGAAGGTCTGCTCGACGAGGTCGCCAAAGGGGTCCGTGGGAGTTCCGGGGATCTCTTCAAGGAACATCCAGTTGCGCCCGGAACGACGGCGCATGGCGATCATGCCGCCGTGGATCGCCTCCACGTCTCGCTCGCGATAGTAGGCCAGGTAGTCGTCGTACAGCTCGGCGTCCCGCGCCGGCGATGATGAGGCCGTGGCGTGAATGCGTTCCTCCGCGTAGTCTCCCGGATGAAGCGTCGAGCTCTTCATGACCCAGCCATCGCACCCCGTGCCCTGGAACCACTCGGCGAGTCTCTCACGCCAGGATTGCCCACGGATCTCCACCCATTCGCAGAGCATCTGGAAGTAGCCCTCTTCGTTGAGACGCGCGGGCGCCTCACGGACCAGGCGACGGCAGAGCTGGTCGAGGTCGAGCGTGTTGGTGCAGAAGAGGTAGTGCGCTGCCGGCGTGATGAAGAATGGCGGATTCGACACGATGAGGTCGAACGTAAGTTCTGCGACGGGGTCGAATCCGTCGCCGGCCCGGCATTCCACGTTGTCGACGCCGTTCAACCAGGCGTTGAAGGCGGCAAACGCCACCGCGCGTGGATTCAGATCGGTGGCCAGGACCTTCTGGCTGTGCGCCGCGGCCGCCAGGGCCTGGATGCCGTTGCCCGTACCCACATCGAGCGTGGCGCGGGAGGGGCGACGCACGGTGAAGCGCGAGAGCACCATGCTGGTCGGGTTGGGCCACAGGACGAGGCTCGGATCGCCGGAGTCGATCTTGCTCGTGTGATCGGCCGCGAACACGAACGTGTCAGTGGGGAAGAGCATGACCTCCGGGTGGAGGTCTCGACCTTGCCGGCGCAACAGCCCGCACCGGAGCGCCAGCGGGATGAACCAGGACGGGACGTGCTGCTCCGCGGTGGACGCGTCCTGGGGCATCTCGATCCAGAACCACCGCAGCAGCGTGTTGATCGAGCTCGGCTCCCGTGTGAGGTCTCGCAATCGCGCGACATTGCGGAGTCGGCTCGACGGCAGGTCCCTGATCCCCGCGGTCAGAGCCAGGTGCTCTTCGGTATACCCAGTCTCCGCGAGGAACTCCCGCAAGCGCTTCGCGTCATCGGGGGAGGCTAGATGGAGCACGTGACGACCTCGCGCTTCACCCGGAGATCACGGACCGTGTTCGGGCGGTCGAGGACGCGCACGCGAGCCCGCGCGATCACCGGAACGCCGGAATGATCTCCCGGCCGTAGGTCTCGAGCATCGAGAAGTGCCGGTCAGCCTCCACGACCGAGAGATAGAGGCAGACCTGCGTCACTCCAGCGGCTTCGAGCCGGGCGATCCTGTCTCGGACTTCGGTGGCCGTGCCAACAAAGGTGAGACGCTCGGCCATGGCGTCCGTGACGGCGCGCGCGTGAGGCGCGTCGGGATGGCCGTGCCGCTGGTAGTCGTATCCGCTGACGGCCTGCATCCCCTCGACGAGGTCGGCGGGCAGGTCCGAGGGCGCGTAGTGGCGCAGCAGGTCCCTGACGTGGTTCGAGACGGTGGCCGGGAAGCCGCGCACGCGCGACAGGGCGTGGGCGCGGTCCTCCGAGACGTAGGTCGGCGCTCCGGCCAGCACCTCGAATCCCTCCCAGGGCTTGCCGGCGGCTCTGCGGCCCGTCCGCGCGTATCCGATCGACCACTCGACCACACTGGGAGAAGCGATCTGGAGGATGAGACCATCGGCTTCGGCGCCCGCCAGTTCCAGAACCCGTGGGCCATAGCCGGCGACCCACACCGGCACCGCGTGGGTGAGCCACGGGAAATGCACGATCGTCCCTTGGTGATCGACCTTCTCGCCCCGGCACAAGCCGCGGATCATGCGGAGCGCCTCGCGGAACTTCGTGACCGGCATGGGAGGCACGCCGAGCGTGCGGACGGCGCTGTCACCCCGGCCCAGACCGAGCACGGCGCGCCCGCCGTACAATTCGGCGATCGTCGCGATCATGCTGGCCACCACCGTCGGATGGCGCGTGACCGTGTTGGACACGAGCGGCCCGACCGTCAGCCGCGTCCCCGATGCAGCGGCAGTCAGGTAGGGACCGACTTCCTGCCAGATGAGGTGCGAGTCGCCGAACCACAAGAACTGAAAGCCCGCATCTTCGGCTACCCGCATGCACGTGACCATGTGCGCGAATGGGAACTGGCCGGGCCGCAGCATGATGCCAAATTTGAGCATGACGAGACGGTCCCCCTACACGGAGAACAGCCGCTCCACCCGGTCGAGCAGGGGGCTCGCCAGGAGCGCCGGCTGGTGGGCCGCCAAGTCCACCCACACCGGGAATTCGCGTCCGGTGATCTTGCGAGCCTTGGTGGGGCCGCCAAGAGACATCATTGTCTGCCACGAAGCCGCGAGATCCGGGTCTGCCACGAGCAAGAGTCCTCGACCCAGGTAGTCGTCGGCCACACCAGGCAGGGCCACGCCGGCCTGCGCCAGCGCCTCGGCCCACTCGTCGGGGCCAAGGAACTGGCGGGCCGGCTGCGTCTGCCACGCCAAGACCGGAGACAAACCGGGACCGGTCTCCTGCAGCGCCCCCAGCCACTGCTGCCGAGACCGATCGACAAATCGGCGGTAAGAGTCGCTCACCCCATCCGGGGCCTCCTCGTGCTCCTTCAGGAGGACTGAAGGAAAGAGGGAATCGGGCAGGCCATACGCGCGAATCAGCGAGGGGGCGGGCGGGCAACCGAATGGAGCCACGCGGTCCAGAAAAGTGGTCAGCAGCGCGCCGGCGAGGGCGGCGCCCGGAACGGCGAGCACGTAGTGAGTGCTTTCGTGGCTGGTGAGGGATACGGACACGGCCTCACGGACCGGCCAGTCCTGGCTGAATCGGTCGTGGGCGATTCCGATCTCCGCCATGCGGCAATACCGTAGCCGAAGGTCTTTCTGGTGCGAGATCATCGCCGACCGGCTCCTCGTCGTTTCAGAGCACTGCGCGCCGAGATTGCGTCCTCGAGGAGATATCGATAACATGCGGACACCAAATCTCCAAGGAGGGCCCCATGGCCGAAGGCAAGGTCCACGTCGAGATCGTCTACTGCGTCGTTTGAGGGTACCTACCCGTGGCCGTCAGTGTGGCGGCCGAGCTGTCCTCCATCAATTACCGCGAGACCGCGATCACCCTGACACCATCCGACAGTGGCCGTTTCGAGGTATACCTCGACGGCAAGAAGCTCTACGATCGGAAGGCGCCAGGGGCCGTGGACTTCCTCCCGGCACTCAAGGAGATCCACAAGATCCGTGACGCCATCCGCGACGTGTTCGCCGCGGCGCCGGCGACGGCATCCTGAGGCTTCGTCGTGGTGGCGGCGCCCTGCCGCACCACATCAGCCTGACCACCTGCAGCAGAGCCGAGGACCCCTGATCGGCTGACCGGCGGGGGGCGGTCCTTCCTGT
>Ga0335077_10008825_pt1 | contig 12503 bp, 11 predicted proteins | sample Lox_Sample_31_FD_207151 | JGI IMG/M metagenome (GOLD analysis project Ga0335077, IMG submission 207151) | Soil microbial communities from Loxahatchee National Wildlife Refuge, Florida, United States - Lox_Sample_3.1 | ecosystem: Environmental > Terrestrial > Soil > Wetlands | place: USA...
CGTAATTCCACGCTGGTCGGGAGAGTTAGGATATCGCAATCGGGAAAAAAAAGACGCCCCGAAGGATGCGAGGCGCCCGCACTTCAGGAAGGTCGTTGACCGGGCAGGATGCCTACGGCTTGGCTGGCTCCTCGGATTTCTTGGCAAACGAACGCACCAGGTTCACTAGGTTCCACCGAATTTCCGGTTTCGTCCGGTCCCCTTCGCCGCCGACCATTTTGCCGCGGCCATTGGTAATGATGTAGAAGAGGGCCCCGTCGGTGTATTTGGATAGCGCATTGGGACTTCGCCAGTCGGTCAAATCCAGTTTCATCTCTTCGGCCAGGTCGCCCTTGCCGTCACCGTCCTTGCCGTGGCACATCGCGCAATGAAATCCGTACAATTTGCGGGCCTCCGCTAGCCCTTCCGGCGTGGGTTTCACAGGATTTCTCTTCGACGAATCATCCTCCGGGATGGAACCGGTTTGTCCGGCTGCCTGAGTGTCCTTGGATTTGTCTTTATTGTCTTGCTGTTGCGCGAGAGCCGCGCCGAGACCGCAGAGCAGGACTGCGCTGAGGAACAACACAATACGTCTCATATGCACCCCCTGATGGGTTGAAACAACTCGAGGAGCGAAACGGAAGCTTTCTAAACAGATTCTACGCCCGCGGGAGATGCAAAGATAGCCTCAGGAGCGCTCTTGTGCCTTTTGCGGCGCCAGATTCCTTAGTTTCGGTTCGAGGTATCTTGCCTTGGGCTATCGTTTCGTGGCGGCTGGCTTGGTAGCCATGGCCGGTGACACCTTACAGCCACTGACGGTCTCGTTGCCGCGCTGGCCGGTCGTGAAACGGCTCGACTCGCGGACCCTCGTGCGCAGGCCGTCAATGGTGACAGGAATCGGATTCCGCGGGACACCGCGTACGACAAAGATCATGAGTGCAGCCTCTCCAGGCGCATCCGCGCTAGACGTTATGCCCACTCCCTGAAAGCCGGATTGGCTCATGAGTTCCTTCACATGCGTGGTGTGGACCGTTTTGGCGCGCTCCAATTCCTCCTTGGAGACGGAGTTCACGGAGTACAAATCCACCACCGGGGCAATTCGCGCGGCAGTCTCCATGTCGAAAACGCCGTGTGGGCCGGAAGCACCGCCCTGAACGATGCGCGTGCCCACGCCCTCAAGCTCAGCCGGAAGAGCGGAAGGAATCTGCCCGGGATTGACTACAAGCAGTACCGCGGGTTCACCCGGGTGATCGATGCTGGCACCGACACCAATCGCTTGAATATAAGGATTGGCAAGCAGTTCCGGCGCGTGAAGATCGCGGGCGCGCTGAGCTTGCGCCAGTTGGGCACTGCTGATGGCGGCTTTGAGTTGCGTCTTTGCCTGGGGGGTTGCGACTGCATTCGAGGCGAGCGTGCACCCGATGACCTGGTGCGTCGATGCGCTTCCTACAAATGTGGGCCGGTTGCCCTGCCCATCCTGCATCGCGCTCAACACGTCGGCGACGGGGTTGCCGACCGTATCAGTGTCGGAACCCCCGTACAAGAGCGCCACAGGATCGGCGGTGTTCTCATCCACAATAAGCGACCCCGAATCACCGGAAATGCTAAACGAACCACCGGCCGCGGAAATCTGGTTCGTGTAGTTGACAACGAAGCTCGTGCCCCCGTTGCATTGCGTCTCGTAACTTACAGAAGTGGCCAAGGAGATCGCGCTCACCGTAGAGCAGGTCAAACCTGAGGTGCGGCCGCTCTTGGCGACACTCTCACCAATGGTTGCGGTGATGCCATTCCCAGCGTGTGGCGGGCCTGGGTCGGCTGTGCTTCCCGTCGCAGTTGCGCCCAGTGACAGAATATTCCCGGAGGTGTCTACCGTTCCGGAGACAATCTGGGCGATTGCGGCGTCGACATTGGCACCCGAGGTTTCCAGATTTGCGAATTGCGAGAGATTGCCAACAGTAGTGGTCCCCGCCATCGAACAGTTGGAATCAACCAGACCCGGCTGGGTAATCGGATCCCCGAGGCTGGCCTGATCGCTGCGCGCCAGAACGTGATTGTTACTGAGAATATAGTAGGTGCCGTTGCGCAGTAGCAGAGAACCCAGGGTTCCGGAGCAACAGTACTGACCGTTGGTGTCTTTCGCATTGCCGCCGGAGGTGCCGAGTTTGATGGGAATGTTTTGCGCCTGCTGATTGGAATTGGAAGCCACGATCAAAACGCTGCTGGAACCCGACTTTGAGGTGTCCGCTTGCGAAACTGCCGTGACGGTGACTGTAGCTGGATTGGGTACCGCAGCCGGAGCAGTGTATGTCCCGGAACTGCTGATTGTCCCGACCGTGGAATTGCCGGAAGCGATTCCATTCACTTGCCAGGTGACGGCCGTGTTTGTGGACCCGGTTACGGTCGCCTGAAAACTGATTTGCTGATTCACTATCGCAGTCATTGACTGCGGGGCAACCGAAACGGAGATTGAACCTGAAGTTCCGCCCCCGCCACCGTTGCCATTCTTGACGTCAGATAGACCGCTGCAGCCCGCGAAGAAGATCGCGACGCATAGTACAAGAAAAACATTCACTCGGCGCATTGCACACCTCATCTTCCAATCCGTTTTCAGGCTAGCATGCAGTTTCCGGTCGGCTGGGGGGTAGGTCTTACTCTCGTGACCTAAGCATTTCCTGTCCGCTGGGACAGGATTCGAGTGCTACTCGCATAGATGGCGCCGCGGCGGGGGCCGATGCCTGGAACCATCGCTTCAGCCGAGGTCCCGCCAATTGGGTCCAATTCCAATTTCCACGACCAGAGGGACAGCCAGTTTGTACACGCCTTCCATCTCTTGCTTGACTATTTTCTCCAAGGCCGCCTGCTCTTTCACCGGGGCCTCGAAAAGCAACTCATCGTGGACCTGCAGGATCATCCGCGCCGCAAGTTTCTTTTCCTCGAGGCGCTCCTGGATGGCGATCATCGCCAGTTTGATCAGGTCGGCGGCGGTGCCTTGCAGCGGAGAATTCAGTGCCGTGCGTTCGGCGAAATTCCGCAATTGTGTCTGCGGTGCGGTGATCTCCGGGATCGAGCGGATTCTGCCAAAAAGTGTTTTGGCCACTCCCGTCTTCCGCGTTTCGACCAACACGTTGTCGAGGTATTCCTTCACTCCCCGGTAGCGCGTGAAGTACGCGTTGATGAATTGTGCGGCCTCCTTCTGCTCGATACCCAATTGTTGCGCCAACCCGAAAGCGGAGAGGCCGTAGATGATTCCGAAATTGATGGCCTTCGCCGCCCGGCGATGTTCGGCGGTCTGCCCTAGTGGGCCCACACCGAAAACTTCTTGTGCCGTGCGCGCGTGGATGTCTTCGCCATTGCGGAAGGCCTCGACAAGCACCGGATCCTTTGAAAAATGCGCCATGATGCGCAGTTCGATTTGCGAGTAATCCGCAGAGAGCAGGATTTTCCCCTTCTCCGCGACGAAGGCAGCGCGAATCTCTCGGCCCAGTTCGCTGCGCACGGGAATATTCTGAAGGTTCGGGTCGCTCGAACTGAGCCGGCCCGTCGCGGTCCCGGTCTGCGAAAAGCTTGTGTGCAGCCTGCCGGTTTCGCGATGAATCAGTTTCGGCAGTGCATCCACATAGGTGGACTTCAGCTTGGCGATCTCGCGGTATTCCATCACCTTCGCCGGAAGAGGATGTTGCTCGACCATCTCCTCAAGGATGTCCGCGGCCGTCGAACGTATTTTCCCCCTGCCACGCCGCGCGGACGGCTGAAGATTGAGCTTGTCGAAAAGAATTTCCGCGAGTTGCGTCGGTGAATTGACGTTGAATTCCTCGCCGGCCAGGCTCCAGATGTCGTTTTCAAGGCGCCGGACTTCTTTTTCCATGGACTCGGACATTTCCTGGAGCGCCCTCGGATCAACGCGGATTCCCGTGCGCTCCATTTCGGCCAGCACCGCGGCCAGAGGCAGGTCGATTTTTTCGTAGACGCCACCCAGTCCCCGTTCATCGACTTGCTTTCGCAAAACAGGCGCAAGCCGCTGCAGATAATCCGCGCGTTCTCCAGCTCCGCCACCGATGGGGACATTGAAATTGCGGAAAATCACGTCGGCGAAATCGTGTTTCGCGACGTTGGGCCGCAACAGATAGTCGTAGAGCTGTGTGGCGTGCTCGATGTTCTCCGCTTTCCCGGTCAGCAGCTGAAAGAGCTTCGGATCGTGCACAATTTTATGCCGTTTCTCGTCGCGAAAGAGAAGCCGCGCCGCGTCCAACACTTCGTTCTTTTCATCAGCCCAGATGGCGCGTCCTTCGCCGGGCTCGGAGGAAAGCTCGATACCGGCAATGCGAGTGCCAAATCCCTCGGATTCGCGCTCGCCCAGTTCGAGATTCAGCCACACCGAAAGCGGGGCTTTAGGCCGCAGTTCCTTCAAATAACCCCGGAGAGCATCTGCATTCGCGAGCTGCAAGTAATCTCCTTTTTCGCTGCCAGGTTCCGCCACCTCGCCGCCCTCACCGCGCCCGGAACGACTTTCGGCTTTTTCGACCAAGCCGCTCGCAAGCAACTCCTTCAGCAGCGAATTGAAACCCAGCTCGCGATAGAGCTCGGCAAGAGCTGCAGGATCGGGCTCGCGAAGCTTCAGTTTTTCGAGATCCAAATCCAACGGAACTTCCGTCTCGATGGTCGCGAGCTGCTTGCTCATCATCACTTGTTCTCGTTGCTCCTGCAGCGCCTCGCGATAACGCTTGTTCGTCACTTCTTCCGCATGGTCGAGTGCGCTTTCGACGCTGCCATATTTCTGAATCAGCTCCGTGGCCCCCTTTTCTCCGATTCCTTTTGCGCCGGGGATGTTGTCGACCGTGTCGCCCAACAGGGCCATTAGGTCGATGACCTTTTCGGGCGGCACGCCCAGAATTTCTTCCACTTTCTTGGCATCGACGATCGTATCCGCCTTCGCCCCGCCGGAGCCCGTGCGGAGAATGCGCACGCCGGAATCAACGAGCTGCATCATGTCTTTGTCGTTGGAGATGACCATCACGTCGAGCTTTTTCTTCTGACCGAGCGTGGCCAATGTGCCGATGACGTCATCGGCTTCGTAGCCGTCCAACTCCACGACGGGCAAGCGCATCGCTTCGCAAAGCCGGCGGACATACGGCAACTGGACACTCATTTCGCTTGGCATCGGAGGCCGATGCGCCTTGTAGGACTCAAACAGCTTGTCACGGAACGTCGGCTTGCTGGTGTCGAAGACGATGCCAATGTACTCCGGCCCATAGTCTTTGATCAGGCGGCGGACGATATTTGCGAAGAGGAAAGGGACTTTCGTGGGAATGCCACTGGGCGCATTCATCCGGACCATGGGCGCGTAGAATGCCCGGTAGATGTGCGCCATGGCATCGACAAGGAAAAGCTTCTTCGGGGGTTCTTCTTTTGCGGCCATCGCGCGAGTATAGCAGGCCTGGCAGTGCGGCTGGAAAACGCCAGGAGCTAACGTACGATGCCCAGTGGCTTGGCGACGTCCGCGAGAATGTCGGCGGCCTTTAGGAGATGCTCCCTCTTATGCGCGGCGCTCACAATGGCACGCAGACGAGCCTTACCTTCCGCGACAGTCGGGTACCCGACGGCCGGCGCGAAGATGCCTGCATCAAAAAGCTTGCGGGAAAAGTCAAAAGCCATTGCGGCATCCCCGACGTGGATCGGGATGATGGGTGTCTCGCTGGCGTTGAACTCGAATCCACGCTTTTTCAGTTCGCGCTTGAAGAATTTCGTGTTGGCCCAGAGTTTTTTAACCAGCCTTTCGCCTTCCGCGGAATTCAGCAGTGTGAATGCCGCCTGGCACGCGGCAGCGGTCGCCGGCGGATGAGACGTCGAGAAGAGGAATGGCCTGGCGCGCAGATAGAGATAATCGATCAAGTCGCGCGAGCCGCAGACATAGCCGCCCATGGCCCCAATGGCCTTGCTCAATGTGCCTACTTGAATGTGCACGCGTCCGTGGCAGTTGAAATGGTCGATGGTGCCACGGCCGCCTCGGCCAAGCACTCCGCTGGCATGAGCGTCATCTACCATCATGATGCAGCCATATCTTTCGGCCAGGTCGCAGAGCGCAGGCAGCGGGGCGATATCGCCGTCCATGGAGAACACGCCATCGGTAATAATCAGTTTCTTCCCCGGAAACGCGGTGTTTTCCTGCAGGATGCGCTCGCAATCCTGCACGTCCTTGTGTTTGAAAACTTTGATCGTGGCTTTCGAAAGCCGCGCGCCATCGATAATCGACGCGTGATTGAGTTCGTCGGAAATGATCAGGTCGTCTTTCCCGAGAACGGCGGAAACGGTCCCGGCATTGGCGGTGAAGCCAGACTGAAAGACCACACACGCCTCCACGTGCTTGAACCTGGCGATTTGCTCCTCGAGATCCATGTGCAGCTTCATCGTGCCGGCGATAGTACGGACCGCTCCGGCCCCCACGCCCAGCTTGCGTACGGCTTCGAGTGACGCTTTACGAAGTGCCTGGTGCGAAGTCAGACCAAGGTAATTGTTCGAGGCGAGGTTGATTACCTCGCGCCCGTCAAACATGCAGACCGTTTTCTGCTCACCCTCGAGCACGCGCAGCTTGGGTGCGACCCCCTTCGCGCGCAAATCCTGCAGCGTATCGCTCACATATTGCAGAGGATTCTGTCTCAAGGTTTGCGCCCCGGGTTCGCCCATGATGCGTTCTCCTGTTGTTGCGAAGGACTACTCGATTTACTTCCGGATTCCATTCGGATACAACAGAATTTTTCCCGCCAGCCCGCTGTTCAGCTTGGCGAAGGCCGCTTCGAAATTCTCCAGTTCCATGCGCTCCCCGAAGAGAGGTTGCAGATTGACCCGGCCCGCTTTCAACAAGGCCGTCATCTGCACCCAGGTGTTGTACATTCGCCGGCCGTAGATTCCCTGCACGGTCGCGCCCTTAAAAATGACGTCCTGCACAAGATCCAAAGGGACATTCTCGGTTGGAATTCCCAGCAGGGACGCTCTCCCCCCGGCGCGCAACGCTTTGAATCCTTGCTGAATTGCCTTGGGATTGCCGCTCATTTCAAGCAGAGCATCCACGCCCGTCCCGCCGGTCGCTTCGAGAATTTTCTTCACCGGATCTTCGGCCGAGGGGTTCAACACAAAATCCGCACCCATTTCCTTTGCCATTGTGCGCCGGTGCTCATTGGTTTCTGTAGCGAATACCGTCGAACTCCCGCACGCCTTGGCGATGGCAATGGACATCAGTCCGATCGGTCCGCAGCCCGTGACCAGCACGGTCTGGCCGGCAATCGGGCCGGCGAGGACCGTGTGCACGGCGTTGCCGAGCGGATCCAGAATGGCGCCGTAGTGCTCGGGAATGGCGGAATCGAGCTTCCAGATGTTGGTGGCGGGTATCTTCACGAATTCCGCGAACGCCCCATCAATATCGATTCCGATAATTCTGAGATTATGGCAAATGTGTGCCTCGCCGAGCCGGCACTGCTGGCAATGGCCGCAGTTCAGGTGCATCTCCGCGCTGACGAAGTCTCCCGGCTTGACCGCTGCGACTTCTTCTCCAGTTCGTTCGACGACACCGCAAAATTCGTGGCCGAGCGTCACGGGCGGCTTGATGCGTCCCTGAGACCAACGATCCCAGCCGTAGATGTGCAAGTCTGTTCCGCAGATCGAGGTAGCTTTCACACGCACCAGGACGTCGGTCTGCCCGATGGTCGGCACCGGCACCACTTCCATTTGTAATCCCTTTCCCGCTCGCGTCTTTCGCAACGCCTTCATGGTTGCAGGCATTCAGGCATGCTCCTCGCTCAGGCAGGTGCTCATTGCGCAGGTATTCATGCTAGCACAGCCGATGCGGCACCTTCAGTTTACGCCGTCACTTGCGGATCAGCCATGCCGTGACGTTTTTCTGCCTCTTCATCATGGACTTAGTCTGTACACCCAAAGGAATCGAAATTTTCTGAGGCTCCTCGACGTATCATGGAAAGCAGCTATGCCAGACACACCACCCGCCGTGCAATTGGATCACGTTTCCCGACACTACTCCATGGGGGTAAGCAGCGTTCGAGCCGTGGATGACGTGTCCCTCTCGATCCCTGAAGGGGAGTTTCTCGCCCTGCTGGGGACTTCGGGATCGGGCAAATCCACGCTTCTCAACTTGATTGCCGGGCTGGACCGGCCGACCTTCGGCGCAATCCTGGCGAATGGGCAGAATCTCGCCTCGCTTTCATCTCTCAACCTGGCGCGTTACCGCCGCAACACGGTGGGCATGATTTTTCAGTCGTTCAATCTGCTCCCTCGCATGACACTGGAGGAGAATGTCGAGTTGCCGCTTCGCCTGGCGGAGGTCGATCATTCGGAGCGTCCTGGGCGCGTGCGAGAAGCGCTTGAACGTGTCCGCCTGACACATCGAGTAGGCCATCGCCCCGCAGAGCTTTCCGGCGGTGAACAACAGCGTGCGGCGATTGCGCGTGCGTTGGTGAATCGCCCGAAGATCCTTCTCGCAGATGAGCCCACTGGAAATCTCGATTCCACAACTGGCGAAGCGATCCTCTCCCTCCTGCGTGAGCTGCAAACGCATATGGGCATGACCATCGTCATGGTGACACACGAGCGCCCTCTTGCCGAACGTTTCGCGGACCGCCTGGCAACCATGGGAGACGGAAAACTCCTGGGGACTTTCCCCTCCAGCAAGGGCGGTCTGCAATGAAGCCGCGCGACCTGACCGACCTGGCGGTGCGAAACCTTCGCGAGGCGATTCTGCGTAACGCGCTGACCACCCTCGGCGTGGCCGTCGGTGTCGCGTCGCTTGTGGCGATGCTCTCGCTGGGCGTGGGCTTGCAGCAACTGGCTTCCAAGCGGTTGTCTCAAAGCGGGCTCTTCGACACGATCTTCGTCACACCAAAAAACAGCTTTCGCGGAATGGGACGTCCACAGCGAGAAGTGCAATCCGACAAGCCTCCACGTCCTCTCGACGACGACGCGCGCGCGGAACTGGAAAAGCTGCCGGACGTGATCGAGGTCTATCCCCAAGTGCGCTTCTTCACCGAAGTGCGCTTCAATAACAAACCCTTCGCCACCGTGGTCGCGGGAATGCCTGAATCTTCCCGCAATTCCGGCGCGTTCGATGGCATGCAGGGCAATTTCTTCTCGTCGCCTGCCGCGAGCGAAGCGATTCTACAAATCGAATTTGCCAAAGACCTTTCAGACCAGCCGCCTTCTCTGATTGGCCAGGAGTTGATACTTCGTTACGCCGAACGCCAGGCGATTCCGGCGGCCGGCGGTGAAGCCTCGCCGGCTACGCCGGAACCTTCTGGTGGTTTTTCCGTTGTTCCGAAGGAACTGCGTCTGAAAATCGTCGGCATCGTCGAAACAGAGCCCGCTGCAGGCTACGGCGGATATGGGAACGCGCGCCTTCTTATGCCGCTGCAAACCGCGTCAACGCTGCGTGCTGCGCAAGTCAACGATCTGCGCGATATCGTCCGCGGCAGCACGTCCAATAAGGTCACCTACCCATCGCTTTCCGTGCGCGCGAAATCACCTTCCCAGGTCGAAGCACTGGAAGCTTCCATCAAGAATCTCGGTTTCCATGCGTTCTCACTTCTTGACGCTTCCAAATCCTTGCGGACCTTCTTTTCCGTATTCGATCTGCTGCTGGGCATTTTCGGCAGCCTGGCCCTCGCCGTGGCCACTCTCGGCATTGTCAACACTCTGGTGATGGCCATTTTGGAGCGGCGGCGCGAAATCGGCGTCTTGAAGGCTTTGGGAGCGGCAGAGTCGGATGTCCAACAGCTTTTCTTCGTCGAGGCCGGCGTGATGGGATTCTTCGGTGGGATATTCGGCGTTGCTTTCGGTTGGCTTCTAGGCCGTGCGATCACTTTCGGAACCAATGTCTATCTGAAGCGCCAGAGTCTGAATCCTATCGACCTCTCCTCCGTGCCCTGGTGGCTGGTCATATTGGCGCTCGTCTTTGCCGTGCTTGTCAGCCTTGCGGCCGGACTTTATCCTGCGTCCCGTGCCGCCAAGCTCAATCCTGTCGACGCACTCCGCTATGAATGATTCACCAACTCGTCAGATCTTGCGCGCCATATCAATACTCTGTCTCCTCTGTTTTGTCTGCTTCGTGTCGTCATCACTTGCCGCGACCGGGCGTGTGGAGTGCAATTCGCTTTCCAGCAAAATCCTCGGCCGAGCTGTCCCTTACTGCATCGTCCTTCCCGCTTCTTTTGGGGCCGACAAAACCCGCCGATTTCCCATTCTCTATTTCTTGCACGGCCTTGGCGACAATGAGCAGTTCTTTGTCCATTCCGGCGCGTGGAATCTCAGCGAAGACATGCGCGAGAAGGGAGAACTCACGGAATTTCTGATCGCTACACCGGATGGAGGCGCCAGTTTCTATATCAATTCGAAAGACGGCAAAGAACGTTACGAGGATTTCCTCCTACAGGAGTTTTTCCCCTTCATCGAGAAACGCTACCGCGTAAGCGCCGGCCGCGGGCATCGCGCAATTGCGGGCATCTCCATGGGCGGTTACGGGGCGCTCCATCTCGCTTTCCGTCATCCGCAAATGTTCGTTTCCGTGAGTGCCCACAGCGCCGCACTTGTTGAAAAACTCCCGGTGTTCCTCGGCCCGACACCCAATTCACCTCGCGTTCGCCTGTTGGGTGGCATCTTTGGCAGTCCGCCGGACCCGGCATTCTGGGATCGCAACAGCCCGATCGCACTGGCACGCACTGAGATTCTTGCGGGACTGAAGATTTATTTCGATTGTGGAGACCAGGACGACTATGGCTTCGATTCCGGCGCCGCCGTGCTGGACAAAACTCTCACCGCGCGGCACATCCTGCATGAATACCATCTGTACCCGGGGAGTCACGATCCCGCCTACTTCGCTGAGCACCTTCCTGCTTCCATGGCTTTTGCCTCCCACGCTTTTTTGAAATAGTTTCACGCCCCGGCTTCCGGTGTAGAATGCCGTGTGCACTCGATAACCTCTCATCCGTGGAGGACTGTTATGCGCCGATTGGTTTGCCTGATACCTTGCCTGTTTTTCTTCTCTCTCTTGCCCGTCAAAGCACAAGAGAAGCCCGCCGACAAACCGGCAGCCGCGCCGACGACACCTACGGCTGGCGCGCGGCTCGAATTCCTCGATGAAGTGTCCTACTACGAGCAGCGCTTTCTTCGTCTGTCGGATGCCATTCCCGCCGAAAAATACGGCTGGCGCCCAGGTGAAGGGGTTCGCTCCATCGGGGAGGTATACATGCATGTGGTGAGCGCCAATTATGGGTTTGCAAGGATGCTCGGCACCGCACTTCCCGCAGGAGTTGATCCGAAGGCCATGATGGCGATGGCCGGCGACAAGACCAAGGTCACGCAAGCCCTTAAGGATTCCTTCGCGCATTTCCGCAGCGCTATTCTCGCCATCAAGGACTCTGATCTCGACAAGGAGATCAAGACGCCGCGCGGCCAGACTACCATTCGCGGATCCTTCTTCCTGATTTCCGGCCACTTCGGCGAACATCTCGGCCAGTCCATCGCTTACGCGCGCCAGATCGGTATCGTCCCTCCGTGGACCGAAGAGCGCCAGCGCCAGGAAGCAGAAAAGCCCAAGCAGTGATCCGCCCCGTCACGTCCGCGGGCCACAGGAGCGACCATGGAAAAAGTCGTGGGAATCGGGGGGCTCTTCTTTCGCGCGCGCGATCCGAAAGCACTGGCGGAATGGTACCGTCGACATCTCGGCATTGACCTCGTGCCGGAAAATTATGACGATCCTCCCTGGCAGCAGCAAGCCGGGCCGACGGTTTATGCCCCGTTTCCGGAAGACACGAGTTATTTTGGAAACCCCGCGAAGCAGTGGATGATCAACTTTCGCGTAGCGAATTTGGACGCCATGGTGGCGCAATTGAGCGCCGCAGGAGTTTCCGTCGAGACCGATCCGGAGCCTTACCCGAACGGCCGTTTTGCCCGTGCTCACGATCCCGAGGGCAACCCCATCGAGCTGTGGCAACCGGCGGGGCACGATGCGACACCCCATTCCTGAAGATGTGCCTGCCTTCGTTAGCTGAGAGGGCTTCCACCCAGTTCATTGTTTTGGAGCGGCATTCCACATTTCTTGTTGAATCTTCCATTCGTCGCGGGAGTCCTTGTGTAAAATCAGCAGCGTCTTTGCGTGACCGTCAAAGGTTGGTTTGCCCAAAGGCTCTTCGGCAACCCGGTGTTCCAGACCCCACTTGGGGGCCCAATCGCCTGACACCTGAATGTCGTGAAAATCGATTTCCTGCTTGGTGACACGACAGCCGGGCATGGAAGCCGCGGCATGGCAATCGCCGCCTTACCGACATCCATGATAGGTCCTTGTCAAGAGGCAAAAAGTCCTCCTGAGGCGCTCGGGAGGAGCGCGGGTGTAAATTTTTTTCTGCTTCAGCGCGTCGTGTTGGCCTCTCGGCCGCGGTTCCTATTTGCGAATAGAACCAGACATCCATTTGCTGGTGCAGCTCGTCTGACTGCCCAGCAAGATTGAGTTTGTGTTTTCCTGTCAGTCT
>Ga0335077_10008827_pt1 | contig 12502 bp, 12 predicted proteins | sample Lox_Sample_31_FD_207151 | JGI IMG/M metagenome (GOLD analysis project Ga0335077, IMG submission 207151) | Soil microbial communities from Loxahatchee National Wildlife Refuge, Florida, United States - Lox_Sample_3.1 | ecosystem: Environmental > Terrestrial > Soil > Wetlands | place: USA...
GCGGACGTGCGTTGGCTCGGCTTCGACTGGGGCCCCCACCTCTACTACGCCTCCGATTACTTCGAGCAGCTGTACCTGTGGGCCGTGCAGCTGATCCGGGCCGGCAAGGCCTACGTAGACGACCTGAGCGCGGAGGAGATCCGCGCCTACCGTGGAACGCTGACGGAACCAGGGCGCAACAGCCCGTACCGCGACCGGTCGGTGGAAGAGAACCTGGACCTCTTCGAGCGGATGCGGGCCGGGGAGTTCCCGGACGGGTCGCGCGTGCTCCGGGCCAAGGTCGACATGGCGTCGCCGAACCTGAACCTCCGCGACCCGACGATGTACCGGATCCGGAAGGTGTCCCATCATCGGACCGGTGATCGGTGGTGCATCTATCCGATGTACGACTACGCCCACGGCGAGTCGGACTCCGTCGAGCGGATCACCCATTCGATCTGCACCATGGAGTACGAGGACCATCGTCCGCTCTACGACTGGTTCCTGGAGCAGCTCGGCATCTATCATCCGCAGCAGATCGAGTTCGCCCGCCTGAACGTGAGCCACACCGTGCTGTCCAAGCGCAAGTTGCTCGAGCTCGTCGAGAGCGGCCACGTGAGCGGCTGGGACGACCCGCGCATGCCGACCATTGCGGGGCTCAGGCGCCGCGGGTACACGCCGGAGGCGATCCGCGACTTCTGCGAGCGCATCGGCGTCGCGAAGAAGGACGCGCTGGTCGACGTGTCGCTCCTCGAGCACTGCCTGCGCGAGGACTTGAACCGGCGCGCCCCTCGGGCAATGGCCGTGCTGCGTCCGCTGCGCCTCGTCATCGAGAACTACCCGGACGGCCAGGTCGAATGGCTCCCCGCCGTGAACAACCCCGAGGATCACAGCATGGGCACGCGCCAGATCCCGTTTTCTCGCGTGCTCTACATCGAGCAGGACGATTTCCGCGAGAACCCGCCCAAGAAGTACTTCCGCCTGTTTCCCGGCAACGAGGTGCGGCTGCGCTACGCGTATCTGGTGACGTGTGTCGGCGACGTCAAGGACGAGCGCACGGGCGAGGTCGTCGAGGTGCGGTGTGTCTACGATCCCGCCACACGCGGCGGCGACGCGTCGGGCGGGCGGCGGGTGAAGGGAACCATCCACTGGGTCTCGGCCGCGCATGCCGTCCCGGCCGAGGTGCGCCTCTACGACCACCTGTTCAGCGTGCCGAATCCCGGCGCAGTCGGCGACGACGTCGACTGGAAGGCCGAGTTGAACCCGCGCTCACTTGAGCGGCTCACCGACTGCCGGCTCGAGCCGAGCCTGGCCGGCGCCACGCCCGGGAGCGTGTACCAGTTCGAACGCAACGGGTACTTCTGCGCCGACCTGAAGGAGTCCGTTCCCGAACGCCTCGTGTTCAATCGTGCCGTGGCCCTCAGGGATACCTGGGCGAAGGTGGAGCAGGTCGGTAGGGAGTAGCGGAGGATGGCGAAAGGGCTCGTCGCCGTTTCCGAGTACGCGCCCGGAGCCAGCGGGACGAGCCTCGACGAGGGCCGGCGGCGCTGGTATGCGGAGCGGCTCGAGGAGGGGCACATCCTCCTGTTCGAACCGGCGCCCTTCGCGCTGCCCGACGCCGGCGAGCGCGCCGCGCTCGCCGGCGTGCGTCAAGCCTCGGCGGCCTATCACAAGAACATCTCGTATCGCCCCGGCGAGGATCGCGTGAAGGGCATCGCCACGAGCGGTGCTGACGCGGAGACCGTGCGGCAGGTCCTCCGCGACTACTCACGGAACGCTATCCGTCTGCTGACGGACCTCTTCCCCTTCTATGCCGCACGGTGGAGTCTCGACTTCGCCAGCTTTCGTCCCATGGAGGAGCGAGGCCGACAACTCTCACTCCGAGCTCGCAACGATCTGCTCCACGTCGATGCCTTTCCGACGCGCCCCACGAACGGCAGTCGGATCCTGCGCGTGTTCACCAACGTGAATCCGACCGTCTCGCGCTGGTGGATCACGACGGAGACCTTCGACATCCTCGCCCCCCGGCTGGCGATGGACGCGGGGCTCGGTGGAATCGCCGCCGGGGCCCGGTCTCCATGGCGGCACGTCGTCCGCGGGTTCGCCACGCTCGCGCGTCGCCTGGGCGTCCACCGCGAGCCGCGCTCCCCCTACGACCGCTTCATGCTCGGGTTCCACAACTACCTGAAGGCGAACACGGCGTTCCAGGCTCAGTGTCCCAAGCATCGGTGGGAGTTCCGGGCGGGCTCCACCTGGATCGTGCTTACCGACATGGTTCCGCACGCCGTGGAGTCCGGACAGTTCGCGCTGGAGCAGACGGTGATCGTTCCACGCGAGGCGCTCGTCCGGCCCGAGGTGGCGCCGATCACGGTGCTCGAGGGCCTCTGCCACGTCCCGTTGACTGCGTAGTCGCGCCCAGCCGCGCGAGAAGCACCAATGCCCGCCACCCGAGTAAGTATGGTAGTATGGGTATATGGCAGGCATGATCAAGGTGACGTTCACGCTGGATGACGAGACCGTGGAACGCCTGCGGGGGATCGCGTCCCGCCTGGCGAAGCCGCAGAGTCAGGTTGTCCGGGAAGCTGTCAAGGAGTATGAAGCCCGCGCCGCGAAGCTGAATAACGAAGAGCGCGCGCGCATGCTTGCGATCGTCGATCGCATGATCCAGGAGCCGCCGACGCGGACGGCCGCCGCGGTGGATGCCGAGCTCGGGGCGATTCGGGCTTCCCGGAGGGGGTGGGGTCGGCGTCGGTCGAGCCGACGGGCACGGTGATCCACCTCGACACCTCTGTCCTGGTCGACGCGCTGACCGGCCCGAGGCGATCGGCTCGCGTTCTCCGCGGCGTGTTCGAGCAGGGCGAACGCGTGTCTTTCTCGACGCTCGTCCTCTACGAATGGCTGCGCGGCCCGCGTCGTGAAGCCGAGCTTGCACATCAGGAGGCCCTGTGCCCGCGCGGACAGGCCGTGCCCTTCGGTCCTGGTGAGGCCGCCATGGCCGCCGATCTGTATCGGTCGGTGTCAAGGGCCCGGCAGCGGGAATTCGACCTTGCCGTCGCCGCATGCGCCATCACGAGTCGTGCGACGCTATGGACGCTCAATGTCGACGACTTCACGGACATCCCCGGCCTCGATCTCTTCCAGGCATGAAGCTGAAACCAGGTCACGACAAGAAACTGGAAGATGTTGCGGCCCCGGGCGCAGCCAGGGCTCTTGGAGAGAAGTTAGGGCTGGCTTCCCAGGCTTGCGAGGTAGTTCACCAGGTCCACGATCTCCTCGTCGGTCAGCGGTTGGGCAGCCATCGTCATGGTGCCATCCAGGTCTGACGCCGTCCTCGCCTTGAAGCCCCGGAGCAGCTTCAAGAGATAGTCGTAGTCCTGACCCGCCAGCCGCGGCACCTGCTGCTGACCGGTGAACCCCGGCCGGTGACAGGACGAGCAGTGATGAACGTCCGCGAGGCGCTGCCCCGCCGCGATCATCGCGGGGTCGGTGGTCGCCGGACGAGGGCGAAACTGCTGAGCCGCGTAGTAAGCCGCCAGATCCGCCATATCGTCGTCGGTCAGAGTCTTCGCGAACGGCGACATCTGAGGGTCCTTGCGCCGCCCGTCGCGAAACTTGATCAGCTGCCAGTGCGTGAAATAGATCGGTTGGCCGGCAAGCGACGGGATTCCAGGAATGCTCGCGTTACCATCGGGGCCGTGACAGCCTGCGCACGGCGCGGCCTTCCGCTTTCCGGCCTCGAGATCAGCGGCGAGCCCGAGCGCCGGAACTGCCGTCGCCCCGATGAGGACGACGACGAGGGCCAGACGGCGCAGCGTCGATGGCGGACGCCGGACGGGCGCAAGCTCCTTCATGGCGGATGAAACGGGGAGGAGGCCAGCGCGGCCTCCTCCCGCCGCGGGTCAGGGCTGGTAAGTGACGCGGTAGATGGCACCCGCGTAGTCGTCGGAGATCAGGAGCGAGCCGTCCTTCATCTGCTGCGTGTACACCGGACGACCCCAGATGTCCTGGCCCTGGAGCCATCCTTCAGCGAAGACCTCGTACTTGGGGCCCCCGGGGCCGAGCGTGACCATCATCACCCGGAAGCCGCTCTTCTGCGTTCGGTTCCAGGAACCGCGCTGCGCCAGGAACACGCGGTTCTTGTACTCGGCCGGGAACATCGATCCCGTGTAGAACATGACGCCGTTGCCGGCGACGTGCGGACCGGTCTTGAGCAGGGGCGGCACGAACTCCGCGCACGAATGGTACTTGCCGAACTCGGGGTCAGGCATGTCCCCCTGATGGCACCAGGGGTAGCCGAAATTCAGGCCCTTCTTCGGCGCGACGTCGAAACGGTCGCTCGGCGCGTCGTCGCCCATCCAGTCACGCCCGTGAGTCGTGAAGTAGAGCTCCTTCGTCACCGGGTGCCAGTCGAACCCCACGCTGTTGCGAACGCCGTGGGCCCAGTACTCGAAGTTGGTGCCGTCAGGATTCACGCGGGAGAGGTTGGCGTGGGTGTCCGGCGGCCAGCAGATGTTGCAGGGCGCGCCGATGTTGAAGTAGAGTTTCCCGTCCGGCCCGAAGGCCAGGTACTTCCAGCCGTGCGGCAGGTCCTTCGGCAGGGTGTCGTAGACGACCTCCATCGTCGGCGGGTTGTCGAGCTTGTCCTCGATGCCGACCATCTTGGTGATGCGCGAGACCTCCGCGATGTAGAGGGTCCCGTCCTTGAAGGCCACCCCGTTGGGAAGATTGAGACCGGTGGCGATGGTTTTGACCTCGCGCTGATTGCCCTTGTCCAGGATCGCGTAGACGTTGCCGGCCACGCGGCTGCTGACGAAGAGGGTGCCCTTGTCACCCCACGTCATGACCCGCGCATTGTTGATGCCGCTCGCCCAGAGCGACACCTTGAACCCGGGCGGCACCTTGATCTTGCCGACGGGAATCTCGCTGGCCGGCGTGGGCGCCGGGGGCTGGGCGATGGGCGCGAGGGTGGAATCCGCCAAGTTGGCCGGCTGGCCCTGTTTCCATGGCGGCGGCGGCGCCGCCTGCTGGGCGGACGCCACGTGGGCTAGCGTGAGTCCGACCGCATATGCCACCACGAGCGATGTCACGATGATGCGCCGCATGATGGGCCTCCCTTCGAGGATGGTGTGATCGGCCAGGCCCGGACCATACGTCCGGTCCTCCCCCTTGTCAACGACACGGACTCAGCGACGCTTTTCAGCCTGACGCACCCCGCGCGTTCCGGTAGACGAGGGTGCCGTGTATCTGACGCTCCGCCTCGGTGCGGACTTCCTGGATCAGCCCGTGGTCCGGTGAGAGACGGCAGACGGGATCCGTGACCTCCGCATGACCGGTGAGATGAAAGGCCTGGCAGCGGCAGCCGCCGAAGTCCAATGCGCGCCGATCGCAGCTCCGGCAGGGCTCGGGCATCCAGCTCTCGCCACGGAAGGCCTGAAAGCCAGGGGAGTCGCGCCAGATCTCACCTAGCGGTCGCTCCATCACCGAGTCGAAGGTGAGGCCCGGGAGCGTGTGGGCGGCGTGACACGGCAGGGCGAGTCCGTCGGGACTTACCACGATGAACCGTCGGCCCCAGCCGTCCATGCAGGCCTTGGGGAGATCGGTGTAGTAGTCGGGCGTGACGAACAGCACCTCCATCCGCCCTCGCAGGCGAGCCCTCGCCGCCGCTGCCGCCGCCCGCGCGCGGTCGAGCTGCTCTCGCGAGGGCAGGAGCGCGGTGCGGTTCGTGAGCGCCCAGCCGAGGTACTGCGTGTTGGCCAGCTCCAGGCGATCGGCGCCGAGCCGCTCCGCCAGCGCGACCACCTCATCCACGCGGTCGAGGTTCTCCCGGTGGAGCACGGTATTCAGAGTGAGCGGGAAGCCCAGCTCCTTTACCCAGGCGGCGATGACGAGCTTCCGGTCGAACGAGCGATGCCCGGCGAGACGATCGGAGGCCTCCTGCATGGTGTCCTGCACGGAGATCTGGATATTGTCGAGACCGAGTTCCCGGAAGCGCGCGAGCCGCTCGCGCCTGAGCGGGATTCCGCTGGTGATCAGGTTCGTGTAGAGGTCGAGTCGGCGCGCCTCCTCGATGAGCGCCTCGAGGTCGTCACGCACGAGGGGCTCACCGCCCGTGAAGTTGCACTGGACCACGCCGAGATCCTCGGACTCGCGGAGGACCCGGAGCCAGGTGGCGGTGTCGAGCTCCCGGTCGTGACGGGCATAGTCCAGCGGATTCGAGCAGTACACGCAGCGGAGCGGGCACCGGTAGGTCAGCTCGGCCACCAGGGTGTAGGGACGGGGCGATTCGCTCATGCCACGCTCTGCACGAGGCCGCGGTCTGCCATGGTCCGCAGGAAGTCCATCACTTCCTTCTCCACCGCCGGGACCTCATGGCCGTACCTCGTGGCCAGCTCTTCCACGATGGACTGGACGGTCCGCTCGCCCGTGCACCGCTGGAGCACGTCGGCCGCCGTGCCGTTGAGGACGAGGCCGCGCTCCGGGTAGAGCAGCATGTAGCGCGATGATTTCTTGTCGAAGCGCAGCCTGGCCTTGGACGCCAGGCGAAGCTTGCTCTCGACGGAGATCACGTGGCGCGGGCTCCTCCCGGGCCCCAGCCCGGCTCGATGTACGCGGCGAACGTGCAGTCCAGCAAGTGCCACAGGATGTCCGTCTTGCGGATGAGCGCGGCCACGCAGCGCTCCTGCAACTCGTAGGTGGTGGCGTGGCGCACGACGAAGTCGATCGCCTCTTCGGAATCCCGGCGAGCCCGCGGCACGCGGCCCCGGAAGTACGCGAGCATCTCCTTACTCACCCAGGGGTAGTATTGCTCCCAGGCCAGAACGCGCCGCGACATGAGGTCGGGGGCGAAGAACTCGGTGAGCGACGACGCCACCGCCTCCACCAGGCTCCTCTCGGCCACGAGCGTCACGTACGCGTCGCATGCGAAGCGCACACCGGGAAGCACCGAGCGGCAGCTCCGGACCTCCTCGCGGTCGAGGCCCACGCCCTCGGCCAGCCTGAGCCACAGCTCGAGTCCTTCCCCCTCGCCGTCGTGATCGGCGATGCGATGGATCCACATCCGCCGGAAGGCCGGGTCCTCGGACTTCGCCACGATGATCGCGTCCTTGATGGGGATGCGCGTCTGGTAGTAGTAGCGGTTCAGCACCCACTGCTGGAGTTGCACCTTCGTGAGTTTTCCCTCGTGCATCAGGACGTGATAGCGGTGGTGGTCGTGATACCGCTGTTCGCCTTCGCGACGGATCCAGGTGATGAGCTCGTCCTGCGAGAGAGGGGCCCGCGCGGTGGCCGGCGTCACAGGGTCACCTCCATGCCGTCCCGGGAGATCTCCCAGCCGGCGGCTTCCACTTTCTGCCGCTCGGGCGAATCGTCACGCAGGATCGGATTCGTGTTGTTGATGTGAATGTAGATGCGGCGCGCGGCCGGAAGGCCACGGAGCTGCGTCAGGCTCCCGCCCTCGCCGCCGATGGGAAGGTGCGCCATGTCCTCCGCGCGCTTTTCGCCGAGACCGAGGACCGGTAGCTCGTCGCTCGACCAGAAGGTGCCATCGAAGAACACGCAGTCGGCGTCCATGAGCGCCTCGCGCACCGGGGGCGTCACTCCGCCCGCCGCGGAGAGATAGGCCAGACGACGCCCGGTGGACGCCTCGCGGAGACGGAGTCCGATGTTGTCCTCGGGGTCGGGTGACCGCGACCCTTCGAGGTGGATCGGAGGCTTCCCCGGGACGGCGACCGCCTCGACGACGAGGCCGCTTCCGCTGCCGTCCGTCCGCGCCAGCTCCTCCTCTCGGCCGAGCTTGAGCCGGCGCCACGTGATCTGCCCGGGGAATCGCTCGAGGGTGCGGTACAGCACGTTACCCTCCGTGAATCCGAGCGAGACGCGCTCGGTGGCATACACGACCAGAGGATGGGACTCGCGCAGCGAGAGCAGGCCCAGCGTGTGGTCGAGGTCGCCGTTGGTCAGGACGATCGCATCGATGGGCGAATGACGGGGAGCGCGAGGATGAAGCCCGGGAAAGCCCTCGACCTGCTGGCGGACCTCCGGCGAGACGTTCAGCAGAACCCAACCCTCTCCATCCGAGCTGACGGCCACTGATTCCTGCGTGCGGGGGGTGGCCTGGATCGTGCCTGCTCGCACGCCACGACAGTTCGGGCAGCCGCAGTTCCACTGCGGGAAGCCGCCACCCGCAGCCGAGCCCAGCACCCTGAGTCGCACGTTCTAATCTCCTCGGGGCTCAGCCGATAGGCTCGGCCGCGCAGTCATGGCCGATCACGCCGTCTTGAGCGCGCCGTACGTCCCCTTCTCGAACTGGCCGTAGAGCTTGACTGCGCGCGGGTCGGCAAAGGGAAGGATCTGCGTCATGATGAGCCCGGTCACACGCTTGGCGGGGTCGAGCCAGTAGTAGGTGTTGAAGAGGCCGGCCCAGCTCACCGTGCCGGCGCTCCGGCCGTTCGGCCCAGGCTGCATGTTGAGCATGTAGCCGAGCCCCCACCTCATCTGGGCGCCAGGGAAGAAATCGACGTCGTTCGACAGCGCGGGATTCGTCGTCTTCAAGACGCCCGCAGGGATGCTCCCGATGTGGTTCCGGCCCATCAAGGCTACCGTCTCCGGCTTCAGCAGTCGTGCGCCGTTGGCAGTCCCCCCGTTGAGCAGCATCTGCAGAAAGGTCAGATAGTCGCGCGGCGTCGAGTAGAGTGGCCCTCCGCCCGACCAGAACTCCGGGTTGGCGACCGGCGCCGTCTCCCACGGCTGGGGCGTGAGGGTACCGTCCGGCTGGCGGGCATGCACACGTGCCTGCCGCGATCGTTGCTCGTCCGAGACGAAATAGCCGCTGTCCTTCATGCCGAGCGGTGCGAAGATCTTCTCCCTGAAATATGCGTCGAGCGTCTGCTCACTGACGACCTCGACGAGCCGACCCACCCAGTCGATGTTGACGCCGTACTCCCACCGCTCGCCCGGGTCGAACGAGAGGGGGGTGCGGATGGACGACAGCCGGCCCGTCGCGCGGGATGGCAGGCCGACCGCCTTGACGTAGCGTCCCGTGTTCGCGTGCCAGATGTCGTAGCTGAACCCCGCCGTGTGCGTCAGCAAGTGGCGCAGGGTGATCCGCCGCCTCGCGGGACGGATCCAGGCGGCGCCCTCGGCGCCGAAGCGCTCCAGGACCTGGGGCGAACCCAGCGCCGGATCGATGTTGGGCACTGGCTCTGTGAGCTGGAGCTTGCCTTGCTCGACGAGCTGCATCGCCGCGACGGAGGTGATGGCCTTGGTCATCGAGGCGATGCGGAACACGGTGTCGAGCGTCATCGCCGGGCTCTCACCCACGGTGCGCGCGCCGAACGCGCCTTCGTAGAGCACGCCCTTGTCGGTTGCTGCCATCGCCACTACGCCGGGGACTTCCTGGCCGTCGGCCGCCTGGCGCAGCACGCTGTCGATCTGTGCGCGCGCTGGCCCGACGCTTCCCTGGGCACGAGCCCGTCGACAGGTCATGGCGCCGAGCGAAGTGCCGGCGACGAGGGCGACGGTTCCCTTCAGCACGTCACGACGGCTAGGGGGTATCGATGGCATGGGTGATCTCTCCCCTTGATTCCGGGCCGTTGTTCCGGTGAGAACTCGCTTTCGGGGCTCGCCTGGATTCTGGGCGGCTGCCCAGCGCGATGTCAAGGCACCACGGGCACAGGTACTACAGACGCACTGGACGTCACGCGGGGACCAGCCACTGGGTCAGGTCGCGGACATCCTTCACCGTGTCCAGCTCGTGGGCGATCTCTGCCACCCTGCGCGCCAGCGGCTCGCCCAGGACCGGCGACGACAGCGCGAGGAACTTCTCGGCGACGTCTCCGGGCGGCACGGGATTGGCGGCGTCACCGCGCACCGCGATGGTCGCCTCCTCGAGCACGCGGCCGTCACGGAGGAAGAGTCGAAGCCGCGCGGTCGGACGATCCACGCCGCGCGGCGACATCTCCGGATCGGCGCTCACCTCGACGCGACGAGCCAGGGCGGAGATGCGCGGATCGCCCAGGGCGGCGGGCTGGAAGGCGGTCACCCCGGCGGTCTTCAGAACGAGCGAGGCGGCAACCGCATAGGGAATCGAGAACTTGGCAGCCAGCATGTTCGCGGGAGCCGGGTCCGCCATCCGGAGCCCGAAGGGGATCGTCCTGACGTGCACGCGCAGGATGTCCTCGGAATCGAGGGGGTGGACTCGCCGGATCTTCTCGATCGCGTCCAGCGCGAAGTGGTTGTACCGGCAGCAGGCGTAGAATTTGAAATAGTTCTGTTCGATGCGGTACCCGTTCCCGAGGTCTGCCACCGCCAGGTCCGGCTCGAAGCGATCGCCGAGGATGGTGCTGTACACGTCGGCCGGCGCGTCATCGAGCCCAGTGAAACCGCACCGCAGCAGGTCCACCGCCAGCAGACCCTGGAAGGCCGAGCGGCCGGGATAGAGGTTGCGAATGGTCGCGCCGGCGAGCGCGGGCGTCCACGAGTTGGCCGGGCTCATCGACGCCGCCAGGTTCATGACGCCACGGATCGTCTCGGCGGACGACTCCGCGAGCCGCGCCACGGCCACCGCCGTGCTGATCGTTCCCCAGGTGCCGTGCGAATGAACGTTCGGGCGGGCGGTGGTTGCGCCACCGAGACGCGAGCCGATCTCGTACCCCGCCACGAGCGCCTCGATGAGCCGCCTGCCGGGGAGGCACTGCTCCTCGGCGGCCGCGAGGGCGCCGGGGATCACGTGGATGGCGGGATGGCCGCCGCCCAGGCGATTGCCCTCGTCCACCTCGAGGCCGACACCCGCCGTCGCGTTGCTGAGCGCCGCCCAGAAGCTGTCGGCACGTGCACTGTGGCCCAGGAGCGTGGCGCTCTCGCGCGACGAGCGGGCCGCCGCGAGCTTGGCCAGACGCGCATTTTCCGGAAGCGCGCTGCCGCCGAGCATTGCGCCGAGCGTGTCGAGGAACACCAGCTTGGCGGCCGCCACGGTGGCGGGCGGCAGCGCGTCCAGACGGGTTTCCGCGGCGAACCGCGCGAGATCGTCCAGATAGTCGCTCATGCCAGCCCCGTCAGCGTACGGCCCCGCCCTGCGGGGGTCGCGGGCTCGTCCGCGCGAGATACTGACCATAGCCCGACTTCTGCTCGAGCGTGCCGTCAGGGCCGAGCATGACCTGACCGCGCAGCAAGGTCATCCACGGGCGGCCGCGTACCTTCCAGCCCTCGTAGGGGGTGAAGCCGGCGATGCCGATGTGCTGCGACCGCTCGATGGTCCACTCGACGGCCGGATCCCAGATCGTGACATCGGCGTCGGCGCCGACCCGGATCACGCCCTTCTTCGGGTAGAGGCCAAAGATACGGGCCGGGTTCTCGGCGAGCACGCGCGCGAGCCAGGTGATGGGGAGCCCGCGGTTCACGACCCCCTCGCTGTACATCAGCGGGACGAGCGTCTCGAGCGAGGGGGCGCCGAACGGAATGGGCTTGCCGGCGCCGTCGACGAAGATGTTCCGGCGTCCGGGCTCCTTGGCGGCGGGGACCCGCGGCGAGTGATCGCTCGCCACCGTGGCGATGAATCCTTGCTCCGAGCCTTGCCAGAGCGCGGCGCGGTCAGGTCCGCCGTCCGGCCTGAGCGGCGGGCCGATCTTGGCGAACGGACCCAGGCGCTCCATCTCCTTGTCGGTCAGGAGCAGGTACTGCGGGCACGTCTCCGTCCACACGCGCTGCCCCTCGGCCTGCGCTCGCTTGATGCGCTCCAGACCGAGCTTGGTGGAGAGATGCACGACATACACGGGACAATCGGTGAGCCGTCCAATGAGGATGGCACGATTGATGGCCTCCTCCTCGGTCCAGTCGGGGCACGTGGGCGGGAAATCCGCGGGCGCGGTGTGGCCGGCCGCGATCGCCTTGTCCTCGAGGTAGCACAGGATGTCGCCGTTCTCGCAGTGGAGCTGGCAGAGAGCGCCCAGTGGGCCGAGGCGCTCCATGGTCTTCGCGATGAACTCGTCGGAGACCATGCGCTTCGGCCGCTTCTTGTACGTCATGAAGAGCTTGAAGGAGGTGACGCCCATCCCGACCGCCTCGGGAATGCCGTCGAGGATGTACGGCTCGTGGTTCAGGATGAAGTGAAAGCCGAAGTCGAGGACGGAGAGCGCGCCGGCTTCCTCGCGGAGCCGTGCCACGGCTTTCGGCAGCGTCTCCCCGTCCTCGTACACGACGAAGGGCAGGAGCGTGGTCAGGCCCGTGCGCGCCGCCGCCAGCGGAGCCGTCTTCCAGTCGTCGTACTCGGCGCCGACGTGCAGATGGCAGTCGATGAGGCCGGGCAGCACGTACTTGCCTGCCGCGTCGATGACCCGATCGGCAGGCGGCAGCAGGGCCTCGGGGCCGATCGCGACGATCCGCTCTCCCTTGATCGCCACCGCCGCCTCGAAGACGTCCGAGGCGCTGACGACCTGGCCGCCGCGGACGATCGTGTCGACCCGGGGGGCGCTCATGGGCGTGGCTCCTTCTTGGTGAAGGGGCCCAGCACGCGCTCGCCGTTCTCCTC
>Ga0335077_10008829_pt1 | contig 12500 bp, 10 predicted proteins | sample Lox_Sample_31_FD_207151 | JGI IMG/M metagenome (GOLD analysis project Ga0335077, IMG submission 207151) | Soil microbial communities from Loxahatchee National Wildlife Refuge, Florida, United States - Lox_Sample_3.1 | ecosystem: Environmental > Terrestrial > Soil > Wetlands | place: USA...
GTGGCCTCTGACCTGCATATACTTCGTCGGGACGGCCGGATTTGAACCGGCGACCCCTTGACCCCCAGTCACCTCCCGGGCGTCGCCGGGCGTCGCCCAGCAAGGCTCACTGGGCACTTGAGCAGGTTAAACGCTGGCTCGATGTGGCTGACTGCGGCCCAAGGCCGGTCCCCGTTGGCTCTCAGAATGGCTCTCCCCTTTGGGGTACCGCGAAGCCTGGGGGACGGCCAGATCCCCGGCGTAGCTCGGCTCGCCGGGCATAACCCCAACGAGACATCAGCGATCATCCCCTCTGCGCTCGGTCGCTCGGCGCAGCAAGCGTTGAACCGTCATCCCGCCGTTCGGGTGGGCTAATCAGGCGGCCTCGGGCAGGCGGGGGAACGTGCGGATCTGGGTGATCTGGGCGCGTGAGGAGGCCCGGACGCAGTGATCTGCTGGGCCACGGTGGCGAGGAGGACGCGCCGATGTCGCGCGGCATGGTGCCTGCGGACCGAGCCCGATTAGCATCCGCCTTCCAGCGACCTGCAGTAGCCTGGCAAGTCGCGCCCGGCGGTCCTGCCGCTGGCGTGTCCGCGGCATGATCGGCGGAATCGCAGCCCGATTGGGTGAGTAGCAGGGGGAGCCATGTCCGTCTTTAGTCCCGGCCTGCGGCCGGTGGAGGAGCCCAGGGACAAGGGTCTTAAGACAGGCGCTCTTGGCCTGACATCCAGCGTGGCCATCGGCATGGCATCGACCGCCCCGGCCTACAGCCTGGCCGCGACGCTTTTTTTCGTGGTGGCCGCCGTCGGGCTGAAGTCTCCGCTGGTCGCGGTGCTGGCGTTTGTGCCGATGCTGTTGTGCTCGATCGGCTACAACGAGCTGAACAAGGCAGATCCCGACTGCGGGACCACGTTCATCTGGGCGGCCCGCGCGTTCGGGCCGAAAACCGGCTGGGCCGGCGGCTGGGCCATCGTGGCGGCCGACGTCCTGGTTATGACCAGCCTGGCCCAGGTGGCCGGGCAGTATCTGTTCTTCCTCATCCAGGGACCCGACAGCGCGATCGGTCGCAACGCCTCCGGCGGGTGGGTGCTGCTGGTCGGCATCTTGTGGATCGCCACGATGACCTACATCTGCTACCGCGGCATCGAGGTCTCGGCCAAGGTCCAGAAAACGCTGCTGACCATCGAGATCACCATCCTGCTGGTCCTATCGGTCACGGCGCTGGTCCGGGTCTTTGGCAGTCATCCGCCGCCGGGGTCGCTGCACCCGAGCTTAAGCTGGCTGTCGCCGTCGCACCTGCCCGTCTCGGCCTTTGTGTCCGGGCTCATCTTGATGCTGTTCATCTACTGGGGCTGGGACACCGCCCTGACGGTGAACGAGGAGACCGCCGACAAGTCTCGGACGCCGGGCCGGGCGGCGATCGTCTCGACGGTCCTGCTGCTCGTAACCTACGTAACCGTGATCATCGCCGTGCAGGCGTTCGCCGGTATCAGCAGCAAGGGCGTCGGGCTGACGAATCCGGCGCACCAGTTCGACGTGCTGTCGGTCACCGGGGGCGCGGTCTTCGGCACCTCCGGGATCGGCCCGGTCTTGTCCCGGCTTCTGATCCTCATGGTGCTCAGCTCGGCCGCCGCCTCGACCCAAACCACGATCTTGCCGTCCGCGCGCACGACGCTGTCGATGGCCGCCTACGAGGCGCTGCCCGAGGCGTTCGCCAAGATCAGCCCCAGGTATCTCACCCCGACGGTGGCCACCCTGGTGATTGGCGCGACCGCGATCATCCTGTACATCCCGATGAACTACATCTCCGGCGGCAACCCGATCGCCGACGCGGTCACCGCGCTTGGCCTGTACATCGCGTTCTACTACGGGCTGACCGCGTTCTCTTGCGTCTGGTATTACCGGGCCACGCTGACCAGCAGCGCCTGGAATCTGTGGATGCGCGGCATCCTGCCGGGGCTAGGCGGGCTGATCATGTACGCGGCCGGCTTTTACAGCCTGCAAAGCGACTGGGTCGCATCCAACAGCTACACCACGTGGACGGTTCCGGTCTTGCACTGGCAGATCGGCGGTACCTTCATCATCGCCGTGCTGGCCGCCGCGGCCGGAGTGATCAGCTTTGCCTTCATGCGCGTCACCGCCCCCGCCTTCTTCCGCAAGGAAACACTCACCAGGACCACTCCCGTGCTCGTCTTCGACAAGGAGCTGCTTTAACCACGAACTGTGAGCCGCGCCAGCGCCAGGTCAGCCGTGCCCGGCACCAAGCCAGGGCCTGACCAGCCAGCAGCTGGCCCGGACATGCTAGGCACGCTGTTCGCGGCTTCCCCCGATCGGGCCGTATCTTGCCCGAGCGAGCGGCTCCGGGATGCCGCCGGCCCGGATGGCCCAGCCACTGAAAGGATTGCCTATCCATGCTGACAATTGGCAGGCTAGGGCAGCGATGGTGCAGCCCGGCCGTTAGCTGGTTCCGCCGACGGAGATGGACCCGGCCGGGAACAGGGGGGAAACGACATGGCCTCTTCAACTAGGCCAGCCGATATCGCTGCAGCCGATGAGCCGGATCTGGCTCCGCGCACCGACCGGCCTGAGGGCCGCCGTACCACGGATTCACGGGCGGCGCGCCCCGGGCAGCGCGCCATGACCAGCGCAGTTCCGCCCGCGGGCCCAGGAGGCGCCGGCCGGCAGTCTTGGCCCGTCCGGTCCGGAACGGTGCCGACGCTGGCCAACGGTTACAGTGCCAGGCCGGAGACGGCCCCCGGCCTGGCGGCTGCGCTGCCGACGGGGGCCGCGGTCGCGCTCGTCCCCGATCGGGCGGCGCCCCCGGCTGCCTCCCCCGGCCCGGTGGCGGCTTCCGATGTGCAGGACTGGCTGAGGTCGTCGGGTAAGACCCAGCTCGCCGTAGCTTTCGCCGAGTCTCTGTGGCAGTCAGGCGGCTTAGACCTGCTGGTCTGGATCGAGGCCACGAGCCGGGCGTCGGTGCTGTCCGGCTACGCCGCGGCGACGGCCGACGTGACCGGCCGGGACCAGGTGAGCAGTTGCGAGTCAGTCGCCGCCCAGTTCCTCAGCTGGCTGGGCGAGACCAGCCGTTCGTGGCTGGTGGTACTCGATGACGTGGCCGACCCGGCGAACCTGAATGGTCTGTGGCCGGTTGGCCCGGCGGGCCGGGTGCTGGTGACCTCCGCTGACGCTGCGGCCATCCCCAGCGGCATGCGGGTCGTGCCGGTCGGGCCGTTCAGTCAGCGTGAGGCCATCAGCTATCTGAGTGGCCGTCTGTCGGCTGACCCGGACAAGCGGCAGGGTGTGATCGAGCTGGCTCCGGACCTGGACTTGGAGCCAGTTGCGCTGGCCCAGGCCAGCGCGGTGATCGCCAACTCCCCGATGTCGTGCCGCGACTACCGGGCCCATTTCACGCGTCGGCGGGAGCAGCTCACGGAGTCGCCCAGCACACGGCCGTCGGCAGCCGCAGTGACGTGGATGTTCTCGTTCGGACGGGTGGGGCAGCTGGCCCCGGGCGCATCGGCCCAGCTGCTGCTGGCCCTGGCCGCGCTGCTGGACGGGCACGGCATTCCCCAAACCGTCTTCGCCGCACCTGCGGCAGATGATTTCATCGCGGGCGGCGGCGGCGGCGTCGCCGCCCGCAGCGAACGCGCCAGCGCGGCCCTGGCCATGCTGGAACAGGCTGGCTTGCTGACGGTCGAACCGGTGACGGCACCCCCGGTGGTCCGGGTCAGCCCAGTGCTGCAGGCGGCGCTGCGGGCCGCGATGCCCAAAGGCATGCCAGATCAGGTGGCGAAGTCGGCCGCAGACGCGCTCCTCCAGGCCTGGCCGGAACAGGAGCTACCCGGCTGGCCTGCTACTGGTCTGCGATCCTGTGTGGCGACCCTCCGGCAGATCACCGGGGACCTGCTGTGGGACGGCGGCTGCCATCCCCTGCTCGTGCGGGCGGGGGACAGCCTGGACCACGCCCGCCTGACCGGACCCGCGGTAGACCATTGGCACGACCTCGCCACAACCAGCGGCCGCCTGCTCGGCGATAGGCACCTGGACACGATGCTGGCCAGCCAGCGGCTGGCCGACGCCTATCTTGCGGCCGGACGCGCGGACGACGCTATTCCCTGGTTCGAGTGGGAGCTCGACAACCTAACCCACAAACTCGGGCCGGACCACCGTGATGTGATCGAGGCACGGCGCCGCCTGGGCCATGCCCTCGTGGCCGCGCTCCAACTCCCGGCCGCGATCACCGTCCTTGAACGCGCCGTCCCCCAATTCGAGCAGGTCTACGGGCCCGGACAGATCGACACGCTCGGCGCGCGGGACGAACTCGCCGCCGCCTACCTGACCGCGGGCCAGTACTCCGACGCCATCACTCTCTACCGGCGCACGCTGGCCGACCGGGAGCGCGCCCAGGGAGCCCGGCACCCGCAGACGATGACTACACGTCACGGCTTGGCCGACTCCTACCTGGCCAGCGGCCGGGCAAAAGAGGCAGTCGCGGCCTACAAACGGGTGGTGGCCGACCGGGAGCGCACCCTGGGGCCCGAGCACCTGGATACGCTCACAGCACGGAACAACCTCGGCGCCGCCTGCGAGAAGGCGGGCAAGCCGGCGGCAGCGGAACTGGCCTGCCAACAGGCCTGGGCCGGGTTCGAACGAGTGCTCGGCCCCCGTCACCCTGACACGCTGCGGAGCCGCGCGGGGCTGGCCCAGGTATACCGTCGGCTGGGGCGCTATGGCGATGCCCGCGCGCTGTTGCGTGACACCGTCGACCGCCTCCAGCGCATCTTGCCCGACGGCGACCCGCTGATCACCGAGCTGCGCCAGAGCCTGGCCGACATCGGCGAAGAGTAACGCTCGTTTGTCCCGGAGGCGCCAAAGCGACGCCCGGCAGTGGGGGCCACCTTGGCGGTGCGGTGCCATCGCTCCCCCATCGGTCAGTGGGAAGGCATGATCACGGTGACTCGTGGAAGGCCGAATCTGGTCGTCTGGCACACCGACGGCCCGATTAGCCTGTCACATAGCCCGTACGGAATCGCAGGCATCCACATCTGGTCCATCTGTGCACGGTCATCATCCTGATCGAGCCTCCCCTGAGCCGTGCAGAATCGGCAACTGCCGGCAGCTGGCAATCAGGGGTCAAAGGGTTCTCGCTCTAAATAGCGCTAAGGGTCAGCTGTTGACGGCTGCGGTCGGGCAGAGGGCACCGCGAGTTGCGATTTGCTGCGGGCTACCTGCGCGGAGCGGGGAGCGCCCAAGATCGGCTCCCGAATGCCGGAGATGGCCCGCGGCCGGTGGTTAGGAACAGTGCTGGGGGGAAGATGCTGGCTTCATGGCGGGGGCATCTTCCCGGGTGATCGCCCGGATCTTCAGCACTTACAGCACTGAGTACGCATCACTGACCTGGGAATGGGCCATCCGGGCAGATGGGCAGGTGCGCTACCGGCTCAGAGAGCTGCAAAACAAGCGGGAGCGTAACCCGTGGCGGTCGGTGGCCAGTGTGAGCGATGTCGATCTTCGCGCCTTCAGCCAGGACAAGGCCATGGCCGAGGCCTGGCTCGCCGCCTGTGCCCTCGAACGGGGACACCACGTTGACGGCTACCGGGACCGCACCGACGATGCTCGGCCGTGACGTAGCCGCTGGTAACCGGCGGCCTTCACCAGTGATGACGTCTGTGCCGCGGTGGGCTGCGGTCAGCCTCAGCTGCTGGCGTCAGATCGCGGCTGCGCGGGCTGGGTCAAGCGATCTTTGACCCCTTGACTGGCCGGCGTCGCTGGCTCTGCCGTATCGGCAAATGCCCTGGTAGGACACCGGGACCCACGATCGGGTGCATGCCTTTGGTGGCAGTTCACAATGGGATTGGCTCTCCCGCTGGCTCTCTGCGCGCCATAAATATATTCGAAAAAACTCACTTACCAGTCGGGGCGGCCGGATTTGAACCGGCGACCCCTTGACCCCCAGGAATGTTTCCAGAAGGCGGCGGCCTGCAAGAAAGCGTCCTAGCCCAGGTCAAGACAGTGCCCGGGCGAGCTGACGCGAGCGGCCAGGAGCAGGCTTGAGCGGAACGCGCTCCCATACGCGCTCCCATCTCTGAACACGCCCGAGCCCATACCTGTGTGCCCCGCTTGCAGCTTCCGGCCGTTACAAGGGCTGCGCCAAACGGGCGGGTGCGGACCGCCTCGCCCAGTGTGACCGCCGGCGCGGCGCCCCAGTCTCGCGGACCCCTGCTACAGAAGGTGACATCTGATCATTTCAGCGGTCGCCCGATCACCCGCATATCGATGCTGAATCGAAAATCGGTGCTTAGCTGGGCACGCGGCAGCACCCGGCGGCGCGCAGCGGAGCCGGGTTCAGGTGGCGGGAAGGGTCAGGCGGCGGTCTCCTCTTGGAGCAGGACCTTCTTGCCGGATAGCCGTTCGAGCTCGGCGATGAGCTGGCGTTTGCGCCGTTGGGGTGCGAGCCGGTCGTGCCAGTCCGGGCCGAGGTCGGTGAAGTGGGCGCTGGGGTCGGACAGCAGGTGCCAGCAGATGGTGAGGATCGAGTTGCCGACGGCGACCAGGGCGCGATTCTTGCCGCGCCACTTGACGACCCGCTTGTAGCGGGAGGCCAGGAAGGTGCTGGTCCGGGCTGCGGCAGGGGAACAGCCACGGGCCTGCGTGATTACGCGGTCCTGTCGCTGCTGGCCCGGCTTGGGCTGCGCGGTGCCGAGGCCGCTGGGCTGCAACTAGATGACATCGATTGGCGGGCCGGGGAGATCGCGGTCACCGGCAAGGGCAGCCGGACCGAGCGGCTCCCGCTGCCGGCCCCGGCCGGGGAAGCGCTGGCCGCCTGGCTCACCGGCGGACGGCCGCGGTGCGGGTCGCGGGCTGTGTTCGTGACCGTGCGCCGGCCTTACCGGCAGCTGACGCCCGAGGCGGTCCGGGCGGTCATGGGCCGGGCCTGCGACCGGGCCGGGCTCGAGCGGCGGGGCACGCACCGGTTCCGGCACGCGCTGGCAACCGAGATGCTGCGGGCCGGCGCCTCCCTGCCCGAGGTCGGCCAGGTGCTCCGGCACCGCAACCAGCTGTCCACGTCGGTCTATGCCAAGGTCGACCAGGGTGCGCTGCGCCCGCTGGCGCGCCCCTGGCCCGGGGCCGGCGAGTGAGCGCGCTGCGGGCCAGGGCCGAGGAGTACCTGGTCATGCGCCACTCGCTCGGCTTCAAGCTCACCACGCAGGGCCGGCACCTGATGAGCTTTATCGGGTTCTGCGAGGAGCACGGCGCCCAGCACGTGACCGCGGACCTGGCGATCGAATGGGCAACGCAGACCGCCCGGGGCAGCTGCAACGAGGTCTACCAGGCACGGCGGCTCGACGTGGTGAGGATCTTCGCCCGTCACCTGCGGGCGCTCGACTCTGACACCGAGGTTCCGCCCGAGGACGTGCTGTCACGCCGTTACCTGCGGATCCAGCCCTATCTTTACTGCGCGGAGGAGGTCACCGCGCTCATGCGCGCCGCGGACGGGCCCGCACCAGCGATGCGGGCAGCGACCTGGCGGACGCTGATCGGACTGCTGGCCGTGACCGGCATGCGCCAGGGCGAGGCGTGCCGCCTCGGACGGGACGATGTCGACCTGGAAACGGGGACGCTGGTCATCCTCGACTCCAAGTTCGGCAAGTCCCGGCAGGTGTTCCTGCACCCGACCGCGGTCACCGCGCTGCGCGCCTATGAGCAGGCCCGCAACTGGGCATTCCCGGAGCCGGACGCGGGCACGTTCCTCGTGAACAGCCGCGGCCGGCCGCTGGACGGCCCCAACCTCCCCAAGACATTTGCCACACTGGTCACGGCGGCCGGCATCCAGGCCCCGCCGGGACAGCGCGCTCCCCGGCTGCACGACCTGAGGCACGCCTTCACGGTCGCGACCACGCTGGACTGGTACCGCGACGGCAGGAACGTCCAGACCCGGCTCCCGCTGCTGTCCACCTGGCTCGGGCACGTGGACCCCAAGTCCACCTACTGGTACCTCCAGGCCATCCCCGAACTCCTCGCCCTGGCAGCCAGCCGGCTCGAACAGCAGGCGGACGGGCAGGCGGCCCTATGACCGACCTCGCCCCCATCCTGCAAGGATTCTTCACCGACCGGCTCGCCCGGCAGAAGAAAGCCAGCCCGAACACGGTCGCGGCCTACCGCGATACGTGCCGGCTCCTGCTGTCCTTCGCGCAGGAACAGACGGGGAAGGCGCCCAGCAGGCTCAGCCTCGCCGACCTCGACGCCACGCTGGTCGGCGCGTTCCTGGCCCACCTGGAAGATGACCGGGGGAACGGCAGCGCCACCCGCAACGCCCGGCTAGCCGCGATCCACTCGCTATTCCGCTATGCGGCCCCGCGGGCACCCGAGCACGCCGCCGTGATCAGCCAGGTCCTGGCCATCCCGCCACGGCGGCGCGAGCGCGCCATCGTTAGCTACCTCACCCCCGCCGAGACCGACGCGCTGCTTGCCGCCCCCGACCGGAACACCTGGCACGGCCGCCGCGACCACGCCCTGCTCCTGCTCGCCGTCCAGACCGGCCTGCGGGCATCGGAACTCACCGCGCTCACCTGCCAGGACGCCCCCTGGGCGCCGGGCCGCACATCCGCTGCCACGGAAAAGGCCGAAAAGACCGGGCCACACCGCTGACCAGCCAGGTCGTCAGGACGCTCAGGACCTGGCTCGCCGAGCTCGGTCCCGCCCCCGGCAGGCCACTCTTCCCGACCCGGGCAGGCGGCCGGCTCTCCCGCGACGCCGTCGAACGGCTCGTCGCCAAGCACGCGTCCACCGCAGCGGACAGCTGCCCGTCGGTCAAGGAGAAGAACATCACCCCGCACACGCTCAGGCACACCGCTGCCATGCCGCTCCTGCGCGCCGGAACCGATACCTCGGTCATCGCCCTCTGGCTCGGCCACGAGGACGCCGAGACCACCCAGGTCTACCTCCACGCCGACATGACCATCAAGGAACAAGCCCTCGCCCGCGTCCAGCAGCCCAGCACAAGCCCCGGACGTTACCGGCCACCTGACAGCCTGCTGGCGTTCCTCGACAACCTCTAGCCGCCAGCACCAACAACCGGATTATGCCGACCCAGAAACAACCAACAAGGCTCTGACCAGGGCATCCGAGGCCCGGGTCGGCATAACCCGGGCCTCGGCATAAGCGGACGACTGGTGCCTGATGGTCCACGGCACCAAGGCAGATGCAGAGGCACTACGCGACGAGATCGCGGACGTCCTCTCTGCGATGGGCCTGCGCCTGTCGCCGGAGAAGACTCTGATCACCCACATCGAGCAGGGCCTGGACTTCCTCGGGTGGCGCATCCAGCGCCACCGCAAACCGGGCACCAACCGGTACTACGTCTACCTCTACCCGGCCAAGAAGGCCCTCCGGGCCATCATGGCCAAGGTCAAGATGCAGTGCCGGCAGGTCGGAACGAACCAGCCGCTCGATGCCCTGCTGACCCGGCTCAACCCGGTGCTGCGGGGCTGGTGCGCCTACTTCCGGCCCGGGGTATCCGCCGCGACCTTCTCCTACCTGAGCCACTACCTATGGCACACGGTCTGGAGGTGGGTCCAGCGCAAGCACCCCAAGACGGGCCGGAGGAAGATCTTCCGCCACTACGGCGGCCGCGGATCTTGGTGGGCCAGCGAGAACAGGGTGTTGTTCAACCCGGCCAAGGTAGGCACCACGCGCTACTACTACCGGGGACGGGCGATTCCCACTCCATGGAACGCCACGGGATGAGGACAACCACCACGGACCCTCCGGGGCTTGTGGAGAGCCGGGTGCGGTGCAAGTCGCATGCCCGGTTCGGGAAGCGGTTCCGGGGAAACGGGCCGGTCGAGAGACCGGAACCGCGCCCCGGGCCGACTTCACCAGGCGCATTGCTCCCGCCGGGACCACGTCGTCAATCCGAGTCTTCCCACCTCAGCTGCCCAATCATGGTCCTTACCGATCTTGCTGCCAGCAGGAATCCGCCGATCTTGCCACCATCGGAAAGGCGATCACACCTATGCACTATCGAGTGATCATGGCCGCCGCGGTGCGGCAGGGAGGCGACATTGGCCGGCGTCGGGACCCTGCACAAGGGGTTCTCGATCGAGTACGCCTGGGCCCAGGTTGGCTTGGCCGTGGACCGGCGCCAGGCCGGCGCTTACTACATTGGGGCTGCTGAGGGTGGTGAGCCTCCGGGGCGCTGGTGGGGCCCAGGAGCGCAGGCGCTGGGCTTCCGCGACGGGCAGGAGATCGAGCGCAAGCCCTATGACATGGTGTTCGGCGAGCGGGTGCACCCGGTCGACGGCACGCGCCTGGGCCGTCGGCGTACGGCTGCGGACAGGCTGGCGGAAGACCTGTACGCCCGGATGCTCCAGGCCGAGCCGCACGCCACGGCGCAGCGGAAGCGGGAGCTGCGTGACCAGGCCGCCAGAGAGGCGCGGCAGTCGCCGCCGTACTTTGACCTAACGTTTTCCCTGGGTAAGAGCACTTCCCTGTTCCACGCGTCGCTGGGGGAGAATGCCCGGCGGGCTCATGAGGACGGTGACGTCGAGGGGGAGGCGTTCTGGGCGGGGGAGATCGCCGCCATGGATGAGATGATCTACGCGGCGAACGAGGCGGCGCTGGCGTTTTTCCAGGCAGAGGCTGGTTACACCCGGCTGGGGTCGCATGCGGCCCGGGTGAATGGGCGGGAGACGGGGGAGTGGCGGGAGGCGGATCTGGCGGTGGCGAGCTGGTATCAGCACACCAGCCGCGACGGTGACCCGCAGCTGCATCTGCACAACCAGATCTTGCACGCGGCCAGGACCCAGGCCGATGGGAAGTGGCGGGCGCCGGATTCTTACCGGTATGGCGAGCACGTCGGCGCGGCGGCCCAGGTGCTGCTGGCGGTGCTGGAGTCGCGGATGACCCGCCGGTGGGGCCTGGAGTGGGTGCGGCGCCCGGACGGCTATGGGTTTGAGATCAAGGGGATCGGCCAGGAGCTGATGGAGGAGTTCAGCTCCCGGCGCAAGACGATCAGCGCGCACGTGGCCGAGGCCGCGCGCCGGTATGAGCGCGAGCACGGGCGCGCGCCGTCGCAGACCATGCTGAACCGGATGGCGCAGCGCGCCAACCTGGCCACCCGCGCCGGCAAGGAGCATGGCGCGTTCGATATCGCGCAGCTGCACGCGGGCTGGGCCGCGCAGCTGCGCGAGGCCGCAGACCCGGCGCTGCGCGACCAGGAGCTGCACGAGGTTGCGCCGCGCGTGGCCCACCTTGGCGGCGGCTCAGCCGGTGTACGCCGCCGCGCTGACGATGACGGCCCGGGTGGCGCAGGTTATGCCGTCCTGTTCCGCCAGGAGGCTGAGCGCACCGGCGCGCAAGGCGCTGGCCCGGTTGCAGGCGAAGAAGTCGGCCTGGACGCGCAGCGACCTGATCCAGTACCTCGGCTGGTCATTACCGGCCGAACGGCGGGCGGCCGCCAGCCCGGCCCTGCTGGCCGAGTTGGCGGACCGGTGCCTGGCCGGTGAGTTCGGGCCCGTGGCGTGCCTGGAGGCGCCGCAGTTCCCCCGGGTGCCCGATGATCTGCGCCGCGCCGATGGCCGGTCGGTGTATCAGCCACACGGCGGCACACTGTACGCGCTGACCGCGCAGCTGGACCTGGAGGAGCAGCTGGTGGCCACCGCCGCCGCGCCAGGGGCACCGCGGCTGCCGGCCGAGGCGTCGGCGCGGTTCCTGGGCGCGGACGCTGAGCAGCTGCGCGCCGACCTGTGCGAGCCCGCACACTGCGATGCGCTGCGCGCCACGGTGGGGTGCGGGCTCACCCGCGCGCAGGCCGCCGCCGCGTATCACGCGCTGACCGACCCGTGCCGGGTGTCGGTGATCCTCGCGCCGGCCGGGTCGGGCAAGACAACAACGGCCGGGCAGATCGCCGCGGCGTTCCGCGCGCACGGTCACGTCGTGTTCGGCACCGCGACAAGCCAGAACGCCACGACCGTCCTGCAGGCGGCCATCGGTGGGCAGGCGGCGAACCTGGCCAAGTTCCTCGGGCACAGCCCGGACGGGGAGCGGGGCAAGTTCAGCCTCTCGCATGAGCTGCCCGCCGGGTCGGTGGTCATCGTGGACGAGGCCTCGCTCACCTCGCTGCCCGACCTCAAGGACGTGACCGGCCACGCCGCTGCCCGCGGGTGGAAGGTCATCCTGATTGGTGACTCCGAGCAGCTGGCCGCGGTCGAGCGCGGCGGGGGCCTGCGGCTGCTGGCCGCCCGGCTGGGTTATGCCGAGCTGCCGCACGCGCTGCGGTTCGCCGAGCCATGGGAACAGGAAGCGTCCATCCGGCTGCGCGCCGGCGACGTGACCGTCTTGGAGGACTACGACGACCACGGCCGCATCACCGGCGCCCCGCTGGAGGAAGCGCTGGAGCAGGCCCGGCGCGGCTACGTGGCGGCCGTGCTCGACGGCCTGGACCCATTGCTCATGGCCGCCTGCCGCGACACCTGCCGCGAGGTCGGCCGGCGGATCCGGGAGGACCTGATTCACCACGG
>Ga0335077_10008830_pt1 | contig 12500 bp, 5 predicted proteins | sample Lox_Sample_31_FD_207151 | JGI IMG/M metagenome (GOLD analysis project Ga0335077, IMG submission 207151) | Soil microbial communities from Loxahatchee National Wildlife Refuge, Florida, United States - Lox_Sample_3.1 | ecosystem: Environmental > Terrestrial > Soil > Wetlands | place: USA: Florida...
GCAGCGCCGCCACCGCCTCCCGGGTCCGGACGCGGGCCGACCGGGGGTTGCCGCCGGCGAGGATTGCCCTGAGGAGCACGAGCACCCCCGGAAGCTGCTCGAGCCCGACCTGTGCGAGGAGCTCGCGATGCAGTTGCCACAGGCAGATCTGGCGGGCCGCCACCGGCCAGACCGCGGCGGCCGCGGCGCCGATCCGCGGGTCCGGCGCGGTGACCACCAGCCGGACGCCGGTCAGACCGCGCGCCTTCAACCGCCGCAGGAACGGGCGCCACGCGCGCGGATCGCCGTTCGCGCCGTCCCCGACGCCCAGCACCTCGCGGAAACCCTTCCGGTTGACACCCACGGCGGCCAGCACGTGGACAGCGCGGGTTTCGCGACCCCATCGGCAAGGGAGTTCGATCGCGCCGAGGAAAACGTAGGGATGCGGTCCCCGGATCGGCCGGTTGCGCCACCGGGAGATGCGGGCGGCAATGCGCGCGTTGAACTCGCTCACCGTCGCGGCGGTCACCTGCGCGCCCCACAGGGCCCGGGCGGCCGCCTCTGCCCGCCGCACCGAGATCCCCGCTTGATGGAGCTCGAGCATCGTTTCCTCGATGGTGCCGTCGCCGCGCCGGTAACGTTCGACGATGGCCGCTTCGACCGGCGTGGACGGTGCGGGCGGCGGCGTGCCGGCCCGGCGCCGGTCTGCGTTTGGCCCGGTCCGGATTTCGACGGTTCCCCCGGGGCGCGTTTCCAACGTCACGGCCGGGGCGCCAGGGGGCTCCGCCGGCTCGCGTTCGGAATCGGATTGGAGGCCGTCCGCAACGCCGGCTCGGAATCGATCGGTCGCAGTGTCCTTGGAACGGGGCATGACCAAGGCGCCGGAACGCCGCCCACGACCCGGGATCGAGGACGACGGGCTCAGGCGGAGTCCAATGCGCGAGCGCAATGTCCGAGCCCCGCCGGCGCGCGCAATGCGCTCGCGACTCTCATTGTAGAATCCGCGGCGCTGGTTCGGCCGGCGGAGGGGATCCGGATTCGGTCCGCCGCGTGCATCTGGCCGCATTTGACGCCGTACGGGTCCTGAACATTGGTCTTGGCCCCCACTTCAACTGCCGTTTTCCAGCCCGGCCCCCGATATGGAGATGCGCACCCGAGTTACGATGGCGGACATCGCGCAGCAGGCGGGCGTGCATGTCACGACCGTTTCGCTGGCGTTGCGCAACCACCCGAGCCTGCCGCCGGCCACCCGGGAGCGCCTGCAATCGTTGGCCCGGCAGATCGGTTACCAGCCCGATCCCGCCCTGCGGGCGCTGATCGCCTACCGCCGCCAGGCGCTGCCGCCGAAGGAACGGCCGCCGCTGGCCTACCTGACGCACTGGGAATCCGAGTGGGGTTGGCGGGACCATCCCGCCCACGTCGATTTCCACCGCGGGGCCACCTCGCGCGCCCAGACCCTCGGCTACCGGCTCGAACATTTCTGGCTCGGCGCCCCCAAGCTCAGTCTCCGGCGGATGAGCGACATTCTCGTGGCCCGCGGCATCTCGGGTCTGGTCATCGGCTCGCACCAGCCCGCGTACGACCAGCCGCTGGATTTCGACTGGCCGAAGTTCAGCGCGGTGAAGATCGATTTCTTCCCCCGCGAGCCCAAGCTGCACAACGTGACGAACGATCAGCGCGCCATCAGCCAGCTCGCGCTGCAGCGGGTGCTCGCCGCCGGCTACCGGCGCGCCGGCTTTGTCGCCCCCCGCTGGTGGGACGAGGCCGTCGACCTCGGCTGGTCGGCGGGGTTCCTCGCCGAGCAGCAGCGCCTCGCGCCGGAGGATCGGATCCCCCCGCTGATCTATCCGGAGCGCCCCTCGAGTTCGCCCGGGCTCCCGGGCACCGGGGATTACCTGGTGCCGCGCGATCTCTTCGCGGCGTGGTTCCGGCGCCACCGGCCCGAGGTGCTGATTTCCTACGCGCCCTTCGTGCTGCCGCGGCTGGCGGAGCTCGGTTTGCGCGTCCCGCGGGACGTGGCCTATGTCGAGATCTTCCTTGGCGCCGCGGACGGGCGCGTCGCCGGGATCCGCCAGAACTGCCAGCGAGTGGGGGAACTGGCCGTGGAGATCCTCGCGGGCCAGCTGCAGCAATACAACTTCGGGTTGCCGCCGTTCCCGACCACCACGCTGGTGGAGGGCACCTGGTGCGACGGGGCCTCGCTGCCGATCCGCCGCGTTCGCCCGGCGGTGCGGGCGGGGGCGGCCCGCGCGACAGCCTAGCCGCGCCCCGGGGGCACCCACTGGCGCCCGCGAAACGCGGCGTCGCCGTTTGGCTCGACGGCGCCCGAGTGTATCCTGATCCTGTCCGGCGTGCCGCCGGTCCCGCCGGGCCCGAAAGGAATCGTCCCATGATCACCCCATCGCATCGTCGCTGGCGCATCGCGGAACCCCTCGCGCTGTTGCTCGCCCTGAATTTTGCGCCGCCGATCCTGGCCGGATCCGGAGCGCTTGATGCCGCGGCACCCGAGCATTGGGAGCCGACCTGGGGCGCTGCGCCCCAACTGACCGAGCCCAAAAATTTGCCGCCGGCGCCGGGACTGGCCGGCAGCACGCTGCGGCAGACGGTGCACCTGTCGATTGGCGGCGACCGCCTCCGCGTCCGGTTCTCCAACGCCTTCGGCACCGGCCCGGTCACCATCGCCGCGGCCGCCATCGCCGCGCCGGGCGCGCCCGGCGCCATCCAGCCGGCCAGCAGCCGCCCGCTGACCTTCGGCGGCAAAACGGCGGTCACGATCACCCCCGGTGCGCTGGCGGTCTCCGATCCGGTGGATTTCGCGGTGCGCCCGCGGTCCGACCTCACGATCTCCACGTTTTTCGGCGAAGTCTCCCGCGAGATCACCGGCCATCCCGGCGCGCGCTGCACCTCGTACCTGCAGCAGGGCGAGCTCGTCTCAGCCCCCTCCCTGCCCGGCGCGGTGACGATGGAGCACTGGTACCTCCTGGCCGGCGTGGAGGTGTGGGCCGGGCACCCGGCGGGCGTACTGGCGATTTTGGGCGATTCCATCACCGACGGGCGGGGCTCGACCACGGACCGGAACCGGCGGTGGCCGGACGACCTCGCGCGCCGCCTGCAGGCCGACGCCCGCACGGCGGGGATCGGCGTGCTGAACCAGGGCATCGGGGGCAACCGCCTGCTCCACGACGGTCTGGGGCCGTCCGCCCTCGCGCGCCTCGACCGCGACGTGCTGGAGCAAAACAACGTCCGCTGGCTGATTGTGTTCGAGGGCGTGAACGACCTGGGGACCGCCCCCCGCGACCAGGGCGGCGAGGTGGCCCGGCAGATCATCGCCGCCTACGAAGAAATCATCCGCCGGGCGCACGTCCGCCAGATCCGCGTCTTCGGCGCCACCATCACCCCGTTTGGGAAGTCCTTTTATGACAGCCCGGCCCGCGAGGCGAATCGCACGGCGGTCAACCGGTGGATCCGCACGAGCGGCCGGTTCGACGGCGTGATTGATTTCGACGCGGCGGCGCGCGACCCGGCCGAGCCGACCCGGCTGGCTCCGGCGGTGGACAGCGGGGATCATCTCCACCTCTCCGATCAGGGTTACGAGGTCCTGGCCGGCGCGGTCAGCCTGGATTGGTGGCACTGACGGCACGCCCGGGGCGGCGCCCCCCGGCGTTTGCCCGCGTTGGCCGGCAAAGGCTTGAAGGGCAGTGGTCTATTGTTAGACTACATTCGCTTTTGCACCGGCCTGAAGAGAGCAGAAGATCCGCGCAGTCAGTCAATCCCCTGCACTTAACGCGCAGCTAACACCCCAAACTTAGGTTTTCTCCGCTTCCACGCGCAGGGCGTGAACACGGGGAAGATCGCTAGCTCCAAGGCAACCCATGAAGACGCAGTCTCTGCGTGCGGCCGCATTGCTCTGTTCGGTCGCTCTTCCGCTTACGGCGTTCGCCCAAACCGCTCCGACGGCGAACACCCAGGCTCCAGCGACCACGACGGCCGCCACCACCACCGCGGCGACCACCTCCGGGGAGGAGATCGTCCGCCTCAATCCGTTCGAGGTCAGCGCCTCGCGAGACGTCGGCTACCAGGCGAACGAGACCCTCGCCGGCACCCGCATCCGCACCAACCTCTCGGACATCGGCTCGGCGGTTTCCGTCATCACCAAGGAATTCCTGCAGGACATTGGCGCCACGGACGACAACACCCTGCTCCAGTACACCACCAACGCTGAAGTGGCCGGCACCCGCGGCACCTACGCCGGCTTGGGTAACGGCACCAGCGTCGATGAGACGAATAATCTGCGCGCGCCGGCCGGCGCCCAGCGCATCCGCGGCCTGGCCGCGGCCGATCTCACCCGTGATTTCTTCGTCACGGACATCCCGTGGGATTCGTACAACGTGGACCGCATCGACATCATCCGCGGGCCCAACTCGTTCCTGTTCGGCCTCGGCAGCCCGGCCGGCATCGTCAACGCCGCGACCCACAGCGCCGAATTCCACAGCATGGGGAATGTGGAAGACCGCATCGGCTCCTACGGCACCGTGCGCAACAGCATCGATGTTAATCAGGAGCTCTTTCCGGGCGTGCTGGCGATCCGCGTCGATGGCCTGTTGGACAATCACAAGTACGAGCAGAAGCAGGCCTTCCAAAACGACAAGCGCTACTCCGTCGCGATTCGCTTCGACCCGCAGCTTTTCCGCGACCCCTCGTTCCACACCAGCATCAAGGTCAAGTTTGAGAATGGCGATATCAATGCGGACCGTCCGCGCATCATTCCGCCCCAGGACAGCCTCACCCCGTGGTTCCAGCCGATCAATGCCGCCAGCCTGAACGGCGGCGCGGGCAAATTCTCGGTCGTCAACGGCTACCAGATTGGTTCCGCCGGCACCACCTTCAGCAATTGGCTGGGCGGCTACGCGAACCAGCAGCAGCCGGTCTGGTTCATCGACGGCTCGAGCAATCAACTCTATCGGATCTACGGCGGCTACGTGAATACGGGGGCGCTCAATACCGCCGGCGTGCCCCAGGGCGCCGGCGTCAACCTCGTCGGCATGAAGTATGCGGACGCGTTCTCCGACATGACCAGCCTGAGCACGTATGCCCTCAATGCGAAGCTGCCCAATTACCAGTACGGCCAGTACCGCAACGCCTCGCTGCAGGACCCGACGGTCTTCGATTTCTACCACAACCTGATCGATGGCCCGACGAAGTCGGAGTACGAGAAGTGGAACACCTTCAACATCGACCTGACCCAGACCGCGTTCGATGACCGCCTCGGCGCCGAGTTGACCTACGACCGCCAGAAATACCAGCGCGGCGGCCAGGCCCTCCTCGGGGGTCAGCCGACGCTCAACATCGACCTCCTGCAAAACTTCCAGGACTACGTGGTCGGGCCGACCAACGCCAGCAACAGCAGCGTCGGCAATCCCAACTACGGCCGCCCCTTCGTCGCCGGTGGTCCGGGCCGCGGCAGTTCCTACGTCAGTGACCGCAAGGATCTCCGCGCTTCGCTCTTCGGCGAGGTTCGCGCCTCGGACTTTCTGCACAACGACTTTCTCGTGAAGCTGCTGGGCAAGCACCGTTTCAACGGCGTCTATAGCGACGACAAATACTTCTCCGAGAACCGGAGCTGGCAGATGTATGCCAACTCCGAGGCGTATGCGGCCTACAAGCTCCAGGGGAATCCCGACGGCATCACCAATCTTCCGCCCATCGCGGTGATTTACCTCGGTCCGTCCCTGGCCAACGCATCCTCGGCGGCCAACGCCAATATCCCGGGCATCACCTCCAACGTGACCCTGCCGAGTGGCAACATCTATCAGTTTGATTCGACCTGGAGGAATCCGACGGGCGTCAACTTTGGCGACCCGTGGAACGTGCCGACCAATTTGCAGGCGATCTTCAACGGGAACCCGGTGATCAACACCGCCACCGGCCTCCCCTATGCCCAACTGACGCAGGTTTCAAATCCCGCCAACTATGTCGGTTGGAACAGCAACTTCAATGATGCCGTGCTGGCCTACAATAATGGCGCCGATCTGAGCCTCCTCACGGCGGCGGCGAAGTCGCTGCGGGAGACGAAGTCCTCGGCCGGTTCCTGGCAGGGCTACCTGTGGAACGACGCCATCGTGCCCACCCTCGGCTGGCGCTATGACGAGGTCGCCAGCAAGAGCGTGACCGCCCAGCTCCAGCCGGGAGCCACCGCCCGGGGTGCATTGAACCTGGACCCGAACGTCTATCAGCTGCCCCAGACCTTTCCGGCGACCCAGATCTTCAAGGCTCACTCCACGGCAACCGGCGTGGTGGTGCATCTGAACAAGCTGCTCGGCAAGCACGACTTCCTGCCGATTGACATCAGCCTCTCGTATGACAAGGCGAACAACTTCCAGGTCACGGACCTTCGCCGCGATATCTATGGCAACCCGATCCCCAACCCGACCGGTAAAACGAAGGACTACGGCCTCTTGCTCGCGACGAAGGATGGCAAGTATTCCTTCCGCGCGGTGAAATATGATACCGGCCTGACCGGCGCCACCGTCTCCGGGTTCGATAATAGCGGCATCTACAACACCATTCGGGATGCGTTGAATTGGCGCAACATCAAGGTCTACTACATGTCGGCCTATGCCTGGAACACGGCGGGACAGACGAATACCGCCCATTACTCCGGGAATCGGTATATGTGGGACGCGGTCTGGGTGGATAACACGACCGGGAGGCCGGTCGCGTCCGGCACCCTCGCCGCGGGCCCGGCGAACTCCCATCTGGAAACGCAGGCGCAAGCCGATACCCGCCGGGACGCCGCACTCGACGCGATCAATGCGATGCAGGTATTCCTGGCCGGCAAAGGCTACTTCAATGCGTGGAACTACGGCGTGGGGCCGACCCTGGCGGACCATCTGCAGAACCGGGGCCAATACGCGACCAATCCCCTGGACGACGCCACCAATACGGCGTTTCAATCCAGCGTGTATGACTATCGCACGGCTCCGTTGATGCAGGGCTTTGCCGTGACCGCGGACACCGAGTCGAAGGGCTATGAGTTCGAGCTCACGGCCAATCCGACGCCGAACTGGCGCGTGATGTTCAACGCCTCCAAGACCACGGCGGTGCGCACCGACGTTGGCGGCCCGGTACTGGATCAATTGGTGAGCTACATGGACACCCTGATGGCCGGGCCCGCCGGCGATTTGATCCGGTTCAACTCCGACTATTCCGCCGGGAATGAGTTGCGCCAGGACTGGGTCGGCTGGCGCGGGCAATACACGCTGTTGAAGCTGCAGGAAAACGCCGCCGCTTCCGAACTGCGCAAATGGCGCTACAACGTCGTCACGAACTATTCGTTCAAACACGGCTTCCTCAAGGCCGTCGGCGTCGGCGCCAGCTACCGCTGGCAGGACAAGGTGGTCATCGGCTATCCGGTCATCCCCAATGCCACCAATCCGACCCTCGCCAGCTTCGACCTGAGCCAGCCTTATTACGGTCCGTCCGAAGACGCGCTCGATCTCTGGGTCAGCTACGAGCGCAAGCTCACGGACAAGATCGATTGGAGAATCCAGGTCAACGTCTATAACGTGGGGAAGAAGGACAAGCTCATCCCGATCTCCGTCCAACCCGACGGCCACACCTGGGCGTCGGTCCGTCTCGCCCCGGTCCAGGAGTTCATGGTGACCAACACCTTCAGCTTCTAGACAGTTGGCGACCGACTGATTCCGCTTAATCATCATCGCGCCGCCGCAGCCCCCGCTGCGGCGGCGCTTTCGTTTGGCGCGGCCGGTGATTGGCCGGGGTGTTCGCCGGAGAGCGCGGCGGGACCGCCCCAACTCTACAAGTAGAGTGCCGGGCCGTTTGCGGCGCCCGGCGGGGCGCCGCTTGATCGTCATGCCTCGAAATCGGTCAGCGGCCCGCGTGCGCCGGAACGCGAAGGCCGCCGGCCCCGCCGGGGCGCGCACGGGACCTCATGAGGGATTTGGAAGACACCGCGATCGTCGGCGTGCCGCCACCGCCCATTGATGGGATGGACGGCAAACGGGATCCTGCGCGGGCCGTCCGTCCGAAATCGAGGCGCGGGGCGAAGGAGGGCACGGGGCGCCCCGGCCTCGACCCCGGGGAGCGGGGCACGCGCCCATCGCGCACGCGCAACCAGCCGGTGGGCGTCGCGATTCTCCAGCGCTACCGCCGGCACGAAGGGAGCATGGAGGAGGCGGTGCTGGAGCTCTATCATGCCGGCATTTCCCTGCGGCAGGCCGAGGGTCTGGCTGAAGCCCTGTGGGGCGCCCGGGTGAAACTCACCACAGTCGGCGAATGCGCGGAGCGGATTGCCGCCCGGATCGAAAGCTGGCGCAACCAACCCGTCGTGGGCCGGCACCCCTACGTGCATCTGGGCCAGATCGATCTCAAGCGGGCCTGGGGCGGCGAAACCATGGAGGTCACGGTGTTGGCGGCGACCGGGATCAATGACGATGGCGTCCGCGATGTGCTCGGGGTCGCCGACGCGGGGACCGCGAAGGCGGACGCGTGGCGTGGCTTTCTGGCGCACCTCCGCGGCCGGGGACTGACCGGCGTGCGCCTCTTTGTGGCCGGCCACGACCCGGAGCTCGCCGACGCCATCGCCGAGGTCTATCCGCGGGCGGTGCTGCAAAGCTGTGTCTGGCATTTCAACCGCCGCATCCTCGCGGAGGTGCCGTTCGCGCAGCTGACGTCGGTCGAGCAGATGCTGCGGTCGATTCACGCCAGCGAGGACCGTTCCGCCGCCCAGGTGCAGGCGGCCCAGGTGGTGGGCCGGCTGCATCAGATGGGCCTGCCTGGCGCGGCGGCGCGGGTCGCCGCAGGCGTGCCCCCGACGTTGCGTTACTACCAGTTTCCCGGCGAACACCGGCGCGCGCTGCGCAGCAGCTTCCCGCTTCAGAAGCTCCTGCGGGAGGTCCGAGAACGCACCCGCATCGTGGGCGCGTTTTCGGATCCGGCATCGGCGGTGCAGTTGGTCGCCGCCCGGCTGCGCGGGGCGGCGGGACGGCGTCGCGGCTGGCGGCATGACGGCGACGTCGGGTTCGCCCCCTGAGGCGCGACCCGCGGCGGCGCAAGGGCGCCGCGTCTACCGTTGGAGCGCGAGCAGGGTGTCGCCGGGTGCGGCGGTGCCGTCGCTGAGCGCGCCGGCCAGGGCCTGCCTCATGGCGGCCGCCGGCCCCGCGGGCGCGCCGGCGAGCAGCGCCAGCGCCTCTGCGGCCGGCGCATCACCACCGGCGGGGGCGCGCACGAACACGCCGGGCGGCATCGTCGCCGGCGCCGCAAGGTAGATGCCGCGGGCGGAGTCGAAGAACTGGGTGTCAGCCTGAGCCAGCAGCCGGTCGGCCAGGGCGTCGGCGTCGGTCCGGTGCGCGGCCCGGGCAAACTCGCGGCAGCCCAGCGCCAGGGCGGCATAGTCGGCCGGCGCCGCCGGCTCCCCGCCGTCGGCAAACCGGCGCCCGTCACCGGCCGGCGAGGTGACCAGCCGCTGCTGCACGAAGGCGAAGGTGTGCCCGGCGGCGGCGAGCAGCGCCGGATCGTGAAGCTGGCGGGCCGCTTGGGCGAGCGCGGCCAGGATCAGGCCGTGTGCGCCGGCGGTTGCACGTTCGTCGCGCGCCGGCGCGGGCCGCCGGTCGCGGACCGCCCGCAGTTTCTGCAGGTCCGCGGTCAGGCGCGCCTCGGCGCCCGCGTCGCCGGGCGGGGTGGCCCGGAACAGGAAGTTCCGCCCGCGGTAGGTTCCGCTCGGATCGTCGTCGGCGGACACGTTGCCGGCGGCGGCGACGCCGTAGGCCGTCTTGAACGCGGCGGCGGCGCCGCCCAGCGCGGCGTCGATCTCCGCCGCGGTCCAGACGTAGTAGCCGGCGTCCTGCGCGGCGGTCGCGTCCTCGGCGGCGGCGAAATGGCCGTCGGCCGCGCCGAGCCGTTGCCGCGCGTAGTCGAGCGCGCCCCGGGCGGCCGCCGCGAAGGCGTCGTCGCCGGTGGCCGCCGCGGCGTCGAGATAGGCGAGGGCGATCCGCGCCTGGTCGCCGAGGGTTTTCTGCCGGTACGGCACGCGCCAGGCGGCGTCGACCGCACGGCGGAAGAACCCGCCGTCCAGCGGATCGCGGACCGGACTCTGCTGCAGTGCCCGGAGCGTGGCCAGCGTCTGGGCGCGACCGTCCGGTGACTGCCCGAGGAGAAAGCGCAGCAGTTCCGACTCGGGCGACTTGGGGGCGGCGCCAAAGCCGCCGTGCGCCGCGTCAAAGGTCGCGCCCCACGCCGCCGCGGCGCGCTCGAGCCGGGCGGGCAGATCCGTCACCAGCCCCGGCGCCGGCCCGGGCGCCGTCAACATCGCCATGGCCTGGGCGGCCTGCCGGCGGCACGCGGCGGGATCGGCGGTCCAAGCCTCGCCCGCCCGGCGCATGACGAGCGGGAAGCTCAGCGCGCCCCATTCCTGCGTCGGCGGGAGATAGCCCCCGCCGTCATAGGGCTGCAGGTCCGGGGTGAGCCAGACGTGCGCCGGCCAGCCGTCCGTCTGTTTGACTGTCTGCAGGTACCAGCGCACCGCCGCGGCCAGCGCCGGATTTTCCTCGCGGTCGACGAGCACGCAGACGAAGTGCTGGTTGAGATAGGCCGCCGTCTCCGGATTGGCGAACGACTGCTGGCTGGTGGCGCGGCTGAGTTCGCTGAGGAAGTCGCCGACGAAGACATACACCGGCTTGCTGCCGGCCCGGGCGCGGCGCAGGGTGTCCTCCGACCAGGGTTCCCATTGCACCGGGCCGTGCGCCTGGGCGCGGACGAACGCCGAGGGGGAGTCCGCCAGCCCGGCGGCGGCGCGGGCGAACGCCGGGGATAACAGCAGGAGGGCGACGATTCCAGGCAGGAGGGGCTTCATAAGGGCGCGGCCGCGGACCACCGCGGCGCGCGGGCGGACCAAGGCGGCTGACTTTTTTTGGCGGGACCGCATCGGTTGGCGACCACAAACTGGCGGCGGGCCGTTCAGAGGTTCAACGTCGCCTGCAAATAAAGGTAATTGGCGTCCTTTGAGCCCATCGCCTCGAACGATTCCTTGATGTACTGGCCGCGGAAGAAGTGGCCGATGCCGGCCTCCAGCAGCAGCCCGTGCGCCGCGGCCCAGCCGCCCGCGAGGTCCAGCTCCTGACCGAGATTCGAACCGTAGCCCGGGTTGAGCCCGAAGCCGCGGTGGCTGCCGGCGGCGGCGCCCGGCGTGATCCGCGGGACGCCCGCCGCGTTGTACCAATAGTCGTTGGTGTCTTGGAGAAACTGCTGGTGCAGGTCGACCGCGAGGCTGGTGGCGGCGGTCGGCTTCCCGGAGAGCGACAGCCGGAGATCCTCGAGGTTCTGCAGGCCCGACAGGTCCATCGCGCCGTAGAGGCCGTGGTTGGAGGGCAGGAGATTCTGGAACGTCGAGCTGGCGCCGGGAGTGGCGTCGTCCCCGGAGGCGGCGCTCACGATCAGCGCGAGGCGTGGCTGGAGTGGCGCGGCCTTCCAGGTGTGGCCGCCTTGCAGGACGAACGCCCAAGCCTGATGCCGCAGGCGAGGGGCCGCGAGTGCCGTCGCCACCGGCGTCGCCGGAAAGACGGCGGTGCGGTTGCCAAATTGATACATCAACTCAACCCCGTAATCCCAGGGCCCGAAGGCGCCGGGTTTGGACTTCGCGTGGTAGCCGAGCGTGTAGACGTCTTGGGGCGCGGTCAGCCGGAAGGGCGCGGGGACCGGCGACCAGTTGTCGGTGACGATGCCGCGGGCGACGTTGCGGGCGAAGAGGTACGCCTCCACGACGCTGGTCTTGGACCAGCCCGGAAAATCGAAATAGGCGCCGGAGAGCGTGTCCTGTGAATTGGACTCGTTGAAATGGTCCCGCCGGTCGTAGACGACGTTGGCGGCAAACCCATCCACGCCGAAGTACGCATTCTGGTAACGCACCTTGACCGCGTCGAACGTGCGCGGTGTGTTCAGCCACAAGGCGCTGCCCACAAGGCGCTGGTCGCCGTAGGTCAGCTCCTGCCGGCCGACTTTGACTGTCACCGGCGAGTCCGTGGGACTGCCGAACGTGAGGTAGGCCAGCTGGGCCTGCAGCGGCCCGTCGTTCTCCGTCAGGCCCGCGCCCGCCGCCGCCGGGTTGAAGCGATTGTCGCCGATCGAGTAGCTGGAGCGCGCCTCGACCACGACCGAGAACGCGTCGCCGGTGTAGCCGACGCGCGGCATGAGGCGCGACAACCAGTACTGATTGCGGTTCGTGGTCGGCGCGGCGGAGTCAAAATCGTAGTTCGAGCCGGCGTGGGTGGTGCCGGCGCCGGACTTGTCCTCGTAGCGCAGGCGTTCGTTGAGGCCGAAATCCCAGGCTTTGAACGCCGGATTGTCACCGCGCAGCCAGGCGTCGATGGCCCCCGGCACGGGGGCCGGCGGCGAGGGCGGGACATACTGGGCGCCGAGTCGCACGGACGCGGCGGCGACGGAGAAACAGAGTACGGTGGTGCGCATGGTGTCGGTCGGCGGACGGATTGCAGGCCGACGCGCCGCCT